>Ga0335083_10006032_pt1 | contig 15254 bp, 28 predicted proteins | sample Lox_Sample_42_FD_206716 | JGI IMG/M metagenome (GOLD analysis project Ga0335083, IMG submission 206716) | Soil microbial communities from Loxahatchee National Wildlife Refuge, Florida, United States - Lox_Sample_4.2 | ecosystem: Environmental > Terrestrial > Soil > Wetlands | place: USA... | reverse complement strand
TGCCCATCGTGTATCCGAGTTGGCGCTGCGCCTCCGTGACTTCGGACCACTGGAGGCCCGAACTGCGCTGGGTGAACAGGATCAGGCCGCCCCCGGCCAGCCGTTGCAGGCTCGGCGCATGCTGCCCCGCCTTGTCCACCGCGATCGAGATCTCGCAGCGGAGATGCTGGAGGGCGGCCCAGTCGGCCGGCGAGAGGTCCTTGGCGTCCATCATGCCGCCATCCGCGAGACATCGTCAGGCTTGCGCTTGATCCACTTGCCCGGCGGGTCGCCCGTGCCGGTCCAGGCCTCGAGTGAGGCCTTCGCCTCGCGGCGCGTAGCGAAGCACCAGCGCACGATGGGATCTCCAGTCTCCGAGCTGGAAACCATCACCGCGCACGTGAAAAGCATCTGGGCGACGTGCGCGTACTGACCCTTCCATTCCCCATCGGTCAGGATCTTCGGATCGAAGTAGGTGAATGTGCCGGCGAGGAGTTCTTCGGGCGTGATCATTGATAGATTTCCGCGTGCGCTGTGCGCAGCCAGACGGTCGCGAGCTCGTCCAGGCCGGTGATGACGGTGTTGGGGTAGTTGTCGCCGACCCAAAGACGCGTCTCGTGCGAGGCCTTGAAGGGCTTCTCCCCGAAAAACGGGTGGAAGTTCTGGAAGAGGGCGCCGCGCAGCGCGTCCAGCATCTTCTCGACAGTCGGACGCTGGGCGTCGTGCAGCCGGGCGAAGCCGAGCGCCAGATCGCCATGCGGCGAGCAGGCATGCATGCCGTTCGGGGCGAAGCCGCAAAAGTCGAAGGCCACGGATTTGCCCGGGTCGCAGGCGGCGAGATCGGCGATGAGCGTGCCGATGGTGCGCTGTTCGCGATGAAAATCGGTCATGGCGTGAGGACCGCAGGCCCAGGCGTCTCGACGCACATGAGCGATATGCGCCCAGCGTCGAAGGCCAAGGCCTGGTTTGGCGTGAAGGTAGACTTGCCCCGCTTTGCGATGGCGTCGTTGCAGGCGCGCTCGCTCTCGACCGGAACGATCTTGATCCAGTCGTTCGGTCCGGGGGACGCGACAAACATGATGATGAGCACCCATTGGGTCATGAGAATTCCCCGAGCACGAGGTCGTAGGTCCCCTCGCCATGACCTAGGGTTCGTGGGCCTACACGACGTCGCATGAGATTGTTCGGCCCCAACAGGGCATCGTTCATTACAAGCTCACCGGGCTCGGGCGACCGACCCCACGACCTTGATGTGATCGTCAGCATCATCTGGTCGGGCGTCACCTCCCGGGAATATTCGTCGACGATCCGCGAGTTCGGCTGGGACCAGAGCTTCTGCCAGTCCGCCAGTTCGCGAATGCCCTCTTCCGGATCGACGTGTAGCGAGAAGCACCAGCCGGCCGAGCTCTTGCCGATGTGGAGACGGCCCTTCGAGCAATTGCAGGTCGGGCAGACGTCGGTGTCGAGGAAGTAGTTCGTGCCCATCAGCAGCGATCCGCGGCCGTCTCGGTCTTGATGATCACGACGTATCCGGCGTTCACGACACCGACGATGGCCGTGCTGCTATCCTTTCCCGGGTTGTCGACCCAGAGCGCGGTCTCCCAGAAGCCCGTATATTCGCCGCCTTTGTAGCCCGCGAAATGAGCGCCGACGGCCGCCTTCAGGAGCGCACGCACTGTCGCCACGGAAGGCTGCTCGGCGTCATCGAGCGGCTTGTGTCCGAGCGCTAGGTCCTCGTAGTAGCCGCGGTAGCTCTCGATCTTCGTGGGAACGAAGTTGCAGAAGTCGAAGAGGACCTGCAGCCCGTCGGGCAGCGGCTCGAAGGCCTCGATCAGCGCACCGAGCGTCATCTGGTTTTCGAGGGCCTTCATGGCAGAAGCTCCCGCAAGACGAACAACACGCCGAAGCAGATGAACAGGAGAAGGCTCATGCCCAGGTGTTGCTCCGAGCCGCCCTTGAGGCTCGCAGCGGCGAGCGCCTTCACCTGGCTGCTTCCGTCGAGCGATTCCGCCAGCTTCCGTCGGGCGTTGCGGCTCATGACCACGCCGACGGAGAGCGCGAAGAGCGCATATGCCAGCGTGGCCCACATCGCGCCGGTCAAGAGAGCACCCAGACAATGATGAGGATGAAGAGCGCGCACCATTGAGATGCGGCGACGTTGGTAAGGACGTTCGCGCATTTGGCTATCGCATGGACGTCGATCTCGGGGACGTCGCTTCGCGCCTTCTCGCGAGCGTTATGAAGGCCGCCAATGGCGAGCATCGTGAAGACCACCGCGTTGATCGCGAGCGTGAGGAGGGCGCCTTTCATGCGTCAGCCCTCCTGCAGCCAGTCCGAGATCGCGACGGAGCCGCGCTCGGGATAGGTCACGACATCGAGCCGCTTGAGCTCGGAAAGCCGATCCTTAAGGTTGCTACCGTTCGGCTCCCAGCCAATGCGTTCGGCAAGGGCCTGACGATCGGCGCGACCGCCCAGGTCGAGGAGGGCGTTGAACGCCGTCTTCTGCGGGCCAGTCAGGACGTCCCGGATTCCGTCGATCATGTTGGCGCCCATGTCGGGTGCAGGGGCGACCTTCTTGCCGGCGTCGGTCAGGCGTACGAAGCCATCACGCGGGTATTCGATCAAGCCGGCCTTCTTCAGTTCGGAGAGCCTGTCCTTGAGGTTGCTTCCGGAGGGCGCCCATTTGGCGATGGCAGCGAGCTGCGGGCGCTTCGGCTCGACGATGCCGCGCGCTAGCCACCAGGCAAGGGCGCCCAGAAGCTTGAACTGAGGGCCCGTAATTCCATCGGGCGGGGGCGAGGATCCCGCAGACGGGCCTGAGGCCGCGTGCGTCACGGGAACTGCCGCCTGGGGCGTATATTGGGGTGCCGGCCGGTGAACGCCGCGCGCTGGCTTCGCTTTGGGTGCGCGTGCCTGCGTGTCGGCCTCGAGCGCCGCGGCGAGCCGGTCGATGGCCTTCGCCAGGTCCTTGATGCCGAGCGCTTCGAATTCCTTGATCTTCACCAGTAGCTCCATGGCGTATTCGACGCGCCCTTCGTGCCGGCCGAGTGCTTTCGCGGCCTCCTCGGCCTCAGCGACCAGGGCATTGATCTGTTCGGGACTCGGGCCAGTCTCGACGACCGGAGGAATGGGCACGGGTATTGCCCTCTCAGCCGCGGTGAGCTGCTTGCGCAGATCGGCGATCGTCGCCTTCAGGGCCTTCGGGTCGTTCGCCTTGACCTCGGCGTCGACCTTCGCAAGGCGCTCCTTCAGTTTGCCCAGGTCGAGCGGCTTCAGCTCGATGGCGGCACGCTTCTCGCCGCGCTTTGGCGAGCGCATGCTGTCGAAGGTCTTCTTCGGCGGGAATTTCGCGATCTCGAAGACCTTGCGGCTGGGTATCCAGACCAGACCGGTACCGGTCGGCAGTTCGGACAGCTGCCCGTATAGCGCACGCCACTGCGCCATATCGGCCTGACCCTTGACCCAATTGCCGATGGCATCGCGGTCCTGAGACGAGGTCAGCTTGAAGATGACCAGGCCGTCGACCTGGCTGAGCACGTTCTTGTTCAGCACGGCGGGGCGCTGGGAGATCAGCCACGGGATGAAGCCGTCGATGCGGCCGCGGCGGACGATCGTCTCCATCATGCCCAGGAGCTGCGCGGCACCCCCTTCCTTGTCGGTGAGCTGCTGGGGGGCGAACATGTCGGCTTCGTCGACGACGAAGGTCAGGAGGTCGGCTTCGTTGTCGACCTTGCGGCGATAGAGCGCCGTGGTGAAGGCGTGCATGAAACGACGCTCAGCCGCCTTCGAGCCGAGAAGCTTGAGATCGAGGATGAAGCTCTCGCGCATGCCGGCAACCGTCTCGCCGATCAGCGCCCCGGAATGCTCGGTGAGCGGAAGATCGCCGTGTTTGCCGCCGAAGATCACGACGTCGAGCCCGGACGGTGTCTTGCCATCTTCCAAGAGGCGAAGGCCATGCCAGACGCCCGTCGGATCGACGATGCCGGTTCGATGGCCGGCGCGGATACCGCGCTCGACGTTGGCCGTGGCGTTATAGCTCTTGCCGGAACCGGAGTTGCCGACGAATGCCAGGCGGTCGTCGAGGGCGTCAGAGGGGATGGGGTGCTTCATTTCGTTGGCGGTCTAGCCGCGGTCCTTTTCGTCTTTGCTCTTGTCCTTCACGGTGCGGCCGACGACGGCGCCGACGCCGCGCACGTTCGTCACAGCGACATTCCGGCCGGTGGTGCGCCGCACATCCTGTTCGGCCACGGCCTTGTCGATTGCCTTGGCATTGAAGTCCGCGTGGCGCGCCGAGACGCGATTGGGAGGCAGGCTGCGCTTCATCCAGGCCTCCATCCGGTGAGCAAGAGGCCAACGGGCAGAAGGGCGAACTGTGGCGCATAGAGCGGGATCTCGCCGTCGACAGGGATCTCGCTGAATGCCTCGCCCAGGCCTGTGAACGTCGACCGCTTCAGCACCGGATCGTGCACGACGTCCACGATCAGGACAGAGCGCTGGACTTCCATCAGGGCATGCGGGTCGCCCCACAGGAGATCGGTGGCGATGTGCCAGCGTCCGATCTTGCGAGGCCTTCTTCGGAGATCGACGCTCACGGTCAGTCCTCGCCCTTGGCAAGGACCTGCCGGCGCGAGGCGATCGTCTGCTCGATCTCCGCCTTCTTGCGGCCGGTCTTGCCGATGAACTCCGCGTTGACCTTCGCGATCTCGTCCACGTCGGCCGTGAACTCGGCTTCGCGCAGCAGCTTCATGAGGGCGGCGATCTTGTTGTCCTGGCCGACTATGTCGTCGCTGATCTTCCAGGAGCGCTTCTGCGCGTCCGCGTCAGGAGTGTGGCCGGCGCCGCCTTCGGATTGGCTATGGACGGCACCGGCCGCGGCGTCGTCCGTGGGAGTGGACTTCGCCGCCCCTGACCCTTCGCCACCCGGCGCGCTGTTGTTGGGCGCAGGATCCTCGGGATCTTCCTCACCGGCGCCGTCCGGCTGCCTTTGCTCACCGCCAGCACCGGGTTGCTCATCATTCTGCTGGAAATCCTCACGGGTCGGCTCGCGCTCAGCAGCCTTGTTCGGTGTGTTGTGGCCGACGACTTCGGCAGCCACCGGCTTGGCGTTGTATGCGCCGAAGAAGCCGGCTTCCTCGGCTGTGAATTCGTCGCCCAGCTCTTCGGGGAACGCACGACGAAGGGCGCCGGCCTCAGCGCATTTCTCCAGCATGTACTGACTCTTCTTGGTCCACTGCTCGTTCGGGAGCTCAGACCAGCGTGACTTCTTCGTGTAGTATTCGAGCCAGACAACTTTGGGGCCCGGGAACGGACGAGGCTCGTCCTTCACCATCTTGTAGACGGTGATGCGGCACCACTCCGGGAATGTGACGGTCGCCTCTTCGTCCCTCCAGTCATTGGAGCCACGTTCCTTGACGCGGGCCTTGAATTTCTTGGTCACCATCGGACCGAATTCGGGCACGTCCATGCCCGCATAGAGATGCGTGCGATGAGCAGTAGTGCGGACCTCTCCGATGCCCGGCCAGACGCTCTCGATTTCGCGGCCCTTGGCGCTGTCCCAGATCGGCACGATGTGCACGACCTTCTTGAACACATCGAGCTTGCGCGCCTGGCAGTAGGAGATCGCGAGGCAGATCGCATCGGATGTCTTGGCCGCTGGGAAGACAGAATCGGTCAGTGTCCGCCACGCGCCGCGATCGACGCCATAGCGCTCCTGAATGGCCGGATGCCACGGAAGCCGCGGTGCCTGGAAGACGGCGACGGCCTGATCGGTTTCCTTCGGCGGCGGCGGCGCTTCCGGGCGTTGTGGGCGAGCCTTGGTGGTGGTCGGTGCCATAGGTGGCTTCCTTCTGCTTGGGGCGGGGCCTAAAACGGGACGTCGTCGTCGAGACGGAGCTTGCCGGTCGGCGGAGCGGCTACGCGAATGAGGTTCATGGCGGCGCAGGTCAGGTAGCAGCGCGGATTGATCGGTGCGCCGATGAGCGCGGCGTAGTCGGGAAGGTCGCCTTGGCTCTGATAGGTGCCGTCGTCGTCCTTGGCCGCGGTGACCCGAAGATTGCCGTCCTCGAAGGCGACGAAGATGTGGTTCTTCCGGTCGATCAGAAACGGGAACTCGGCCTTCTTCTTCAGCGACTCGACCTCAGCGCGATAAGCGGCGGTCCGGCGCTGTTCGGCTATCAGCTGGCTATTGAGATCTCCGACTTGGCGATCGAGACGCTGGGTCTCGGCAAGCGCTCGCTTCTCGTCGCGGCGAGCGACATCGCGGTCGTGAGCCAGCTGCTCCAGCCGGGCGAGGACGTGGGAGAAGCCTTCGGCGGTCAGCATGAGCGCACCATGATTTCGACGATCTTCATTGGGCGCGCTCTTCCTTGAAGAAGCGGAATCCCAGCGGCGCGGCGGTCTCGTCCTTCGACGTTCTGGCGGCTTCGTTCGCCACCTGCAGCGCGGCCGCCAGCGCCGCTTTGCGGACGGTCGGGTGATCCTTGTAGCTCTCGATGGCGGCGCTCTCGTCGACCACTTCGGCGCGCCAAGTGGCGCGGAGTGTCATCGCCCGGCGCGAGGAATCGCTCTTGATGGCGGCGGCCTCGACCTTCTTGTCCGCGACCCGTTCGGCGGCCTTGGCATCCTTCGCGGCGTCATGGGCGGCGGTCGCCGCAACAGCGACATCCTCGGTGCTGATCTCAGTCTTGGCAGCGGCTTCCCGGGCTTCGCGCTCCAGGCGATCGGCTTCCTCGCGTAGCCGCTTCGCTTCGGCCTCCTGGGCGGCCTTTTCAGCGGCAAGGCGCGCCCGCTCCTTGACGAGCCACGCGCCCGACTTCTCGAGGAGAACCTTCATCGCCGCTTCGACGCCAGCGAGGGGATCGCGGTATTTCGCCTTCACGGCGTCGATCGCTTCGTCGTGGGGAGCCAGGTCGGCCTTTTGCGCCGTGCCAAGCTCCTTCTTCGACGTCCGCAGCTGATCGACAAACGCTTGCGCCTCGGCCGCCATGGCGGTGTCGGTGATCTCCGGCCGATCGGCCATCCACTGGTTGGCGGCCGCGATGAGCTGGGCGGCGCGCTCCAGCTCGATCTTTCCGGGAGGATTGTTGCCGCCCATCTCAAGGCGGCCGTCAGCGGGTTCGGTGATGGCGTCCATGACTGTTCCCCTCGGCTTATCGAACGACACTGTCGGTGACGGGGAAGATGCGAACGCCAGCGATGATGAGGTCGCATTTGCCATCCTTCGTGGCGGCGATCACGGCAGAGGCGATAGCGCCCTCGTCGACCTGGAGGTAGAGGCGCGGTACGGAGGCTGGATCGACGACCTCATGGCGCCAGACGGTGCGGAGCGATGCGACGGCGCCCAGGTCGGTGCGCGTGCGGCTGATCACGGCCGTGTTGACCTTCGCGGCACGGGAGGCTCTATTGTCGGCTTGCGTGGCAGATGCGGCTTCGTCGCGCGCGATGGCTGCGCCGCGTTCGGCTTCCTTGCGCTTGGCCTTCGCCTCGGCCTCGACCCGGGCGGCCTCATCGCGTGCGGCCTTATCCTTGGCCCTTTGCTCGCGAACGAGGGCCGCGGCCTTCTCCTGGCGTTCACGCTCTTCGCGCTCGATCTTTTCTTTCGCAGCTGCGGCGGCAGCCCGCGCTCGCTTGTTCTTGGCCTCGGCCTCGGCCTGGATGGCCGCTTGGCGGTCACGCTCCGCTCTTTCTTCAGCCTCGATCTGCTCGCGCTTGCGACGCTCCTCTGCTTCGGCGCGCTCACGCTTGAGACGCTCGGCTTCGGCCTTCGCCGCTTCTTCCTGTCGCTTCAGTTCGGCGACCCTCGCGGCTTCCTCACGGGCGACCCTCGCGGCCTCTTCGGCGCGTTCCCGGGCCTCGCGAGCTTCTTCCTCGCGCCGGCGCCGCTCGGCATCGGCCTTCTGCTGCTGGTAGGGCGTCAGAAGTTCCGATGTCATCTTCTTCTTGGCGGCGTCCACCTTGTCGGACAACGACTTGAAGAAGCCGTCCGTCGTCGCGATCAGTTTGCGGTAGGGCTCATTGGCGGCGAGCCGCGCCGCCTCACTGTTCTTCATGAACGAGGAACACGACTTGACCGTCTCGGTGATCTTGGCTTCCCAGTCGTCGTTCATGTCGGCGAAGAGCGGGAGACGATCGAGCGCCCCAATAAGCTCCGCGCCGCGGCGGACAAAATCAGCGTATGTGGTTCGCAACTCGCCGCGCAGGATCTCGATAGGATCGGGCGGATTGTTGCCACCCAGCCCATGGCGCGCGGCGTCGTCGACCGGGGGCGTATCTTTGGTGACGTCGAGCAACGGTTATCTCCCTAAAAACGAATCGGCAGCGTGTGGAAGTCGACGGGCGAGCGAGGAGCGGCCTTCGGATGGTGCGGAGCGTGTTCCTTCGCCCAGGCGGAGTGCGCCTTCAGGTATTGGTATTCGGAAGGCTCGATCGGATCGCGTGCGACCCATGGCCAAAAGCTGTCGATGTCCAGTGCGACGCGGCAACGGTAGCCGTCGTCGCCCTTCTCCCAGCGGTCGGTGGCGCCGTCGACCTCGATATTCCAACGATGAGATCGGTCCTGCTCTTCGCCGTCGATGATCGGCGCGCCGAACCAGATGAGGACTGCAACGCGGGGTCCGTTTTTGACCAGCGTCGTTGCGTAGTGGCCGGGCGTTGGCGGCCATGCCTGGACGGGCTCGCTCACGCAGCCTCCTTCGGCATCAGCCCAAGCTTGCGGGCGTGGTCGACGTCGATCGAAAGAGTGAGCGGCGCGCCGATGGCGCCATACTCGAGCGCGGCCAACCCCGACATTTTGGATACCCAGATGGGCCCCACGGTGCCGGTCCCGATCTTCCAGTGAAGCCCGCTTTCGTCGAACTTGGTGACGGTGATGTCGGTCCAACCTTCACGACCGGGCCTGGGCTCGCCAAGTTCGGCGGCGACGAGCTCGTTCCAGGCAGCGACAAGCACGTGACGCAGTTCCGAAGCCGACGCGGAGGTGCGCCCGCAGCCTGGGCAACGCATGGCGCGAAGGTGATTCTTGGTCAGCCACGGCTTGGGGTTCACGCATTGCGGCGGCTGGCTCGTGCCACACGGGCAAGCGCGCAATTCCGGCACGGGGGCCGGGCGCCTCACGGAAACTCCACGATCTGCGACGGCCGAAATTCGTCGATGCGGTCGCAGCGCAGCCGCGCGCCTTTCACCATGATGCGCATGCTGCGGATGATCTCTTTGCAGCGTTCGCGCTCGGGATATACGCCGCTCAGCTCGTACTCCATGCGGTTGTCGGACGTCGGCCGATCCAGGTAGAGCGTGATGATCCAGCCCTGGGCGAGGACAAAGCCTTGCGGAACCGGCCGCCCTTCTTCGATGGCACGCGCGAAGGGCGTCCCGAGGGCCATGAAGGCCAGCAAAACAGCGGCGAGGCGGCGCATCATGGTGACGGCCCCAACGAGGCTTCGGTCTCGAGATCGGCCTTCCGCCGACGCGCGAAGAAGTACGGATCGCCAAGCACCACGGCGGCAACGACGCGGTCGCGGTGCGAAGGCGCCAACCCGGTCGGGAGGATCCTGACGGCGATTTCGGTGCGGACGGCTTCGTCGTCGATGGCGGCGGCGTGGAGTTCCTTCAGGCCGCCGGGGAAGTGATGAAAGATCGTGCGATGGGAACAATCCACGGCGCGGATGATGTCCAGGCCAGTCGGCTGGTAGACGCCGCTGAGGATGAGCGCACGGCAGGACTCGATGAGACGCTTGTGCGTGTCGGCGCTGCGCGCGAGGCGTCCGTCGACCTTCATGCGGCACCCGGGGAGCAGACGCCAGTGACGGACGTAAGCGGAAGTCGGCGGGAAAGGGGGAGGACGTTGTAGAGCTCGAGATCGTCGAGCCAGACGAGGCGACGCGCCGGCTCACCGTCGAAGAGCACATAGGCCTTCGATGCCGGACGCACGGGCGATGGCACAACCTCTTGGACGACGCCGCGGCCGTAGCTGATCAGCGGATTCGAATGCCACACGACATCGCGCTCTCGGACGGGACGGGTCATGCGGCGACCTCTGGGGCGGCTTCGGCCTGAAGAGTATCGGCCCGGTCGGCGGCGAGAAGCATGGCGCGCGCGATGCGGCGCAGGTCCGGAACCCCCACGGAGTTCACGTGGAGCGAAAGGCCGTCAGCATGGTCGCCGATGACGAGAGTCACGCGGGCGGTTTTGTGGGCGATCGCCAGAATGCTGATCTTTGGCGTTCTGAAACGGAAGGCGTCCTCGGAAGATGCACAGAACTTCACCTGGTCGATGAGCGCTCCGAACCGGCGAAGCGTTTTTGCCTCGGGGCCATCGCCGCCATAAAGGCCTTCATCGTCCACGACGATCTCGACGAAGCCGTCCCCTTCCTCGACGTCCACGCGGGCCAGAAGGTCAAGCAGCGGGACGAACGCCGAAGTGTTGGGAGCGAGAGAGCGCACTTCGCCCGCGAGGCGCCCGATCTCGGCCAACACCTCGAACTTCGAAGAGGCGCAAGTCGTTTTCCAGCCGACCACCGATTGTCCGTCGCAGGCCAGCGTGAGGACGTCAGGAACACCCGGCTCTGGAACGAGATGCACGGAGGCGCAGAATTTGGCTAAGGCAGCCAACTTGCCGGCGGGGAGGTTCATGCGGTCCTCCGCACGGTCCACGCCGCATCGCCGCTGCCGCCCGAGAAAGAGCCTCCACGCGCGAGTGCGGACGTGAGGAGGGAGATGTCGGAAAGCGAAAGGTGCGGCGCCGCGATCTGGACGAACTTTCCCCAAGTCGTCGGCTGATCGCCGTTGATGGTCTTCATGATGACCGGCGTGGTGGACTCGAGACGGGCGCCGCGACGGGTGAAGGAACCGGTGACGGTAGGGGCGGTGGCCTCGACCAACGCCATGGCGGCCGTGGCACGCGCTTCATCGAGCTTCGCTTGATCGAGCGGGCGGCCGCGAAACGATGCGCCGATAAGCGTGGCAACGACGTCGGCTGGGAGCTGGACAGTCGTCGTAGGGAACTGAGGAGAAGTCGTCTTCGGCATGGGCCTTCCGTCTTTGTCGGAAAGCAATCTCCGTCAAAAAAGACGGATCGTCAAGTGAGGTCGTCAATAAGGACGGATGGGCAGTGGATTAATCGGCGCTACGGTTGGGTTTCCTGATGTGGGGGAAGGGGTTGAGGGACCGGCCGGACGACAAATTCCTGAGAGCCGTGGGCGGCGATCGCATCGCCTCCAGGCAAATCGACGAACTCATCGGGCTCGCGAGAGGGATTGCCGCAGACGGCATTGTCAGCGTTGCCGAGGCGCAGGTGCTCCACGATTGGCTCGTCGCGGCCCAATCCGTGATCGATCAGCCTCTGGTCCGCGACCTTCTCAAGAGAGTAGACGCCGTACTTCGGGACAATCAGGTCGATGCTGAAGAAGCGAGCGATCTTCTGTCGATCTTGAAACAGTTGACCGAATCGCCCGGCGGCGCAGGCGAGCTGTTAAGATCGACCACTCTGCCGCTGGACAATCCGCAGCCCGACCTATCGTTTTCAGGGAAGATCTACTGCTTCACGGGAACCTTCGTCTTTGGTCAACGAAAAGCCTGCGAGGAAGCGGTCTCTAGGAAAGGCGCAACATGTGCGGCGCTCACCCAAAAGACTGACTTCTTGGTCGTCGGCACCTATGTCACCGAGTCGTGGAAGCACTCAGCCTTCGGCAACAAGATCCTGCATGCCAGCGAATGGCGCGAAAGAGGCATCCCGATCGCAATCGTATCGGAAGAGCATTGGACGAGGTTCGTCCGCGACGTGCACTGATCAGGCCGGCGGAGGTCCGAGGATTGTCCCTCTCCCGCGAACGCAGGTTTGGGCAGGGAAGGTCACGATCGTCTCACCGTTGGAAAAAGAGCATCTGACCTTGTCGTTCGCCTGATAGTCGCGACCTTGCGCGTCTCGCATCGGAGGATCCGGCTCGGGAGGCCGAGCTGGCACGGCATATAGCTGCGTTGCGCTCCGAAGGGTAAAGCCCTTGCTGTTCATGCATCGCTGGGCAAACGCCTGGGCATTTGCGGTGCCAAGCGGCCCCGGCCCGAACGAAGCGGCCGACATGCGCGTATCGCGCTCGCATTCGTACTGTGCCTGCTGAAGGTCGGCGTCGCTCGCGCCTTCCTTGTACCAAACCAGATAGTCCTTCGATTGCGCGCAGGCGCCGGCTGCCAGCAGGAAAGCCATAGCGGCCAACACGCGAGGGGAGGCGCGTTCAGCCATATTCGGTCTCCGATGTTTCGGCGTCTTCGATGGGGCGCCCGAGTTTTGTGGACTATACCACCTGTCGCTTTGGCCGGTGATGGAAGGATGTCTCATTGCGCACCTCCGCGCCGGACCTCGGGAGCCATGTAGGCAACCCGCCATTTCGATTTGGGAAGGTCGTAGTCCTTGCGGGGATCGAACTGGCGCACGTGCCAAACCTTCGCTGTTTGACGCAGCAACCGCTTCACCAGCGCCAGGCGAGTGCCGTCTGGCAGCTCCTGGATGAAGACGCAATCGACGCCTGGCCGCACGGGGAGCGACGGATTCACTACTACCTGGTCGCCATGCTCGATAGCTGGACTCATCGAGCCACCAACCACATAAAAGGCGAAAGGATCCTTCACGCCCTGCATGCGCTCGGAGCGGCGTATGTAATCGATCGGATCGGGCGTCAGGATGATCGCACCTTCGTCGCCAGCCCTTGCGCTCGCCCAAACGGGAACGTCGGGCCGGCCGCTGGGCATTTCGAGTCGCTGTATCGGTGACGATGGAGACGGAGGCATCGGAGCCTCAGCGGCAGGTTCGGCCATCTCCCTGATCGGCGAGGCGTCCGGGAGTTCTTTGAATTCATCGACGGTCACCGGTCGCCCAAGCAGCTCCGCGGCACCTCTGGCCATGGCCTCGTAGGTATCGAGATGCAGCGATCTCGTCTTGCCTGCTCGGAACTTTCGAATGGGGCCTTCTGGCTTGTTGGCGGCAGCGGCCAGAGTATTCGTCTTCAGCGGCCTCCCATCCGCGGTCTTGGGGTTCCGCTCGAACCACGCCTCGAGGGCGGCTCGTAGACGCTCGGCCGGGTCGGTTGATCGGGGAGGAAGCATCGGCGCCGATTGTGGACAGTTCGTCAAAAATGCCGACCGTCTATGAAACCGATCCTCGTCTTGACAATTCGTCAATAAAGACGAGACTGCGCATCCATGTCTTCCGACGTCACCAATTTCACCGCCACACTCGACCGCATCCGTGCCTGGGCGAAGGTCAATAACTGGACGCCGGCGCGACTCGCTGGCGAAGCGGGCCTCACTGACAAAGCCACTCGAGGAATGGATGACGCCGACTGGACCCCCAGCGGGTCGTCCATTCGAGCGTTCGAGAAAATCATTCCTGATCATTGGATGCCCGGCGATCCGTTGCCGCGTGAAAAGCGTGTGGCGTCGCGCAGTGCTCGGCGCAGGGCTGCCTGATGCGCACCGCGCAGGCTCTCGCTGAAGCCGTCATCGTCGCGTTCTTCGCGACCGTTCTTCTCGTCTTCGCCATTCCGGCGTTGATGGGCCTTCTCGACCGGCGGCCGGGGCTCTTCTGCGCGCTTTCGTTCGCGTGCATTTTCTTCGGCCTCTTCGTCTGGCGCTTTCGCGCGCTCGGTGCGCACTGATGGCGGCCGCCGCACGCTCTCGCGCTCGGGCTCGGGCCATTTGCGTACGCCGATTCGGACGTCGCCGTCGCTCCGGACATGGGTGCCGATAGATGACTGCGCCGGGGGACTCCATCGGGACCAGGCCGCGGGACGTGATCCTTGCCGACATCGTAGCTGCGTCTGCGCGCCTGATCGAACTTCGGGCGGAACTGAGGGTTGCCGAAGCGGCAGAACTCCACGCCAATCGCGGACCCATCCAGAAGGCCTATGAGGACGGAGCCGATCTCGGCGACATCCGTCGTGACTTCAATCTCACCGTGGGCCAGCTCGCCGGCCGCGCCCGTCGCGGCAAGTGGAAGAGACCGCAGGCCCGCGTCGCCGACCTCACGGCGGGACAGAAGACCATCTATCGCGATCTCCGCGAAGGCCTCACCAAGGCCGACGCGGTACGCCTGGCTGGCGAGGCTTTCGCATGATGGCCGTTTCACGCGGGGTAGAGCAGTTGGTAGCTCGTCAGCCTCATAAGCTGGAGGTCGTTGGTTCAAGTCCAACCCCCGCTCCCATTTCGGCCCGCGCCGTCTCGTTCCTCCGTTCGAGGGCGCGTCGGGCAGGCGACGGGCAGTGTATCGCCCGTCGCCTTTTCTCCCTTCACGCATACGCCACGCAACCATACCGGGTGATCTAGCCCCGCCCCCACTCTCACGCATCTGGAAAGCCGACTGCCGTTTCCCGAGGAACGAAAATGGATACCCCCTCAAGCGAACAGCCCGCAGAGGTTGAAAGTCCCAAGGACGCCGTGAAGGCGCTCTTTCTGGAGTTCGGAGGCGAAAAGGCCGTGGCCGATCGGCTGGGCTTGGGCAAGACGCGCGTCAACAACTTCACCAAGGAACATCTCGACGACGAGATCAGCTTCGCGCGCGTCTGCCAGCTCACCGGGGCCGGCGCGACGGCCGCCGCGAAGTACCTGGCGCGGCTCGCAGGCGGCGTCTTCTGTGCCGTGCCGGCTGGGCCTGCCGGCGACACGCTGGCGCTCACGTCGCGGGAAATGCGCGACAACGCCGATGCCGTCGCTTCCGTGATCGACGGCCTCCGCGACGGCAAGCTCACGAAGCCCGAGGCCGAGGCGGCGCTGCCGCTGATCGACGCCGCCATGTGCGACCTGGGCGCCATCCGCGGCGCGCTCCTGAAGGCGGCGGATCGGGCATGAGCCGCGGCGCCCCTCCCACAGCCGACGAATCGAAGACGATTGCCGACGCGCTCGCGCTCTACCTGGACCTCGATGCCTACATGGCGCTGGAGGACATCGGTAAGAGGTTCGGAAAGTCGATCGGTTGGGTCCTGCATATCGCTGGCCGCGACGGTTGGCCGCCACGGCCGACACAACACGAGATCAAGAAGTTCGGCGACCTCGCGACGGACATCGCCTACCTCCGCCGCAGATGCAACTTCATGGTCGCGCCATTCCGCGACGGCTTTCGCGTGAACAACGACATGGTCAACGCCGACGGCCTCAAGGAACGGGCCGCAGCTGAGCGGAAGCGCCACAACGGCCTGACGCCCCCCCCGAAGTCTCGCTCCCATGAGCCGAGTCCGGCGCAGCCGAAGGCCTCGCCGCCGAAAGAAGCGCTGCCGCCGCCGCCTGCCGATACAG
>Ga0335083_10006031_pt1 | contig 15255 bp, 11 predicted proteins | sample Lox_Sample_42_FD_206716 | JGI IMG/M metagenome (GOLD analysis project Ga0335083, IMG submission 206716) | Soil microbial communities from Loxahatchee National Wildlife Refuge, Florida, United States - Lox_Sample_4.2 | ecosystem: Environmental > Terrestrial > Soil > Wetlands | place: USA... | reverse complement strand
AGCCACGCCGCATTGCGGCCCGGCTCGCCGCACGTCGAGTCGCGTCAGAGCTTGGCGAAGCTGTGGGCGAGACGGTTGGATACCAGATCCGGTTTGAAGAAGCGATTGGCACGCGCACGCGGCTGCGATTTGTCACGGAAGGCGTACTCACCCGCCGTTTGCTCTCGGACCCGCAACTGCAAGGCGTCGGGGCCGTCGTGCTGGACGAATTCCACGAGCGCCACCTTGAGAGCGATCTTGCTCTGGCATTGTTGAAACGATTGCAGCGGTCACGGCCGGATCTGTGGATCATCGTCATGTCGGCAACGCTTGATGCCGAGCCTGTGGCGGAGTTTCTTGATGGTTGCCCGATCGTTCGCCCGGAAGGAAAGTTGTTTGAGCTCTCAATCCAACATCTCCCGTACTCTCCGAAGGCGCTCGAAGCTCAGGTGAGCGAGGCGGTGGAGTTGCTGCTCGATTCAGGACATGCCGGCGACACTCTCGTTTTTCTGCCTGGCGCTGTGGAGATTCGTCGCGCAATGCGGGCGTGCGAGGCGGTGGCACGGCGAGCGGGATTGCTCGTTCTTCCTCTACACGGAAGTCTGCCACCCAAGGAACAAGATCTGGCACTCTCGCCTGCGCCCCAGCGAAAACTGATTGTTGCGACCAACGTTGCGGAAAGTTCGATCACGGTGGAGGGCGTGACAGCCGTGATCGACAGTGGCCTGGCGCGCGTCGCAAGCTACTCCCCGTGGAGTGGGTTGCCGACGCTGCAGGTCGGCCGAGTCAGCAAGGCTTCGGCGAAGCAGCGAGCGGGGCGGGCCGGCCGAACTGCTCCGGGCCGCGTGCTGCGGCTTTACACCGCTGAGGATTATTCGCGCCGTCCGGAGCAAGATGTGCCAGAGATTCTACGCAGCGATCTATCGCAACTATGCCTCTCACTTCGAGCGATGGGGATCCCGCACGTCGGCGATATCGCATGGTTTGACGCTCCTCCCGAGGCGGCGGTGCAGCGCGCGGAGTCGCTGCTCGATCGCCTGGGCGCCCGTGGAGAGATGGCGCAACGTCTGTCGCGATATCCGCTGCCTCCGCGGTTATCGCGAATTCTCGTGGAGGCTATCGAGCGCTGCGTGGGTGAGGACGGATGTGTAGCCGTGGCTCTTCTTGGGTCAGGAGTTCGGATTGAGAAGAATGATCTTCTCGTCGCGATGGATCAGGAACTCGACCACCGAGTTCTCCAGCACGTGTCGCAGCTCCGCAGAATCGCGCGGATTTCCGGGAAGGTAAAGCATAACGACGATGCTCTCCTGATTTCGGTGCTGGCCGGGTTCCCGGATCGTGTGGCGCGTCGGCGGGCAGGGAATCAGGTGCTGCTGTCGGCGGGCGCGTCGGCCGAGCTGGCCGGTGAGCCTCCGCGTTACGAGTTCATGGTTGCGGTGGATGCGGAAGACCGCAAGGAGAAGCCTCTGCCGCTGATCCGAATGACGGCGCGCATCGAGCCGGAGTGGTTGATTGATCTGTTTCCAGATCGCGTGAGGGACCGGTCTGGCGTCGTGTGGAATCGAGTGGCCGAGCGGGTCGATGGGGCGAGTGCTTTGCTCTATGACGACCTGGTAATCCAGGAGTCGCGAGGAGCGGTGCCTGACGAGAATGCCGCAGCAGAACTTCTGGCCGAGAAAGCTCTGGAAGCTGGGATTGAGCGGTTCGTGGATGTGGAAGCTTTGGATGACTTCAGGGGCAGGGCGGAATTTGCCGGTCTTGAAGTGCCGGATATTCCGCAGGCCTTGCGTGAGTTGTGCTTCGGGCTGCGAAGTTTTGCAGAGTTGAAGAAGGCAGCGGCGGATTTCGTTTCGGTGGTCGAACAGAAAGTGGGTGCGCGCAAGTTTCGCGAACTTGCGCCGGCAAGCATTCGCCTGCAGAACGGGCGTCAGACCAAGATTCATTACGAACGAGGGAAACCGCCGTGGATTGCATCGCGTCTGCAGGATTTCTTCGGCATGCGTGACACGCCGATGATCGGGCCCGAGCGCACGCCGGTCGTTGTTCACTTGCTCGCTCCGAATCAGCGGGCGGTGCAGACCACGACCGATCTGGCGGGCTTCTGGGAGAGGCTGTATCCGGAAGTGCGACGGGAATTGATGCGGCGGTATCCGAGGCACGCGTGGCCGGAGAGGCCGTGATGTCCTTCCTTTAGGAAAACTCTTCCAGCTTGAATACCCGTTCCATCAGCAGCCACTTCTCGCCGGGCTTGGCTTGGGGCAACAATTTCTGGAATGTGCTCATGAGTGTCTCCCACTCTTGCACCTTCGGATTCAGTCGATCGGCTTTGGCCTTGGCTTCGAATGAGAAAGACTCGTTCACTTCCATGATCATGAACATGCGTGTGCCCAGCAGATAGATCTCCATGTCGTCGATGCCGGAGTCTTTGATGCTGCGTGTGATTTCAGGCCATATCTTTTCGTGATAGCGCTTGTATTCGGCGATCAGCTTGGGATCGTCTTTCAAATCGAGGGTCAGGCAGAAGCGTCGGTTCATTCGACCTCGGTGGCGGGAATCGCTAAGGATTTGCCCGCATTCGCGACGGCGGGCCGGTATCCCCACATTGCAAAATAGAAGACAAAAGCGTGACATATGAGCGGAACCACAAAAGCGCGCTGGATGTTCCAGGCGTCGGACACTCTACCCATGATCCAAGGGCAGACCGCGCCTCCGATGATGGCCATGACCAGCAGGGAAGATCCCAGCTTGGTGTAAGGCCCCAGGTTTTTCAAGCTCAGTGCGAAAATCGTGGGGAACATGATGGAGTGAAAGAATCCGATCAAGACGATCGCCCATACGGGCGCCGTGCCCGAAGCGAAGAGAACAATCAGAAGACAGAGTAGCGAGCCGCCCGCAAACAGGCTGAGCAAGCGAGCCGCACCAACCTTTTGCATGATGGCCGATCCTGCGAAGCGTCCGATCATGAAACCTGCCAGATGCGCTTGCAGATAGTGCGCAGCTGCTTTTTCATGCACGCCCGGGAGAGTGAACTCCGTGAATCGGATGATGAAGCTTCCTACACCCACTTGTGCGCCAACGTAGAAAAACTGTGCCAGGACTCCCTTGATGAGGTGTGGAAAGGCTAGAGTTCCGCTGAGCTTTGCCTTTGAAGTCTCCAGCCCGTCGTTGGTCTCTCGAATTTCGGGGAGCTTAGTAAAGAAGATGAGCAGCGCGACGAAGAGAAAAACTCCGGTAATGACAAGATACGGAGTCTTCACCATGTTGGCCTCAGAAGTCCGATAGGCCAACAACTGCGCGGGGTTCATGGCGGCGAGTTCCGCTGGGGTGTGTTCGATTCCGGAGAGAATGAACCTGGAGCCTACGAGAGCGATCATCACCGCGCCAGCGGCGTTGAAGGACTGAGCCAGGTTGAGTCGGCGCTCGGAACTGTCGGGCGGGCCTAGCGTCGTCACATAGGGATTAGCAGCGACTTCCAGAACGGACTGTCCGCACGCCATCACAAAGAGAGCGAAGAGGAAGAAGCCGTAGATTCTTACGGACGCGGCCGGGACAAACAGGGCTGTGCCCGTGGCGCATACGAGCAGGCCGATCAGGATTCCGCGTTTGTACCCCACGCGCTGCATGAGCCAACCCGCGGGCAACGCCGCGAGGCAATAGCCGCCGAAGAATGCGACCTGGATCAATGACGAGCCCGAATCGGTGAGGCCGAACGCCTTCTTGAAGTGCTGGATGAGAATGTCGTTGAGGTTGACGCCAATCGCCCACAGGAAGAACAGGCTGGTCACAAGGACAAGCGGCACGACGTAACGTCGTTCGGTGATCGGCGGGGATGGCTGATGCGGAGATCTCATGTAAGCGCCCGATCCAGGTGGACGTAGCCGCCATCAACGAATAAATGCTGGCCGGTGGTGTGGCTGGACTTGGGCGAGAGCAGGAACACGACCATGGCTGCGATCTCTTCCGACGTAGTCATGCGCTGTTCGAGGGGAATCTTGGTGAGAATTGTTTTGAGCTTGTCCTCAGGATTGGGAAACGTGTCGAGCCAACTGCGGTAGAGAGGTGTCATCACTTCGGCGGGAATCACGGTGTTGACGCGAATGCCGTACGGCAGGAGTTCGGCAGCCCATTCGCGCGTCAATGCCATTATTGCGCCTTTCGAGGACGCGTAGCCTGACGTACTGCCTTGTCCGGTAACCGCGGTCTTGGAGCCAACGTTGACAATCGATCCGCGCGCGCGCTTCAAGTGCGGCAGCGCATAGTGGGCCATGCCGTAGTAGTGCACGAGATTGCGGTTGAGCGATGCGACGTATTCGTTCACGCTGCCATGTTCCAGGCCAACCTTGTCGTTGCGTCCGGCATTGTTCACGAGCGCATCGATGCGGCCGAACTTCGCCAGAGTCTCTTCGACGGATTGCGAACAGCTTTCTGGGGTGGAGAGTTCGACGGTGATGAGCCCGCAGGTTGCACCGGTCTTTTTCAGGTCGTCTTGGATTTCTTTGCCGGCTTCGCCATCGCGGCCGACAATCACGGGAATCGCACCTTCGGCTGCGCAAGCGTGGACGATCGCGGCGCCAATTCCTTTGGCGCCCCCGGTGACAATGATTACCTTGTCTTTTAGCTGCAGGTCCATGCCTTAGCCTCGCAGATTGAAAAAGCCGCCATCGAGTGGATAATCCACGCCTGTGATGAACGAAGCTTCGTCGGAGCACAGGAACAATGCAAGCGTAGCGACCTCAGTTGGTTCTCCCATTCGACCGATGGGCTGGGCTTTTGATAGCGTCTGGAACATTTCTTTTTCGCGGCCGGGATAATTTTTTCTCAGGTAGTCGTCGACGAACGGGGTGTGAACCCGTGCCGGTGAGATGCAATTGCAGCGGATGTTGTATGCGAGATAGTCTCTGGCCACCGAATACGTCATGGCGATGACTGCGCCTTTGCTCATTGAATAGGCGAAGCGGTCGGGGAGGCCCGAGGATCCGGCGATCGACGCCATGTTCAGGATCGTTCCGCCTCCAGAGCCTTTCATGTGTCCTACAATCGCGTGCATGCAGTTATAGAAGCCCTTGATGTTTACTCGCACGACGCGATCGAAATCGACCTCGGCCGTGCTTTCCACTGTGCCGACGTGCGAGACTCCGGCGTTGTTGATAAGGATGTGAATGCGCTCGCGGAGGAAGAGCTTTTCGAATGAAGCCTTCACGTCCTGCTGGCTGGTCACATCGCAGAGATGCGCTGAGGCCGATCCGCCAGCGGCGATGATTTTTTCGCAGGTTGCCGCCGCTGCATCTTCGTTCACCTCGAGAATACGAACGAGCGCACCTTGCGCAGCGAATTTCAGTGCGATGGCCTGACCAATGCCGCTGCCGCCGCCCGTGACGACGGCGACTTTACTATCGAGCCTGAAATTCTGAGCGGCTGCGGATTGACCGGTCACAGAGACACGCCTCGCTTCCACGGAATGAAATCTTCCTGCGCTTTTTGCTCGGCCTTGGTTCGAACCTCGCCACTCGCCACCTGGATCACGAGATCGAGAATAGACTCTCCCATCTGCTCGATTGACTTTTCTCCGGCGACGACGGCTCCGGTGTCGATGTCGATGATGTCGTGCATGCGCTTCGCTAAATCCGAGTTGGTCGAGAGCTTGACGACCGGCGTGATCGGATTTCCGGTCGGGGTGCCGAGTCCGGTGGTGAACAAGACCACGCTGGCTCCGGCGCCGACTTGCGCGGTAACGCACTCCACATCATTGCCCGGAGTGCATTGCAGGTTGAGGCCGGGTTCGGTCGAGTACTCGGGATAGTCAAGGACCGCGGTGACGGGAGACATTCCACCTTTCTTCGCTGCTCCGGCTGATTTCATCGCGTCGGTCAGGAGTCCATCACGCATATTCCCCGGCGAAGGATTCATATCGAAGCCGGAACCCACGGCCGCAGCGCGGGCAGCGTAGGCGCGCATCAGTTGGATGAAGCGGTTGCCAATGTCTTTGTTCTTGCCACGATCGATGAGTTCCTGTTCGACGCCGCACAGCTCGGGAAATTCCGAAAGAATCGTTCGTCCACCTAAAGCCGCGAGCAGGTCGGATGTGTGTCCGATGGCGGGATTCGCGGAGAGGCCGGAGAAGCCGTCTGAGCCTCCGCACTTCAATCCAACGCACAAATCGGCGAGCGGCGCGGCTGTGCGCCGAGCCTTGTTGGCTTCAACGAGACCGAGAAATGTCTGGCGGATCGCCTCCGACATCATTTGGGCTTCCGAGCCGCTGCGCTGCTGTTCCAAGACGACCAGAGGTTTGTCGAACTTCGGGTTGCGCTTGCGGATTTCTTCACGGAGGATCGGGATTTGGGCGTGCTGACAGCCCAGGCTCAAGACCGTTGCCCCGGCAACATTGGGGTGGTGAATATAGCCGGCGATGAGGCCGCAAAGATTGTTGGAGTCTTCACGCGTGCCGCCACATCCTCCTTCGTGAATCAGGAAGCGGATGCCGTCGACATTCTCGAACAAACGAGGCTGCTGACTTTGAACGGAATCGGTGGTGAGAGGAAGAGTGTCGATCTTTTCGGCCTGCCCTTCGCGATAGAGCTTCGCCAGTTCGGCAACTTGGCGGCGGTAGAGTTGGGGCGCGGCGAACCCCAATTCTTCTTCGAAGGCATGCTTGAGAACTTGTATGTTCTTGTTCTCACAAAAAACTAGAGGAACAACGACCCAGTAGTTCCGCGTACCCACTTGCCCGTCAGAGCGGCGGTATCCCTGAAAAGTTTGGCCCTTGCGACAAGATACGTCGGGAGAGGCCCAGTGAAAATCTGCCGCCTGCTCGTGGAAGGGCGCAGCCTGGTGCTGGATGTTGGCGGTAGTCAGGAGTTCTCCTACAGCAATTGGCTTCGCGGCGCGGCCGACCAGTACGCCATACATCGTGACATCGTCGCCCACGGCCAGGTTTCGCGTGGCGAACTTGTGTTTGGCGGGAACGCTCTTGGGAAGGATGTAGACTTCGCTTCCGAATTCGATCCGATCGCCGGCTTTCAGGTCGGTGAGGGCGATCAGGACATTGTCGCGCGCGTCGAGTTGAAGGATGGATGGGTGCATGCAGGTGCGATCTCTTATCGCGGGTTTCCGTAAGGCGCCCGGTCATTGTAAAGCAGGAGTGGGCGATGCGACCGGCAGATTCTTAGCGAGGCTTCAAGCGCCAGAACCGCTGCGCATTTCCGCCGAGCACGGCCTCGCGACTCGTTGGATTTAGTTTGAGCAGGTGCGTTTTTGCCACCTCGATCGTTTGTGCGTAGGACGCTGCGACCAAGCACACGGGCCAGTCGGAACCAATCATGAGGCGCTCAGGCCCGAACGATTCAAAGGCTACGTCGAGGAACGGGACGATCTGCTCGGGTGTCCAGTGTTGCCAGTCGGCTTCGGTGACCAACCCGGAGAGTTTGCAGGATACGTTTGGGAACTGTGCCAATCTCTCAATGCCGTCAGCCCATGAATTGATGCGGCCACTCTTGATCGGCGGCTTGGCGAGATGATCGAGGACGAATCGTTGTCGTGGGAACCGTTCCACGAACTCGGCTGCTACCGGAAGATGTTTGGTGTAGATCAGAATGTCGTAAGCAAGATCGAACTCTTCGAGAGCAGAAATGCCGCGCAAGAAGTCGGGCTGCATCAGAAAGCGGTCATCGGGTTCACTCTGTACGATGTGCCGGATCCCCACCAGTTGGGGATTTTGAACTAGAGACTTCAGCTGCGACCGAATATCCGACGATCGCAAGTCGGCCCATCCCACGACACCGAGACTTGACGGAGACTGCGCAGCCAGTTCGAGGAGCCAGCGAGTTTCTTCGAGAGATTGGCGGGCTTGCACCGTGACCGATCCGTGAAAGCCAGCCGCGTCGAGTTCGGGCTTCAGATCTGCCGGCAGAAAATCGCGGCGTATCGCAGACATCGAAGCATCGATCCAGCCGTACTCGGCGGGATCATACCTCCAAAAATGCTGGTGTGCGTCAATGCGCATGCAGTTTGCCGCTTCTTGGTATTTCAGCGCTCAAGAACTAAGGTCTCCAATCCAAAGAATATGCCGAGAACGACGTTGGACGCAGGACGTCAATCTGGACGTGCATGGGTGTCTCGACTTGCTTAAAGACCAACTCCAGCTTCGTCTCGGTGCCGGGTGCGGCGTCCGGCACATCGACTTCCTGCCGCTCTACCGGAATATCGCCTTGCCCGAAGAACAAGCCTCGCAATTTATAGCCTCGCAACGTGTACATCGGAAGGTCACGACGAGTTCGGATCAGAACGCGAAATTTGTTCTGCTGATGATCCACAGTGAGCGATTCGATTGGGCTGGATTCACGGCGAAGAACTTCGTAAGACGCCTTTTTCGTTCCATAGAGATCAACGACGCCATGGACCCGCTGCTGCAACGACCCGACGCCGCGATCTCCCACATGGGTGCGGTAGTCGTTGTAGCAGAAGAAAATGGCTCCGCCAACGAAGTCTCTCGAGCGCATCACGGTGTCGTGCGAGCGCAGAATCTCGATTCTTGGATCATCTCCTTCGGGCCGATCGGGCGTGCAGGCGCAGTATCCATACTCGGAAACCACGATTGGCTTGCCGGGAAACGCAGCGTGAATCTCATCTAGATATCGGCCGGCATCCACCGCGGTTCCAGGGGCCCATGTCCCGAAGTATTCGTTGGCCTCGATAAAATCCATCAGCCCAGAAACATCGCGCTGCGGGGTATTGTCGAGCGAGTTCGAAGCGTAGGAGCAGAGACGGCTCGGGTCGAGGCGCTTGGCCTCTTCCAGCATGCGCTTGGCGAATTGATACGCCGGTGGATTCTGCCCTCCAATCTCATTGCATAATCCCCAGACCACAACCGACGGATGGTTAAAATCGCGCGCAATCATCTCGCGCAGCTGCTCAAGGCCGTTCTCCATGAGGTCGGCGTCAGGCTGGCCACTCATTTCCTCGAACGTGTCCGGTCCCCAGGCGGGAACCTCGGTTTGTATCAGCATGCCGTGGCGGTCGCAGTAGTCGAGGACGCGCTTGTCCTGGGGCCAATGCACACGGGTGAATATGCAGTTCAGATACTTCATGTCGTCATGGTCGTGCGTAATCCATTCGGTTGGCTCCGCCATGCCGAATTCCGGATTGCTGCCCGCCATGCGCTCCACGCCCATCAGACGCACGCGCTCTCCGTTGAAATGAAACACCCCATCTCGAATTTCGAGCTTGCGCACGCCGAATGTGGTGGTGAATCTGTGTTTGCTGCGATCGCCGGCTATCGAAAATTCGAGTCGATAAAGATGAGGATGATCAAAGTGCCACAATTTAGCTTTGGGTAGTGAGGCCTGTAGGGGGAATTTCTCAAGCGCACCCGCTTTGACGGAAAGAGTTTCTGGTGGAGCGGTCGAAGCAGGCAGGGACTCTCCCGCTTCGGTGATCACGAAGGAAGTCTTGCCAGTCCAGGATTCCACACCTGTATTTCGGATGTATGCGGTAATGGATAATTTTCCCTCCCCGCTCGCGAGGTCGGGGACCGCTTCGACATCCACTCGTTCAATAAATGTCTTGGAAGTAACCAGGAGCTGAACCGGACGAAAGATGCCGCCGTCATTCGCCCAATCACTCGAGAGACCGCGTGGGAGCATGTGCTGGTTGAAAGCGCTGTCTACCCGGACCGCGATTGCATTGATTTTGCCCCACTGCAGCAGGTGCGTGATATTGAGGGCGAAGGATGTGTAGCCCTTGCGCAGGTGTTCTCCCGCGGGCTGTCCATTAATCCACACCGTGGCAGAGTGAAAGACGGCCTCAAACTCCACACGGACAGCACAGTCGCGCCAACCGTCTCCGAGAGCGTTTACTCGGAGATCGAAGGGCCGCCAATACCAGGCGACTCCACGATAATCGGACAGCGTAGCCTCAACCTGCCAAGTGTGAGGCACCGTGACTTTCCGCCAGGCTGCGCTGGGAACATTCGTATTCTGCCAATTGCCGTTGATACCCCGATCGTCTGGGTCGGTACGAAATAGCCATTCCCCACACAGGTCGATGACTTCTGGTACCGAGGGATGTTCTGTCGGCTCAGCCGCGATGGACTTGGAGGCGGCGAGTGCTCCCGCGACGGCACTGGCCGAAGAGGCGATAAATTTACGGCGAGAAGACATTGGAATAGGCGTGCTTTAACCCACGCAGTTAACCAGTCGCGGTTTTGTGTGTCAAACGAAAAGTTGGACCCGAGTTGAGTTATGCTGGATCGCAAATCCGAAGAGGGCTTGAAGATTGATGCAAATGGAACCGAGGCCTGACCTTCTGATTGAGGGTGACGAAGGAGGCCGAATGCCACTTTTGCAACTGGTTTCAGAGGTCTGCTCCTGGCGACGTTATTGGCTGATTGCGCTCCTCGCAGTCTGCTGCACGAACGCAAGCACAGCACAGACCGCCAATCCTAAGTTCAGGGTCGTTGCGTTGGCGGAGGCGGGAGGCATTCATCGGCCGTTCGTCGACGCGGCCAAAGTCTGGTTGCAAAAGCTGGCGACCGAGAAGCAGTTCTCGATCGACTACATTGAAAACACCGACAAGATCGACGATGCGTTCCTATCGCGCTACCAACTCTTCATTCAGTTGAATTATCCTCCCTACGGCTGGACGCCAACTGCGATGGCCGCATTCATCAAATACATTGAGGACGGGCGCGGAGGCTGGATCGGGTTCCATCATGCGACGCTGCTCGGAGAATTCGACGGAACCCAGATGTGGCCTTGGTTCTCGCAATTCATGGGAGGAATCCGGTTCACGGACTATATTGCGAAATTCGCGACTGCAACCGTGATTGTGGAGGATTCGGCCCACCCGGTGATGAAGAATGTGAGCGGAACTTTCACGGTGGATCAGGAGGAATGGTATACCTACGACAAGTCTCCGCGCCCGAATGTTCACGTGTTGGCACGGGTGAATGAGGACACGTATTCGCCCGACACTCCCATTAAGATGGGAAACCATCCTGTGATCTGGACCAACGAACATTTCAGAGCGAGGAATGTCTATATTTTCATGGGTCACCATCCTGAGCTGTTTCAGAATTCAGCGTTCACGGCCATTGTGAGCAACTCGATATTCTGGGCGGCTCACCAATGAAGGATTACTCAGTTCGTGCCTTCGTGCTCCTGTCACTTTTGTTCATTGCGATGCCGAGCGTTGCTCAACCGACTCGGTTCAAGATGCTTGCTTTTTATTCTGCGAAAACTGAGCCCGACCACGTGCAGTTTGCGGACAGCGCGCTGAAGTTTCTCTCGGCTTGTGCAGCAAACGACGGCTTCATATTTGAATCGACAACCAACTGGGAACAGTTGAATGACGCGTATTTGAAAGCGTACCAGGTGGTTGTTTGGCTCAACGACTCGCCTACCAGTGCAGAACAAAGGAGCGCTTTCCAGCGCTATATGGAAAATGGCGGAGCGTGGTTGGGTTTTCACGCCTCCGGATATAACGACAAAGACACCAACTGGCCCTGGTTTGTCGATTTCATGGGGGGCGCCGTCTTTCACATCAACAGCTGGCCGCCATTGCCAGCGAAGCTCATCATCGATGATCGCACGCATCCGATCGCGAGCGGCATTCCCGACTCTTATGAGTCACCGGCGAACGAGTGGTATGTCTGGAAGCCGAGTCCGCGCCTCGATCGAAATGTGCGAGTGCTGGCTACATTCGATCCTTCGAACTATCCCATCGGATTCAAGGATATTCTTACGGGAGGCGATCTTCCGGCCGTATGGACCAACACGAAATACAAGATGATCTACATGAATATGGGCCATGGAGACAAGGTATTCACGAGCCCCATCCAGAATAAGCTCATCGAAAACGCGGCAATTTGGCTCGGTCGGGGGGCGATTGCGGCGTTTGAATCACCAAGTGGAACCGAAATCAGTCCTCACGGAATAGCGTTAGATCCTGGGACCCACAAGGTCTACGCGGTGAATACAGCGGCTGGCACGGTCACCGTAATCGATGGAACTGGCCACTCAATATCCACGATAAAGGTGGGAGCCGAACCCGAAGCGATCGCGATCAATCCAAGTACCCACCGGGTGTATGTGGCGAACTCAGGAAGCGGCAGTGTGAGTGTGATCGATGGAATAACTGACAGCAACGTTGCGACCGTAGATGTGGGGGAGCTGCCTTACGTGGTCGCGGTGAACCCGGCCACCGGGAAGGTTTATGTTTCCAGAACCTTCAGTAACGACTTGACCGTCATTGAGGCGACGAGTAATGTCGCGAGCACTCTGAAAGCCGGTGTGCAGGCGGATGCGATCGCGGTGAATCCGGTCACAAACCGGATCTACCTGATCAGCTACGAGAGCAATAACGTGACGATCATCGATGGAACGAACGAGAGCATCACGACCATGGCTGCCGGCACACATCTCTGGGGAATCGCTGTCAATTCGGTGACAAACAAAATCTATCTAACTAACTCGGGCAGTTCGAACGTTACCGTGCTGGACGGGAAAACGAATGCCGTGACACTGGTGGGCACTGGAGATATTCCCTGTGCGATCGCTTTAGATTCTTCCATCGGCCGAGTCTATGCCGTTAACTATGCAAGCGGTAGCGTGACAGTGATTGATGGCGTTAACAACTCGGTCGTTGCAACCGTAAGCGTCGGAAGTCGCCCTCAGGCGATAGCAGTTGATTCCGGCTCGCGCAGAGTTTATGTGGCGAGCACGCATGACAACCTCGTGACTGTTTTGGATGGCGCCCGGAATGCAGTGGTGACCACGTTGAAGATTAGTAGCGGACCATTTGCAATGGCTGCAGATGATGTCACCGGCAAGGTCTTCGTAAATAACTTGGCGGGACCGAGTCCGGCAATCATTGATGGACGGACGCTCACGGTGTCCTCTGCCGTAGCGGCACCATAAGGACTGCTCCCCATGAAGATCGTGTGCTCGCGTGTTTTGTTGCTCGTTTTAGCCTGCTGCGCTTTCTGCGTGGGGCAGGGGCTGAAGTCACAGAAGAAACATCTGCTGGTATTGGGAGAGGAGAAGGGCTATCGTCACGAATCCGTCTCCCACGCTCTGGCAACGATTGAACAACTCGGGGAGAAGAGCGGACTATGGGACACGACCATACGCACCGATACGGAAGTGCTCACTAAGAAGAAGCTGGAATACAACGCGAAGAACCTGAATGACTTCGATGCAGTTGTTTTCTTCACTGGGGGCGAACTCGAGATGGATTCGCAACAGAAAGCGGATCTCTTGTCGTTCGTCCACGACGATGGAAAAGGGTTTATCGGGATCCACAGCGCCACCATCACATTCACCGACTGGCCGGAGTATGGAGAGATGATCGGCGGGTACTTCGACGAGCACCCGTGGGGCACATTCAACGCACCCATCCTCGTGGAGGATCCCAGTTTTCCCGGGATGCAGCAGTGGGGCGGTTCTTTCGTCTTGAGAGACGAAATCTACCAGGTCCGGAACTATTCGCGCGAGAAAGTGCGTGTGCTCATGCGTCTCGACGCGAGCAAGCTCGATTTATCGAGGTCCACGGTGCATCGCATCGACCGGGATTTTGCAGTAACGTGGGCGAAGATGTATGGCAAAGGGCGTGTCTACTATTCGACGCTCGGCCATCCTAAGGAAAACTGGGACGATCCCCGGCTGCGAGAGATGTGCACCGCAGCGATCAAATGGGCGATGGGATTGGTTAATGCAGACGTTACGCCGAGACCGTTATCATCGAAGTAGTGGCGGTCGAAGGCATGCCAACTGATCGCCGAGAGTTAGCCAGATTTGGGAGACGAAACGTGCGGCGAGTTATCATTTTTCTTCTACTAGTATTCAGTGCCTGGGCGCAGGAAGCGCATCCGATTCTTGCTTTAGGTTCCCCGGCGCCGAACTTCGAGCTGCCGGGTGTCGATGGAGCAATTCATAGGCTGGCGGATTATTCTTCGAGCCCAGTCCTGGTCGTTGTCTTCACGTGCAATCACTGTCCGATCGCGCAGATGTATGAGCGCCGCATCACGCAGATGGTAGAGGATTACAAAGGCCGCGGCGTAGCTGTGGTCGCGATCCAGCCAAACGATCCGACGGCAATCAGGATCGACGAACTCGACTCCTCCGACATCAGCGATAGTCTCGAAGAGATGAAGATCCGGGCGGAATACAAGCATCTGACGTACCCGTATCTTTACGATGGCGAAACTCAATCGGTAACAAACGCCTATGGCCCGCAGGCGACGCCGCACGTATTCGTTTTTGATCATGAGCGCCGCCTGCGATACGAAGGCCACATGGATAACAGTTATCGCGCCGAGTTGGTGAAGACCCACGAGGCACGCGACGCTATCGACGCACTCCTCGCTCACCGGGAAGTCTCGGTGAAACACACCGGCGTTTTTGGTTGTTCGACGAAATGGAAAGAGAAGCAGGCCTCGCGCCTGGAGGCTCTTCGGAAAATCGAAGCCCAGCCCGTGCAACTCGAGTTGGCGTCAGCGGCGGACCTGGCGAAATTGCGTTCCAACCCGACTGGCAAAACTTTGCTGGTGATCTTTTGGGCCACGTGGTGTGGATCGTGTCTCCACGAATTTCCCGACTTCGAGGATACACTCCGAATGTATAGCGTGCGCGATCTGGAATTAGTAACAGTAGCGGCCAATATGCCTGACGAAAAGAGCAGCGTGTTGCGAGTCCTGGAAAAGATGCATGCGACCAGCAGAAATTTGCTGTTTGCATCCGACGACACCGCTACCTTGCAGGCTGCCTTCGATCCGAAGTGGCAGTCAGCCGTGCCTTATACGGTTCTGATTGATCCGAGAGGAAAAGTTTTGTATCAGAAACAAGGGTCGGTGGACATATTGGAGTTGAGAAGGACGATCCTTGCGAGCCTGCCGTCCGACTATGAGGGATTCAATCAGTACTGGCTGCGGCAATAGCTTCTGACTAGGAAAAACCACACAGAGTTGATACCTGATCACCGGGGGCCGGGAAATCCCGCCCCCAGCGACAGGTTTGCTAGTTCACGGTAAATACGGCGCTACTGGTGGCGGTACCGCCATTCGTCGTGATGGTGATCCTCCCGGTCACCGCTCCAGTCGGGACGGTCGCAGTCACTTGCGTATCCGAATTCACCGTAAAGGCTGTTGCCGCGACACCGCCAAACTTCACTGCCAGAGTCTGCAGCAGGCTGGTGCCCGTGATGACAACCGAGGTTCCCGCCGTACCGCTTGTCGGCGTGAAGTTCTTGATTGTGGGTACAATTTTGAATGCTTGTAGAGTGCTC
>Ga0335083_10006030_pt1 | contig 15256 bp, 13 predicted proteins | sample Lox_Sample_42_FD_206716 | JGI IMG/M metagenome (GOLD analysis project Ga0335083, IMG submission 206716) | Soil microbial communities from Loxahatchee National Wildlife Refuge, Florida, United States - Lox_Sample_4.2 | ecosystem: Environmental > Terrestrial > Soil > Wetlands | place: USA... | reverse complement strand
GCAAGAGGTCGGCTGGCTCCGCGAGCTCGCGCCGCTGCTCGAGTCCATGGGCGACGAACCGGGCGCGCTCTTGCGTTTCGGCGCGCTCGCCGCGAAGAGCCCGGGCGATCCGGACGCGCTCGTCGCGCTCGAACGCGACGCCGAACGTCAAGGCGACTACGAGGGCGTCGCGCGCCTGCTCGAACGGCGGGCCGCCGTCGCCGGTCGCGTCGAGGACGTGCGGCGGCTCCGGCTTCGGCGCGCGGCCGTGCTCGAGCAACGCCTCGCGCGGCCGGACGAGGCGCGCGCCGAGCTCCAGGCGCTCGTGGCGGCGACGGGCGAGCACCTGAGCGTGCTGCGCGTGCTCGCCGATCTCGACGAGCGGCTCGGCGATCCGCTCGCCGCGGCGTCGCTCTTCTTGCGCGCGAGCTCCCACGCGACCGAGCGCAGCGAAGCCGCCGAGCTCGCGCGGCGCGCCTGCCAGGCGTACCTGAGCGGCGGCGACGTCGAGGGCGCGCACCGCACGCTCGAGGGCATGGGCGCGTGGGTCGAACGCGTGAAGCTCCTCGAGCTCGGCGTCGAAATCGAGCGCCGGCGCGAAAACCCCGCCGGCCTCGCCGACGCGCTCGACGAGCTCGCGTCGCTCTCGAACAAGCCGGTCGACGAACGCGCGCGCCTCTTGACGGAAGCCGCCCGCGCGAGCCTCGCCGCCGGCGATCGCGACAATGCGCTCGACCGAGCCGTGCGCGCCGCGCGACTCGCTCCGGATCTCGTCGACGCGCAGCTCCTCGCGCGCAAGCTCGAGTACCTCGCGCGCGGGGCGGGGACGCCCGACGACGCCGAGCGCGCCATCGCGGAGCTCGAGCGCGTGCCGCCGGATCTCGCGCCGGACCTCGCCGAGCTTCGGAGTTTTCTCCTCGCGGAGGCGCTCGATCGCGTCGAGCGGCGCGGCGGCGGACTCAGCGAACTCGAGCGCGAAGTCGCCGCGCGCGGGCTGCGGCCGCTCCTCGCGCTCGGGCTCGCCGAGCGGCTCGCGGCCCTCGGTCGCGCGGAGGAGTCGCTCGAGCGGTTCGACTTCGCGCTCGCGAGCGATCTCGGCGGGCTGCGTTCGCGTTCTCGCGCCGCGCTGCTCGCCGGCGAAGCGGCCCGCCGCGCGGGAGAGCTCGAGCGCTCGCGCGCCTACCTCGAGCTCGCCGCCGCCGATCCGGAGACGCAGAGCGCCGCACGCGCGGCCCTCGAGCGCTTGCGTTCCGAGCTCGCGAGCCGCGACGCGCCCGCCCCCGAGCTCGAGATCGGCGAGCTCTCGCAGCGTGCCGCGCTCGAGCTCTTCGACGAGGGCCCGGTCCGCGAGCACGTCGTCATCGAGCAAGAAGAAGACGAGCGCAAGGCGCCCCCGCTGCCGATCCCGCTCGTCACGACGGCGCGCATGGCGACGCCTCGCATCGAAGCCGCACCCGAGCCCGCGCCCGAGCCGCGTCCGCCGCCTGCGACCGAGTCGCCGCTGCCGGTCTCCTCGCACGGCGGCAAGCCCCCGAGCCCGCGCAAACAGCAGCTGTCCGGCACCTTCGCGGGCAGCTCCGCCGAGGAAGTGCGCCTCCACGTCGCGCTCGCCGACGGCAGCGAAGCGGCCGGTTACGAGCTCCTCGCCCTCCTCGGCACCGACGCGGCGAGGACCCACGATCGGGTCGGCGTGTACCGCCGGCTCGCGTTGCTCACGCCCGGCAAGCGCGAGCTCCTCGCCGAGCTCGCCCGCACGGCGCGCGAGGATCGCAACCCCGCGTACGCGAGCGCGGTCGAACACGTCCTGGCCGTGCTGCGCGGCGAACCAGCGTCGGAGCCGCCGCCCCTCGACGAGCTCGACCCCCAGACGGACGCCGTGCGCGCGCTCCTCTTTCGAGAAACCCAGAGCCCGACGCTCGAGGCGCTCGCCCTCGTCTGGGAGACGGCGGGGCACCTCTTTCGCCGCGATCCCGGCGCTTACGGCATCACGGGTCTCGAACGCGTCCAGCCGACGGCCCCGACTCCGCTCGGCCGTGCTTACGGCGACATCGCCCGCGCTCTCGGCGCTTCACGCACGCCGCTCTACCAGCGCCGCACGGCCGGTCCCATCACCATCGGCGTCGCCCTGCTCGCGACCCCGTCCGTCGTGCTCTCCGGCGACGTGGCGCGCGAGACCCCGGAGCTTGCGTTCCATCTCGGCGCCATGCTCGCGGCGTCCGCGCCGCAGCTCGTCATGTTGTTCGGCTTACCCGAGGCGCAAGCGCGCTCGGTGCTGCGCGCGCTCGGCTTCGCTTTCGGTCCTTCTCGTCCGGACGCGAGCGGTATCGGACCGGCGCTGAACCTCGCCGAGATGCTGTGGGAGAGCATTCCTGCGCGTCCTCAGCGCCGGCTGCGCGAACTTTGCAACGATCCGGACGCTCTCGATTACGACCAAGCCCTGAAGCAGGCGCGCGTGGCGATTCGGCGAGCCGGATTGTTCGCGACGGGCCACTTCGGCGTCGCCGTCGCCGAGGTCGCGGCCGAGGATCACCTCGAAGCCGACGACGTGCGCTCGCCGGGCGGCATCGCGCGACTTTGCGCCGAAAGCCCGTCGATTCAAAGTTTGCTTCAGCTCGCGCTCGGCGCCGAGTACGCCGAAACCCGCTGGCGCGGAGCGCGCGGCGGGCGGCCGTGACTCGTCCCCGGCGCGGTTTGAGGTAGTACTTTCCGGTCGGCGGAAGGGCCTGGAGTAGGACAGCGTTGTCACACCTCGAGTTCATGAAAATTCGCGCTCTCGGGCATTTAGGAGCCATGGCACGTTCGTCGCACAGCCGGTCGTGGATGCTCGGCTTGGTCTCCCTGCTCACCACCGGGTGTCTCGTGCCGGACGCGCCCGAATACGGCGTCGCCAACAGGACGCCGATTTTCGTCGACCCGAACTCCATTTCCCCGAACCCGCGCAGCGTCCAGCACTACGACGACGTCGAGGGCGCCGCGCCGCTCGATTTTCACTTCCTCATCCACTCGGAGGACGCTGGGGACGATCTCGTGACCGCGTTCTACATCGATTACAACGGGCGCGGCTCGTACAAGGATCACAAGAGCATCAAGGCGTCCACGCTCGACGTGGCGCGCCTCGTTCAGTGGCATTGGGACATGCCGGCCGGGTTTCTCACGACTGATCCCGGCTGCCACGTCATCACCATCACCGTGCTGCACGAGACGGGGTGGGACGGGCAGAACAACCAACAGATCGGCTCCCCGCCGGACCTCGCGGCCGTGAGCTGGTTCGCGACGTTCAACGACGACCAGGGCGTGATCCCGCTTTCGGCCTGTCCCGACCCTTCGACGGACTCGAAGGGCACGACTCAATGAGCCGAATCGTCGGCTTTTCGGCGCTCCTCGGGCTGCTGCTCGGCGGTTGCTCGCTCTCCGCAGGCCTGTATCAGAGCGACACGGCCGTGAACCAATGCAAAAACGACGACGACTGCTCGGGCGCTCGCTGCGAGGACGGCCTCTGCGTCGGCTCGGGCGGCTCGCTCACGTCGCTGCTCGTCACCGTCACGCCGCCGCCGACTTTCGCCGGTATCGATAACCTCACCTATTACGAGGACCACTCGACGGCCGGCAACTACCTCCCGCCGAACGGCGGATCGCTCAACATCACGCTCGACGACAGCGTCAAAGTCACGGGCACGGTCAGCATCGATCTCGATGCGACCAAGTGCGTTCCGATGTGGACGGGCCCGTCGAACACCACCGTCATGACCTCGATGAGCGGCGGCATCCCCGCCGACGTGGCCTTCACCCCGAGCCAGCACCTCATCGGCATGCCCGGTGACAGCTACGCGTCGACGACGGACGGCATGGAGTTTCAGCAGACGCTCCCGCCCGGCCAGTACGACGTTTACATCACGCCGCATCTGAAGCTCGCGGCGACCATGGCCGGCGACCTCGATTGTCAGGTGCCGCCGCGCTTGCTCCTGAATCAGACCGTCACCTCGAACCTCGACTACAAGCTGCCCGCCGCGTCCAGATTGGAAGTCGACGTGACGTGGCCGCTCTCGCAGCCGTACACGGACGACCTCGCGCAGGCGGACCCTTTTTTCGCGGACCCGCTCGCCGGCTGGACGCTCGATCTCGTGGATTCGGCGACGGGGCGCGTTCTCTCTTACGAAGAGCCGGTCGACACGCTGCTGAAGACGCAGCCGGCCAATCCGGACATGTCGGTCACCTACGCCGTCACGCTGGTGTACGCGCCCGTGTACACGGTCGTGAAGAACATGCTCGAGCCGGCCGACATCGGTAACGACGTGTTGCGGCTCACGCCGCCGCTCTACGATCCGCGCACGTGCCCCACGCAGGATTGCACCGATCAGCCGCTCTTCACCGCTCCCGTCGTGCTCGCGCAGGTCGACGGCGCGCTCGTCACCGCGGACGGCAAGTCCGCGCCGGCGGAGCTCGTTCAAACCGGGCTCCTGCCGGCTCCGGTCGACGTCGAATTCCAGACGGCGCTCGCGTCCGACGGCACGCCCGTTCCCGCGACCGTCTTCTTGCGCGCAACGTCGATCGACGGCGTGTCCGGCCTTTCGACGTCGTTCTCGCGCAGCGTCGACGTGGGCTCGGACGGCGTCGGCGACGTCGCGCTCCTGCCGGGTCACTACCACGTCACGGCAGCGGCCAAATCCGGCTGTCTCGTGGGGTCGTGCCTGGGCACGGTCGAAGCGGATTGGGTCGTCGCGCAGACGCCGTCGCCCCAAGCGGGGAAGATCGTCCAGTTCTCGCCGCCCAACACGTATGGGGGCAGCGCGCTCATTCCCGACGGTCGACCGGCCGTGGGCGCGAGCGTCAACCTGGTCGCTTCGTCCGTCATCATCGACACGAACGTGCTCAACGTCGGGGACGGCGCGGTGCCGCCCGTGCCGCGAGCGACCGCGGGTCTCGTCGAGGACAAGGGCGCCTTCAGCTTCGAGGCCGACGACGGAACGTTCGATCTCAGGGTCCAGCCCGATCCGAGCACGGGTTACGGCTGGTACGTGCATCCGCGCTTCGTGCTGCCCGACGAGCAAGATCAATTGTCGGAGCTCGATCTGGATTTCCCCATCTCCTACAAGGGCACGGTCAGCGCCGTCACGGCCATGGGGACCGTACCGGTGCCGCGCGCGCTCATCCGCGCCTACGCGTACGTGAACGCCGACGGCACGCTCGCCGCGAAGAGCGACAGCGCCGTCGCCGCCGTGCAGGTCGCAGAGACGTACACGGACGACGCGTCGGGTGATCAGGGCGCCTTCAGCCTGCTCGTGCCGAGCGCGCTCGCGACGCCCTGAATTTTCTGGCGCCCCCACCGGCGCATGTCCGGCGCGTTTCGTGCCGGGCAGCTCGGGCGAAGCCCGAGCGATCTCGCGTGTTTCGGCCGTTGATTCAGCGCGCGCCTCGTCGTACTCGAACGAGCGATGGACGCTCTCGAGCCCCGTTCACCGCACGCCGGCTGGCAGGGCCGGCTTGCGCTCCGGCTCGAACGCCGGGGAGGGCGCACCATCCTCGCGCGGCGGGAGCACGTCGGGCCGCTGGTCGTCCAGCGGCCGTTTCACCCCGAGCCGGACGGCGCCTGCCACGTCTACGTTCTTCACCCGCCCGGCGGCGTGGTGGGCGGCGACGAGCTCGTGCTCGACGTCGACGTCGCGAGCGACGCCGCCGCGCTCGTGACGACGCCCGCGGCGACCAAGCTCTACCGCAGCGCGGGTCCGACCGCCTTCGTCCACAATCGCCTGCGCGTGCGCGCGCGCGGCGTGCTCGAGTGGCTGCCGCAAGAAACGATCGCGTTCGGCGGCGCCGACGCCCGCGTCGTCACCGAGGTCGAGCTCGAGCCGAGCGCCGTGTTTTTCGGCTGGGAAATCACCTGCCTCGGTCGCCCCGCCTCGCGCGACGACTTCACGAGCGGGCGCTTGGACCAGCGTTTTCTCCTCGCGCGCGGCGGGCGGCCGCTCCTCGCCGATCGGCTGCTCACCGAAGGCGGCGGTCCGGTCCAACGAGCGAGTTTTGGTTGGGGTGGGCGCACGGTGTACGGCTGTTTCGTCGCGGTCGGCGCGCCGCCCGAGCTCACCGCGGCGCTCCGCGAAGCGCTCCGAACGCCGGACGCCGCCGAGCTTTTCGCGGTGACGAACGTCGCCGAGGCGTGCGTGTGCCGCTTTCTCGGAGCGAGCGCGGCGCGGGCGCGTGCTCGTCTCGTGCGCGCGTGGGAAATCGCGCGCGAACTCACGCTGAACAAACCCGCATGCCCGCCGCGTATCTGGGTCACTTGAGGAACACATGGAGCTGAGCCCCCGCGAAAAGGACAAACTCTTGATCTTCACCGCCGCGCTCGTCGCCGAGCGCCGCAAGGCGCGTGGGCTCAAGCTCAACTACCCCGAGGCCGTCGCCTACATCACGGCGGCGATCCTCGAGGGCGCGCGCGACGGCCGCACCGTCGCCGAGCTCATGAGCTACGGCGCGACCTTGCTCACGCGCGACGACGTGATGGACGGCGTCGCCGAAATGATCGTCGAGGTCCAAGCCGAAGCGACGTTCCCGGACGGCACCAAGCTCGTCACGGTGCATCACCCTATTCAGTGAGAGCTTGGGCCGAGGGACTCGTAAGGTCGTGATGTCGAGAAACGGTTTGGGACAGAGTCGAAAAGTAGCGCCCACTCTCGAAAGAAAATTCCGATGATTCCTGGTGAAATCATGGTTCAGGCGGGTGACATCGAGCTCAACGCGGGGCGCCCGACGCTGCGCGTGCGGGTGTCGAACACGGGCGATCGGCCGATTCAGGTCGGGTCGCACTATCACTTTTACGAGACGAACCGCGCGCTCGCGTTCGACCGCGAAGCGACGCGCGGCTACCGCCTGAACGTCGCGGCGGGCACGGCGGTGCGCTTCGAGCCGGGCCAGGAGCGCGAGGTCGAGCTCGTCGCGTTCGGCGGCGCGCGCGTCGTCTACGGCTTTCAGGCGCGCGTGAGCGGCCCGCTCGGGGGTGAGCCGTGACGCGCATCGACCGCGCGGGTTACGCCGCGATGTACGGTCCGACCGTCGGCGATCGCGTGCGCCTCGCCGACACCGAGCTCGTCATCGCCGTCGAGCGCGACTTCACGCTCTACGGCGAAGAAGTGAAATTCGGCGGCGGCAAGGTCATCCGCGACGGCATGGGCCAGAGCCAGCGCGGCAGCGCCGACGCCGTCGACACCATCATCACGAACGCGCTCATCGTCGATCACTGGGGCATCGTGAAGGCTGACATCGGGCTGAAAAACGGCCGTATTCACGCCATCGGCAAGGGCGGCAACCCCGACGTCCAGCCCGGCGTCGACATCGTGATCGGCCCCGGCACCGAAGTGATCGCGGGCGAGGGGCTCATCGCGGTGCCCGGCGGCATCGATTCGCACATTCACTTCATCTGCCCGCAGCAGATCGAGGACGCGCTCATGAGCGGCGTCACCACGATGATCGGCGGCGGCACCGGGCCGGCCGCGGGCACCAACGCGACCACCTGCACGCCGGGTCCGTTTCACCTCGCGCAGATGCTCAAGGCCGCCGACGGCTTGCCGATGAACCTCGGCTTTCTCGGCAAGGGCAACGCGAGCCTGCCGTTCGCGCTCGAGGAGCAAATCCGCGCGGGCGCGCTCGGCCTGAAGCTCCACGAAGATTGGGGCACGACGCCCGCCGCCATCGACTGTTGCCTCGACGTGGCGGAGCGCTTCGACGTGCAGGTCGCGATTCACACCGACACGCTGAACGAATCGGGCTTCGTCGAGGACACGTTCGCGGCGTTCAAGGGCCGCACGATTCACGCCTACCACACCGAGGGCGCGGGCGGCGGCCACGCACCGGACATCATCCGCGCGTGCGGCGAGCCGAACGTGCTCCCGTCGTCGACGAACCCGACGCGGCCGTACACGGTCAACACGATCGACGAGCATCTCGACATGCTCATGGTCTGTCATCACCTCGACCCGAGCATCCCGGAAGACGTCGCGTTCGCCGAGTCGCGCATCCGGCGCGAGACGATCGCGGCCGAGGACATCCTCCACGACCTCGGCGCGTTCAGCATGATTTCGTCCGATTCGCAGGCGATGGGCCGCGTCGGCGAGGTCGGCATCCGCACCTGGCAGACCGCGCACAAGATGAAGATCCAGCGCGGCAGCCTGCCCGAGGATCCGAAGGAGCACGACAACTTCCGCGTCCGCCGCTACCTCGCCAAGTACACGCTCAACCCCGCGATCGCGCACGGCATCGCCCACGAGGTGGGCTCGATCGAGGTGGGGAAGCTCGCCGACATCGTGCTGTTTTCGCCCGCTTTCTTCGGCGTGAAGCCGGCGATGATCATCAAGAGCGGCAGCATCGTCGCGGCGCCGATGGGCGATCCGAACGCTTCCATCCCGACGCCGCAGCCCGTGCACTACCGGCCGATGTTCGGTGCCGTCGGCGGGGCGCTCGCGACGACGAGCGTCACGTTCGTGTCGCAGGCGTCGCTCGACGCGGGCGTGCCGGACGCGCTTCGGCTGCAGAAGCGCGCGGTCGCCGTGCGCGGCACGCGCCGCGTCACCAAGCGCGAGATGGTTCACAACGCCGCCCTCCCGAAAATCGAGGTTGACCCGCAGACGTACGAGGTGCGCGCCGACGGCGTGCTGCTCGCGTGCGATCCGTTGAAATCGCTGCCGCTCGCGCAGCGCTATTTCCTGTTTTGACGATGCCCACCGCCTCCAAAGTGTCGACCTCGGCGCCGCTCCGCACGGACGGCGTGCTCGTGCTCGACTACGACGCGCGCCAAAAGCATCGCTTTTTGGGCGCGCTCGAGGGCGGGGGGGAGCTCGCGGTGCGGCTCCCGCGCGGCACCGTGCTCGCCGACGGCGACGTGCTCGAGACGGACGCGGGGACGCACGTGCTCGTCCGCGCGGCGCGCGAGGCGCTGAGCGTCGCGCGCGCGGCCGATCCGCTGCTCCTCGCGCGCATCGCCTACCACCTCGGCAATCGACACGTCGCGCTGCAGATCGAGCCCGGGTGCGTGAAGTACCTGCACGATCACGTGCTCGACGACATGGCGCGGCGCCTCGGCGCCGAGCTCGACTACGAGGAAGCACCGTTTCGCCCGGAAGGCGGCGCCTACGGCAAGGGCGGACACCTCATGCACCGGCACGCCCACGGCCACGACCATCATCACCCCCACGCGCACGGCGAGCACACGCACGGCGAACACGCGCACGGTGAGCACGCGCACGGCGAACACGCGCACGGCGAACACGACCACGAGCACGACCACGCCGAACCTCGTGCGCGCGCGGCCGCTCACCGCACGAGGGCGCGATGAACGAGCTCTCCACGCCGGGCCTGCTCCGCTTGCTGCAAATCGCGAGTCCGGCGCTGCCCATCGGGGCGTTCGCGTACTCGCAAGGGCTCGAGACCGCGCTCGAGCTCGGCTTCGTGCGGGACGAAGCGAGCGCGAGCGAGTTTTTGGGCGGGGTGCTCGCCCACGGCTTGGCGGAGCTCGAGCTGCCGCTGCTCGGGCGCCTGTGGACGACGTTCGTCGAAGACGACGCCGCGGCCGCCGAGCGCTGGTCGCTCTTCTTGCTCGCCTCGCGTGAAACGAACGAACGGCGAGCCGAGGAGCAGCAGCTCGGTCGCGCGCTCGCGCGCCTGCTCGCCGATCAGGGCATCGTGGAGGCGGGCCCGTGGTTTCGCAGCCCGGCGGTGACGCACGTCGGCATGTTCGCGCTCGCGGGGGCGCGTTTCACGGTGCCCGTCGCCGCGCTCGTGCCGGCGTTCGCGTTCGCGTGGGCCGAAAATCAGGTCGGCGCGCTCGCGCGGCTCTTGCCGCTCGGGCAGCTCGCCGCGCAGCGGGTGCTCGCCGCCCTCGGTGCGCAGGTGCCCGCGGCGGCGGCTCACGCGGCCGCGCTTTCGGACGCGGACGTCGGTGCCACGCTTCCCGGTCTCGCCCTCGCGAGCGCCCTGCACGAAACCCAATACACGCGCCTCTTCAAATCCTGAGGAACCATGAGCACGCCTTCTCAAGAAACCCTGCGCGTCGGCGTCGGCGGTCCCGTCGGCTCCGGCAAAACGGCTCTGGTCGACTCGCTCTGCAAAGCGATGCGCGACCGATTTCGCATGGCCGTCGTGACGAACGACATCTACACGCGCGAGGACGCCGATTTTCTGATCCGCAGCGGCGCCCTCAGCGAAGATCGCGTCCTCGGCGTGGAGACGGGCGGTTGCCCGCACACGGCCATTCGCGAGGACGCTTCGGCGAACCTCGAAGCCGTGGATCAGCTGATGACGCGCCACGGGCCGCTCGATCTCGTCATCATCGAGAGCGGCGGCGACAACCTCGCCGCCACCTTCAGCCCCGAGCTCTCCGATCTCACGCTCTACGTCATCGACGTCGCCGCCGGCGACAAAATCCCGCGCAAAGGCGGCCCCGGCATCACGAAGAGCGACCTCTTGATCATCAACAAGACCGATCTCGCGCCCCACGTCGGCGCGTCGCTCGAAGTGATGCGGCGCGACGCGACCAAGATGCGCGGCGAGCGCCCCTTCGTCTTCACGAACCTGAAGACCGGCGACGGCCTCGACCGGGTGATCGACTTCATCGTCAAGCAGGGCCTGCTCGCCCACGCGGCGAACTGAACGGCGCCGCGCTCAACAGCCGCAGGCGGTGATGCAGGCGGGCTCGCCGTCGCAGTCGCTGCGGCAGCTCGTGTCGCAGCTCGAGCTCGTGGTCGTCGGCTTCGCGTTCGTCGTGAGCGCGGTGCAGCGCCCGTCGCTCACCGCGGTGCAAGCGCCTTGCGTGGTCTCGTCGGCGAGGAGCGATTTCGCGTCGCTGCAGCTCGCGGGCGGTCCGACCGGGCACAAGTAGTCGCCGCACACGCACTCGAGGTCGAGCGTCGAACCCGAGACGCGAAAGCCGCAGCCCGAGAGCTGATCGGGATCGACGGAGACGCCGGGACACGTGGAAATCCCGAGGCACAGCGTGACGCCCGAGCTCGGATCGGAGCCGCAATTGACGCCCGTTGCCGTGGTCGGCGAGCTCGTGGTCCCCGAGGTGCCCGCCGTGGCGGCGGTCGCCGCCGTGTCGTCGGCCGGCTCGAGCTGAAGACAAGACGAAAGCGAGAGCAGGAAGAGGGCGAGGAGTCGGCGCGTCACGGCGCCGATGCTGAGCAGACCTCGCGCGCGGCGGGCAACTTCGCGGCGAGAGTCGCCGTCGCCCGCGGCGCTCCGGCTTGCCTCCGAGCGCCGCGCCCCGCACAATCCTTTCATGCAACCTCTCCGCTGCCCGCACTGTGGGGAGCCGGTCGAGACGTATCCGGATCCGGGCGGCGGCGTCGAACAGGATTACGTCGAGGATTGCGCCGTCTGTTGCCGGCCCTTGCGCTTTCGCGTGCGCTACGACGAGGCGGCGGGCGACTTCGACGTCGACGCCTCGCCCGAGAACTGAGCGCGCTCGAGCGCGGCTGCGCCGAAAGCTAAACGGTCAGGTGCCGGCTCACGAGCTCGTCGGTGAGCTCGCTCATGGCGCCCGTCGCGACCGAGCGCCCGCGATCCATGATGCAGAAACGCGACGCCACGCGGCGCGCGAACGCGAGCTTTTGCTCGACGAGCAGCAAGGTAAGCCCTTCCTCGCGGTTCAGGCGCACCAGAATGTCCCCGATTTCACTGACGATGTTCGGCTGAATACCCTCGGTCGGCTCGTCCAAAATCAAGAGCTTCGGTCCGATCGCGAGCGCGCGCCCGATCGCGAGCTGCTGCTGCTGGCCGCCCGAGAGATCGCCGCCGCGCCGGTGCAGCATCGACTTCAGCACCGGAAAGAGTTCGAAGATGCGGTCGGGCACCTTGGAGCGTTTGCCGCTCGCGACCACGCCGAGCTCGAGGTTTTCTCCGACGGTGAGCTGCGGGAAAATCTCGCGGCCTTGCGGTACGTAGCCGACGCCGCGGCGCGCGCGGCCCTCGGGCGGCGTGCCCGTGAGCTCCTTGCCGGCGAACGTGATCTTGCCGCTCCAGATCTTGGCGGCGCCCATGATCGAGCGGAGCAGCGTCGTCTTGCCGACGCCGTTGCGGCCCATCACGCAGGTGCACGAGCCCTCCGGCACCTCGAGCGCCATGTTCCAGAGGATTTGGCTGCCGGCGTAGCCCTGGTTCAAGCCGTCGACGTTAAGCATGACCGGATCCGAGGTAAACTTCGACGACCTTCGGGTTCGCCTGCACCTCGTCGAGCGTGCCCTCGGCGAGCACGCTGCCTTCGTGCAGGACCGTCACCTTGTTCGCGATGTTGCGTACGAATTCCATGTCGTGCTCGACGACGACGACGGTGCGCTCGCCCGCGAGCGACACGAGGAGCTCCGCGGTGCGCTCCGTCTCCGCGTGCGTCATGCCGGCGATCGGCTCGTCCACCAGCAGCACGCGCGGCTTTTGCGCCAAGAGCATGCCGATCTCGAGCCACTGCTTCTGCCCGTGCGACAGCTGTCCGGCGGGACGGTTCCGCGCGTCCTTCAAGCCGATGGTCTCGAGCGTCTCGTCGATGGTCGCCGCCTCTTCCTTCGAGAGCCGGCCGAAGAGCGAGCGCCAGACCGAGCGGTTGCCGGCGAGCGCGAGCTCGAGGTTCTCGAACACGCTGTGCCCCTGAAAGACGGTCGGGCGCTGGAATTTGCGGCAAATGCCGAGCTCGGCGATTTCGTACTCGGAGAGGCCGATGAGGTCCTCCCCGTGACCGACGAGGTAGACGCTGCCTTCGTCGGGGCGCGTCTTGCCCGTGATGCAGTCCATCAGCGTCGTCTTGCCGGCGCCGTTCGGGCCGATGATGCAGCGGAGCTCGCCCGCGTCGAGGATCAGCGTGAGCGCGTTCAGCGCCTTGAAGCCGTCGAAGCTCACGCTGATGTTGTCGACGCAGAGCACCGCTTTGCGCCCCTGCACGAGCTCCATCAGGCGTTCTTGGCTGACGGCGCGCGTGCGGCGGGCTTTCGGGCGGCGCTGCGAGTCGGGCGTGAGCGGGATCGTCGGCGGCTCGGCCGTGGGGCGGTCCTCGCTCGGATCTTCGGGGATGGTGCTGGTCGGTGCCGACACGGTCATGCGCTCTTCTCCGCGGCGGCGGCCGGCTTGGGCGCGCGCTTCTCGAGCAACTTCACGGCGGCGCCGACCACGCCGTCGGGCAAGAACAGCGTGACCACGATGAAGAGCGCGCCGAGCACGAAGAGCCAGAGCTCGGGCAGCGCGACCGTGAACCAGCTCTTCGCGCCGTTCACCACGAACGCGCCGAGCGCCGCGCCGACGAGCGTGCCGCGCCCGCCGACGGCCGCCCAAATCGCCATTTCGATCGAATTCGAGGGCTGGAGCTCGCTCGGATTGATGATGCCGACTTGCGGCACGTAGAGCGCGCCCGCGAGCCCGCAGAGCACGGCCGAAAACGTCCACGCGAAGAGCTTGTATTTGCGGGGGTCGTAGCCGAGAAACATCACGCGGCTCTCGGAGTCGCGCACGGCGCGGAGCACGCGACCCGCCTTGCCGGTGACGATGTAGCGGCAGAGCAGGTACGAGATGCAGAGCGCCGCCACCGTCGCGATGTAGAGCATGCGCTTCGTCCCCGCGAGCGCGAGCGGCCAACCGTAAATCTGCTTGAAGTCGGTGAGGCCGTTGTTGCCGCCGAGCCCCGTGTCGTTGCGGAAGAAGAGCAGCATCAGCGCGTAGGTGAGGGCCTGCGTGATGATCGAGAAGTAGACGCCGCGGATGCGCGAGCGGAACGCGAAGTAGCCGAACACGTACGCGAGGAGCCCCGGCACCCAGAGCGCCGCGAACACGGCAAAGTAGAAGTTTTGGAACCCGTGCCAAAACCACGGGAGCTCTTTCCAATCCAAAAACACCATGAAGTCGGGCAGGTTGCTGCGATAGACGCCCTCTTTGCCGATCCCGAGCATGAGATACATGCCCATCGCGTAACCGCCGAGCGCGAAGAACACGCCGTGCCCGAGGCTCAGCATGCCCGTGAAGCCCCAAATCAGGTCGAGCGCGACGGCCGTGAGCGCGTAGCAGGAAAACTTGCCGAGGAGCGCGATGACGCGATCGGAGACCGCGAGCGGCGAGGTGGGCGGGAGCGCGCCGTGCAAGATCGGAATCAGGACCAAACCGAAGAACGCCACGACGCCGAACGCAATCCAGCCGCGCGTCGTGTGCATGCGGCGTAACGTCGCGAGCGCGTTCATCAGACCTCCGCCGCGCGTCCCTTCAGCGCGAAGATGCCCTGCGGACGCTTTTGGATGAAGAGGATGATCAGACCCAAAATCACGATCTTTCCGAGCACCGCTCCGGCGACGGGCTCGAGCAGCTTGTTCACGATGCCGAGGCCGAGCGCTCCGACGATGGTGCCGACGATCTTGCCGACGCCGCCGAGCACGACGACCATGAACGAGTCCACGATGTAGCCTTGACCGAGCTCGGGTCCGACGTTACCGAGCTGGGAGAGCGCGACGCCGCCGAGCCCGGCGATGCCCGAACCGAGGCCGAAGGTGCCGAGATCGACCCGCCGCGTCGCGATGCCCATCGCCGCGGCCATTTCGCGGTTTTGCGTGACGGCGCGCACGCGCAGGCCGACGGGCGTCTTGTTCATCCAGAGCCACACGAACGCGACCACGACGACCGCGAAGAGAATCACCGCGATGCGGCTGTAGGTGAGCACCACGCCCGGGAAGAGCTCGTAGCCTCCCGAGAGAAAGCTCGGGTTCGCGACCGTCACGTTCTGCGCGCCGAAGATCAGCCGCACGGTCTGAATCAAGCCGAGCGAGATGCCCCAGGTGGCGAGCAGCGTCTCGAGGGGACGCCCGTACAAGAATTGAATCACGGTGCGTTCGAGCACCGCGCCCACCGCGAAGCAGACGACGAACGCCGCCGGCACCGCCGCGACGATGTACCAATCGAAGGCGTTCGGCAGGTTCTTCTGGAAGAAGTTTTGGACGACGTACGTCGTGTACGCGCCGATCATCAACATCTCGCCGTGCGCCATGTTGATGACGCGCATCAAGCCGAACGTGATGGCGAGGCCGAGCGCGGCGAGCAGGAGCACGCTGCCGAGGCTCAAGCCGTAAAACAAGTTCCCGACCATGCCCATCAGCATCACCCGCGTGTCGATGCTGGAGAGAGCCGATGCGGCGGCGGCGAGCACCCGCGGGTCCTTCTCGGTCGGCGGGCTGCCGGACTTTCCGAGCATGCGCTCGAGGTCGGCTTTGAAGTCGATGCTGCCGTTCTGGCGAATCAGCTCGACGGCGCTCAAGCGCCGTTGCGCGTC
>Ga0335083_10006029_pt1 | contig 15257 bp, 12 predicted proteins | sample Lox_Sample_42_FD_206716 | JGI IMG/M metagenome (GOLD analysis project Ga0335083, IMG submission 206716) | Soil microbial communities from Loxahatchee National Wildlife Refuge, Florida, United States - Lox_Sample_4.2 | ecosystem: Environmental > Terrestrial > Soil > Wetlands | place: USA... | reverse complement strand
GCGCGATCTGGATCCGGGCACGATGCTCTATCCCACCGGCGAGAAGGACAAGATCTGGTGGAAGGTGAGCGACGAGCTGGGTAACGAGGGTTGGGTACCGTCCCCGCTCTTCCAGCTCGCCAAGTAGCGGACATCGGGCTCGGCCGCCGGCATCTCGTTCATCGGCTGGATCTGCCTCGCGGCAGATCCAGCGGACATCGGGCTCGGCCGCCGGCAAAAAACGTGGTTTTTGCCGGCTGCGGATCAAACGTCGTTTCAGTGCCCGGCGTTGAAGAAGGGAATCGGCGCGCTGGCGTACACGTTCTGCGGCAACTGACCGTTCCAGCGCTCGGCCTTGATGCGCTCGACTTCGATGCGCCGCAGCTCCAGCACATCCTTGTTCTGCGCCAGCGCCGCGTTCTGCACCTTCAGTGCTTCCGCCTGAGCGGTGGCAACCTTCAGATTCGCGTAGGCGTCGCCGTCGGCGCGCGCCCGAACCGCGTTCGCCTCGGCCTCGGCGACCGCGACCTTCTGTTTCTGCTCCGCCTCGACGGTCTTCAGGCGGTTCTCCGCGGCCAGTCGCAGCTGCTCCTGCGTCACCTTGTCGTTGATCGCCCGCATGTAGGACTCGGAGAACTCGAAGTTGCGCATGTCGATGTTGATCACCTGCGCGCCGTAGAGCGCCAGCTTCGCCTGCAGGGCCGCGTTGATGTCCGCGGAAACCTTGGCACGTTGAGCAATCAGGTCCGGAGCACTGTAGCGCGCGGTGACCGCCTTGAACACTTCCTGGGTCGCCGTCTGCACATACGATGACAGGTCGCCGTTATGGCTGTACTTCTCGTACACCTCGGCGACCCGGTCCGTGGCGATCGAGTAGCGCACGGTCAGACTGACACTCACCGGCTGAGTGTCCGAGGTCGAACCACCGGCGTTGTCGCTGTTGGCCTGTTCGGCGCGGATGCTGAAGATGGCGAGCTTCTCCCAGGGCGGCAGGACCGCCAGCCCTTCGTTCTCGATGCCCACGATGCGGCCGAACTGGGTGACCACGCCGCGGCTGCCGGTGGGCACCGAGTAGAACGGCCAGATGATGAACAGTGCGATCACCACCACGACGATGATCGCCCCGTATTTGATACCACCTGTCGGGCCGAGGGTGGGCGCAGCACTCATGAGATCTCTCCTGTGATGTGTGAGTTGTCCGCAAGACCGCTAACGCGACTTGACGCACCAAGCCGAGATTCCGGGTACCGCCATCATGGCGTAGCCGACCATCTGCAATTCCGCGCGCAGCCGTCCCGGTATGGCGGTCACATCGATCTGCGCAGCGCCCGGCACGCCGAGCTCGATGGCACGCGGAAGCATGTTCTCCACGGTGTCGGCGATGTACTGGTAGAGCGGGGAGTCATCGTGCGCGTCCATCAGGACCTCGAACCTCATGTTCGGCACCGGCAGCCCCGCCTTTTGATACACCTTGTGGAGCCTGGGACCCAGATCGACTTGCGCACCGGTGCGACGCAGGGTCTCGACGAAGATCGTCACTACCTGCTTCAGCATGCTGTCGGGACCTGGCGGTATCTGGAAGAAGGGCTCCAGAAACGCCACGACGCCGCCGGGTCGGAGACTTTGCACCAGCCGGCCCAGCACCGCGGCCGGATCCGGGAGGTACATCAATACCAGTCGGCCGACGATGGCATCGAAGGGGCCCGCGGGTGGTGAATGCACCAGATCAGCCTGCTCGAAACGCACGTTGGCGATTCCCGCGGCAGTCGCCCGCGCCTGAGCGTGCCGCACGGCCGCTCCATCCTGATCGACCCCCAGCACCTCACCCATCGGGCCGACGAGCTGCGCCGCGAGAAATGACACGTCGCCGGCGCCTGAGCCGAGATCGAGGACGCGCATGCCCGGACCGATACCGGCATCGGTGAACAGGCGTCGGGTCGGTGCGCGCAAGATCTCCGCCTGCCGGGCCAGTCGCGCGTACTCACGCTCCGAACGGCCCAACGCATAGGAGTCGCGATCCCCGCGCGGGGAATCAGTGTTAGTCCCGGACATGCAGCACCCCAGCCACGGGCGGACGGTGGGTCGCTCACATGATAAGTAAAAACGACGATTTCAGCGATGCGCGTTTTCGTGGACCTGCTCGAGCGCGCGGATCTCGGTCGCCAGCAGCTGTACTCCATGCATCCGCGCGCGCTCCAGCGCAGGTTCATCCGCCGCCATGGCAGCGAGCAGCAATTGCCGCCACACACGCACACGTCCCGACCAGCGCGGACGCAGCCAGCCGCCATACAGTTCCGCGACGCGGGTCAGATGCCGGATCGAGCACGCCCGGAAGGCATTCACGCAGTAGGCCGGCATCCCCAGGTAGAGAGCCGCTCCCATCGGCTGCGTCCTGACGATGTGCCAGGCCGTGGTCAACACCTGTTGGGCCACGTTGGAGACATCCGGAACCGTGAAAAACGTGGAGAAACCCGGGGGCGGCCGTTCGCCCACGTGCGGTCCCACCGCCCAGCGCCAGCGCATCGGATCGGTGAATCCCGCGTCGAACAGCAGAAAGGGACAGCGGGCGGCCCGCGCGCGGCTGGCCTCGTCCATGCGCGCCCACAAGTCCGCGATCTCGCGCAACACGGTCACCGCACCCGGAGGGGGTCGCTGCGCCTGCTCGGCCAGCAGTGCGAGGCACTGCTCGTTCAACTCCGCCAGGCACCTGAGGGTCTCCTGGCCGCTCCAGGACTCATGCACCTGGGATTGAACCAACTCCCTGACCGGGCCGCCGTCCTTGCGCAGTGACATAACACATCTCCCTGTTGTCGTAACACAGTGTACGCAGTTGGGCCCGCCTTGCACACACGAGTTTCCGGGCATTTCACCCAATTTCTCCTGGTTGTATTCTGCGCGGCGATTGGAGACACTCGCCCCCTCGCGCCACCCGCACAAGGAAGTGTCATGCGTATCTCGGACGATCGTTACAGCAATGAGCGTGACTGCCTGGAGCTCGCCCTGCGCTTCCTGCGGCACGAGGCGCGTACCCAGACCATCCGCACCTGGACGGGCCTGACCGACGATCGCATCCGCAACCTGTATCGCTCCTACATCAGCCGCGGCCCGCACTTCGTGCCGCGCCACCGCGGCAAGTCGCCGCACCAGGTCGCCTTCTTCAGCCGCTCGCAGCGCATCCAGTGGGAGACCTCCCAGCTGGCGAGTCTGCTCAGCCTGTTGAGCGTCGTGCCGAGCAAGCCCGACGAGGAACGCTCCTCCTCCATTCCGGGCCTCACCCGCGGCGAGAAGTTGTGTTATGCCTTCGAGACTTTCCGGGCGACCATCCCCTCGGCGCAGATCTCCTTCGAGCACGCGGTGTTCCTGACGCTGGCCCTGGCCAAGGGCGACCAGCTGCGCCTCGGAAACTGCGTCGAGTGCGGCTGCCTGCTGGTGGTGGAGCGGTTCCCGATGCGCGAGAAGCGCTGCCTGGACTGCGTGAGCTCCTCGCGGGAGACCTGATCGGCGCAAAGTGGCCGGAACTCTCATCGAGGCGGTGGACTAGAATGGGCGCATCACCCCTGCCCGCGTTGCGTCCATGGAAGCAGACCGGCCGAATTTCTTTTCGGGACCGTATATCGACCGCCGCGCCGATGCGCGTGAGGCCGCGGACTGGCCGGAATCGGCCCGGTCGGACCCGCGGACCCTGTATGTGCTGGCGCGCGACACGGCGCATCTGGTCCACACCGGCGCGCAACCACGGATCGCGTTCCTCCGGGGCGATCACCCCGTGCTGCAATCGGCGAACGCGCGCTCTCTGATCCTGCTCGGCTGGTTCGAAGGCGCTCGCTGTGTGCTCTTCGAGCTGGGTCAGTCGCAGGCATTCGAGCCTCCGGCGGGCACGGGCTTCGAAGAGTTGCGGCCCCTGTCTCCACTGCTTCCGGCGCAGGAAGCCGGGCTGCTCGCCTATGCGCGGGCGTTGACGATCTGGCGTAAGCGCCAACGGTATTGCGGGGTGTGCGGCATGACGGCGTGGCCGGACCGCGCAGGCCATGTCATCCGCTGCACGAATCCGGCCGAACCCCACGAGTTCTTCCCGCGGATCGATCCGGCCATCATCGTTCTGGTCACCGACGGGGAGCGGGCCCTGCTGGGGCGGCAGGCCGGCTGGCCCCCGGGACGGTATTCGACCATCGCGGGATTCGTGGAGCCCGGCGAGAGCCTGGAGGACGCCGTGCTGCGCGAGGTGCTGGAGGAAACCGGTGTGGCCGCACACACCCCTCGCTACGACTCCTCGCAGCCCTGGCCGTTTCCGTCCTCACTCATGATCGGCTTCCAGGCGCAGGCGACGCCGGGCAGCCCGATTCGCATCGGCCAGGAGCTGGAGGATGCGCGCTGGTTCACTCGCGAGGAGATCCGGTCCGACGGCATCCCCCTGGTGCCGCCATCGCACTCGATCTCGTACCGGCTCATCTCTACGTGGCTGGACGCGGGGCGCTGACGGCTCGCCATGTGTCTGCTCGTACTTGCCTGGCAGGTCCATCCTCGCTACCGGCTGATCGTGGCCGCCAACCGCGACGAGTTCCATGAACGCCCGACCGCCCCCATGGCTCCCTGGCCCGCCCCCGACAATCTTCTGGCGGGAAAGGACCTTCGCGCGGGTGGCACCTGGCTGGGAGTGGACCGGATGCGTCGCTTCGGTGTCGTCACCAACTACCGGGAGCACCAGCGGCCGAGTCCTGACGCGCCCTCGCGTGGCCAGCTCATCCCCTCCTATCTGCGTGAGCACGCCAACCCGCGGGATTACCTGAACGGTCTGGAACCGCGAGCGGCGGATTTCTCCGGCTTCAATCTTCTCCTGGCCGACGGTGACTCGCTCTGGTACGCGAGCAACCGGGCCCGGCCGTTCGCCCGGGCACTGGCCCCGGGGGTCTACGGCCTGTCCAACGAGCTGCTGGATACGCCCTGGCCCAAACTGCGGCGCGTCCGGGGGCGATTCGAGACTTGGCTCGCCTCATCGGAACCGGCCAGTCCTCAAGGGCTGTTCGAGCTGCTCGCCGATCCCGTTCAGGTTGGCGAGGACAGCGAACTGCCCCGGACGGGTCTGACGCTGGAGTGGGAACGCCTGCTTTCAGCGCCTTTCGTGCGCAACCCGGAGTACGGGACACGCAGCTCGTCGGTGCTGCTGCTCGAGCCCTCCGGGGCGCTGTACCTGGCCGAGCGACGCTTCGATCCCACCGGCACCTCCACCGGTGAGAGTACCTGGCGGCTGGGACCCGGCCAGTGGGTCTGAAGGACGCGGAACCCCCGGCTTTAGGCGGACTCTTATCCCCACGCCCCGGCTAGAATCCTCCCTTTGAAGCCGTACGCAGTAGATGGCGCAGCGCAATTTTCGTCCGCGGGCTCCGCAGCACAGCCGGGCCGCTTGGGTCCTCATGTGCCTGATCGCCTGCACGGCAGCGCGCGCCGGCGTCAGCGTCGACATCCACGGCGTCGACGACCCCCTGAAGAGCAATGTGCTCGTCTATCTGAGCTTCGAACGCTACAAGAAGAGCAGCGACCTGGGCGCCGACACCATCGACCGCCTGCATGACCGGGTCGAGCGCGAAGTGCAGGCCGCCCTGCGCCCTTTCGGGTACTACGAGCCCAAGGTGCATTCCCAGGTGGCCAGCACCGGCAAAGGTGACTGGCGTGTCACCATCGACATCGATCCGGGCACACCGGTCCTCGTGGGCAAAATCGAAGTGCAGGTGCATGGGGCCGGAGAGCATGATCCGCTCTTCACCCGCATCATGGACAACCTGCCCCTGCACGAGGGCGATCGCCTCAGTCACTCCGCCTACGACAACCTGAAGAGCGAGCTGCAGCGCACCGCCGCCACCTACGGCTATCTCGATGCGAAACTGACACGCAACGATCTCATCGTGGACCCGGCGAAGCACACCGCCAGCATCGCGCTCGAGCTGGACACCGGCGAGCGCTATCACTTCGGCGCCACCACCATCCAGCAGAAGGCGGTCAACGATGCGCTGGTGCGACGTTATCTGCGTTATCGGCAGGGCGAACCCTTCGACCTGACGGAAGTGCTGCGCACCCAGTTCGCGCTCGACGATGCCCAGTATTTCTCCAACCTGGAAGTGCTGCCCGGCGAGCCTGACCGCAGCGCGCACACCGTGCCCGTGAGCATCAAGGCCGACCCCAGCCGCCGCAACTGGTATTCGGTCGGCGCCGGCTACGCCACCGACACCGGGCCGCGCGGCACGCTCACCTGGGAGAACCGCCGCATCAACACACTGGGTCACCGCTTCAACGTGCTGATCCAGGCGGCGCAGGTCACCAAGTACCAGGTGCAGAGCAACTACATCATCCCGATCGGCGATCCGGCGATCGAGAAACTCACCCTCGAGGGCGTGGTGGAGCAGCGCGACCTGGCGGACGTGACCACGCACAACGAGTACCTGCAGCCGAGCGTCACCAAGGTGCAGGGCAACTATCAGTATGTGTGGTTCGTGCAGGCCATGCGCACGACCGCGGAATCCGCAGCCGAGACCCGCACCGACCGGCTGCTGATCCCGGGCATCGACATCGCCTCGGTGCCCAAGGGCTACCTCGGCGAGCCCATCTTCCAGCACCCGCTGTTCATCGAGATCAAGGGTTCCGATGGCATCATCGGCAGCAACTCCCGCTTCCTGCAGCTGCACGTGCAGGGCGAGCGCGTGTTCAACTTCCACCCGAAGTGGCACCTGCTGCTGCGCGAGGAGTTCGGCGCCACCCTCGTGTCGCGCTTCAGCGATCTGCCGGTGGTGGAGCGGTTTTTCGCCGGGGGCGACAACAGCGTGCGCGGATTCGCTTACAACGACCTGTCCCCCACCGAGGACGTGTGCTCAGTTGACCCCCTCACTCATCAGCCACTGCGCACTCCACAGGGCAGCTGCGTGAAGACCATCGACCAGGTCAAGGTAGGCGGCAAGGATGTGATCACGGGCACGGTCGAGGTCATCCGCGACCTGCCGCGCAACTTCGGCATCGCCACCTTCTTCGACTACGGCAATGCCTTCAACCGCTTCGGCGGCACGCCACTGGAATACTCGGTGGGCGTGGGATTCCGCGTGCGCCTGCCGGTCGTGACGCTGGGAGTGGACATCGCCCAGCCCATTTCCAAGCCGGGCGCCAGTCCCCGGCTGCACATCAACTTCTCGCCGAAGCTCTGACCGCCATGCGCCGCATCCTCCTGCTCATTGCCGGACTGCTGATCCTGCTGGCGGTGGCGGTTCCCACCGCGGCGGTCTACTACCTGGCTTTCACCGAGGACGGCTTCCGTTTCATCATCGACCGCGTGCCGCATCGGGTCGCCGGGGTGCAGCTCGACATCATCCATCCCAGCGGCACCCTCGCGCACGGCATCCGCGTGGAGCGGCTGGAAATCGATCATCACCTGGTGCACCTGCGCATCGAGGGTATCCAGGGCCGTGTCGAGATGTTGCCTCTGCTGCTCCAGACGATCCGCACGACCAACGCTTCAATCGCGAGCGTCTCAATTCAGACCAAACGTCGCACCAGGCCCCCCAGCAAGATACCGCCGTTCTTTCTGCCCAGGTGGCTCGTTGTCAGCGCGGATCATGCTCGCATCGGTAGCGTGGTACTCACGACAGTGAGCGGCACGAGGGTCGAATGGACCGGCATTCACGCGACCGGCATCGCGCGGCACCGGCGAATCCGCCTCTTCGAGGCCGGGGCGCAGATGGGCAACAGTCGCCTCACCGGCACTGGCGAATTACAGGCGGCCGACCCACTGGCAATGGATGTCCAGGCCCGAATGGACTGGAATCCCGGCGATCAGCCCGCGTGGTCGATCGACGCCACGGGCAAAGGCGATCTCAAAGTGCTGGCCGTGACGGGCCACACCATCGCCCCGTTCCGCGCCGACTTCACCGGGCAGGCCCTCGATCTCATCGGGCACTGGCACTGGGTCGCGGATGCCACCGTTCACGACCTGGACGTGACCACCTGGGGCGGCAGTCCGATCCTGGGGCTGTTGTCCGGACAAGTCTCCGGACAGGGCGACCAGGACGGGTTCTCCGCGCGGGGACCGATCGATTCGAGCGGCCTCAAGGTGGGTCGCTTCGACGCCGTGTTTGCCGGGGACTACAGCAAGCATGTCCTCACCGCCTCGCACATGGAGCTCACTCATCACGAGTCGGGCGCGCATGCGGAAGGGGCCGGCACCATCGAAGTGGTGAAGAACGGACCGAGGCTGGATTTGCATGGGAGCTGGCACGACTTCCGGTGGCCGCTGATCGGTCGTGACGTGCCATTTCACAGCGCTTCCGGCGAATATACCCTGAGCGGCACGTGGCCCTACTCGGTAACTGCGAATGGCATGGCCACCGTGCGCGATCTGCCGCCCATGCCGGCCAGGGTCGCGGGGAATCTCGCGAAGGATCGATTCACCTTCACCAGTGCGGATGCGGACCTCTACGACGGCCAGGCGAGTGTCAGCGGTGTAGTCACCTGGTCACCGCTGCAGACGTGGTCCGCCACGGGACGCTTCATCGATGTCAATCCCGGCCGCATCCGGGAAGATCTGCCGGGCAAGCTGACCTTCAACCTGGCGGCGCAGGCCCGCGGCTTTGACGGCAACGATTATTCCGTCGACGTCCGCGACATCAGCGGGAAGCTGCGCGGGGTCGGTGCCAGCGGTGGTGGCAGGATCACGCGCTCGAACGCGACGTGGCGTTTCGATCAGGTCCGTCTCGCGCTGGGCGGGACCAACCTGGCGCTGGACGGCAGCGTCAACGGCAATCTCGATCTGCGCTTCGCGGTCAATTCGCACGATCTGAGCCTCCTGGCCGCGGACAGCCGCGGACAACTCACCGGCAGCGGAACGATCAGGGGCACGCTCAAACAGCCCAGTGTCGTCGCGACCGCCCACGGTACCGGCATCCGTCACGCGGGTATTGCTGTCGACGAGTTCGACGCGGACGTTGACTACGACCCCGATCCACAACACGTGTCCCGCGTCCACGGCCGGCTGAGCAATCTCGTCTACCTGGATCACAAACTCGACGCGATGACCCTCAAGGTTGACGGCAAGAGCACCGACTACGTCGTGCAGGTGGATGCCAAGGCGCTGGGACTCGCGGCGGCGGCCCGCGCACATGGTCCCTACATCAGCGACACATGGCTGGGTGAACTCACCTCGGTGACCGTGACCGGAACACAGTCCTTGCATCTGGAACTCGAGCGGCCGGTGGATCTGCACGTCTCCGCGGATGCGATCCACGCGGAATGGATGTGCATGATCGGTCAGCCGGCAAGCATGTGCGCCGACGGCGAGTGGAACCCGAAGCAGTGGGAGGCAACTTTCACGGCGAATGAGATGCCGCTGTCGACCTTCACCGCCGGACTGACGCCCTCGGTGGAGTACGGAGGTCGGATCAACGTTCTGGCGCATCTGACCGGCGACGGCTCCGAGCCAGCGCAAGGCAACGTCCGCGCCGAACTCACCGACGCCGAACTGACCCATCGATTGTCCAGCGGTCGCATCGAGCACACCCGCATCGGCTCGGGCAGCGTGAAGGTCAATGCCAGCCACAGCACGATCAGTGCAGAGATCGGACTGGAGTCAGGCGAGGTGGGAACCATCGCCGGGCGCCTGGATGCGCAGCGGGGCCCCGACAACTGGCAGGACATCCCGGTGCGCGGAGAAATCCATGCGCACACCGAGCAACTGGGGCTGATCACACTCTATATCCCGGACATCGACCGCGCGGCCGGCCGGCTCGACGCCGACATGAAGGTCGCCGGCACTCTCGGCACGCCGCTGATCAACGGCAGCCTGAAGATCTCCAGCGGCGAGATCGATTACTACCAGGTGAATCTCGCCATGCGCCAGTTCGCGTTCGACGCCACTCTCAGCGACAACGGGCTGGATTTCACCGGTTTCACGCGCATCGGCTCCGGCACCGCCGATGCCCGGGGTCACATGGAGTGGCGCAACTCGCTGCCCTACGGCAAGGTGCACCTCGAAGGCGCGAACCTGCGCGTCGTTGACATCCCCGAGGCGCAGATCGATGCCTCCCCGAAACTGGACTTCAACATCACCGGACGCAGGATCGAGACAACCGGTGAAGTGAAGGTGCCTGACGCGAAGATCGTGCCGCGCGACCTGTCGGGCGCGGTTCGTTCGTCGTCCGACGAGGTGATCGTCGGCCAGGAACAGACCGATCCTTCCAAACGCTTCGAGGTCGTCAGTTCGATCACGCTCAGTCTGGGCGACCACGTCAGCGTCGACACCACCGGCCTGACGGGCCGGCTGACCGGTAACATCACGGTGCGCAGCGGCTATGAGCCCACCACCAACGCGACGGGCGAGTTGTCCATCGAGCAGGGCAAGTACACTGCCTACGCGCGCAAGCTCGACATCCAGCGTGGCCGGCTGATCTTCACCGGCGGCCCGATCGACAATCCCGGCATCGACATCCGCGCCATCAAGGAATTCCCCGACGTGACCGCCGGTGTGAACGTGCGCGGCACGCTGCTGCAACCGCGGCTGAGTTTCTTCTCCGATCCGTCGCTCACCCAGTCGCAGATCGTCTCACTCATCCTGGCGGGCGGCTCGCTCGAGACGGCCCAGACGCGGCAGGGTAACGAGATCCTGGCGCAGGGCGGAGCCATCCTCGCGCAGCAGCTCGGCTCGCATGTGGGCATCGAAGACGTGAGCCTCGAATCCGACCTGACCAACGAGACCTCGCTGGTGCTCGGGCGCTATCTCTCGCCGCGCCTGTATGTCAGCTACGGCATCGCGCTCACCGAGCAGCTCAACGTGCTCAAGCTGCGTTACAGCCTGGGCGACCGCTGGACCATCAAGACCGAAGTGGGTCAGGCGCGCGGCGCCGACCTGGTGTACACGATCCAGAAGTGAGCGCGGCGCCCGGCTAGATCGAGCTGAACACCTTCTTGATCAGGCTGCTCGCCTGACCGAGCGGATCCTTGCGGATGGCCTTCTCCTCCTCGCCGATCTCGGAGAAGAGGCTGTCGAGCGCCTTCGCCGTGACGTAATCGTTGAGATTGGCATCCTTCGAGCTCACCAGCCCGACCTGGGCCGCCTTGCCGGCGTACTGGTCGTACAGCGCCCTGACTTTCAACTTCTCGGTGGCGCGCGCGACGATGGGCTTGAAGCGCGTCGCGAGCTGCGAGCTGGTTGCCTTGCGGAAGTAGTCGGTGGCTGCGGTATCCCCGCCTGTGAGGATGCCCTTCGCATCCGACAGACTCATGTGCTGAACGGCCTGCTTGAAGACCGGCTTCGCATCCGCCACGGCTTGCTCCGCCGCATGGTTCATGGCGGTGCGCAGCTCCTCGGTCTGCCCGCCCATGCCGATCATCTTCAGCGCCCGATCGGCCTTCTCCAGCGCAGGGGGCAAGGGGATGGTGTACCTGGGATTGGCCAGGAACCCGTCCTTGCTCCCCAGGCTCGCGATGGCCTTATCGATGCCCTGCCCGAGCGCGGCCTTCAGGCCCGCGCTGGCCTCTTTCGAGCTCAGGGCGTCGAGTGAGCCGGCGAGCGCCGCCAGCGGCAGCAGAAGTACGGCGGCAACGAATGCATGACGGCCCGTGAAAGGGCGGACGCACGCGAAAAGTAGCGCCTGGCGCAGCGGTGACAGTGACATTGTGATTCTCCGATGCCGGGCGTCTGCCCGGCCGATCCCCGCCGCGCGACGGTAGCACCTCCCGGCGACCCCTTGCACTTTGTGCATGAATATGCACAATACTCGCATGTTTATGCGCCAAGGGCGCAGGATGGCGAGCCGTCCGGATGCTGACCGATACCCAACAGCTCGAGCGTCGCAGTGCAATAGTGCGGATCCTGCGGGACGGACTGGTCCACAAGCAGACGGACCTCGTGCGCCTGCTGAAGAAGGAAGGCCACGACGTCACGCAGTCGTCCGTGAGCCGCGACCTGCGCGACCTCGGCGTCCTCAAGGCCAGCGGCCGCTATGTGCTGCCCCCTGATGAAGTCACTCGCGCCAACGGTAACTTCGAGATGCTCGCCCAGTTTGTGCGTGGCCTGCGGCGGGCAGGTCCGTCCATCACGGTGGTGCGGACCACCATAGGTGCCGCGCAGAGCGTGGCCGTCGCCATCGACCGGGCGGAGTGGCCCGAAGTGGCCGGCACGATTTCCGGCGACGACACCATCTTCATCGCCACCGCCAATGCCCGTGCCCAGGATGAACTGCTGGGCCGCCTGCAAACCCTGTTCCGGATCTGACGTCCCATGCCTGACAGCGCCTCTTCAGCGGGCTCCAAGCCCATTGTGCTCGCCTACTCCGGTGGGCTCGACACCTCGTTCCTCGTGCCGTGGGTGGCCGAGAACACCGGCCGGCCGGTCATCACCGTCACGGTGGACACCGGCGGCATCGACGCGGCCGCCGCGCGTACGCTGGCCGACCGCGCCCGCGCACTCGGTGCAGTCGAGCACTACCAGGTGGACGCGCGCGCCGACTACTTCGAGCAGGTATTGCGCTTCCTGATCATGGGCAATGTGAAGCGCGGCCAGTTGTACCCGCTTTGCGTGGGCGCCGAGCGTGTCATGCAGGCGCAGACCATTGCCCGGATGGCACGACAGCTCGGCACCAACATGATCGCGCACGGCTGCACCGCGGCCGGCAACGATCAGGTGCGCTTCGAAGTCGCACTGCGGACCCTGGCTCCCGATCTGGAGGTGCTCGCGCCCGTGCGCGACAAAGCCTTCAAGCGCCAGGAGGAGCTGGAATACCTCAAGTCGCGCGATCTGCCGGTCCCGCCGTTCGGCGCGGCCTATTCCATCAACCGCGGTTTGTGGGGAGTCACGATCGGCGGCAAGGAAACGCTGAGCTCCACAGGCAGCATCCCGGATAGCGCCTGGGTGCTGACACGCGATGCGTTCAGCAATCCGCGTGCACCCGAGCGCCATCGCCTCTCGTTCGAGCAGGGTCGCCCCGTGGGCCTGGACGGCAAGCGGCTCTCGCCGGTGGAGCTGATCGAGTCCCTCGAAACGATCGCCGCCGCATTTGGCATCGGCCGCGGCATTCACCTGGGCGACACCATCATCGGCACCAAGGGTCGCGTGGCGTTCGAGGCGCCTGCCGCGGAGACGCTGCTGATCGCGCATCGCGAGCTGGAGAAGCTCGTCCTGACCGGGCGCCAGCAGCGGATCAAGGAACTCGTCGCCCAGCCCTATGGCGACCTCGTGCACGAAGGACAGCTCCTCGACCCGGTCTGCCGGGATATCGAGGCGCTGCTGCAGTCCTCGCAGCAGCGGGTGACGGGCGATGTGAACGTGCTGTTCCGCCCCGGCAATCTGTTCATTGAAGGTGTCGAGTCTCCCTACTCCCTCATGGCCGCTTCGCGCGGCGTCTACGGAGAAGCCGTGGGCGAGTGGACAGCCGCCGATGCACTGGGCTTCTCGAAGATCGTCTCGCTGACCGGTGTATTCGCGCATCGGGCCGGCGAGCGTGGCAAGGGCGTCTCGACATGACCAACGGCATGCGCAGCATTGTGGTCGACAAGGTCGCCTCGGTGACGCAGGCGTGCTCCCTGTCCCATGAGGTCAGGGTGACAGCCGACATTCCCGCCGAGGAAGGCGTGGTCGTCGCGGTCGAGGTACTTACCAACAAATCGACCTACAACACGCTCGAGCTGACGAGCGGCCGCATGGCCAAGGTCGGCAAGGGCGACATCGTCGTCGGCGCCCTCGGGCATCGCAAGGCGCTGTTCGGCTATTCCGGGCACGTCCCCTCCTCGGTGAAGCCCGGCGACGTCATCCAGATGCTCAACATCGGCGGCGTGCTCGGTGTATGCGATTCGGTCAATCCCGACAAGGGCAAGCCGTTCGATTGCCGCGTGATCGGCGGTGTGCTGCATTTCCCCTATCTGGGCGAACGCATCGGCGTGCCGGCTCGCGTCGGCCATAAACGGCTCGATGCCGAGGCCAGACTCGATACACGCGGGGTGCCCGTGGTGGCGCTGGCCGGAACCTGCATGGAAGCCGGCAAGACGGCGGCGGCCTGCGCGGTCATCGCCAGAATGCGCCATCGCGGCCTCAACATCGATGCCTTCAAGGCGACCGGCGTTTCCCTGCGGCGTGACATTCTCGCCATGGAAGATGCCGGCGCCCGCCGCTCGATGATCTTCACGGATCTCGGCGTGGTCTCGACCACTCGGGCCAACGGTCCGGCCCTGACCCGCACCATGCTGACCGAACTGGCGGCGGGCAAACCGGATGTCATCGTGTTCGAGCTCGGTGACGGCATTCTGGGCACGTATGGCGTGGATGCGATCCTGGAGTGCCCTGACATCCGCACGGCGCTGACCGGCGTCATCCTGTCGGCCAACGACCCGGTCGCGGCCTGGGGCGGGGTCAAGTTGCTGCGGGATCGCTTCGGGGTGGAACCTTGCGTCGTGACCGGTCCGTCCACCGACAACCAGGTCGGTGTCGAGATCATCACCAAGCAGCTCGGGGTTCCGGCGTTCAACGCCATCACCGACGGCGCTTCCCTCGGCGATCGGGTCATCGAGGCGATCGGCGTCAAGGCACCGCAATGAGACGGGCCACCTTACCTGACGGTTCGTTGCCGCCCACTGCGCGCGGTGTCGCGAGTGCATCCGCTGCGCGCCGCGTCGCGAGTACATCCGCTGTGCGCGGTGTCGCGAGTGCAGTTGTTCGATGAGCGATAGCATTCCCACCGTGGTGTTGGGTGGCACCGGCTATGTGGCCGGCGAGCTGCTGCGCCTGATCGCAGGTCATCCGCAGTTCGAGCTGGCCGGCGTGATGTCGGACAGTCAGCCGGGCGAAAGTGTCGCGCGTGCCTTTCCTCACCTGACACACGCCTATGCCGATGAGCGATTCAAGTCCCAGGGCGAGATCGAGCAGATTCTCGCTCGGGCGCCGCAGTCGGCTGTGTTCTCCGCGGCTCCGCATGGAGTCTCGGCTGCGCTGATCGATTCCCTGTTGACGTCGGCGGCGCGGGCCGGGACCAAGCCGCGGGTCGTGGATATCTCGGCGGACTTCCGGTACAGCAGCGCCGGCGCCTACGAGGCGGTCTACAAGCACCCTCACGGAGCGCCACAACGCCTGCCCGAGTTCACCTGCGCGGTGCCGGAACACCTGAAGAAGCTCGAGACACCTCATGTGGGCCACCCGGGCTGCTTCGCGACGGCCACGCTGTTGGCCAGTGTCCCGCTGCTGGCTCTGGGTCTGACCGCGCCGACCCTGTTCGTTGCCGGCATCACGGGCAGTACGGGTTCGGGCCGCAAGCCGGTCG
>Ga0335083_10006028_pt1 | contig 15258 bp, 11 predicted proteins | sample Lox_Sample_42_FD_206716 | JGI IMG/M metagenome (GOLD analysis project Ga0335083, IMG submission 206716) | Soil microbial communities from Loxahatchee National Wildlife Refuge, Florida, United States - Lox_Sample_4.2 | ecosystem: Environmental > Terrestrial > Soil > Wetlands | place: USA... | reverse complement strand
CCGATCCCCTGCACGACGCCGCCCTGGATCTGGCCCTCGACGTAGCTCGGATGGATCGCGCGGCCCACATCCTGCGCTGCGACGAAGTTGAGGATCGTCACCTTGCCCGTCTCGGGATCGACCTCGACGTCGCAGAAATGCGTGGCGAAACCCGGTGCCACCGCGCCGGGATTGGCGGAAGCGGCGGCGACGATGGGCCCGCCCGTCAGCCCGCGCTTCGCCGCGATCTCCTTGAGGGGCATCGGCTTGAAGTCGCCGACATTGCTGCCGGCGGGCTTCGCATGGCCGTTCTCCCAGATCACGCCTTCGGGATCGACGTCCCACATCATCGCGGCGCGCACGCAGAGATCCTTGATGATCTTTTTGGTCGCTTCGACCACCGCGATTCCCGTCGCGAAGGTGACGCGAGAGCCGCCGGTGACGTGCGTGTATCCGACGGAGGCGGTGTCGGCGACGATCGGGCGGACGCGGTCGTAGTCGATGCCGAGCGTCTCCGCTGCCATGATCGCCATCGATGCGCGCGAGCCGCCGATGTCGGGGCTGCCGGTCGCGACGACGACAGTCCCGTCCTCGTTCACGTGCACGGTCGCGCTGGATTCGCCGCCGCCGTTGAACCAATAGCCGGACGCAACGCCGCGGCCCTGGTTCTTGCCGAGCTTCTTCTTGTAAGCGGGATGGCGCAGCAGCGCCTCCACGGTCTCGGCATAGCCGTTGTGCGCGAGCTTCGGGCCGTAAATCATCTGCGTTCCCGAACGTGCGGCGTTCTTGAGGCGGAGCTCAAGCGGGTCCATTCCGATCTTTTGCGCGATCACGTCGAGGACGCTCTCGACCGCGAAGGCCGAGATCGGCGAGCCCGGCGCGCGATAGGCGGCAGCCTTCGGCCGGTTGCAGACGACGTCGTAGCCGATCGTGCGCGCATTCGCGATGTCGTAGGGGGCGAAGGCGCACATGCAGGCGTTCATGACCGGCGAGCCCGGGAAGGCACCGGCCTGGAACTTGAAGAGCCCATCGGCCGCGACGATCTTGCCGTCGCGCTTGTAGCCGATCTTGACGGTCATCGAGGAGCCGGAGGTCGGCCCCGTCGCGCGGAACACGTCCTCGCGGCTCATGGTGACCTTGACGGGATGCCCCGTCTTCTTTGCGAGCATGGTCGCGACGGGCTCGACATAGATCACGGTCTTGCCGCCGAAGCCGCCGCCGATCTCCGCGGGATAGACGCGGAGGTCGCCGAGCTTCATGCCCAAGAGCTGCGCCGTCAGCGCGCGCACCACGAAGTGCCCTTGGCTCGAGCTCCAGAGCTCACCCTGCCCGTCGGCCTCGAAGCGCGCGACGCAAGCCTGCGGCTCGATGTAGGCCTGATGCACGGGTTCCGTCTTGAACGACATCTCGACGACGCCGTCCGCCTCCGCGAAACCCTTCTCGATATCGCCGATCTTGAATTCGAGGCGTTTCGATATGTTCGAGGGTTTCGTGGGCGCGGGCTCGATGCCGCGGGTGATCATGTCCGGGAAGAGGAGCGGCGCATCGGGCCGCATCGCGTCCTCGACGTCGATCGCGTGCGGCAGCACCTCGTATTTGACATCGATGAGCGCGAGCGCCTCGTCCGCGATCGACTTGCTGGTCGCGGCGACGGCCGCGACCGCATGGCCCTCGTAGAGCACTTTCTCGCGCGCCATGATGTTGCGCGTCACGTGCCAGAAATTGACCGCGACGCGTTCGGGACCGACGTATTCGAATTTCTGTTCCGGGAAATCCGCGGAGGTGATGACCGCTTTCACGCCGGGCAGCGCCGCCGCCCTCGAGGTGTCGATCGAGAGGATGCGCGCGTGCGCGTGCGGCGAGCGCAGGATGCGCCCAACCAGCATACCGGGCAAGGTGAAGTCGGCGCCGTATTGCGCGAGCCCCGTCACCTTCGGCACGCCGTCGGGCCGGATCGGGCGGGTGCCCACCCATTTGAATGGCTTGGTCGCTTCCTTCGGGATGATGTCGTCCACGGCTGCCTCGCTGCTAAGGGCCCGTTCGTCGCTCGCTCCGCTAGGGTCGCGCGGGGCGCGCGCAAATGCAAGCCTTCGCCCTCGACCGCCGCGCCTTGCTGGACTATCGTTTCCGCGGGTTAATTCGGGAGCGAACATGGCAAGGCTAGCCTACGAGGCCCCCTCGACGCCCGAGGAGGCGGTTCGGATTTTGGCCGGCGCATCCGGCCGCGCGAAGGTGCTCTCCGGCGGCACCGACCTATTGGTTCAACTCCGCTCGGGCCGCGCAAAGCCCGAGCTCATCCTCGACATCAAGAAGATCGCGGGCATTTCCGGAGTTCGCGAGCGCGATGGCGGCTTCGTCATCGGCGCTGCGACACCCGGCGCGGTGCTCGGCGAGCACGAGGGCCTCGCAAAGGCCTGGCCCGGTGTGGTCGAGGCAGCGAACCTTATCGGCTCGACTCAGATACAGGGCCGCGCTTCGCTCGGCGGCAATCTCTGTAATGCGTCGCCGGCGGCAGACAGCGTTCCCGCGCTGATCGCGGCGCGCGCGACCTGTGTCGTCGTTGGCTCGAAGGGCCGGCGCGAGGTTCCGGTCGAGAGCATCGCCACCGGACCCGGCCGCACCTCGCTCGCGGCGGACGAATTCGTGCTCGATTTCCATTTGCCGAAGCGCCCGCCGCGCGCATCGGACGCTTATCTCCGCTTCATTCCGCGGACCGAGATGGACATCGCGGTGGTGGGTGCGGGCGTCGATCTCACGCTCGATGCTGCGGGCATCATCAGGGATGCGCGTGTGGCGCTGGGCGCGGTCGCTCCGACGGCGCTCCTCGTGCCCGAGGCCGCGAAGGCTCTTATTGGGCGGAAGCTCGACGAGACCGCGCTTGCAGGGCTCGACGCCGCCTGCCGCAGCGCCTGCAAGCCCATCGACGACAAGCGCGGCACCATCGAATACCGGATCAAGGTCGCGGGCGTGATCGCGCGCCGTACGGCCGCCATCGCCTATGCGCGCGCGGAGGAACGCAAATGAAGAAGCATCACGTCAGCACCACCATCAACGGCGAGCCCACGGAGTTTCTCTGCGAGCCGCAGCTCACGCTCCTCGATGTGCTCCGCGACCAGTTGCAGCTCACGGGTAGCAAGGAAGGCTGCAGCTCCGGCGACTGCGGCGCCTGCAGCGTGATCGTCGACGGCCGCCTCGTCTGTTCCTGTCTCATGCTCGCGGTCGAGACCGACGGCCACAAGGTGGAGACCATCGAGGGCATGGCGAACGGCCAGGAACTCCATCCGCTGCAGCGGAAATTCCTGGAGCATGCGGCTCTCCAGTGCGGCTTCTGCACGCCGGGCGTGCTCGTCGCAGCGAAGGCGCTGCTCGACCGCAATCCCGATCCCACCGAGGAGGAGACTCGCTACTGGCTCGCGGGCAATCTCTGCCGCTGTACCGGCTACGACAAGATCGTCCGTGCCGTCCTCGACGCAGCCGCGGAGCTACGCGCTAAGTAACTGGAGCGCGATTGTCTCCTCGCGGAGAAGTGACCATCGCTGTATTTGCTGCCGTGGCGAGGTTCGGGGCCGACATGGCAATTGCAAGCGAGGTCTCCGATGCCAACTAAGGCCCAATGGCCAAAGGCTGCAAGTTCGGAAGAATCCGACGCCGGTGAGCCGGCGCCATATCCGCTGATTGCCCTGGTGCTGCAGGGCGGCGGCGCGCTCGGCTCCTACCAGGTCGGTGCCTTTCGCGCGCTCGACGAGGCCGGCTATTGTCCGCACTGGTTCGCGGGAACATCGATCGGCGCCATCAACGCGGCGATCATGGCCGGCAATCCCCCGGAGGCACGGCTCGAGAGGCTCGAAGAGTTTTGGCGCACCGTCGCGCGCAACATACCCACGATTGCGAGCGGGGCCGGGGTGCAGAAGCAGGCATATTTTGCGCTCAGCGCTTGGCAGACGATGTTGCTCGGCCAGCCCGGGTTCTTCCGTCCGCGGCCGGTGAGCCCCTGGCTCGCGCAGCCGGGCGCGCCGGCGGCCGTGAGCTATTACGACACTTCGGCGCTGCGCGGCACTCTCGAGAAACTCGTCGATTTCGACCGGCTAAACGACGGCACCGTCCGCCTGAGCCTAGGGGCCGTCAACGTGCGAACGGGGGACCAGGTCTATTTCGACACGCGCCGGCAGCGGCTCGCTCCGGAGCACGTGATGGCGAGCGGTGCGCTGCCGCCGGCCTTTCCGCCGATCGAGATCGATGGCGAGTTCTATTGGGATGGCGGCATCGTCTCCAACACGCCGCTCGACGTTATCATCGACGAGCTGCCGCGTCGGAGCACGCTCTGCTTCATGGTCGATCTCTTCGACATGATGGGGACGGTGCCGATGACGATGGAAGGGGTCGAAGTGCGGCGAAAGGACATCACGTACGCGAGCCGCTCCAACCGCTCCATCGAGGCGCATCGCATCCAGCACAATCTGCGCCGCGCGGTGATGGCGCTCTGGAAGAACCTCGCGCCCGAGAAGCAGCAGGCGGCGCACCTCAGCACGCTCGCAGCGCTCGGCTGCACCACGACGATGCACATCGCACGAATCCTGCATCGTAACGAGCCCGACGAGCTCTCGAGCAAGGATTACGAGTTCTCCGCGGCCTCGATCGCGGAGCACGGCGAAGCGGGTTACCACGATGCCAAGCGGATCTTGGACCGCGCACCCTGGCGCGATCCCGTTCCGCCCGATGTCGGCGTGGTAGTTCACGACATTCCGCCGGATGAGATGGCTGCCGACGAATGAGCGCCTGGGTGTCGCGCTAGCCTCTGAGGTGACACGCGACCCAGTGCCCGCTCGCGCCTTGCTTCAGCGCGGGACGCTCGGTTGCGCAGAGTGGAAGGTCCTTGATCGGGCAGCGCGGGTGGAAATGGCAGCCGCTCGGCGGGCGGATCGGATTTGGGACTTCGCCCTGGAGTCTGACCCGCGAGCGCTTCACCTTGGGATCGGGTATCGGCACCGCCGACAGCAGCGCCTCGGTATAGGGGTGGAGTGGATTGGCGTAGAGGTCCTTGGCCGACGCAATCTCGACGATGCGGCCCAGATACATCACGGCGACGCGGCTGCTGATGTGCTCGACCACCGAGAGATCGTGCGCAATGAAGATGTAGGTGAGGCCGAATTGCTGCTGCAGATCCTCCAGCAGGTTGATCACCTGTGCTTGCACGGAGACGTCGAGGGCGGAGACAGGCTCGTCGCAGACCACGAGCTTCGGCTCGACCGCAAGCGCGCGCGCGATGCCGATGCGCTGGCGCTGGCCGCCGGAGAATTCGTGCGGATAGCGCCGCATGTGGTCGGCCTTCAATCCGACCGTCTCCAGGAGGCGCACCACGCGGTCGCGATGCGCGCTGGCGGAATCCGCGAGGTCGTGGATGGTGAGCGCCTCGCCGATGATGGAGCCCACGGTCATGCGGGGATCGAGGGAGGCATAGGGGTCCTGGAAGATGATCTGCATGTCGCGGCGAAGCGCGCGCATCGCCTTCTTGTTCATGGCGCGCACGTCCTTGCCCTCGAACCAGACCTCACCCGAGCTGGGCTCGATGAGCCGCAGGATACAGCGGCCCGTGGTGGATTTGCCGCAGCCGGATTCTCCGACGACGCCGAGCGTCTCCCCGGCTTCGACCTCGAAGCTTACGCCGTCGACCGCGTGCACCATCTCGACCGCCCGCCGCAGGATGCCGCCCCTCAAGTGAAAGTTCTTCACGAGATCGACGACGCGGAGGAGGGGCTCGGTCACTGGCGGAAGCTCCCCTCGCTCAGTAGAGCACGCAGGCGACTTTGTGGCCGGGCGCCACCTCGCGGAAGGCCGGCGTCGCCTCGCGGCAGACGTCCTTCGCGAAGCTGCAGCGCGGTGCGAAGCGGCAGCCCTGCGGCGGCCTGAGGAGGCTCGGAACCACGCCGGGGATCGCCTCGAGACGGCTCTTGCGCACGGCTGCCTTGTCGACGCGCGGGATCGAGCGGATCAGCCCTTGGGTATAGGGGTGACGCGGCGCCTCGAAGAGTTGGCCAACCCCAGCCTCCTCCACGACCTCGCCCGCGTACATTACGACGACGCGCTGCGCCGTCTCCGCGACCACGCCCATCGCATGGGTGATCAGCATGATTGCCATGCCGAAGCGCCCCTTCATCTCCTGCAGGAGGTCGAGGATCTGCGCCTGGATCGTCACGTCGAGCGCCGTCGTGGGCTCGTCCGCGATCAGGAGCTTCGGATTGCAGGAGAGCGCCATCGCGATCATCACGCGCTGGCGCATGCCGCCGGAGAACTGGTGCGGGTAGTCGTCGACGCGCTTGGCGGCATTTGGGATGTGCACGAGCTTCAGCATCTCCACGGCCTTCTCCTTGGCCGCGCGGCGGGAAAGCCGCTCGTGCAGGCGGATCGTCTCCGCGATCTGCTCGCCCACGGTGTAGACGGGATTGAGCGAGGTCATCGGCTCCTGGAAGACCATCGCAATCTCTTTGCTGCGGACCGCACTCATCTCTGCGGCGTCGAGCGGCACGAGATCGCGCCCTTCGAAGAGCACCCTGCCGGCGACGATCCGCCCCGGCGGCGAGGCGATGAGCTTCAGCACGGAGAGTGCGGTCACGGTCTTGCCACAACCGGATTCGCCGACGACGCAGACGGTCTCGCCACGGGCGATATCGATGTCGACGCCGTCGACCGCCCGCACGACGCCGTCATCGGTCGCGAAATAGGTTTTGAGGCCGCGGATCGCCAGAAGCGCGCCGTTCGCCGTCCGAGCAGCCGCGGCCTCGACGCTCACATGACCCTGCGGGGGTCGAGAACGTCGCGCAATCCGTCGCCGATGAAATTGATGGTGAGCACCACGAGGAAGATCGCGGCGCCTGCGATGAGCGCCCAATGCGGCGAGGTATCGAGCGTGTCCTTGGCGTCGAACAGGATGCGGCCCCAGGTCGGGGTGTCCGGCGGGAAACCAAGGCCAAGGAACGAGAGCGTCGATTCCGCGATGATGGCGTCGGCGACGTTGATAGTGCCCGCGACGATGACGGGGCCGATCGCGTTCGGGAGGATGTGCCGCACCACCGTCCGGGTGGTCGAGGCGCCGAGCGCGCGCGCGGCCTCGACGAACTCCTTCTCGCGCAGCGACAGGAACTGCGCCCGCACGAGACGCGCCACCGGCATCCAGCGGAAGCCGCCGATCACCGCAACGATCATCACGAAGATGCCGCCCTCGGGCCCGAGCAATTCCTTGAGCGTATCCCGGAAGAGATAGATCAGCAGCAGCAGCAGAGGGAGTTGGGGCAGCGAGAGGAAGAGATCGGTGAACCACATTAGCGCGGCATCGACGCTGCCGCGGGAGATGCCGGCGATCGAGCCGACCAGGATGCCTACGACCAGCGACACCATCATCGCCGCGAGACCGACCGAGAGAGAGATGCGCCCGCCATAGAGCATGCGTGCAAGCAGATCCTGACCGAGGTCGTCCGTGCCGAAGGGATGCGTGGTCGAGGGCGGCTGCAGCATCGCCGAGAAGTCGATCTCGTTGATCGCGACCGGCCAGAAAAGCGGACCCACGATCACCGCAAGCGCCATCACCGATAGGATCAACAAGCTTCCCACGGCCAAGCGATGCCGACGGAAGCGCCGCCAGGCGTCGCGCGCGGGGGAGAAGCTCGGAGCCGCGGCCTGAACCGCCGCTCCGGCCTCAACGGAAAGCGATGCGGGGGTCGAGCTTGGCATAGAGGATGTCGGCGATCATGTTGAATAGGACGACGAGGCAGGAGAAGACGAAGGTCACGGCCATGATGACCGGCGTGTCGTTCGCCAGGATCGAGGTGATCAGCAGCGAGCCGATCCCGGGCACGCGGAAGATCTGCTCTGTGATGATGGCGCCGCCGAAGATTGCGGGCATCTGCAGCGCCACCAGCGTCACCACGGGGATGAGCGCGTTGCGCACGACGTGCTTCACCACGACCTTGGCCTCGCGCAATCCCTTGGCGCGCGCCGTGGTGACGTAGTCGAGACGGATCACGTCGAGCACGGCCGAGCGCACGTAGCGCGTCCAGGAAGCGCCCTGGAACATGCCGAGCACCGCGACCGGCATGATCGACTGCCGGAACTCCTCCCAATACCAGCGCCAGCCCGTGGCATTGAGCTCGGAGTTGAAGACGAAGGGCAGCCAATGCAGATGGATGCTGAAAATCAGGATGAAAAGCAGTCCCGTGAAGAAGGTCGGCAGCGAGAAGCCGATGAAGGCGAAGGTGTTTGCGATCTGGTCGAAGAGGGAATAGGGCCGTGTCGCCGCAATAACGCCGACGGGGAGCGCGATCATCAGCGCCAGGATCTGCGAGGAGCCGATCACCAGCAGCGTCGCGGGCAGGCGTTGCAGGATGAGCTTGTCCACGTCGACACGGCTGACGAACGAGAAGCCCCAGTCGCCGTGCAGCATCGCAGTCAGCCAATGGATGTAACGAAGGTAGATCGGGTCATCCATGCCGAACTTGGTGCGGAGCGCGAGGCGCACCTCCGGCGGCACCGCGGGATTGGACGCGAGCTCGCCGAAGGGGTCGCCGGGTGCCAATGCCAGCACCGTGAACAGCACAACGCTGATGCCCAACAGGCTCGGCACTGCTATCAGCAGGCGCCGTAGCAGGTAGCGGCCCATCGGCTTTTCCCGCCTGGGCCGTCAGGCCTCGCGGTACCAATCCGCAATCAACCAGAGATCGGCGTCCCAGCCGCTCGATGGCGCGGAGAGCTTGAGAACAGCACCGTGCACCGCGGGTCGATAGACGACCGGTATGAGCAGCCGATCCGCGATGACGAGCTCATTCATCTTGATGAACATCGCGGCCCGCTTCACGGGATCGAGCTCGCCCTCGGCGGCATGATAGGTCTTGTCGTACTCCTCGCTGCGCCAGCGCGTGACGTTGCGACCCTGCCACTTGTTCTCCTTGGTCGCGACCTCCCAGGAGGTGAACTGGTTCATGAAGAACCCGGGATCGGGTTGCGTCATCGTCGTCGTGTACATCTGGATGTCGGTATAGAAGTGCGGATAGGTGTCGGGGTTCGCGACATCCGACGAGAAGAACACCGACGCCGTCACGGCCTTGATCTCGATGCTGATGCCGGCCTTCTCGCAGGCCTGCTTCACGATCTGCTGCGTCTTCTGGCGCGGCGCGTTGATCGAGGTCTGGTAGACGTATTTGAGCTTCTTGCCGTCCTTCTCGCGTACGCCGTCTGAACCGCGCTTCCAGCCGGCGTCGTCGAGGATCTTGATGGCCTTGTCGACGTTGAATTCCCAGCTCGTCGCGGTCGAGCGGAATCGCTTGGGGTTGTTGAGGAAGTTGGCCGTGGCGACGCCCGTGCGCCCGTAGATGAACTTCTCCACCGAGCCGCGATCGACCAGGAGATTGAGCGCCTCGCGCACATTCTTGTCGCTGAGCGTTGGGTGCTTCGTCTTGACGCTCGAGCGCTCGCCGTCGACCTCAGTCCAGGGGTCGGTGGTGTTGAGCTGGATATGCTCGATGTTGCCGCCGTCGACGATCACGACCTTGCCCTTGCCGCCCTCCTCGAGCTTCTTGAGGATCTCGTCCTCGACCTGGAGGTTCCAGGCATAGTCGTACTCGCCGGTCTGCAGCACCGCGCGTGCGGCCGAGACCGCATCGCCGCCGCCCTTCATCTCGATGGTGTCGAAATAGGGCCGGTTCGGAACGTGGTAGTTGGGATTGAGCGCGCCGCGTACGAGGTCGCCCGGCTTGAAATCGACGAACTTGTAGGGGCCGGTGCCGACGGGCGAAAGGTTGTTCGGCGCGTCGCGCGACTTGTCGCCGATGTAGGGGCTGAAGAGGTGCTTCGGAATGATCATCCCGAAGTTGCCGACGAAAGCATCCGCCCAGAACGGCGTCGGTTTCTGGAAGAGAATCTTGACGGTCAAATCGTCGACCTTCTCGACCTGGATGTCCTTATAGGATGCGATCGAGACCGCGGCCGTCGCGGGGTTCTTCGCGTATTCCCAATTGAAGACGACATCGTCGGCGGTGAAGGGCTTGCCGTCGTGCCAGGTGACGCCGCGCTTCAGCTTCCAGACCACGGATTTGCCGTCGTCGGCGAGGCCTCCGTTCTGCATGCTCGGCGCTTCCGCCGCAAGGATCGGGACGAGATTGCCGTCGCCATCCCAGCCCGCGAGCGGCTCATAGAAGATGCGGCTCGCCTCTTGGTCCTTCGTGCCGACCGCGAAATGCGGATTGATTAGCGTGGGTGCCTGCCAGAACAGGAGCTTCAGCGGACCGCCGCCGCCGGCCTTGGTAGGCTTGTAGCTCGATGCAGCCTGCGCCCAGGCGACGCCCGAGTGGCTCAGCATCATGCCCGCGATCGGCGCGGTCAGTCCCACGGCCACCATCCTGCGCACGAAATCGCGGCGCGACATCCGGCCGTCCTTCACTCGCGCGATCAGCGCACGAATCTCTTTCTCTCGCATGCGACGCCCCCATCTCGTGTCTGGTTTTTACCCTGTTTGCATCTAATTGCAGCACGGCCCATTTCTCTGGGCTCGTGCAGAAAACGCTAACACAACGGCGAGAACTCCGGGAACCGATTTTTCGGCGGCTCGCACTCGCCTCCGCCGGGGCCGGTCTCATCGGCGGCGAGCCGCCGCAGTGCCGCGCAAACTCGTCGTATTCGAGCGCGACGTGGGCGACGGTCATAATCTCTCCGGCGTTGCTTCGTGATATCGTGCCGCGCGTCGTTGAGGCCTCGGGGAGCGCGCGATGGCGATCTCGGAATCGGGCAGCGGGCAGCAGTCGGAGCCGCTTGACGCCACCTTCGACTATTCGGCGCTGCAATCGCGGCTCGGCGCGCTCCTTCGCAAACAGCTCTTCTTCGTGGGCGGGCTCGCCAAGTCTGGCACGACCTGGGTACAGCTTCTGCTGGATGGACATCCCCAGGTGAGCTGCAGCGGCGAACTGCATCTCTGCAACCGGCTCTTCCCCGCACTCAAGAGCACGCTCGAGGCGCACAATGCGCTCCTCCTGGAGAAGACGCGCACGCTCTTCGCGGAGACGGCGCCGGAGCCCCCGCTCTTCGCGGCCGAGGAGCTCCAGTTCCTATTCGCGAGTGCGGTGCTGCTGCTCCTCGCGGCGCGCGCGAGCGACGAAACCGTACTCGCGGTCGGCGAGAAAACGCCGGAGAACGCGCAATTTCTCGCCCGGCTCGGCCAGATCTTTCCCACGGCGAGGTTCATCCACGTCGTGCGCGACCCCCGAGACGCCGCGGTCTCCGCCTGGTTTCACGTGCTCCGCACCATCCCCGAGGAGACGCGGTTGCACTTCGCGTCGGCCTCGGACTATTTCCGGTACTACGTCCAGCAATGGGTGGCGCAGGTCCGTCTCGGAGAGGAGTTCGGCCGGCGACACCCGCACCGCTATGTCGAGGTCACCTATGAGGCATTGAGCGCCGAGCCTGAGCCGGCGCTCGCTGCCTTGCTGCGCTTCCTCGGCGTAGACCACGGTAGCGACGCGGTCCGGCGCTGTCTTTCCGCTGCGGTCTTCGAGCGGCTGAGCGGCGGCCGCGGTCGCGGGCGCGAGGATCGCGCCTCGCTCTTCCGCAAGGGGATTGTCGGGGATTGGAAGAACCACTTCGGCGCTGAGGACCAGCGCTATGCGATCGAGAAGGCCGGGCCCCACATGCGCCGGTTCGGATTCATCTGACGGAATTGAGGTGCCGCTCGGCGAGGCGCTTCACCGCAACGCGGTCGATCTTGCCGTTGGGCGTGCGCGGCAACGTGTCCGTATAGAGTATTTGGTGCGGCCGCTTGTCCGGCGGCAGATGTCGCGCGAGATGCGCGGCAATCGCGTCGTGCTCGGATTGGCCGCGGGTGACGACCAGCGCAACCGCTTCCTCGCCGCCCCCGCGGATGGGCGTCCCCACCACGGCGGCCTCGAGCACAGAAGCGTGCGCGGCTAGGACCGCCTCGACCTCGTTGGGCAGGAACTCGACGCCCTTTCCGACGATGAGGTCGGAGCTGCGGCCGTGGAGGTGGAGATAGCCGTCGCGGTCGATGCTCGCGAGGTCGCCGGGATAGTGCCAACCGTCGCGAAAGCCCTCATCCTTCGTCTCATCGCTTTCCACGAGAAAGTAGGTGGAGACGGTCGATCCGCGGCAGCGCAGCCGACCGACCCTGCCCGCCGGCAATGGGCGATCCTGCGCGTCCACGATCTCGACTTCCATGCCGTCGCAAATCCTGCCGACGCTCTCGGCATGCGCCTCGACGTCCTCCGGGCGCAGCAGGCTGATCCTGCCGGATGCCGTGCTGCCATAGACCTCGAAGAAATTCGGCGTGACGCGCTCTAGAATCGCGCGCTTCTCATGCGCGAAGAGCGGCAGCCCCGCCGAGAGAAGCGCGCGCACTCTCGGAAAGAGATGACCCTTGCCGCGCGCGAATTCCTTGAAGGCGCGGCACATGCCCGGCGTCGCCATGAAGAGCGCATCGTCCCAGGAGCGCACCGCGCGAACAAGGTCCGAAGGCCAAAGCAACTCCGGCACGAGGACGAGCGGCCAGCCCGAGAGCGTCGCGAAGATCGCGTGATTGCGGAACGCCGAGAAGCTGAGGCTCGCGAGCAGGAGCGCATGCCCAGGCTTCTCCGGCGAATAGGCACCCGTAGAAGCGAGCGACTCTCCCACCGTCGCACAGCGCGTCAGAAGCTGGCCGTGGGTCGTGGCTACGCCTTTGGGGACGCCGGTCGTTCCGGAGGACAGGCCGATGATATAGAGCCCGTCCGGGCCATCGTGGCGAAAATCGCCGCTGCGCTCCGCGATCATGGCGCGCCAGCCCGTGTCCACCCAGATCGTGCGGAGGCTCGGTTGCGCTCGCGCATCCGGCTCCTCGAAGAGCAGGCGGATCCCGAATTTCGCCGCAAGCGCGTCGCGTTGCTCGCTCGACGTGCCCGGAGAGATCTCGACCGGCACGGCGCCCGCACGCGCGAGTGCGTAGAAGAGGATGAGATGGTCGGTGCTGTTGGCGAGCGCGATACCGATCCGGTCGCCGGGGCCCACGCCGATGCTGCGCAAATGGACGCTTGCCTTGCCGACGAGCTCTGCCAAATCGCGGAATGAGAGAGCGCGATCGTACTCGATCAGGGCCGGGCGATCGGGCCACGCCGTCGCGACCTCGAATATCGGGTCGCTCAGGTTCCGGCTGTCGGGCGGCATGGCGCGAGAAACTGCGGGGCGCGGTGGCTCATTCCACGGATTGCGCCGTGCCCATGCCGATCGTGGTGCGCGCGCCATGGCGCGCGGCCATCGCCTTCACCTCCTGGCGGTTCACCTTGCCGATGGAGGTCTTGGGCAGCGACTTCGTGTAGATGATGCGGTCGGGGAGCTTCTCCTGCGGCAGCCGGCTCATGAGGTGCTGGCTCAAATCCTCGTGCTGGGACTCGCCGCGGCTCACCACCAGCGCGACCACCTCCTCGCCGACGGAGAGCGAAGGCTTCCCGCACACCGCCGCCTCCGCAACCGCAGGATGCTCGGTGAGTACGGCCTCGATCTCCGTGGGTTGGATTTCGATACCCCGCCGGACGATCAGGTCGGAGCTTCGCCCCTTCAGCACGAGGTAGTTGCCGGCCTCGATGCTGCCGAGGTCACCGGGATAAAACCAGCCGTCGCGGAACCCCTCCATCCCGGCGCTGCCGTCGCTCTCGGCGTAGAAGCCCGAGGAAATCGCGGGACCGCGGCAGCGCAGATGTCCGGTCGCACCCGCTGGCAGCGGATTACCCTCGCGGTCGACGATCTCGACCTCCGCGAGGGGAATAATGCGCCCGACGGTATTGCCGTGCGCGACTGCGTCCCTCGGACCAAGGATGGAGAGGATGCCGCAACCGGCGCTTCCATAGATGTCATAGAATTCCGGCGTGAGGCGCTCCGCCACCATGCGCTTCTCCTGGCCGAAGAGCGGCTGTCCCACGGAGATGAGCGCCCGCATCTTCGTGAACATGATGCCCCGCTGGCGCGCGTAGGCGAGGAGCGAGCGGCAGAAGGCCGGCGTGACGACGCACAGCGAATTGTCCCAAGCCGCAATCGAGCGTGCGAGGTCGGCCGTCCAGGTGTAGCGGGGGAGAATGACGATGGTGCCGCCGGAGAGGATTTGGAACACCACGAATATGAGGAAGCCCGTGAAATTGATCTCCGCCGTGAGGAGCAGCGTCGCCGGGCGGCGCGGCGAGAGCAACTCCGTGTCCGCGAGGAGTTCGGCGGCGGCGCGATAGCGCGCGAGGTATTGGCGGTGCGTAGTCACCATGCCCTTGGGCACGCCCGTACTGCCCGAGCTCAGCAGGATGACGTAGGGCTCGCGCTCTCCCTCGGAGGCGCGCCAGTCGCCACTCCGCTCGGAGATTTGTTCTCGCCAGCGAATGTCGAGCCACAGGCTCTTGGTGCCCGCGACGACGGGCGCGTCGGGCTCCGCGAACAATGTGCTGATCCCGTATTTCCGTACCATCGCCTCGCGATCCGGCTGCGAGGCCTGCGGCGACATCTCGATGAGGGCCGCGCCGATGCGCATCGCCGCGAGCGACAGGATTAGGTGGTCGGCGCTGTTCGTGAGGCAGACGCCGACGCGGTCGCCGGGATTGATGCCGAGATCGCGAAGATAAAGCGCCGCACTTCCGACGAGGCGCGCGAGCGCGCGAAAGCCGATGGTTTCGTGCCCCGCGACGAGCGCAGGCGCATCGGGACGCTCATCGGCGTAGTGAAAGATGGCGTCGGTGAGGTTGGACCACGAGGATTCCATTGCTCGATCCCGTCTCGATGAGGCGACGACACAACTAGCGGGAAAGAGCGGCGCTGCGCAAGCAACGCGGCACTCCGGCTGTAACGGAGCGGAGCGCCTCATAACCCGAAAGTGTGATGACACTCTAGCAGCTCCCATCGGTATGGTGCCTCCGGCATGGCTGGGACCGGCGGCGCACTCGGAGATCTAGCAGTGGAGACAATTCTCGGCGGCAGCCGCGACCAGCCGCTGCCGGAGGCGCTGAAACGCGCCTCCGAGCTGGTGGAGCATGGCCAGCTCGAGGAGGCGAAGCAGCTCTGCCTCGATGCGGTCAGGCAATACGGCGAGCAGCCGCTCCTGCTGCGGCTCCTCGCGATCGCGGCGCACCGCAGCGGCGACATCGAGACTGCAATCGGTTGGCTCGAGAACGCAGTGCGCCGCGAGGGCGCGCCCCCGGACTGCCGCACCCAGCTCGCCCAGCTCTATCGCCTAACCGGCCGCCTCGATGAAGCGATGGCCGCGGGTCGCGTCGCGTT
>Ga0335083_10006027_pt1 | contig 15258 bp, 9 predicted proteins | sample Lox_Sample_42_FD_206716 | JGI IMG/M metagenome (GOLD analysis project Ga0335083, IMG submission 206716) | Soil microbial communities from Loxahatchee National Wildlife Refuge, Florida, United States - Lox_Sample_4.2 | ecosystem: Environmental > Terrestrial > Soil > Wetlands | place: USA: Florida... | reverse complement strand
AGGGCATGACGTCGATGGCCTATACCGACCAGGATCCGGTGGCGCTGGCCAAGGCGCTGACGGCGTACGCCAAGGCGAACCCGGCGTTCACCTTCAAGGCGGGCATTGTGGAGGGGCGGGTGATCGACGTGAAGTCGATCAACGACCTGGCGACGATGCCGTCGAAGGAAGAGATTCTGGCCAAGCTTCTGTATCTCATCAACGCGCCGGCACAACGGCTGGCGACCGCGATCAACGCGGTCGGGCGGAACGTGGCGGTGGTGGTGGATCAGGGCGTGAAGGAAGGCAAGTTCAAATAGCTTTCAGCTTTCAGCGAATAGCTTTCAGCTTGTCCTGCGGGAGTGGCGGCTGAGGGCTGATGGCTGAGAGCTGAGAGCTGAAGGCTAACGATTTTTGAAATATACAGGAGTAAATGGAAAATGGCGGACATTAACGCAATTGCGGAACAGATTCAAGGCTTGACTCTGCTGGAGGCTTCCCAGCTCGTGAAGATGCTCGAGGAGAAGTTGGGCGTTTCGGCGGCGGCGGCGGGCCCGGTGATGGTCGCGGCCGGCGGCGGCGCGGCGGCGGCGGCGGCTCCGGCGGCGGAAGAGAAGACCGAGTTCAACGTGGTCCTGACGGCAGCGGGCGCCAACAAGATCAACGTCATTAAAGTGGTGCGAGAGGTTACCAGCCTTGGCTTGAAGGAAGCAAAGGATTTGGTTGATGGCGCTCCGAAGCCGGTCAAGGAAGGCGTGAGCAAGGAAGAAGCTGCCGCCATTGCCAAGAAGTTCACGGACGCGGGCGCCACGGTCGAAGTGAAGTAGCTGTCAGCCGTCGGCTCTCAGCCGTCAGCCAGCGTTGCGGAGCTGAAAGCTGATGGCTGAAAGCTGAGAGCTTTTTGTAGTTTGACGGCAGGACTTAACTCCTGCTAATATTTGTAGTTGGGCTTTCGACTCAGCGGATTCGATCCCAATTGGTGACTGTGATTCCCGAATCCTGGAACTTCAATTGCAGTCCGGGCCAGACTGCAGAGAGGGAATCTCTGCGCGTTTGCACGCCGGTGCAGGGTATACAGGGTTCGTGTGCCCGTTCCTTCAGAGAAGCGGCCCCCCGGGCCGTGGATGCTCCACCTATTCTTCTTCAGAACCTCTTCTCACTACCGCGGCTGAATGGGCCGCGCGTGTTGGCGCTTCGTGCGGATTTTCCGCCCGAGGCGCCATTGACTTTGTGCTGCTGATCGCAGCGTTGCTCAGTTGCAGCTGAGCTCTGACTTTGGCTGTCCGGCCGCGAGGAGTATACGAATGGATTTTCACAATAACGGCGCTGCTCCCGAGCGAGTTGATTTCTCCAAAATCAAGACTTCGATTCCGATTCCGAATCTGATCGAAGTTCAGAAGAAATCATACGAGCGGTTCTTGCAGATGGACCTCTTGCCCAATGAGCGCGAGGACATCGGCCTGCAGACCGTTTTTAATAGCGTTTTCCCGATTTCCGATTTTCGCGGTGTGAGCGATTTGGAGTTTGTGGATTACTCGATCGGAAACTGGGAGTGCAAGTGCGGCAACCTGAAGGGGCTGCACCATCTGCGCTCGACCTGCCGCAACTGCGGCGCGACGATCCGCACCGACCCGTTCCATGCGGGCGACATTCTGTGCCATCACTGCGGCACCTTCAACAAGAACGTGGTGACGTTCTGCAACAAGTGCGGCGACCCGGTCGGGCTGCAACTCAAATACGACATGCTGGAGTGCCAGGAGCGCGGCATGACATACGCCGCGCCGCTGAAGGTGACCATCCGGCTGACGGTGTATTCGAAGGATCCGGAGACCGGAAAGAAGAGCGTCCGCGACATCAAGGAGCAGGAAGTCTTCTTCGGCGAAATTCCGCTGATGACGGACAACGGGACGTTCATCATCAACGGTACCGAGCGCGTGATCGTGAGCCAGCTGCATCGCTCGCCGGGCGTGTTCTTCGAGCGCGTGCCGGCGCAGGGCTACTTCCTGGGCAAGATCATTCCGTACCGCGGAAGCTGGGTGGAGTTCGAGTACGACAACAAGAACATCCTGTACGTGCGCATCGACCGCAAGCGCAAGTTCTACGGCAGCGTGTTTCTGCGGGCGCTGGGATTGAAGGCGGACGATCAGATTCTGCGCGCGTTCTACCGCGTCACCAAGATCAGCGTCAAGGACAAAAAGCTGTTCTGGAACGTGGACGAGAACCTGATTGGCCTGAAGCTTTCCTACGCGATCAACAGCAAGGGCGAGACGGTGGTGGGCCAGGGCAAAAAAATCACCGGATCGCTGTTCAAGGAAATCCAGCGTCACAAGATCCAGCAGGTGGAAGTCGCGAGCAACGACCTGGAGGGTGCGTTCGTGGTCGCCGATGTGGTGGACATGTCCACCGGCGAGGTGCTGATCGACGCCAACAGCGAGCTGACGGCGGCCGCGCTCACGAAACTGCTGGACGCGGGTATCGAGGAGTTCGACGTCTTCTTCGCCGAGCGCGACGATGTGGGCACGGTGGTCTCGGCGACCATCAGGAAGGACGCGGTCAAGACGCAGAACGAAGCGTTGATCGAGATCTACCGCAAGCTGCGTCCGGGCGATCCGCCGACGCTGGACACGGCCACGCAGCTCTTCCAGGGCATGTTCTTCGACCCGCGCAAATACGATTTTTCGCGCGTGGGCCGCATGAAGTTCAACATCAAGCTGTACGATCGCGCGGACGCCACGGCGCTGGACAAGCGCACGCTGGACGCCGAGGATTTCAAGGCGACCATCCGGTACCTGCTGAAGCTGCGCAAGGGCATCGGCGCGGTGGACGATATCGATCACCTGGGCAACCGCCGCGTGCGCGCGGTGGGCGAGTTGCTCGAAAACCAGTTCCGCATCGGGCTGGTGCGCATGGAGCGCGCCATCAAGGAAAAGATGAGCGTGTACCAGGAGATGTCGACGGCGATGCCGCACGACCTGGTGAACGCCAAGCCGGTGATGGCCGCGATCCGCGAATTCTTCGGGTCGAGCCAGCTTTCGCAGTTCATGGATCAGACGAATCCGCTCAGCGAGATCACGCACAAGCGGCGCCTGTCGGCCCTGGGGCCGGGCGGTCTGAGCCGCGAGCGCGCCGGGTTCGAAGTGCGCGACGTGCACCCGACGCACTACGGCCGCATCTGCCCGATCGAGACGCCGGAAGGTCCCAACATCGGACTGATTTCGTCGCTCTCCTGCTTTGCGCGCATCAACGAGTACGGGTTCATCGAGAGCCCTTACCGCAAAGTGGTGAAGGGCACGGTCATCGACGAAGTCAAGATCCTGAACCCGGGCGACACCGATTACAAAGTGGGCGATGTGGTCCGGCGCCAGGATATCGAAGATGCCAACCGCAAGCTCGGCACCAAGAAGCAGACGGCCGAGTACGAGGCCCACTGCGAGTATCTCTCGGCGTGGGAGGAAGACAAGTACATCATCGCGCAGGCCAACGTGGAGCTGGACGAGAAGGGCCGGATCGTTCCCGACCTCTGCAACGCGCGGCAGGCAGGCAACTTCGTGCTCAAGCCGAGGGAAGAGATCGAATACATCGACGTCAGCCCGAAGCAGCTCGTGTCGGTAGCCGCCAGCCTGATTCCGTTCCTCGAGAACGACGACGCCAACCGCGCGCTGATGGGATCGAACATGCAGCGCCAGGCGGTGCCGCTGCTGCGCGCCGATGCTCCCTACGTGGGCACGGGCATGGAGCGGGTGACCGCGCGCGATTCGGGCGCGGTGGTGCTGTGCAAGCGCGCCGGCGTGGTGGATTCGGTGGATAGCGAGCGCATCATCGTGCGCGTGGAAGGCGCCACCCACGAAGGGCAGCTTTCGCGCGAAGTGGGCGCGGACATTTACCAGCTCACCAAGTTCAAGCGCTCCAACCAGAACACCTGCATCAACCAGAAGCCGATCGTGAACACCGGGCAGCGGGTGGCCAAGGGCGCGGTGCTGGCCGACGGTCCGTGCACGGACTTCGGCGAGCTGGCGCTGGGGCGCAACGTGCTGGTGGCGTTCATGCCGTGGCGCGGGTACAACTTCGAAGACGCGATCCTGGTCAGCGAGAAGCTGGTCAAGGAAGACTACTACACTTCGATCCACATCGAAGAGTTCGAGATCGAAGCTCGCGACACCAAGCTGGGTCCGGAGGAAATCACGCGCGATATTCCGAATATCGCCGACAGTTTCCTGCGCAACCTGGACGAGAGCGGCGTGATCCGCATCGGCGCCACGGTGAAGCCGGGCGACATCCTGGTGGGCAAGGTCACGCCCAAGGGCGAGACGCAGCTCACTCCGGAAGAGAAGCTGTTGCGCGCGATTTTCGGCGAGAAGGCCGGCGACGTGAAGGACGCGTCGCTCTACTGCCCGCCGGGCATCGAGGGCACGATCGTCGATTGCAAGATTTTCTCCCGCAAGGGGCAGGAGAAGGACGAGCGGAGCAAGGCGATCGAAGAGTCGCAGATCCAGCGGCTGCAGCGCAACCTCGAGGACGAAAAGCGCATCCTGCACGACGAGCGCGCCAAGCGCCTGAGCGGTTTGCTGGAAGGCAAGAAGCTGCTGGCCGACCTGCACGACGAGAAGACCAACAAGAAGCTGCTGAGCAAGGACACCGACCTGACGCGCGAGATCATCGAGCGCATGAAGTCGCGCGACCTGAAGCGCATGCGGCTGACCAACAAAGACCCGCGGCTCAACGAGCAGATCGACGAGATCGAAGAGATGACGTCGCGGCAGATCGCGGTGCTCGAAAAGATCACCGACGAAAAGATCGCCAAGCTGCGCAAGGGCGACGAACTGCCTCCGGGCGTGATCAAGCTCGTGAAGGTGTACATCGCCATGAAGCGCAAGCTGAGCGTGGGCGACAAGATGGCCGGACGCCACGGGAACAAGGGCGTGATCGCGCGCATCCTGCCGGAAGAGGACATGCCGTACCTCCCGGATGGGACGCCGGTGGAGATCGTTCTGAACCCGCTGGGCGTTCCCAGCCGTATGAACGTCGGCCAGATTCTGGAGACCCACCTGGGCTGGGCGGCGAAGGCGCTGAACGTCCACTTCGCGACGCCGGTATTCGACGGGGCGACGGAGCGCGAGATCAAGAAGAACCTGACCGAAGCCAAGCTGCCGACCTCCGGAAAGACCATCCTGCACGATGGTTTGACCGGGACGCCGTTCGAGCAGCCGGTGACGGTGGGCTACATCTACATGCTGAAGCTGTCGCACCTGGTGGACGACAAGATTCACGCGCGGTCGATCGGACCGTACTCGCTGATCACGCAGCAGCCGTTGGGCGGCAAGGCGCAGTTCGGCGGACAGCGCTTCGGGGAAATGGAAGTCTGGGCGCTGGAGGCTTACGGCGCGGCGTACATCCTGCAGGAGCTGTTGACGGCGAAGTCGGACGACGTGTATGGCCGTGCCAAGATTTACGAGGCGATTGTGAAGGGCGAAGCGGCGATCGAGCCTGGCGTGCCGGAATCGTTCAACGTGCTGATTCGCGAGCTGCAGTCGCTCTGCCTGGACGTGGAATTGATGAAGAAGCCGAAGGAAGTGCCGGATATGGCGCTCGCGGCGGATTAGTGTTCGACGCGGAGGCGCGGAGGCGCGGAGAAATGCATTTGGTTTTTTCTCTGCGTCGCAGCGTCTCCGCGTCAAGGTTCTGAGATTTGGAGGCATATTTTGAGATCCTCACCGTATGACCGAGCGAATTTGATCGCGGATTTCGATTCGATCCGCATTTCCCTGGCGTCTCCGGAAAAAATCCGGAGCTGGAGCCATGGCGAAGTTACCAAGCCGGAGACCATCAACTATCGGACCTTCAAGCCGGAGCGGGATGGGCTGTTCTGCGCGCGCATCTTCGGTCCGACGCAGGATTGGGAGTGCCTCTGCGGGAAGTATAAGCGCATGAAGCACCGCGGCGTGATTTGCGACAAGTGCGGCGTGGAAGTTACGCTGGCGCGCGTGCGGCGCGAGCGGCTGGGTCATATCGAGCTGGCCAGCCCGTGCTCGCACGTGTGGTTTTTCAAAGGGCTGCCGAGCCGCATCGGACACCTGCTGGATATCACGCTGCGCGAGCTGGAGCGTGTGCTGTACTTCGAAGCCTACGTGGTTGTCGAACCCGGCGACGGCACCGGCCTGAACCGCGGCGAAGTGATCACCGACGAGCGCAAGCGGCAGCTTGACCAGGAATTTCCGGGCAAGTTCGTCGCCATGATGGGCGCCGAAGGCATCAAGGAACTGCTCAAGAAGATCGACATCGAGCGGCTCAGCGAAGAAATTCGCGAGAAGATGCGGACCGAGCAGTCGCAGCAGAAGAAGCTGAAGCACGCCAAACGGCTGCGCGTGGTGGAGAGCTTCCGCAAGAGCGGCAACAAGCCGGAGTGGATGATTCTCGACGTGATTCCGGTGATTCCGCCGGAGCTGCGCCCTCTGGTGCCGCTGGATGGAGGCCGCTTCGCGACCAGCGACCTCAACGACCTGTACCGCCGCGTGATCAACCGCAACAACCGGTTGAAGAAGCTAATCGAGCTGCACGCGCCGGACGTGATCGTCCGCAACGAAAAGCGCATGCTGCAGGAAGCGGTGGACGCGCTGTTCGATAACGGGCGCCGCGGCCGCGTCCTGCGCGGCGCGAACAACCGCCCGCTGAAGTCGCTTTCCGACACGCTCAAGGGCAAGCAGGGCCGGTTCCGCCAGAACCTGCTCGGCAAGCGCGTGGATTACTCGGGCCGTTCCGTAATCGTGGTCGGTCCGGATCTGCGGCTGAACCAGTGCGGCCTTCCCAAGAAGATGGCGCTGGAGCTGTTCAAGCCGTTCATCTATCACCGCCTGGAGCAGCGCGGCCACTGCACCACCATCAAGCAGGCCAAGGAACTGGTGGAGCAGCAGGATCCGGTGGTCTGGGACATTCTGGAAGAGGTAATCAAGGATCACCCGATCCTGCTCAACCGCGCTCCCACGCTGCACCGCCTGGGCATCCAGGCATTCGAGCCGGTGCTGGTGGAAGGCAAGGCCATCAAGATTCACCCGCTGGTGTGCACGGCGTTCAACGCGGACTTCGACGGCGACCAGATGGCGGTGCACATTCCGCTGTCGCCCGAGGCGCAGATCGAGGCGGCCACCCTGATGCTGTCCTCGAACAACATCCTGTCGCCGGCGCACGGCGGACCCATCGCGATTCCGACGCAGGACATGGTGCTGGGCTGCTACTACCTGACCAAGGCGCGTCCCGGCGCCAAGGGCGAAGGACGCACCTTCGCTTCGGTGGACGACGTGCTGATCGCGCTGGAAATGGGCGAGGTGGAAACGCTCACCCCGATCAAGCTGCGCTATACGGGCAAGGTGATCGACCTGGTGCACGCGTTCGACAGCCAGGACATCCTGCACACCATTCCCAGCGAATACTACAAGCTGAACATGGACACCACGGTGGGACGCGTCATTCTGAATGACGCGCTGCCGCAGGACATGCCGTTCATCAACGGCCTGCTGAAGAAGAAGGGCCTCGGACAGCTCGTGCAGTACTGCTACCTCAAGTTCGGATTGCAGATCACGGTGCAGATGCTGGACGAGGTCAAGGCGCTCGGGTTCCTGTACGCGACGCGGGCGGGCATTTCGATCGGCATCGACGACATGGTGGTGCCGGGCGAGAAGGCCAGCCTGGTGCGCGAGGCCGAGAAGGAAGTGGTGAACGTCGAAAACCAGTATCAGGACGGCGCCATCACCCACGGCGAACGCTACAACAAGATCATCGAAATCTGGAGCAAGGTGACGGAAGAGGTTTCGGCCGTGATGTTCCAGGCGATGGAAGAAGACGACCGGACCGGCCGCTACCTGAATCCGATTTACATCATGGCCGACTCGGGCGCGCGCGGTTCGAAGCAGCAGATCCGCCAGCTTTCGGGCATGCGCGGACTGATGGCCAAGCCTTCGGGCGAGATCATCGAGACGCCGATCACGGCCAACTTCCGTGAAGGGCTCAACGTGTTGCAGTACTTCATCTCCACGCACGGCGCCCGCAAGGGTCTGGCCGATACCGCTCTCAAGACGGCGGACTCGGGCTACCTGACGCGCCGCCTGGTGGACGTGGCGCAGGACGTGATCGTGACCGAGAACGACTGCGGCACGACCGAGGGCATCGACGTCGAATCGATCATCGAATCCGGCGAAATCATCGAATACCTGCGCGACCGTATCGTGGGCCGCGTGGCGCTCGAAGATCAGAAGGACTACGAGGGCAACGTGATCGTCGGCGTGAACCAGGAGATCACGGAAGACCTGGCGGCGGCGATTCAGGCCGCGGGTATCGAGCGGGTGAAGATCCGCTCGGTGCTGACCTGCGAATCCAAGCGCGGCGTCTGCGTGGCGTGCTACGGCCGCAACCTGGCGACGGGCCGCATGGTGGAGCGCGGCGAGGCCGTGGGCGTGATCGCGGCGCAGTCGATCGGCGAGCCCGGAACGCAGTTGACCATGCGTACGTTCCATATCGGCGGAACGGCGACGCGCGTCAGCGAGCAATCCACGCAGGACGCGAAGAACGACGGCTTCGCGCGGTACATCGGCATCCAGACGGTGCGCAACCGCAACGGCGACCTGATCGCGATGAACCGCAACGGCATCATGGCGGTGGTCGACGAGAAGGGCCGCGAGCGCGAGCGCTACCAGGTGAACTACGGCGCGCGCGTGCTGGTGGAAGACGGCGCTCCGATCAAGAGCAACCAGATCCTGCTGGAATGGGACCCGTACACGTTCTCGATCCTGACCGAAGTCAGCGGCGTGGTCCACTTCAAGGACCTTGTCGACGGGCTCACGCTGCAGGAGCAGGTGGACGAAGTGACCGGCATGAGCCAGTTGGTGGTCACCGATTCACCCGACGAGAAGCGGCAGCCGCAGATCGTGGTGCGGCCGGAGGGAGCGCAGGGGTCGCGGTCGGAGGCGAAGAAGTACCTCATGCCGACTCACGCTCACCTGATGGTCCGCGACGGCGAGGAAGCGCACGCCGGCGACGTGCTGGCGAAGATCCCGCGCGAAACCACCAAGACCAAGGACATCACGGGCGGCCTGCCGCGCGTGGTGGAACTGTTCGAAGCGCGCAAGCCGCGTGAGACGGCCGTGATGGCCGAGATCAACGGCACGGTGAAATACGGCGAAGTGACCAAGGGCCAGCGCAAGATTTTCGTCGAAGGCGACGACGGCGAAAAGCGCGAGTACTCGCTGCCCCGCGGCGTGCACATCAAGGTCCAGGAAGGCGAGAAGGTGAAGGCGGGCGAACCGTTGATGGACGGCCCGCGCGATCCGCACGACATCCTGGCGGTGCTCGGCGAAAAGGAGCTGCAGAAGTACCTGGTGAACGAAATCCAGGAAGTCTATCGTCTGCAGGGCGTCAACATCAACGACAAACACCTGGAGACCATCGCGCGGCAGATGATGCGGTGGGTCAAGGTGGAGGACATCGGCGACACGGAATTCCTGCCTGAGGAGATCGTGGACAAGTTCAAGTTCCGCTCCGAGAACGCGAAGGTGATGGAAGCGGGCGGGCGTCCGGCGCAGGGCAAGGCGATGCTGCTGGGAATCACGAAGGCATCGCTTTCGACCGATTCGTTTATCTCGGCGGCGAGCTTCCAGGAGACCACCCGTGTACTCACCGAAGCCGCCATCAACGGCAAGGTGGACTACCTCCGCGGCCTGAAGGAGAACGTGATCATGGGCCGGCTGGTTCCGGCCGGCACCGGCATGGAGTATTACCGGCAGGTGAAGATCGCGGGCGAGGACGTGGTGGAAGAAGCACCGGTGGAAGTTCCGCTGGATTCGATTCCGGGTTACGACGAAGAGGCTCGCATCCAGTACACGGGCGGGCTGTCGGAGGATACCGGGGAAGAGTCGCTGGCGGAGTAAACGAAGTACACTGTTGAGTAAGGAGACGGCATCCGCGCTCCCGCGGATGCCGTTGCTTTTATGGCGACCGGTTCCCTCGTCAGCATCCAGGAATACCTGACCACCAGCTATCGGCCTGACTGCGATTACGTCGATGGCGTGGTTTTGGAGCGGAATTTGGGCGAATTCGATCACGCACGGCTTCAAATGGCCGTCAGCGGATACTTCTATGCGCGGCAGAAGCAGTGGGGGATTGTCGTTGTTCCCGAACAGCGCGTGCAGGTCGCACCTACCCGCTTCCGCGTGCCGGACGTGTGCGTCATCACCGATGAAGGTCAGCCCGACCAGATCTTCAGAAAGCCGCCGCTTATCTGCATCGAGATCATGTCCAAGGACGACCGCTTTTCCGAGATGCGGGAGCGTGTCGATGACTACCTGAAGTTCGGCGTGCCGTACGTCTGGATTCTGGATGCTGCAAAGCGGCGGGCGTGGCGCTGCACTACCGACGGCATGCACGAGGTGACGGAACTGCGCACCCAGAAGCCGGACACTGTGGTGCCGCTTACAGCATTGTTCGATTGACACCCAGCGGAAACGAGGCGGCGCGTGCGGTCGTCGAGGCGATGACGAATCACGCGACCCGCCGCCGGTTCCCGGGCGCCATGAACTGAGACGAGCATCGCGGATGCCACCGGATCTCCCGCGATATCAATCGCCGACGATGGCGGCCTGTGTCAATCCGACGCAGGGGCTACCACAGCTCGGGGAGAGTGTCGCGCTCGCGTCAGGCTCGGGCGGACGACAAAATGCCCTCGAGCTCGCCCTGTGAGTCCACCCCGCGTTTCAAGTCGGCGGTGAGAACGCGGAGGCTCTCGATGTCGGCGGGACGGACAAGCCTGCCGGCGGAATCGAAGGCTTCACCGGAATGGCCGATCGAAACCTGGTGGGGGACAACAGTCATGCGCATCCCTTCCAACAGCTCACGGAGGTGCTTCAGGACGCGACGGCCGCCGCCGGGTCCGGGAGACGCGCTGAGGATCGCAGCGGGCTTGCCGCGGAAGACCTGCAGTGGGCCATCGCCGGGCTCCGGGCGCGAGATCCAATCGATAGCGTTTTTCAAGACCGCGGAGTAGGAACCGTTGTATTCCGGCGACGCGACGGCAAAGGCGTCGGACTCCCGGGCAAGGTCTTTCAAGGTCTTGGCTGCGGGTGGAAGGCCGCTGGCGGCCTCGAGGTCGCCATCGTAGAGCGGCATGGGGTAATCGCGAAGATCGGCGAGGACGGCTTCCAGGCCGGCGTTACGCATTGATTCGGCGGCATTTCGGGCCAGCAGGCGGTTGGTGGAGCCCTGGCGGGTACTGCCTACCAGGACGAGAACTCTGAGGTTTTTCACGGCCTTCTCCATTTATCTCTTTGCCAAGATATTTGATGAAGAGGCTTTGCGCAAAGATTCACAACGGAAAAAATCGCTGAAAATTACAACAGGACCCTGTTATCCGGATATAATGAAGGCGCAGCGCCAAGGAGCGTCGCATCATGATCTGGATTGCATTATTGTTGGCTCAAGCGGCGGCCCCGTCGCAGACCGAGAGAGGCGAAGCGCTTTTCTTCGATGCCCAAAACGGGTGCGCGAGCTGTCATGCCCTGAAGGGGAAGGGAACGGCGGTCGGGCCGGATCTGACGGTGATCGGGAAGCTGCCGCCGGCGGCGATCGCCATGGCGGTTCGCTCTACGGTGACGCAGTACGTGCAGGTGGTCAAGCTGAAATCAGGGGAGTCGTTTCCGGCGATGACCGGTCCCAAGGACGCGAGCAGCGTGACGCTTTTCGATATGTCCAAAACGCCACCGGAGAAGAAGGTAGTTGCGCCCGGCGACGTTACGTCCACGGCCGGGAACGACGCATGGAAGCATCCGCCGTCGGCGGCGAAGATCACTCCCGAGAAGTTGGCGGACATTCTGGCCTACATCAAGTACGCGGCCACGGGATCGAAGAAGGCGGTGGATCCGTCGGATGCTCAGTAGCTTCTAGCCGTGTAGCCGCAGCGCGAACCACGCCAGGCCGAAAAGCAGCAGGGCGGCGGCGAAGAGCCTGGTCCAGCGGCGCAAGCGGGAGAAGATGAGCGCCAGCAGGAGGAGGGCTCCAATTTCGGCCAGCGCGGCCCCGGCGAGTACGAGGCCGGCGGAATAGGCGGTGGTTTGCACGAAGAGGTGGAAGTAAAGGCCGTGGAAAGCACCGAGTACACCGGCGATCGCCCATCTTGCGCCGGCCTTCGGCAGCAGGAGAATCTCGACTGACAGGTACGCGATTGTGAGAGCGGCCGCGGCTTCCACGAATCGCGGCGCGGGCTGCCAGGCGGTGTGCGGCACGATGGCGACGCTGGCGGCCTGGCCGGCGAGGAACATAGCAGCCAGGGCGAGCAGTTCACGCCGGCTTCGTGCGGCAAGCACCAGCGCGCCCAGGAACAGCACCTGGACCGCACCTTCGAGGGCGCGCACGAACCCCGCTCCGGCCTGCGTGACGACGATCTCAGCCGGCGTAGGCGGACGGAAGCGGAGGGTTGCGCGGGTGAACGAGAGATCGAAGACGGCCTCGTCTTTCTTGCCGGACATCTCAGCGCGCAGAAGATGGACGTGATTGGGCACGGTGACCGAAGCTAAGGAGCATTCGACCTCCACGCGATCCACGGGAGAGGGCCACTCATAGTCGGCGCCGCATACATAGACATCGCGGGCGGCATCGGCGCGGCACTGGTGAGACACCAGGCGCGCGCCGGCGAAGCGGATGTGATCGAGCAGGGTCTGGTCGGGCCGGCTTACGTGCACGATCTCGTAGAGCGGCATGCGAAGCTCGTAGTGAGCACGCGTGCCGTCCACGGTGAGATCGCCGCTGCTCATGCTGACCACGTGGCACCACAATGGGAGCGCGGCCAGGAGGGCTGCCAGGCAGGCGAGCCTCATTCCGGCTTCACCCGCTGGCGGCGGATTCGAAGGTAGAAGATCCGCACCAGGGCGAGAACCGGCACGGACAGAAAGCTGCCGGGGATACCCGCCACCTCCGCGCCCGCGAAGACGCCAAACAGGATCAGTAGGGGATGAAGTTCGACCCCTTGCCCCATGACGTGGGGTGAAAGGACGTAGTCCTGGAACATACGGAACGCGAGCAGGTACACCAATACCCAGAACGCGGGGATTCCGGGAGACACGATGGCGACGATCACGACGACCGTGCCGGCCACCAGCGGGCCGATCATGGGGATGAATTCCAACAGCATCGCCATCACGGCGAGCAGCAGACCATAGGGCATGCCGATGATCATGAAGAATGTGACGTAACAGGTGAACGTGCTCAGGCTCAGCAGCAGCAAGGCGCGAATATACCTGGCCAGGAGGTTGTTTATATCGGACAGCAGGTCTCCGGCCAAGCTGTTCGATATGGGAGCGCCATCGAGCAACTCCAGAATGTGCTTTCGGATGGTTTGCCCATCCTTCAAGAAGAAGAACGACAGGATCGGAACAATCACGATATATAAGACATTGCTGACCGCCGAAATGACCTTCAGGCCGGCATTCGGAAGAGCTGCCACGATCTGGTTGGTCCTCTCCATGATTCCGGCGCGGACCGCAGACACGAGGCGTTCCTGCAGGCTTTCGGGAAACTGCTGAGGGTTGGGCTGCCAGGTCGCGATGACCTCGGGGAACCTTCCGGCCAAGACTCTCGCCTGGTCGACCACCCGCGTCCCGATTTGGGTGACTGCGACGACCACGACGGCGACGAATAGCACATAGACCATGGCCAGAGCGAGGGTCCTGGTGCGATTGGGAAATGCACGGTCGAAGAGATCGACGGCGGGCGAGAGCAAGTAGGCAAAGAGTACCGCGAGTGTGAAGAGAAAGAGAGTTGCCCGGATCTGGTAGATCAGTGCCAGGATCAGCAGCATGAGGGCCGCGGTCCAGGTATATCGCGCCGCCGTGCGATCAAATCCGAGCATATGCAATTATATGACCGCGCGCCTGTTTCAGGCCGCGATCCTCTCCACCCGCACACGGGCGATCCGATGGCGCTCCATTTCGAGCACAGTGTAGCGGCGGCCCTGATACTCGACCGCATCGCCCGCGTGCGGGATCTCGCCAAGTTTGAACAGCAGAAATCCGGCCAAAGTTTCGAAACCGGCGTCGCTGGGGATCTCGATGCCGAATTCGGTTTCCAGATCGCGAATTCGGGTGGCGCCGTCCACTTCGACTTCATCGGCGACCGCGTCGGGACGGGTGAACTTCTCGTCGTGCTCGTCCTCGATGCGGCCGACGATCTGCTCCAGCACGTCCTCGACTGTGAGCATGCCGACGATCGTGCCGAACTCGTCCACGACCATCGCCATGTGGGAATTGCCGTGCCGGAACTCGTCGAGCATCTGGGCGACCGGCTTGCTCTCGGGCACTACCATGTGGCGGCGCATGACGCGATTGACATGGAAGGCGCGGCTGGGGCGGCTGGAGAGAATCGCGCGCCGGCGCTCCTGCCATACCGGGAGGAGATCCTTATAGTGAAGCAGTCCGATGATCTTCTCGGGTGTGCCTTCGTAGACCGGCAGGCGGGAGTGCTGCTGATCGATCATGGTGGCCAGCACCTGGTCGAGCGTGGCGTCGCTGGGGATGGAAACGATATCACGACGGGGCACCATGATCTCGCGGACCGATATGGTTTCCAGGTCGAGGACGCGATGGATCATGTCTTCCTGGGCTTCCGGCAGGTAGCCGAGGCCGCGGCTGGTGGAGACGATCAGTTTCAACTCTTCCGCGGTGTGGACGCTGCCGTGAGCAGAGCCCTTGGCGCGGAGGGCGCGGGTGATGAACTCCGCCGAACGTTCTATCACCACGACGAACGGAAGCGTGATCCGGTAAAACAGGAGCAGGGGAGGAGCGCACAGAGCCGCGAGCCGGTCCGCCTTGGAGATGGAGAGGTTCTTGGGGACGACCTCGCCGAGCACGACGTGGAAATATCCGATCGTCAGGAAGGCAAGCAGGAAACTCGCTCCGTGAAAAATCCTCGCGGCCGCGGGCGTGATCACAGGTTGGAATAGCGCAAGAAGAAGTCCATAGATGGTGTCTTCGCCGGCCCAGCCCAAGCCGAGGCTGGCGAGTGTGACGCCAACCTGGGTCACGGAGAGCAAGCGGCCGGAGTTGGAGAGCAGGCTCAGGGCAGCCTGGGCGCCGGCGTGCCCTTCGGCTGCCATCTGGCGCAGGCGGGAATGACGCACGGAAAGCAGCGCGACTTCGGCGCCAGCGAAGAATCCGTTGATGGCAATGAGCAGCACCACCAGCGAGAGGCGAATGGGCGAAGGGGTCACAGGCTCGCCTACATTCTAGCCGAGCCGGCGGGAAGGTGCGG
>Ga0335083_10006026_pt1 | contig 15260 bp, 11 predicted proteins | sample Lox_Sample_42_FD_206716 | JGI IMG/M metagenome (GOLD analysis project Ga0335083, IMG submission 206716) | Soil microbial communities from Loxahatchee National Wildlife Refuge, Florida, United States - Lox_Sample_4.2 | ecosystem: Environmental > Terrestrial > Soil > Wetlands | place: USA... | reverse complement strand
GGTCAGCCGCCGCAGCGCGGTCCCGAGGGTCCGGGCCAGCACCCGGGAAAGGCCGGCCACCCGTGACGGTCCGGCGCCGGGACCTCTCCACCTCGGCGCTGAGCCCTCCGACCCTCGCTCTCCTCTGCCTCGCCCTCCTGGGGTGTGCGCACGGGGTGAACGGGGGCGACGAGCCCGGCAGCGGCATCCGCTTCCTCTCCGACGACTTCGCTGGAGCCCTGGAGCAGGCCCGGGCCGAGGGCAAGCCGCTCTTCGTCGACGCCTGGGCACCCTGGTGCCACAGCTGCGTGAGCATGAAGTCCTACGTGTTCCCGGACGGCGTGCTCTCCCCGGTGGCCGGCCGCTACGTCTGGCTCGAGGTGGACACCGAGAAGCCGGCGAACCGCGCCTTCGTGGAGCAGTTCCCGGCCGAGGCCCTGCCCACGCTCCTGGTCATCGATCCCCGGACTGGTCAGGCGGTCCGGCGCTGGGTGGGGAGCGCCACCGCCGTCGAGCTCGCCGCCCGCCTCCGTTCCACCGCCCTGGCGCTCACCCCCGGCGCACCGGGCACGCCCGCCCAGGCGGCCCTGGCGCGGGCGAGCGCCGCCGACACCACCGGCGACCACGCCGGCGCCACCGGCGCCTACCGCGACGCGCTGGACGCCTCCGTGCCCCGATCGCTCGACCACGGCCAGGCCGTGGAGGGGCTCGTGCTGCGCCTCTCGCAGGACGGTGACCCGGGGAGCTGCGTGCAGCTCGCGCGCGAGGAGCTGGGCCACGTGGCGCCCGGCACCGCGCTGGCCACCCTGGTCGCCACCGGGCTCTCCTGCGCACTGGAGCTCCCGGAGGACGACCCCCGGCGTCAGGGAGCGCTCGGAGCCCTCGAGGCACGGGTGGCGGCCCTCGCCCGGGACCCGTCGGTGGTCCTGATGTCCGACGACCGCTCGAGCCTGTTCGAGACCGAGGAGGGCGCCCGCCGCGCCCGGGGCGACCTGGCCGGAGCCCGGGAGACCGCGATCCGCTGGGCGGCGTTCCTCGAGCACGAGGCCGGCCGGGCCACGACCCCCGAGGCACGCGCGGTCTTCGACGCCCACCGGCTCTCGGCCTACCTGGCCCTGGGAGAGCCGGAGCGGGCCGTTCCCATGCTCGAGCAGAGCGCGCGCGACTTTCCCACCGACTACAACCCTCCGGCCCGGCTCGCCATGGCGTACCTCGCCATGCGTGACTCCTGGAATGCCCTCGAGCAGGCGCGCCGGGCATCGTCCCTGGTCTACGGCCCGCGCACGCTCCGGGTGCTGCTCATCCGTGCCGAGGCCGAGGCGCGGGTGGGAGATTCGCACGCCGCGCGGGTGACCCTCGCGAAGGCCGAGCGCTTCGTGAGCGAGCTGCCCCCCGCTCACCGGAACGCCTCGATGCAGACGGCGATCGCGACGAAGCGGAAGGCGCTGTTCGAGCCGCCCACGGCGTCGCGCACGATGCCCTGATTGCGTTCCGGACGCCGTCGCACGTCGTGGCGCTCGAGCATCCCCGCGGGGTTTCTCAAGGAGCGGCGCCCGAGATCTGCCCATGGCGAAGCCCGAGGCCCGAGACACTGCTTCGCACGAGCCATCGGGCGACGCACCGGCAGGCCCGCGGCGCGTCGGGCAACCCCTCGGGTCGAAGAACCCTCGGATCCGGCGGCCGGCGCGCGGGCTCGGGACGATCTCCGCCGTTCAGCCCTGCAACGGCTGACACCGCGGACAGAAGTACGTGCTCCGCCCCTCGGGCCCCCGCCGCTCGCGGACGATCCGCTCTCCGCACACCCGGCAAGGCTCGCCAGCGCGCCCGTAGACCCAGAGCCCCGCCGACGGATCCATCCGGCCGGTCGTCCGGAGACCCTGGCGCGTCACCCCCTCCCACCCGCTCGACTCGCGCACGTTCATCCCCAGGAGCCGTCGCGCGGTCCGCACCAGTCGCCGGAGCGTCTCGTCGTCGAGCCCTGACACCACCCCGAAGGGATGCACCCGCTCGGCGAAGCACACCTCGCTCTTGAACACGTTCCCGATCCCGGCGACCGCCCGCTGGTCCAGCAGCGCCTCCCCGATGCCCATCGCGCTGCGCGCCCGCAGCCGGGCCACTGCCTCGCCCTCGTCGAATCCCGCGTCGAGGAGGTCCGGACCGAGCCGCGCCACCGCCGGATCGCGCTCCAGCTCCCTCGCCGTCCGGAACTCGGCCACCTGCACGTCGAAGGCGACCGCCTGGAAGTCGGCCGTCTCCAGCACCACCCGCATCGCCGACCGCGGCCGCTGCCAGCGCTCACCGGGGCGATACACGTGCCAGCTCCCGGACATCCGCATGTGCGTCCGCAGGACGAGGTCCCCGGAGAGCTCCACCAGCAGGTGTTTCCCCACGCTTCGCACCCGCTCCACCGTGCGCCCGGCGATGGGCGCGTCGCCGTCCACCACCGACAGCTGCGCCAGCGCGGTCTCGAACCGCACCACTGGCTTCCCGGCGAGCGCGCGGTGCAGCGTCCGCGCCGCCCGGAAGAGGGTGTCCCCCTCAGGCATGCGGGACCGGGGACGCGGTCGTCCCCCGGCGGAGGTGGAAGCCGAGCGACGACGGCGTGAACCCCGCCTCCGAGAGGTGCAGAGCCAGCGGGCTCTCCACCGCCGGCACGCCGTTCACCTCCTCGAGCATCATCCCGCCGCGCCGGTCGAGCCCGCTCCGGCCCGCGATCGTCCCCAGCGCCCCCGCAACCGCCCGCGCGACCCGGCCCCGGTCCGGCTCCGGCTCGGGGAGCCACACCCAGGCCTGCCGTCCGCCCCGGGCGAGGAACGCTCCCAGGGCTCCATCGACGAGGACGACCTGCGAGCCCGCCGACCGCGACGGGCCACGCGCAACTGCCCCGTCGAGCGCCGGCCAGCGGAGCAGCGTCCCGTAGGGATTTGCCGGATCCGTCGCCGCGAGCACCACCACCTCCGGCGCCTCGGGCAGCTCACGCAGCGAGCGCAGGAGGTCGAGCACCGGCGGCAGCGCGAACTGCGCCGCTCCCACGCCGGAGACGAAGTAGCCCCGCCGGACCCTCCCGCTCTCCTCCAGCGACCGGAACACCTGGTAGAGCCCGCTGAAGCCTCCGGGCAGCCCCTCCGCCTGCGCCACCTCGCGGGTGACCAGGCCGTACCGGGAGAGGAGCTGCTGCGCCGTCGCGGCCGCCCACTCGGTCGCGCCCACCGCGGCGCCGGTCCGCTCCTCGACCAGCGACCACCGCCCCTCTGCCGAGGGCGGCACCGTGCGCCGGCTCCGGAAGACGTGCCCACCCGAGCCCATTCGCCGGCTGCCCCGGTCCACCGCGGGCGCCGTGTACGCCCGGAGCACCCGGAGGGTGTCGTTCGTCACCAGGCCCTTCCACACCAGGTCCCAGAGGGCCTCCAGCGTCTCGCGCGGGAATCCACCCCCGGCAGCCTCGTGGAGCGCCGAGAAGAAGCTCGCCCCGCGCGCCCTCAGCACGTCCAGCACCGCGCGCGCCCGCTCCGACAGGGGCTCGACGTCCAGCGCCGGCGCCGGAGGCCGGAGCAGCCGCGGCAGATGGTCCGTCAGGTACAGCGCGATGCGCCCGTCCCGCTCGCCGATCGGCTCGACGCCCACCCAGGCGATCTCCCCCGCGGCGACCAGGGTGTCGAGGTCCCCGGAGAGGTACCGCTCCACGCGGGAGGGGAGGATCTCGCTCTCCAGCACCGAGGCCGGGAGCGCGCAGCCCTGGAGCCGCTCCACCACGTCCAGAACCGCGTCGAGGCCGGGGCGTGGCCGCGCGATGCCGTGCCAGTGCGCCAGGAACCGCCCCAGGACCCGCGGCTCCACCGGCTCGACCGCATGCCGGGCCCTGGCCAGCGAGCGGCGACGGACGCTGGCCAGCACGTCCACGTCGCACCACTCCCGCCGCGTGCCTCCGGGCCGGAAGGCGCCCTCCACCAGCCGCCCCCGACGCACCAGCGCCTCCAGCACCGGCTCCACCCGCGACACCGCCAGCCCGAGGCGGGCCGCCGCCTCCTCGGTCGTGAACGGGGCATGGGTCCGCGCGAAGCGCGAGAGGAGGTCCCCCAGCGGGTCGCGCACCGGCACCAGCAGCGCCTCCGGCAGCCCCGGAGGCAAGGGCAGCCCGAGCGCGTCCCGGTAGCGCGCCGCATCCTCCACCGCGACGTGGCGCTGCACGCCCGCCACCGGCAGGGCCACCGCCCGCCGCGCCTGGACCAGGGTGTCGATCCCCGAGGCGACGAGGCCGCTCGTGCACCGCCCCCGCAGCTCCTCGGCCGAAAGGTCTCCCACCCGGAGCAGGAGGTCGTGGATGCCGTCCGTCCCACGGGCGCGGAACCTCGGCTCCAGCTGCTGCAGCTCCGCCTCCACCTGCGCGAGCACGTCGGCGTCGAGCAGCTCGCGGAGCTCGGCGTCCCCCAGGAGCTCGCGCAGCTGCCCCTGGTCGATGGACAGCGCCTGGGCCCGGCGCTCGGCCAGGGGGGCGTCGCCGTCGTAGATGTAGTTGGCGACGAACCCGAAGAGGACCGCGCTGGCGAAGGGGGACGGCGTGGCGGTGTCGACGGTCGCGACCCGCAGCGTCCGGTCCGCCACCGCGCGCATCGTGCCGACCAGGGCCGGCATGTCGAACACGTCCCGCAGGCACTCCCGGTAGGTCTCGAGGAGGAGCGGGAACGTCGGGAACCGGGCCGCGACCGAGAGCAGATCCGCGGCGCGCTTCCGCTGCTGCCAGAGCGGGGTGCGCGTTCCAGGCCGGCGGCGGGGCAGGAGCAGCGCCCGCGAGGCGTTCTCCCGGAACCGGGCGGCGAACAGCGCCGTCGCACCGAGCTGCCGGAGGACGAGCGCCTCCACCTCCGCCGGGGAGGGGAGGAGATGCTCCACCTCGGGCGGCCGGTCGGTATCCGGAAAGCGGACCACGATGCCGTCGTTGGTCCACATCGTCTCCACGTCCAGCCCCAGCTGGTCGCGGACCCGCGCCGTCAGCGCCATTGCCCAGGGAGCGTGCACCCGGCTCCCCAGCGGCGAGAGGATGCAGACCCGCCAGTCCCCCAGCTCGTCGCGGGTCCGCTCCACCACCAGCGTCCGGTCGTCCGGGACGTCGGTGGTCGCCCGCGCCTGGTCCTCCAGGTACTGCAGCAAGTTCTCCGCCGCCTGGCGCTCGAGCTGGTGCCCCCGCACCAGCCGCGACACCGCCGCCGCGCGCGGCACCTCGCGGAGCTCGCGGATCAACCGGCCGATCAGCTGGCCGGTCTCGAGCGGCCTCGCCGCCGCGTCTCCGTGCCAGAAGGGCATCTTCCCCGGCTGCCCCGGCGCTGGAGAGACCAGCACCCGATCGTGGGTGATCTCCTCGATGCGCCACGACGAGGCCCCGAGGAGGAACACCTCTCCCACCCTGCTCTCGAAGACCATCTCCTCGTCGAGCTCGCCGACGCGCGCGTGCGCCTTCTCCCCACCGGCGAGGAACACGCCGTAGAGCCCGCGGTCGGGGATGGTCCCCCCGTTGACGATGGCGATGCGCTTGCTGCCCTCGCGGGCGACGACGGTGTTCGCCACCCGGTCCCAGGTCACCCGCGGGCGCAGCTCCGCGAAGTCGTCCGAGGCGAAGCGGCCCGAGAGCAGATCGAGCACGTTCTCGAACACCTTCCGGCTCAGCTCGGCGAAGGGCGCGGCCCCCCGCAGCGCGCCGTAGAGCGCGTCCACTCCCCAGGGCTCGACCGAGGTCATGGCCACCACCTGCTGGGCCAGGACGTCGAGCGGGTTGCGCGGGAACCGCGTGGCCTCCACTCGCCCCTCGGTCATCGCCTGGGTCAGCGCGGCGCAGGCCACCAGGTCCCCCCGGTACTTGGGGAAGATGACCCCGGTGCTCGGCGAGTCGATGCGGTGCCCGGCGCGGCCGATGCGCTGCATCCCGCTCGCCACCGAGGGCGGGGCCTCGATCTGGATGACCAGGTCCACGGCGCCCATGTCGATGCCCAGCTCGAGCGACGACGTCGCCACCAGCGCCCGGATCCGGCCGGCCTTGAGCGCGTCCTCGATCTCGATCCGCTGCGCCCGGGCCAGCGAGCCGTGGTGCGCCCGGGCCAGCGGCTCGCCGGCGAGCTCGTTCATCGCCGCGGCCAGCCGCTCGGCGATGCGGCGGCTGTTGACGAAGACCAGCGTCGTCCGGTGCTCGCGCACCAGGTTCACGAGGCGGGGGTGAATGGCGGTCCAGATGGAGCTCCGGACCGGACCTTGCGCCGCCGGTCCGGACGGAATCTCGATCGGCTCGCCGATGCGGGCCATGTCCTCCACCGGGACCTCGATCCGAAGCTCGAGCGTCCTCCGGCTGCCCGCGTCGACGATGGTCACCGGCCGCCACGCCGGCGCCAGCGCCGGGGTGGAGAACTCGGTGCGGATCTCCTCCTCCGGCGGCTCGAGAGTCGGAGGGGCCTGCCCGTGCGGGCCGGGCGGAGACGCGGGCACGGTGGCCCCGCCCAGGAACCGGGCCACCTCGTCCAGCGGCCGCTGGGTCGCCGAGAGCCCGATGCGCTGCAGGCGCCTGCCCGCCAGGTGCTCCAGCCGTTCCAGCGAGAGCGCCAGGTGCGCCCCGCGCTTGGTCGGCACGAGGGCGTGGATCTCGTCCACGATGACCGTCTCCACGCTCCGGAGCGCCTCGCGGGCCCCCGAGGTGAGCAGGAGGTAGAGCGACTCGGGCGTGGTGATGAGGATGTCCGCCGGCTCTCGCTGGAACCGCGCCCGCTCCCGGGCCGCCGTGTCCCCGGTGCGCACCGCGACCGTCGGCAGCGCGTGGGCGTCCCCTCGCCCGGCGGCCACGTTCGCCACCCCGATGATGGGCGCGCGGAGGTTCCGCTCCACGTCGACCGCCAGCGCCTTCAGCGGGGACACGTAGACCAGCCGGCAGCGCCGCTCGCGGGAGGGCGGCGGAGCGAACATCAACCGGTCGATGCACGCCAGGAAGGCCGCCAGCGTCTTCCCGCTCCCCGTGGGAGCGAGCAAGAGCGCCGAGTCGCCGCGGGCGATGACGGGCCAGCCGAGCGCCTGCGGCGGGGTGGGAGCCGCGAAGGAGGCCCGGAACCAGTCGCGGACCGCGGGCTGGAAATGGGCGAGCGGGTCGGCCATCGGAAGCGCGGGAGTGTAACGACCCGGTCCGGGTGAGACCGGCGGAATCTTCGCGCCCTCTTGCTCGCCCAGAGGGTCTGCAGCGGACGGCTGGGCGAATTCGCCTGTTGCCGCGACGGGAAACGATGGTTTCCTTGGATGTGAGGGGGCCCTCCGCATGCGCGTGGCCCTGGCCGGACATCCTCAAGGGGTCAGCGATGAACTCGAAGTCAGTCCTGGCGATCGTCTCGGCGATCGCCCTCGGCGCTGTGGTGCTCGTGCCCTCGGTCGCTTCCGCGGAAGACCACGACTCGTACTTCGCCCTGAAGTTCGGGCCCTACTTCCCAAGCGAGACCAATGCTCTCACCGCCATCTCGGGCTCGGTCCAGAACTGGCCGACGAAGTACGAGGTGGACGGCGCGATCGGCCACTACTGGGGCATCTTCGGGCTGCAGCTGAGCGCAGGGTACCTCACCACCGGCACCAGCGATGCGGACTTCAAGACCTGGCCGGTGCTCCTCACCGCCAAGGTGCGCCTGCCGCTGGGCTTCATCGCCCCCTACGGAGAGGGAGGAGCCGGCGTGGGGATCAGCTCGGTGAACGTGAGCAGCACTGGCTCCACGAGCACGAAGGCAGGCTTCGCCGGGATCGCGGGCGCCGGCGTGGACTTCTACCTGGGCCAGTTCCTGCTCGGCGCCGAGTTCAAGTACCTCTGGCTGGACCCGGGCTTCAGCTCGACCGGAGCCGGCAGCGTCGACCAGGCCGTCCAGTCCTTCAAGTTCAACGGCATCGTCGTCCAGGCGTACCTCGGCTACATGTGGTGAGCCCGGCGGACAGGGGGCTTGACCTTCCCGCCGCCATGGTGATGACACGGGCGTCCCTCCGGAGGTGACGCCCATGGCGACGGGTCAGGGAAGCACGCGGGTGCTGGTCGCGGACGCCCGCCAGGCCTGGATGTTCGACGTCGAGGACGCCGGGCTCCCGGCCCGGCTGCGGGAGACGGTCAAGGCTCCGCCCCCCGAGGGCCGCCCCCATCCGCCGGAGCACGGCTGGACCCATGGTCCGGATCCGCACGCCGAGCACGAGGAGCGGCGCTTCGTCCACGGACTCAATCAGGCGCTGGAGCACGGGCTGGCGGAGAACCAGTTCCAGCACCTCGTCCTCGTGGCGCCGCCGAAGCTCCTGGGGGTTCTCCGCGAGTCGCTCTCTCGCGGGCTGGCCGATCGCCTCCGGGCGAGCTCCGCGAAGGACTGGGGCCACCTGACCGAGGCCGAGCTCGCGCAGCACGTGCGCCCGCTGGTGGAGATCTGGCCCCGCTGAGGTCGGAGGCCTAGACGTCGTCGGCGGGCTTGGCCGGCCCCGACTTGGGCTCGACCAGGTGCTCGACGCGCCGGAGCTGGTCGACCGCGTCGGAGACCGCGCTCACCCGCTGGAGCGCCTCGGCACGGGCGGCCGGCTCGAGCAGCTCGCAGCGCGCGTTCAGGGCAGCCACCAGGCCGTGGATGGCGCGGAAGGCGTCGCGGAGCGCCTCGACCCCGGTCGGCGGCGTCAGGGCCGCGGGGGCCGGGGAGCCGACCACCGCGGTCTCGCCGGGCACCAGCCGCGCGGCGCGGGAGAGTACCCGGTCCATCTCGCGGACCTCCACGCCGTCGAAGGGACGCTTGAGGACCACGACCTGGTCGCGGTGGCCGAGCGCGTCGGCGGCGACGTCCCACACCTCGTCGGCGTTGGGGGAGACCAGGACCACCTGGAGCCGGGGGTCGTCCACGAGGAGGCGGCCGGCGACGTCGAGGGCGTCCTCGGGCTCGTCGGAGAGGTCGATCATCGCGATGGCGGGATAGGCGCCGACGCGGCGGAGGCGGCGGATCTCGTCCATCCCGTCCGTTCCGCGGTAGGCGAACCAGACCTCGAAGGGCGCCGCCTCGGGCGGCGAGGGCAGCCGGCCCTCCTCCTCGGCCTCGAGCAGGACATCCCGGGCGCCGCCCGGCACGAGCAGCTCCAAGAGCTGGAGGAAGAACTCCTGTTCGGTCCCCAGGAGGACGATGCGGCTGTTCACGGCGACGAGATGGTTGCAACCGCCGATCCCACCGGAAGTGCCCAGCCGACGCAGGGTTGCGGGCCCACAGGGGGGGTCAACCCGGCCGGCAGGCGCTACAGACAGGTCGCTCCCCACCCGGGGGGAGCGCCGTTCAGCGCGCCTCGTCCACCACGGGATTCCGGAGCACGCCGATGGAGGAGATCTCGACCTCGAAGACGTCCCCCGGCTTGAGCCACACCGGCGGCTGGCGCTTCGAGCCCACTCCCCCGGGCGTTCCGGTGGCGATGACGTCGCCGGGGACCAGCTCGGTGAAGGTGGTGATGTAGGCGATGAGCGCCGGGACGTCGAAGATGAGGAGGTCGGTGGTGGCCCGCTGCACCTCCACCTTGTTCAGCCGCCCGACGAGCGTGAGCCTCGAGGGATCGGGAATCTCGTCGGTGGTGACCATCCATGGTCCGAAGCCGCCGGTCCCGATGAAGTTCTTCCCCGGGGTGAACTGGCTGGTGTGCCGCTGCCAGTCCCGGAGCGTGGCGTCCTGGTAGCAGGCGTACCCGGCGACGATGCCGAGCCCGTCCTCGCGGCGCACGTGCCGGGCCGGCTTGCCGATGACGAGCGCGAGCTCGGCCTCGTAGTCGAGCTCGGTGGAGACCCGCGGCCGCACCAGCGGCTGCTCGTGGCCGACCTGGGTGTTCGCGAAGCGGGTGAAGAGCGTCGGGAACTCGGTCTGGCTCCGTCCGGTCTCCTCGCGGTGGGCCACGTAGTTCACGCCCACGCAGAAGATCTTCTCCGGATGCGGGATGGGCGGGAGCCAGGTGATCTCGTCCATCCCGTGGTCGGCCGACGCCCCCTCGGTGGCGCGCCGCACCTCGGCCAGAGCGCCCGCGGCGAGAACCGACCGCAGCGTCGGGTAGCGCCCGTCCAGCCGGGGGACCGCGTCCACCACCCCGCCCTCGACCACCTGTCCGAAGCCTTCCCGACCTCGATGAATCCAGCTCGCGAGCCGCATGGGGGTGCAGAGACCCCGTCCGGGAGCGCTCGTCAAGCTCCACGTGGGCGATTAGAAGCCTCCTCCTGTGGACAAGGACGCTTTCCTCTCCCTGGCGCGCACCTGGGCGGCCACCGTCACCGTGGTGACCGTGCGCCGGCGATCCTCGGCGATCACCCCCGAGGCGCCGGAGCTCGATGGATTCACCGCCACGGCGTTCATGATGCTCTCCCTCGAGCCGCCGCTCATCGCGCTCGGCGTGGGCCGCGACTCGGGCGCCGACGACCTGCTCGAGGATGCCGATCACCTCGCGGTGAATCTCCTCTCCGAGGGCCAGGTCGAGGTGAGCCATGCCTTCGCCCGCCACCACCGCGACCGGACCGACGCCTGGGAGCGCTTCCCCTGGACCTTCGACGGCTTCGGAACCCCGCTTCTCTCCGGGACCACCGGGGCCTTCAGCGCCCACATCCTCGAGCGGCAGGAGCGAGGGGATCACCTCCTGGTGCTGGCCGAGGTCACGGCGGTCCACCCCGGTGACACCGACCGGACTCTGGTGTACCAGAACCGCTCCTATGCGCGTCTGACTCCGCTGTAACGCTCGCCGCGCCGGCCGAACCGTCGACCCCGGAATTCGCGGGCTGCGAATGCGTCCGGCATCTGGCCCGATCCCACTGCGGAGACCCCTCGCTCGGAGTGACGATGGACGCGGTACAGGAAGACCCCACCACTGCCCCGGCTCCGACCTCTCTCTGGTCGGAGCTCCGCGAGGCCCTGCGCGGATCGCACCGCGACCTCACCGAGACGCCGCTCGGCCGGGCCATCTTCGTCCTCGCCGTCCCGATGGTCCTGGAGATGGTGATGGAGTCGGTGTTCGCGGTCACCGACATCTTCTTCGTCGGGCGGCTGGGCGCCGAGGCGCAGGCCACGGTGGGCCTCACCGAGACGATGGAGACGATGGTCTACGCCCTCTCCTTCGGGCTCTCGATCGGTGCGATGTCGCTGGTCGCCCGCCGGATGGGCGAGAAGGACGAGGAGGCCGCCGCCCGAACGGCGGTGCAGGCCATCGCCCTGGGGCTCCTCTTCGGCATCCCGCTGTCGGCCGCCGGTGCGCTGCTCGCCCCGTCGCTGCTCAGGGCAATGGGCGCCTCGCCGTGGGTCCTGGAGCACGGCGTCCACTTCACCCGGGTGATGCTCGGGGCGAACGTCTCGGTGTGCCTGCTGTTCCTGATCAACGCCATCTTCCGGGGCGCCGGGGACGCCGCCACGGCGATGCGCGTCCTCTGGCTGGCCAACGGCATCAACATCGTGCTCGGGCCGTGCCTGATCTTCGGGATCGGCCCCTTTCCCCGGATGGGGGTCGTCGGGGCGGCGCTGGCGACGTCCATCGGGCGGACCACCGGGGTGCTCTACCAGCTCTACCGCCTCACCCGGGGCGACGGCCGGCTGACGGTGCGGATGCGCCACGTGCGGCTGGAGGCACGGACCCTGCTCTCGGTGCTCCGGCTGTCCGGCGCCGGCACGCTGCAGACGGTGGTGGGGATGACCAGCTGGATCTTCCTGGTCCGCATCATCTCCCGCTTCGGGAGCGAGGCCGTCGCCGGATACACCATCGCCATCCGGCTGATCCTCTTCGCCCTGCTCCCCGCCTTCGGCCTGGCGAACGCCGCCGCCACCCTGGTCGGTCAGAACCTGGGCGCGAGGAAGCCCGAGCGGGCCGAGCGCGCGGCATGGAAGGCGGGCGGCGTGGGGGCGGTGTTCCTCGGCTCGGTGGGGCTGATCTTCATCGTCGCCGCACCGGCCATCGTCGGCATCTTCAGCGACGACCCGGTCGTCGTCGGCCACGCGGTCCGGGGGCTGAGGATCATCTCCGCCGGCTTCGCCTTCTACGCCTACGGCATGACCTTCACCCAGTCTCTGAACGGCGCGGGCGCCACCTGGGCACCCACCTGGCTCAACGGCCTTTGCTTCTGGCTCTTCGAGCTTCCGTTGGCCTGGATGCTCGCCGTGCACGTCGGGCTCGGGACCACCGGCGCGTTCGTCGCCTGCCTCGCGGCCTTCACCCTGCTCGCGGTGTCCAGCGGCCTCGTCTTCCGGCGCGGGGCCTGGAAGCGGGTGCAGGTCTGAGAAAGAACCCGCCTCCCCGGTGGCCAGACACTGCCCCTCCAGCCACCAGGGGGCGGGCTTGAAGCCTGTGCGCCGCTCTCGTGCGCGCGGCCCTGCTTGCTACACCGCGCCCAGAGAGGCGACGCCTTGAGTTTTCTGGGTCAAGGCATCACCTCCTTTTCGCCCCGCAGGGCGAACCCGATCCTGTCGTTCCTGCCGAGCGGGCGCAACGTTTCTTGCGGCGCCGGACGCCAGGGGATTGCACCGCGGAGGCGGCAGCGACAGAACGTCCGGCAGGAGCGACGGCCGCCCGTGTGACGGGCGGGCGACGGGAGGGTTCAATGGGCGACTGGACCATCGAGGTGACGCTGGACGTGGCCTGGGGCGAGATGGACGCGCTCGGGCACGTGAACAACATCCGCTACATCGCCTGGGCGGAGACGGCGCGCATCGCCCTGTTCCGGAAGCTGGGGATGGCGACCCTGCCCGGCGAGCCGGTGGGACCGATCCTCGCCCGGATCGAGAACGACTACCTCGAGCCAGTCGAGTACCCGGCACGGGTCACGGTGGGCATCCGGGCCGAGCGGGTGGGGAACACCAGCATCGTCCTCGGGCACGAGATCTGGCACGCGGGCGCGCCGGACCGGGTGGTCGCCCGGGGACGGGCGGTGGTGGTCCTCCTCGACTACTCCACCCAGGAGAAGGTCCGGGTCCCGGACTCGCTCCGGAAGGTCCTCGGCGCCTGAGGCGGCCCCGGGCGCTCGCGGCCCCCCGTCCGCCGGCGGCGCGCCGCGAGGCCGAGGGCAAGCGCACAGAGAGTCCATCCGCCCGCTCTCGCCTGCGCCGCGGCGGAGCATCCGCTCGACGCGCCGGGCTGCACGAAGGGAGACGGAGTCCCGCCCGGGCCCCCTCCACCGCCTCCCCCGCTCCCGCCTCCGTCCGCGCTGCCACCGGAGCTCGGCGGCACGAGCGCGTCGACGGAGCCGATCGGACCGGCGTCGGCGTCGATCCCGAGCCCCAGGAGGGCGGCGACGTCCCCCCAGTCGATCACCGCCACCACCTGTCCCGAGGGCGTGTCGACGTGGGTCAGCACCAGCGCCCCCTCGGGGTACCCGTCGAACGCCGCGTGGAGGGGAAACACGCCCCCGATGCTGCAGGCGCAGGAACCGTCGCCGAAGATGGCCTTGAAGCTGCCCTCGTCGACGAGCCCTGTCGGCGCGAGGCCGGTGACCTGGATCGACCCGCCGGAGACGGTCACGAGGTACGGCGCGCTCGGCGAGTCGTAGAGGCCGGCCACGTCGAAATCCGGGTAGGTCCCGGCGTCGACCATCCCGGCATCGGGGCGGGTGAAGTCCCCCAGGTAGGCGGCGTTGTTCGAGCCGAGGGCCAGCGAGTACACCTGGCCGGTGCCGGACACGTGGTAGAGCCGCGAGAAGTCCGAGCCCGGGTTGACCGCCAGCGTCGAGAGGACCTCGGTCGCGTAGCCGCCGGCAGGCGCCGCCGAGAGGGACTCGAGCTCTACCCCCGGGACGGGGGTGAGGACCCAGGGCATCATCCGGAGATTGCCGGTGCCGTCGACGACCGCCGCGGCCTCGTTCGCGCTCAGGCCGGTGCCGAGGACCTGGGTCGTGCTCGGATCCCAGCGCAGCCAGCCGGAGAGGCTCCCCAGCCAGTACACGCTCGGACCGCCGAGCTCCTGGACCGGGATGGCGCTGACGATGATCTGGGCGAGCCCGGGAAGCAGCTCGACCACCTGACCCGCATCCGGGCCGGCGAAGCGGATCACCGCGGCCTGGACCCCGTCGAGCGCACCGATGCCGACCGGATCGATGAGCGCGGTGTTCCGGCCCGGCAGCGGGACCAGGAACGCGCCCTGGGGGAGCGGACCACCGTCCAGCAGCTGGTAGGGGAACGACTCCTTCACCGCGACCGACGGCGAGGCCGCCCAGGCGGTCCGGCCGACCGCGAGCACGACCAGGAGGAAGGACCGGGTGAGGCGCATCGGTGCGGCGCCGGGATGGGCCGAGGCCCGCGGGAGCGTACCACCCCGCGACCGTGGCTCGCCGCCGGGGTCTCCCCCGACCTCGAGCGGCTCAGGGTTGCTCGCGGGCCAGCGCGCGCATCGCCTCGGTCACGTCCGGCAGCTGCGGCACGCTCGCCATCTCCAGCGGATCCGCCAGCCCGATTCCGGGAACGAACTTCCCGGCCAGGAGACGCGGCGGGGCGAGCAGGTCGTAGAACATGTCCTCCACCGTGCGCCGCACGAGGTGCTCGCCGAAGTTGGTCACCTCGGTATCCTCGTTGAGATAGAGCACCCGGCCGGTCTTCCTGACCGACTCGCGGATCATCTCCCAGTCGTAGGGCCAGAGGGAGCGGAGGTCGATGACCTCGGCCGAGATGCCCTCGCCCTCCAGCGCCTGGGCGGCCTTGACCGAGAGCGGCAGGGTTCGCCCGTAGCTCACCACGGTCAGGTCGCGCCCCTCGCGCACGCGCTTCGCCTTCCCGATCGGCACGGTGTAGGGCTGCACGTCCGGCCACTGCGGCTTCCACTGCGAGCGATCGCCCAGCGGGGCGTCGATCATCTTCGACAGCACGCGGTCGTCCCCCGGCTCGCCGGGAATGAGCTCCTCGCCCTTCATGCGGAGGAGGGCCTTCGGCTCGAGCACCATCACTGGATTCGGGTCCTGGCAGGCGGAGAGGAGGAGCCCGTACGCGTCGAGCGGCGTCGAGGGCATCACGATCTTCCACCCCGGGATGTGGGTCATCGTCGCGTCGAAGCTGTGCGAGTGGTAGAGGCTCCCGCGGATCCCCGATCCCACCGGCGTCCGCACCACCATCGGCACGTTCCAGTCGCCGTTGCTCGACCAGGTCGTGCTCCCGGCGAGCTTCAGGAGGTCGATGGTGTTGAAGATGTAGTCGCAGAACTGGATCTCGGCGACCGGCCGCTGCCCGGCGAGCGCCAGGCCGATGGCGCAGCCGATGATCCCCCGCTCGTCGAGTGGACTGTTCCAGGCGGTCTTCAGCCCCTGGGTGGCGGTGAAGACGCCT
>Ga0335083_10006025_pt1 | contig 15260 bp, 13 predicted proteins | sample Lox_Sample_42_FD_206716 | JGI IMG/M metagenome (GOLD analysis project Ga0335083, IMG submission 206716) | Soil microbial communities from Loxahatchee National Wildlife Refuge, Florida, United States - Lox_Sample_4.2 | ecosystem: Environmental > Terrestrial > Soil > Wetlands | place: USA... | reverse complement strand
CCTGGATTATGTCACTCCCTGGAAAGTGCTCGAATGTCCGGTACATTTCGGCGGGGATATCAGTCGCACCGACCTTTATGCGGGACTGCAAGCGGCGCTGGATACCGACCATTATTACCAGACCGATGCGCGTGCAACGCTCGATATATCTGGCCGGATCTGGAAGGTCGATTCCGTCGGCCTGACTGGCGGTTATTTCTGGTGCAGCGCCTTCAGCGGCTATTCCATCGGCATCGAATGCTCGCTGAAATTTTAAACCCGACCACAGTTCTCCATCTACCGAAACGCACCCGCATGCGAGCCGCGGCAGCAAAAGGACGCCGTCGGCCGTCAGACATCTGACTGAGGTCTCATCGTCATGATATGGCCAGAAAGGCGTGGATCATTTTTCTGCCAAAGAAAATCCAGAGAACCGCCGCCAGCGCAATATAAGGGCCGTAGGGCATGCGCGATGACCATTCGCGCCGCCGCATTACGATGAGCACAACGCCCACCACCGCGCCAATCATCGAACTGACCATCAGTGAAAACATCACGCCCTGCCAGCCGACAAACGTGCCGATGGCGCCCATGAATTTCACATCACCCAGCCCCATCGCCTCGCGGGGCAGCACGATTTCCGTGCTGACCGCCTCGAGAAACGGCACGTGCTGGGGATCAAACCGTTCCCCGCCGATTTCCAGCCAGTCCGACCGGAGGGCAAGCCGCACCCGCACGTCCTTGTAGCCGCGGTCCACCAGCTCCACCGTCCGCGCCCGCAACGTAATCACGTCCGATTGGCGGTAAAACAATTCGTCGTAGGGAATCTCGCGGTCGGGCAGATGCACCGACGTCTCACTGAAAACAATTTTCGTGTCCGTGGGCAATTTCAACCGCTGCCGCCCGAACAGCAGTTTGCCGAGCCGCAGAATGGCGTAGATGATTCCCGCGCCGGCGCCAATGCCGAGCACGCTTTGCCACATCCCGTCGGTCAAGGTCTGGACGCCGTGGAGCCTGGGATAGAGAAACGATGCGACCAGGCCGACAGCCATGCCGCCGTACGTGATTTCGTCGGGAATGATAAAGTGCTCGAAGTCAATGAACGTGGCCACCATCAGTCCGGCCAGGAAGATGACGTAAACGACGGCGAGGACCGGCGACACGTGTCCGAAGGACAGCCAGCAACTTAAAAAGGCCACACCCGTCAGCAGTTCGACGATGAAATAGCGCGGCGAAATGGGCGCATCGCAGTTTTTGCACCGGCCGCGCAGAGCCAGCCACGTCACGAGCGGGATGTTGAGATACCACGGGATGGAATACTGGCAGTGCGGGCAATGCGACGGCGGCGTGACGATGCTCATGCCCAACGGCATCCGATGAATGCACACGTTCAGGAAACTGCCGACGATGCAGCCGAACACGAAGAAAGCCAATGACCAGAAATGAAACGGAACCAGCGACCAGTCGACAGTCCACGGTCGCCATTCGAGAGCCCAGGCGGTGAAGCCTATAACGTTTGGGGTCATTTGATTTTCTTGCAGCGCAAATCGGATTGTTTCAGATAAGCCATAGAACCAGCAAGGCGCCGGCCAACTTCGTCAACCGGGTGGCTAAGTCGGTCAAAACAGGAGCGATTTACGATTCCTTTGGTCAATTCCCGCATTTTGCGCCAGGCCAGGATGCCCTCAAACTTCTGAATTTTGCCCATATGATTCAAGCCACAGTCCACAGTCGTCAGCCCACAGTCAAGAAAAGGCGGATGAGCAATTGCAGTCACGACCGGGGACTCAGGACTGTGGACTGCGGACTGCGGTTTCCAGCGCGCGGCGCATGACGTCGAGCGGCGGGACTTTGCCCGTCCAGATTTCAAACGCCTTGGCGCCTTGATGCAGCAACATGCCGAGACCATTGGCCGTCCGGCACCCGGCCTTCCGGGCGGCTTTCAACAGCGCCGTCTCCGCCGGGCGATAAATCATGTCGTAAACCGCCCGGGCCTGTTCGGGAGAAAACTGCCTCTTATCGAACGGCAGACCGTCCTCTGATTTCAAGCCGAGCGACGTGGCGTTGATTAACAAACCCACCTCCGCAGCCGGATAACCCAGGGTGACGCGCGCGGAGGGAAAAAGCTTTTTGATTTCGGCCGCCACCGCCCGGGCCCGGCTTTGGGTGCGGTTGACGAGGAACAGTTCCGCGACGTTTTCCGCCGCGAGTTTCAGCGCCGCCGTCCGCCCTGCCCCGCCGGCGCCCAGCAACAACACTCTTTTTCCAGGTAAATCGATTTTCAAATCCTCGCGCAACGCAGCGGTCAGCGCATCGGCGTCCGTGTTAAAACCAACCGCGCGGACGTTCGCCCGGCCGTCCACACCCGTGGACTCAAAACGTATGGTATTGACCGCACCCCATTTTTTCGCGGATTTGTCCAAGGCATCCATCAACACCAGCGCCGGCAGCTTGTGCGGCACAGTAAGGTTGAGTCCGGCAAAACCCATCGCCCGGGCCCCGGCAATCGCGGCGCGCAAATCGTGGGGACGGACTTCAAACGCCAGGTAACGCCAGTTCAGGCCCAGAGCAGCGAACGCGGCGTTGTGCATGGCGGGCGACGCGGAATGGCGGATGGGAAAGCCATAAACCGCGCAGCAGCGCGTGGCGGCATCGATGGCATTCTCGCCGGGTTGAAACACGTGAAATATATACGCGGCGGCACAGCCACTTCAAAGCTCAAAGTCCGCGTCTAAGGTATTCCCTTAGCTGACTAATACTTATCCCTGCACCCAATCAGGTCTGGCACCAATTGTCGGAATCCTGCACTTCACCTAATTTGTCGTCATGCAAACAACAATTGTTCGGCAGGATACGGGCGAATCTTCGAGGACCTTGAAAGCCAAGGAGCCTTCGCTAACCGCGCTTCAGCCTCCCCCGCGCGACACGGGCGCGGCGGTGGTCAAGGCGGGTGTTGACCTCAAAAAGCCGAACGGCGGCGCCACGAATGGTAACGGCAATGGGAACGGAAACGCGAACCGGGCCTTGATTGAGGCGCTCATGGGATCCAAGGTTTACCAGGAATACGAACGAGCCTTTGGCGATATGACCGGCCTGCCGATGGTCCTGCAGCCGATTGAAACCTGGCAGTTGCCGTATCACGGCCGCCGGAATGAAAACCCGTTTTGCTCGTTAATGTCACAGAAGAGCCGCGCCTGCGCCGCGTGTCTGCAAACGCGGGAGCGTCTGTGTGAAAAGGCGGCGCTCGAACCCCAATCGGTGTCCTGCCATTCAGGACTTTGCGAAACGGCCATCCCGGTGCGGCTCAGCGACCGTTTGATTGGGTATTTGCAAACCGGGCAACTGTTCCGCAAGAAACCGACCGAGGCGCAATTCGGGCGGGTGGCGCGGCAGGTGTCGGAGTGGGGCCTGGAGATTAACCAGGACACCCTGAAGAAGGCCTACTTTGCGGGCAAAGTGGTGTCCGCCAAAGAACACGACTCCATTGTCAAATTGCTCACGATTTTCGCCCAGCACCTGGCCATGATCAGCAACCAGGTGTTCATCCAGCAGGAAAATTCCGAATCACCGGTCATCAAGCGGGCCAAGGACTACATTTGTGAACACCAGGCCGAGAAACTTTCGCTCAGCCACGTGTCCAAGGCGGTCAACATGAGCGCCTTTTATTTCTGCAAGATGTTCAAACGGGTGACCGGCATCAACTTCACCGATTACCTTTCGCGGGTGCGCATCGAAAAAGCGAAGAACCTGCTGCTCAACCCCAACCTGCGGGTCAGCGAAATCGCCTTCGAAGTCGGTTTCCAATCCCTCACGCATTTCAACCGCGTATTCAAAAAGCTGCTCGGCCAGTCTCCGACCGAATACCGGTCACAACTGCTGGCGCACTAAAATGTGCCCTTCGAGGGGTGACCCGTGACGTGACACCAAAAGCCACAACGCGCGGCTCTCGTCACCTGCCACTCGCCACGCGTCACCCGTTTGAAGTTGGCATCGGAGCGGATTTTCCCGATAGTTTCTTCAGGTTTGAAATGAAGGACTATCGGAAAATGTCCAAAACCGAATTGCTGGCGTGGATCCGGCAGCTACGGTCCCGGCACGCCACGCGGGCCCGGGCGCAACGCCAGCAGTCCGCAGCTGACTTGCGCGACAGCGCCGAGCGTCTGCGCGCGATTCTGGAAACGGCGGTGGAGGGCATCATCACCATTGACGAGCACGGCATCATCGAGTCGTTCAATCTGGCGGCGGAAAGAATTTTTGGATACACGGCGGATGAGGTCACTGGCAGGAATGTCAGCATGCTCATGCCTTCGCCGCATCGTGAGCAACACGACACGTATCTCAGCAACTATCTTCACACCGGCCACGCCAAAATCATAGGCATCGGCCGTGAAATTGCCGCGCGCCGGAAGAACGGCACGGTGTTTCCGATGGACCTGTCCGTGAGCGAGGTGCAACTGGCCGACCGGCGGTTGTTCACCGGATTCATCCGTGATATCACCGAACGCAAGGAGGCCGAAAAGGCGCTCTTACACTACGCGGCGCTGGTGGAATCTTCGGACGATGCCATCATCGGCAAAACCCTGGACGGTCATATCACGAGCTGGAACAAAGGCGCGGCGGCGGTCTTTGGTTATACACGCGGCGAAATGCTGGGCAAACCCATCTCGCTCCTGATTCCACGGGACCGGAAGAATGAAGAGCCGGAGATTCTGGAGAGAATCAAACGCGGCGAATCCGTGGACCATTATGAAACTTTGCGCCGGCGCAAGGACGGCCGGCTGATTGACATTTCCGTGACCGTTTCACCCATTCGCGATGCGGAAGGAAAAATTATCGGTGCGTCCAAGGTGGCACGCGACATTACCGGGCGCAAGCGCCTGGAAAGGGAAATCCTCGAAATCAGCGAGCGCGAACAGCGCCGCATCGGACAGGATTTGCACGACGGCCTGTGCCAGCATCTGGCCGGGATCGAATTGATGAGCCAGGTGCTGGAACAGAAGCTGGTCCGGCGCTCGAAAGCCGCCGCCGGGCGGGCGGGTGACATCGCCCGAAACGTCCGCGACGCCATCAGCCACACGCGCCTGCTGGCGCGCGGTCTCTCGCCCGTCACCCTCGAATCCGAGGGACTCATGTCTGCGTTGCACGAACTGGCCTTGAACACGGAGAAAATTTTCCGGGTCGCCTGCCGCTTCGATTGCGATCCACCGGTGCTGGTGACGGATTATCCCGCGGCCGCGCACCTGTTCCGGCTGGCACAGGAGGCGGTTTCCAACGCCATCAAGCATGGCCGGGCAAAACGAATATTAATTCGATTGAAAGAGGAGCGCGGCCGGATGATCCTGAGCATCATTGACAACGGGACGGGTTTTCCGGCACAGATTCCGAAATCGAAAGGCATGGGCTTGCGCATCATGCAATCCCGGGCGGGAATGATTGGCGGCACGCTGGCCTTCGAACGAAATGCCGGTGGCGGCGCGAGCGTCACCGTCACCGCTCCCAGCCGGGTCGCCCGGCCAAAACCGGACACTCATGCCCGCAAAGAATAAAATAATCCCCAAGCGGTTGCTGATCGTTGACGATCACCCGATGATGCGCACCGGTCTCGCGCAATTGATTGACAATGAAGCCGACCTGCGAGTTGGCGCCGAGGCAGAAAACGCGCGGCAGGCCCTGGATATAGCCCTCGGACAGGCCCTGGATTTGATCCTGCTCGACATTTCCCTGCCCGACAAGAACGGCCTGGAACTCATCAAGGACATCCGGGCGCTCAAGCCGGGACTGCCCATCCTCGTGGTTTCCATGCACGACGAATCGCTTTACGCCGAGCGCGTCCTCCGGGCCGGCGGCCGTGGCTACATCATGAAACAGGAAGGCGGTAAAAAACTGCTCCAGGCCATCCGCCAGGTGTTGAACGGACAAATCTATGTCAGCGAAAAAATGTCCGCGGGCATTCTGGAATCCTTTTCCGGCCGGCACGCCGAGGCCCTGGTTTCCCCGGTGCATCATCTTTCCGACCGTGAATTTGAGGTATTTCAACTGATCGGCCAGGGCGAAAGCACGCGCGAAATTGCCGCGCATCTGCATTTGAGCGCGAAGACCGTTGAAGTCCACCGCCTGAACATCAAGAAGAAATTGAAACTGCGAACGGCGACCGATCTGGTCCGCCACGCGGTCCGCTGGTTGGAAACTGAGAAGACCGGTTCTTGACCAGGACTGCCCCGACCGCATGGTTGCTCAACCGATCACTCACCCACGCCGGCGTATTCCTCATCCAGATGCAGGTCTGCGCCCATGAACACGTAATCGTGGGGAACGGTTTTCATGTCGAGCACATGCCGCGGCAGGCGCATCAACTGGCAAAAGCCGAGCTGCTCCAGCGCGTTGATGGCCACCTTGCGTTCACCGTTCAATTCCGCCTCCAGCCGGCGCAGGCCGAGGGAACGGGCAATCTCCACCAGTTCGTTGACCAGGATTTTAGCCACGTCGCGTCCGCGATATTGCGGATGCGTCAGAACCGTGACGAGGCCGATGTGGCGTTTCCACCCGCCGAGGCGCTGATGCAGGCACGCTTCGCCAATGACCTTTTCCTCGTGCAGCATGATCAACGGCAGATTGTGTTCGAAGTCGGCATCCCGGCACCATTCCTGGAACAGCGCCCGGTCGGAAACCGGCTGCTTCACGAACAATCGTTCTTCCTCCGGCACGGCGAGAAAGAATCTGTGCAGTCGCGCGGCGTCGCGCCTGCCCAGGGGGCGCACCACACATTTCGTACCGTCGCGCAAAGTTGCGTGCAGGGGAAACTTCTCCAAAGCATAGTCCATTATCATAAATGCCTTTCGTTGTCTGCTTCCACTATAACGTATGATGAGATTAACTGAAATATAAAAATGATGATAAAAGGGATTATAATTCAAGGCGGATGGGAATTCCGCCTTGGCACGGTTCAGAAATTCCTTAGCCTTAATCTGTTCTTGATGGGCCGGTGGCCCGATTCCGCAAAAACGGTAAAGACTTTACCAAGGTTTGGTAAGTAACACGCTGGAAAACAGCGAAGTTACTTTCGGACGAACTTTATGCTTGAGACTCTTTTATATCCGAAGGCCGTGGCCGTCATCGGCGCGTCCCGCAGCCCGGAGAAAGTCGGGCACGCGGTGCTGGCCAACCTGGTCAATGGCGGCTTCCGGGGAACCGTCGTTCCCGTCAACCCTGGCACCCAAGAAATCCTCGGCCTCAAATGCTACAAGTCTTTGGGCGAATACAAGAACCCGATTGACCTCGGCATTATTGTGGTGGCGGGCAAATTCGTGAAGGACGCTTTGCAAAGCTGCCTGGACGCGGGCGCGAAATCGGTGATTGTCATTACGGCCGGTTTCAGGGAGGTGAGCGCAGCCGGAGCCAAGGCCGAGCAGGAACTGGTGGAACTTTGCCGGGCGCATGGCGCGCGCATGGTCGGACCGAATTGTCTGGGCGTGCTGAACACGGACCACCACATGAACGCGACGTTCGCGCCGTCGGTGCCGCCCCCGGGAAAAATTTCCGTCATCTCCCAATCCGGCGCGTTGTGCGTGGCCATCCTGGACTGGGCGGCCAACCAGAAACTCGGCCTGGGCAAGGTCATCAGCTTCGGCAACAAGGCCGACCTCAACGAAGCCGACTTCATCCAGGCGCTGGCGGAGGACAAGGCCACCAACGTCATCGCCGGTTACCTGGAAAGCATCAAGGAAGGCGACAAGTTTTTGCGGGTGGCCGAACAGGCGGCCGCGGTCAAACCGGTGGTCATTTTGAAGGTCGGCATCACCCAGGCGGGCGCCAAGGCCGCTTCTTCGCACACCGGCAGCCTGGCCGGCGCGGACATCGCTTACGGCGCGGCTTTCAAGCGCGCCGGCGTGATTCGCGCGGAAAATTTCGAGGCGCTGTTTGATTACGCCGCCGCGTTTGCCATGCAACCGCTGCCCAACGGCGAACGCGTGGCCATCATCACCAACGCGGGCGGTCCCGGCATCATGGCCGCCGACGCAGCCGAAGGTCTGGGCCTGAAAATGGTTTCTCCCGGCCAGGAGAGCGACGCGAAACTCCGGACTTTTTTGCCCGCTTCCGCGGCGTTCGGCAATCCGGTGGATGTGATTGGCGACGCCGAACCCGACCGTTATGCGAAGGCGTTCGAAGTCATGCAGGACGACGAAAAGACGGATGCGATTGTGGTGGTGGTAACCCCGCAAAACATGACCCGCCCTCTGGAACTGGCGGAGAAGCTGGGCGCGGCGCACAAGGGCAAGAAACCGGTGCTCGCGGTCTTCATGGGTGGCACGGAAGTGGCCGCCGCGAAGGAAAAATTGATGGCGGTGGGCATCCCGAATTATCCCTCGCCCGACCGCGCCATCACCGCGTTGCGGGCGATGTGTGATTACGCGGCGTGGCGGCGGCGCCCGGCCCGGATCGTGACGCGCTTCCCGGTCAACCGCCGCCGGGTGGACCGTGTCATCCACATGCAAATGCGGAGCGGTGAGGCGCAAATCGGCGAAGTCGAGGCCAAGGAAATTTTGCGCGCCTACGATTTCAACGTGCTGGGCGGACAAATTGCCCGGACGGCCGACGAAGCGGTGGAAATCGCCGAGCGCCTCAATTTTCCCGTGGTGTTGAAAATTTCATCGCCGGATATCATTCACAAATCCGATTTCGGCGGCGTGCGCATCAATCTGGCCAATGCCGAGCAGGTGCGCGACGCCTTCGACCTGATGATGCTGCGCATCCAGAAACGTGCGCCCGATGCGCATTTGCGCGGCGCCTTCGTCGAAAAGATGGGCCAGCGCGGGCGCGAGGTGATTCTGGGCATGACGCGCGATCCGCAATTCGGGCCCATGTTGATGTTTGGCCTGGGCGGCATCTTCGTCGAGGTGATGAAGGATGTGACCTTTCATCTGGCGCCCATCACGGCGGAAGAGGCGATGCAGATGTTGAAAGGCACGCGCTCCTACGCCCTGCTGCAGGGCGCGCGCGGCCAGGCGCCCGTGGATTTGGAAGCCATTGCCGGCGCGTTGCAACGCATCAGCCAGCTGGCCACGGATTATCCGGAAATCACGGAACTGGACATCAATCCCTTTATTGTCGGTCCGGTCGGCATGCCGGCGTATGTGGCGGATGCGCGCATGACCCTGGCCAACGTTGTCCCCGCCGGGAGGAATCATGAGTAAACCGATTTCATACGACCCCAACTGGCAGGAAACCTATCAGCCGCAAATCCTGGGCGCGGGGGAGGCCGTCAAGAAAATCCGCCCCGGCCAGCGCATCTTCATCGGCACCGGCGTCGGCGAGCCGCTGCAACTGGTCAGCGCACTGACCAAACGCGCGGTGGAATTGCCTGACACCGAAATCGTCCATCTCCTCACGTTCGGCGCGGCGCCTTACGCACACCGGGAGCTGGCGCAGTATTTCCGCGTGAACAGTTTCTTCATCGCCGAAAACGTGCGCGACATCATCCAGGAAGGCCTGGGTGATTACACCCCGATTCATCTGTCCGACATCCCGCGCCTTTTCGATTCGGGCCAGCTTCCGCTGGATGTAGCCTTGATCCAGGTGACGCCGCCCGATAAGGACGGGATTTGCAGCCTGGGTGTGTCGGTCGACATCGTCAAAAGCGCCACGGCAAACGCATCGCTCGTCATTGCCCAGGTCAATCCGCGGATGCCGCGCACGCTGGGCGATTCGTTCATTCACGCATACGATATTGACGTGCTGGTGCCGGGCGAGGAAGCCATTCTGGAAGTCAAACCGCCGGAAGTCACCGACACGACCAAACAGATTGCAGAGAATCTTTCCGCCTTGATCGAGGACGGCTCCACCCTCGAAATCGGCCTGGGGCGCATCCCCCAAGCCCTGGTCAGTTTCCTGAAAGACAAAAAGGATCTCGGGGTGCACACCGAAATGATTTCCGACGACGTGATTGAATTGATTGAAGCCGGGGTCATCACCGGGGCGCGCAAAACCGTGGATCGGGGCAAGGTGGTGACCAGTTTCTGCCTGGGCACCCAGAAGCTTTACGATCTGGTGGACAACAACCCCATGTTCGCGTTTCACCCGACGGAATACGTGAACAGCCCGTTCATAATCCATCAACAGCACAAGATGGTGGCGATCAACACAGCGCTGGAGATCGATCTGACCGGCCAGGTGTGCGCCGATTCGCTGGGCGCGAAATTCTTCTCCGGCGTGGGCGGCCAGGTGGATTTCAATCGCGGCGCGGCCAAGGCGCCCGGTGGCAAGGCGGTCATCGCCCTGCCGTCGACCGCCAAGGGCGGCGGCGTTTCACGCATTGTTGTGCAACTCAGCCCCGGGGCGGGCGTCGTCACAACCCGGGCGGGCGTGTTTTATGTGGTCACCGAATTTGGCGTGGCCTACCTGCATGGCAAGAGCGTGCAGGAACGCGCGCTGGCGCTCATCAGCATCGCGCACCCGAAATTCCGCGCCGACCTGCTGCGCGAAGCCATTGAAGCCAAATACCTCTCCGCCACCATGTCGGACAAGGAGGGCAAAATCCTGGTCGGCCCGAAGGAACTGCGCACGACCTATCTGCTCAACGACGGCACGCTGCTCAATTTTCGCCCGATTCATCCGACCGATGAACCGCGGATGCGCGACCTGTTTTACAAGCTATCCGAAGCAACGATTTACTATCGCTTCATGAGCCACCAGAAACGGGTGTCGCGGCATCAGATCCAGGATTTCGTGTACATTGATCACCGCAACGACGTCACCATCGTCGGCACGCTGCCCGAGGCTTCCGGGGAGGAAATCCTCGCGGTCGGCAGCTATTATCTCGACCAGAAAACGAACCTGGCGGAAGTGGCGTTTGTGGTCGGCGACAAGTGGCAGAACCACGGCATCGGGACATTTCTCTTGAAGCATCTGATGCGCATCGCGCGGCGCAACGGCATCCGCGGCTTCACCGCCGAGGTGCTGACGGACAACAAATCCATGCAGGCTGTCGTGAACAAATCCAACTGCAAGCTCCGGAGCAAGCTCAGCGGCAACGTGTACAGTTACGAGATGGATTTTGAGTAAGGCGTCCATTACCCATGCGGGATTCGGATTGTGCAATGCGGATTTGGTTGCACGGACATGTCCGCGCTTTCAAAGCGGCGACACGTCGCAGTCCGCCCAGGACGAAGCAAGGACATGATGTTCTAGGATTGCGAAGCAATAGGTCACTGCGCGGGTGCAAACTGGATTGTCTTGATCAGCCGCCGGCGAATTTGGTAGCATTGGCGGATGAGAGTTGACGAGGGGTGCTGGGTTTCAGTCCGCGCACTGCGTTTTGCGCAGTAGTGCCTGGAGGAATAAACCCGGTGTCCTGCCCGTTAGCCAGCTCTTTGAGGTACGGCCAGCGAACGCCCCGCGAGCGTTCGCTGGCTTTTAATTTAACCAGGAAACAAGCGGCCACTGACACGGCTGTTTTCATCGTCGTCGGGAGCGTTCACGCGCGCTACGGGCCCGTCGGATACGAATCCGCCACTCCTTCAACGCCTCCCACATCAGGAATAGCACGAACAGGAAACCGGCCAGACCGATTCCGTCGAACATCAAGTCGCCAAGAACCGGCCGTATAAATTGCAGCATAATTCCTCCTTTTCACCGTCGACCACTGGTTCTTACCTTTACCGTATCATCCAGGGAAGACCGCACCGGCGGGTGCTGAACCGGCCCGCCAACGCCGCAGGCAAAAATCCAATCCCGGCCAATGAACCAACGGAACGAGCAAATCAGATCCGCTGCATGTGGTCAAAGGCAGTACGGCAACAAGTCGGTGACAATTCTGAGAACATCGGTCTGCAGATCGAAATCAGCACAGGGTCAGAACTTAATCAGCAAGTTAATGCAGAACGACAGGCCTTGGAACCGCCCCACCGAGGAGGGTTCCTTGAAAACCCGGAAATCCAGCGCGGTCTTCCGCGGCATGCAAATCAAGCCAACCTGGCAGCGGCGGCATGAACCTGGTTTGGTACATTGGTCAGGAAGTGCATTCAGAAGTCGAAACCCAATGCGATTAGAATCATTGAATTGTAGGTTGTGGGCGCACCTACTCCCCATAGCCCGTGCCCCAGCACCAGGTCCGCATACCAACGCCGCGTAAAATGCCAGTCGGTTTCCAATTCGATGACTGCGCCAGAATCATCTTTTTCCCAATTATAAACAGGTTTCGGGGTCAATTTCAGCGTGAGTTTCTTCTTCCATTCAGCTTTTAATTCCAGTTCGAGCTTGGTGTAGTCGATGTTTTTAAAGTCCGGACTGCCCGCCACCGAGAAATTTTGTTCCAACCAGGGTTTGAAGCTCACGGTCCACGGCGAGGGCGTAGCGCCCTGGCCGGAACCCCAGATCGGAAATATGAATTCAAATCCCGGGCCCAGTTGATATTTGCCCTGGCCCAGGGATTTCGGTTGAGCACTGGGGAAGGTCGTTTCGAAAACACCATCCAGCTTGACGTCGTCCAAAGGGATGTGACTCGAAATCAGTCGGTTTTTGATGTCCCCCAGATGCGGAGTAAGCGGGTCCCCGTTCTCTTTATCTATAAACGGAATGTCCAGGCGGATGAGTGAGAGAAACTCGTGAGGTGCGACTTCCAGCCGGAGCGTCGTCCGGCTCGATGCTTCGGGCGTGGCGCGGTCGGTCCATTGACGCCTGAGCTCGGCATCCCATATCAGGTCATCCTTGTTGGTAGCCGGAAAGGGTTGAGACATTTCGATCTGGTTGGTGTTGGAAGCAAGCAGCTGCGACTGAGCGCGCAACACGGTGTTGTCGTGGAAGGTAATGCCGACCACCAACACAAACCAACACCGTACTGATGCTAAGTTTTTCAAGGCAAGTCCCGTGCAGTTTGTTGGTCGAAAGGCTTAAGCGTGAGGTTGGGAGACATACTTACGGATGGCGAACCAGCGGAACTGACCCCCTGAATTCCTGTCCAAAATACGTTAACAGCGTGCGGACCACGCCCGCGGGGTCTTTTTGAAATTCATTCGCGCCGACACTGATATAACCCCTCCAAATTATTTTTGTCTGCTCACCACCAAGATCTGCCGTCCTGTAGGCATTTAACCAGAGCGCTGTGGTTGAACTGTTCTCTGCGATTCCATACATCAGGGTGAATTTGGAATCAGACCCGGATACAACGTTAAATCCTTGGGTCCGTAATCGTGCGGCCAGGAAAGTCCCCAATTGTTTCTCTTGAACACTCCCATTCTCGTCAATAACGACCGCAAGCCGGCTATGTGGAGTCAGGACATAATACGGATCTTGAATCGCCTTTACGTAAGCCCTGGGACTGGCACAGCCGGTTAAAAGTGCCGCCGCGGCGGACAAGCAGATCACAAATTGAAGCCATTGGGACTTGAGCTTTCCAGGTAAATAATTCGTGGCGAAGACGATGGTGCGATGGATGTTCAGGGAGCGAAGGCGCTGGGAGGCAGTGTCGCAATGTCCTCGCGCAGGATTTGACGCATATCTTCTTTGGCAAGCTTCTATCATGGGCCCGCGCTTCGTCGCCGGAAACATCCGGAGGCAACCAGTATGCTGGATTTAAAATATCAGCGTCATCTTGGCCCAGAAAAAGTTGCCCTGGGTGGTGTTGACGGTATGCAACTGCGGCAACCACGAGCCGTCCACAACCAGCGTCGTCTTCCCGATTTTATGGATATAGGAAACGGTTGGGCCAACCCCTGCGGATTCGGTTTCGAAACTGCCCAGCCGGGCGCCCGACCCGCTGTCGCCGGTGAATTGCTTCAGGTAAAAGGCCGAAGCGCCGGCTCCCACAAAACCGCCGAACAACGGCACATGCTCGGCCAGCGTCGCATCCACGTGAAAAACATCGCCGGATTGATAATCGGTCGTGGTGTTTTCGGTGTTGAAATCCACGCCTGTAAAGACGGTAAACTCCGTGCCGATCTTGCTGCTGAGCCAACTGAAGGCCACCATCGGCTCGAATGTCCAGTAACCCATTCCGGGATTGGCCAGTTGCCCGGTGTCGAAATCCCCTGTGGGCGCAAAGACATTGAACATGCCACCGACGGTGAAATCGCCATTGGTCCAGGCGGCCATGATGGGAAACATTTCGATGTCACTCAGACCGTTGATCGATTGTTCCCGGGCGCCCGAAATCTGGGTGCCGTTCCGGTCATAGCTTGCCGTCACCTTGACGTCCTCCCAAAGATAAGGAACGGAAATTCCGGAGGAGAACGTGATGTCGTAAAGGCTGAAGGGGTAGGCGTAAATGGCCATGGGAACCTCAGCCTGGCTGTTGGCGGTGACACCCGCGCCGAAAATGCCGCCCAAAGGCAATTGTTTGCTGGCACTGACTTCGCCGTTGCCGTAATCCAAAAAATAATTGGCCAGATACAGACCCGGTTGGGACGGCGGCATGCCGCAGAAGTCAGTGTACGAGCCCGATATGTAATGCGTTGTGCCGCCTTCTGACGCGCGGACAATGGCGGTCAGTGACAGAAGGCATACGGTTATCGCGAGGAGGATCTTGTCTTTCATAGGGTGATGAGTTTGGTTCGCTGACGGCTCCAAGCAGCGGGTGTAATGAAAGCCATCGCGCCAGGGAGCGCGATGGCGAGCAGATTTTGCTTGCAAGCTTTTCATGGCCGGTCGCATTCCCTGGCCGGTTGGTTGGTAAATTCACTTCACCACTTCACCCGCTCAATCATCACCCCGGAAGTCCGTGAGATTGGCGCAGGGCGGGTTGGGATATTTCTTGACCGAAGCCTGGTATTCCGCAATCGCCTTATACGCCGGCCCCGCCATGAACACGGTGATGCCGCCGAGATTTATGTCCTCATGCGGGTCCATTTCGATATTGTAAACCTTCGGGAAATACAGGTCACTGACGCCTGAATACATGCCTCCCAGCATTTGCTGTCCGGTGCCGGTCAGGTGCATGTCCTTGAAATAGAAGCGCCACTGTTTCCAGCGCGCGGCCACCAGATCCGGGCCAATGAAGGTGAGCAGCGACTCGCGGTTGCCTTTCTCGCTCTGGCCATAAAGCACCGCCGTCTGGTCCACCCCGTCAATCGGCCGGTCCGTCGGCAGCTTGGAGCCGATGATGGACGCGAAGGTCGGCAGGAAATCCATTTCCGAGAACATGGCGTAGGAGGTACTGCCCGGCGGAATGTGCCCCGGCCACCGAACGAAGCAGAAGGTACGGATGGCGCCTTCGGTCGCCTCCCCCAATTCGCCACGGAACGGCCCCGGGCTACCCATGTCAGGGGACCCCAGATTGCCGACTTCCCTGA
>Ga0335083_10006022_pt1 | contig 15264 bp, 12 predicted proteins | sample Lox_Sample_42_FD_206716 | JGI IMG/M metagenome (GOLD analysis project Ga0335083, IMG submission 206716) | Soil microbial communities from Loxahatchee National Wildlife Refuge, Florida, United States - Lox_Sample_4.2 | ecosystem: Environmental > Terrestrial > Soil > Wetlands | place: USA... | reverse complement strand
GCCTCGACCGACCACCTGATCTCCGGCAGCGGCCGCGTCCACCAGCATGCGGAGGGAGGGGGCGACCCGCTGCTGGTGGTGCGCAATCTGGCGAAGCGCTTTCAGACCCGCCGGACGTCGCTGCTCGGGCGCAGGCTCGCCGGCGAGGTCAAGGCGGTCGACGACGTCAGCTTCCACGTCTCTGCGGGGGAGTGCCTCGGCCTGGTGGGGGAGTCGGGCTGCGGCAAGACGACGACGGCGAAGATGATCCTGCGCTCGGTGACGCCCGACGGCGGCGAGATCGTGATGAACGATCGCGGCCATGCGCGCGACGTCCTCACGCTCGAGGGCGACGACCTGTTCGCCTATAGGCGCAAGGTCCAGTTCGTCTTCCAGGACCCGTTCGGCTCGCTCAATCCGCGCATGACCGTGCACGACATCGTCGCGGAGCCGCTCCTCATCCACGGCGTCGGCGACCCGGAGGAGCGCTTCGCGCGCGTGAAGGAGCTGATGGCGCTGGTGGGGCTGGACGTACGGTTCCTCCGCCGTTACCCGCACAGCTTCTCGGGCGGCCAGCGCCAGCGCATCGGCATCGCCCGCGCGCTCGCGCTCGGGCCCGAGCTGCTGATCTGCGACGAGCCGGTGTCGGCGCTCGACGTCTCGGTGCAGGCGCAGGTGCTGAACCTGCTGCTCGACCTGCAGAAGGCGCTCAACCTCACCTACGTCTTCATCTCGCACAACCTCGCCGTGGTGCACTACCTGGCCGACCGCATCGCGGTGATGTGCGCCGGCCGCATCGTCGAGCTGGCGCCGTTCGACGAGCTCTTCGCGCGGCCGGTGCACCCGTATACGCGCGCTCTGCTCGCGGCGGTTCCCGAGCCCGACCTGGAGCACAAACTCGATTTCGCCGCGCTGATGGAGGGCAAGGCGTCGGATCCCGCGGCCTGGCCCGCGCCCTTCCGCGCCGACGGGGCGAGCCGCCTGCGCATGATCGACATCGGGCGCGATCACCACGTGCGCGCGCACGAGAGCGCCGACGCGGCGGAGCTCTCGGCGTGAGCCGGGCCGGCCGCGCCGTCGCCTGCGGGGTGCTCGCGGCCTGGTTCGGCGGCGCCCACGCGCTCGCGCTGGTGGAAACGCCGATGCTCGCCGGGGCGGTCGCGGAGGGCAAGCTGCCGCCGGTATCGCAGCGCGTGCCGGATACGCCGCGCCTGGTGCAGTTGGCGCCGGATCAGGCGCCGGGCCGGCCGGGCGGAACGCTCGACATGCTGATCGGCCGCGCCCGCGACATACGCATGCTGGTGGTCTACGGCTATGCGCGGCTGGTGACCTACGACCGCAAGCTGAACATCGTGCCCGACATCCTCGAAAGCGTCGACGTGAAGGACGGGCGGATCTTCACCATGAAGCTGCGCAAGGGGCACAAGTGGTCCGACGGCGCGCCGTTCACCAGCGAGGACTTCCGCTACTACTGGGAGGACGTGGCGAACGACCGGGAGCTCTCTCCCACCGGGCCGCCGCGCGATTTGCTGGTCGACGGCGAGCCGCCGAAGGTCGAGATCCTCGACCCGCTCACGGTGCGCTACAGCTGGTCCAAGCCCAACCCGGATTTCCTGCCGCGGATGGCGGGCGCCTCACCGCTGTTCATCTTCCGGCCCGCGCATTACCTGAGGCACTACCACAAGAAGTACAACCCCAAGGTGAAGAAGAACTGGGCGCGCATCCATAACCGCCTCGACGACATGTACAAGTTCGACAACCCGGACCTGCCGACGCTGGAGCCCTGGGTGAACACCACCAAGCCGCCCGCGGACCGCTTCGTCGCGGTGCGCAACCCGTATTTCCACCGCGTCGGCCCGGACGGGCGCCAGCTGCCTTATATCGACCGCATCGTGATGTCGGTCGCCGAGTCGAAGCTCATCCCGGCGAAGACCGGCGCCGGCGAGTCCGACCTCCAGGCGCGCGACCTGCAGTTCAACAACTACACCTTCCTCAAGCAGGGCGAGAAGCGCAACGACTATCGCACCCTGCTCTGGCGCACCGGCAAGGGCTCGCAGGTGGCGCTGTTTCCGAACCTGAACGTCAACGACCCGGTGTGGCGCGTGGTGGTGCGCGACGTGCGCTTCCGCCGCGCGCTGTCGCTCGCGCTCGACCGCTCGCTGGTCAACGAGGTGCTGTACTTCGGCCTCGCGACCGAGAGCAACAACACGGTGCTCCCCGAGAGCCCGCTGTTCCGCAAGCGCTACCAGACGCTGTGGGCGCAGTACGACCGCAAGGCGGCGAACGCGCTGCTGGACGAAATGGGCCTGAAGCGGGGCCTCGACGGCGTGCGCCACCTGCCGGACGGGCGGCCGCTCGAGATCATCGCCGAGACGGCCGGGGAATCGACCGAGCAGACCGACGTCCTCGAGCTGGTGCGGGAGACCTGGCGCGAGGTCGGCATCAAGCTCTTCAGCAAGCCGATGCAGCGCGAGGTGCTGCGCAACCGGGTGTTCTCCGGCGAGGCGCTCATGTCGGTCTGGAGCGGACTCGACAACGGCATTCCGACCGCGGACATGGATCCCGAGGAGCTTGCGCCGACCAGCCAGCAGCAGCTCGAGTGGCCCAAGTTCGGCCAGTGGTACGAGACCGGCGGCAAGGCCGGCCAGCCGGTCGACATGCCCGAGGTGAAGGAGCTGATGACGCTCTACCGCGCCTGGCGCCGCTCGGTCGACCCAGAGGAGCGGCGCCGCATCTGGGAGCGAATGCTCGAGATCCACGCCGAGCAGCAGTTCACGATCGGCACCGTCAACGGCGTGCTGCAGCCCGTCGTGGCGCGCGACACGCTGCGCAATGTCCCGGAGAAGGGCCTGTACAACTGGGACCCGGGCGCCTTCTTCGGCATCTACCTTCCGGATACGTTCTGGTTCGCCTCGCAGGGCAAGAACTAGCGCATGCTGACCTACACCCTCCGGAGGCTGCTGATCATGATCCCGACGCTGCTCGTGATCAGCTTCGTCACCTTCAGCATCATCAAGCTGCCGCCAGGCGACTACCTGACCAACCAGATCGCGGAGCTGAAGAGCCAGGGCGATACCGCCGCGCTGGAGAAGGTGGACTTCCTGCGCAAGCAGTACGGGCTCGACAAGCCGTTCGTCCAGCAGTACGCGGTGTGGGCTGGGCTGTGGCCCGGAGAGCGCGGCTTCTCCGGGCTGCTGCAGGGCGACTGGGGCTGGTCCTTCGAGTACGACCTTCCGGTATCGAAGGTGGTAGGCGACCGCATGCTGCTGTCGTTCATCCTCAACTTCAGCGTCATCCTGTTCACCTGGGGCGTCGCGTTCCCGATCGGCGTCTACGCGGCCACCCACCAGTACAGCTGGGGCGACCACGGCCTGACGCTGCTCGGCTACGTGGGGCTGGCGACGCCGAATTTCCTGTTCGCGCTGGTGCTGATGTATTTCGCCAACATCGAGTTCGGGCTCGCGGTCGGCGGCATCATGGACCCGGAGTACCTCGACAAGGGCTGGAGCCTGGCCAAATTCGGCTCCGTGCTGACGCACCTCTGGATCCCGGTGATCGTCATCGGCACCTCGGGCACTGCGGGCATGATCCGGCGCTTGCGCGCCAACCTGCTCGATGAGCTGCAGAAGCAGTACGTGGTGACCGCGCGCGCCAAGGGCATGCCGCCGTTCCGCCTGCTCTTGAAATACCCGCTGCGCATGGCGCTCAACCCGTTCATCGCGGATATCGGCAACCTCCTGCCGAGCGTGATCTCGGGATCGGCGATCGTCGCCGTGGTGCTCTCGCTGCAGACTTCGGGGCCGATGCTGCTCGAGGCGCTGCGCAGCCAGGACCAGTACCTCGCAGGCTCGTTCCTCATGTTCCTCGCGCTGCTGACGGTGATCGGGATGTTCGTTTCCGACCTGCTGCTTGCGGTGCTCGACCCGCGCATCCGCCTGACCGGCGGGACGGCGAAATGAGCGCGGCGCCCGGCACGGGGGAGCCGCTCGAGCATTTCGTCTCGGGCGCGCCGTTCGAACCCTATGCGGCCGACGCGCTGACGCGCGAGCAGGAGCGCTTCTACCGCGCCTCGCAGTGGCGCATCATGTGGTGGAAGTTCCGGCGCCACCGCATTGCGCTCGCCTCGGCCGTGATCCTGCTGTTGCTCTACGCCTCGATCCTGGTGAGCGAGGTGCTCGCGCCGTATCACGTGCAGGCGCGCAACACGAAGCACATCTACGCCCCGCCCCAGGCGCTGCACCTGTTCGACGGCGGCAAGTTCGTCGGCCCGTTCGTCTATGGCTACTCTATGAAGCTCAACATGCAGAACCTGCAGCGCGAGTACACGCCGGACCATTCGCGCGTCGAGCCGCTGAGGTTCTTCTGCCGCGGCGACGAGTACGAGTTCTGGGGCCTCTTCGAGGCCCGCTTCCACCTCGTGTGCCCGGCCGAGGGCGGTACGCTGTTCCTGCTCGGCACCGACCGGCTCGGGCGCGACTTGCTGTCGCGCATGCTGTATGGGACCCGTATCTCCCTCACCGTGGGACTGCTCGGCATCGCGGTGAGCTTCCTCATCGGGATCACGCTGGGCGGCATCTCGGGCTATTACGGCGGCTGGATCGACACCCTGATCCAGCGCGCGATCGAGATGGTGCGCTCCTTCCCGGAGCTGCCGCTGTGGATGGCGCTCTCGGCGGCGCTGCCGGTGACCTGGAGCCCGATCCTGGTCTATTTCGGCATCACCATCATCCTGGGGCTGCTCGACTGGCCGGGCCTGGCGCGCGCGGTCCGCTCCAAGCTGCTCGCGCTGCGCGAGGAGGATTTCGCCACCGCCGCGGTGCTGATGGGCGCCGCGCCCGGGCGCGTGATCGCGCGGCACCTCCTGCCGAGCTTCACCAGCCACCTCATCGCCTCGCTCACTCTCTCGATCCCCAGCATGATCCTCGGCGAGACGGCGCTTTCCTTCCTCGGGCTCGGGCTGCGGCCTCCGGTGACGAGCTGGGGCGTGCTGCTGAACGAGGCCCAGAACATCAACGTGGTGGCGCTCTACCCCTGGCTGATGCTGCCGGTGGTGCCGGTGTTCGTCGTAGTGCTCGCGTTCAACTTCTTCGGCGACGGCCTGCGCGACGCGGCCGATCCGTACAAGTAGCGGCCTCTAGGCGGCTTTTCTCAGCCACAGGCTGGACTCGATCGCGCCCGGCACGAGCGGCAGCCGGGCGAGCACGCCGCGCGCGAGCCACTGCGGCCGCTCGGCGACGATCCAGGCGCTCGCGAACTCGACGTTCCAGCCGCCGCGCGCGATCAGCGCCGCGACCGCGGCCTGCTCGCTGTACCGGCGCCAGGCCCACTGCGGCGGATAGCCCGCCGGCAGGAAGACGTCGTGGAAATGCACCTGCACGCCGGCCGGCAGCGCCGGCAGCACCCGCTGGAGCAGGAATTCGACGTCGCTGCCCGGCTCGAAGCGGTGGCTGGAATCGATGAATAGCAAGTCGGCCTGCTCGAAGACGCGGGCATCGACTTCCTGCGCCCTGGCCGGGATTCGCTCGAGGTCCAGCCCCTCCAGCGTTGCCCGCGGCTGCGGATCGATCGACGCGATGCGCGTCCGCAGGCCCCCGTCCGCTACGGCGCGCGCCAGGAACCTCGTCGAATGCCCGGAGCCGACCTCGACGATCCTCGCCGGCCGATGGCGCCGCACCATGGCGTAGGCTGCGGCGGCGTCCAGCCGCGGAAACCAGTCCTGGTTCCAGCGCGGCGCCGGCGGCGCGTCGACGCCGATCGCCTCCAGCGCGGGCGCCAGCGCCTCGATCGCGGCCAGGTGCACGGCGAATGCCGGCTCGCCTGCCGCGATCACGGATGCAGCACCAGGCCCTCGCGCGCCAGAACCGCGCCCGGCATCGCCGCATCTACTTCCCGCGCGATGGCGTCGAGGCGCGCGTCGTCGTGGTCCGGATCGTGGTGGAACACCACGAGCTTGCGCACGCCCGCCGCCTTGCACAGCCTCACCGCCTCCTGCCAGGTCGAATGTCCCCAGCCGACGTAGCTCTTCGCATACTCCTCGTCGGTGTACATGCAGTCGAGCACCACCAGGTCCGCGCGGTCGATCAGGCCGAGCACGTTGCGGTCGGGCGAGCCCGGCACGTGCTCGGTATCCGTGACGTAGCAGAACGAGCGGCCGCCGTATTCGACGCGGTAGCCGGTGGCGCCGTCAGGGTGGTTGAGCGGCGCGGTCCGCAGCGCGACGCCGGGCCCCGGCGAGAGCGTTTCCCCGGCGTGGAAGTCACGGTATTCCATCTTCGCCTTGAACACTTCCGGCGGCACCGGGAAGAGCGGCGCCATCATGAACTCGCGCATCACCCGCCGCAGCGTCAGGCCCTCGCCCAGGTGGCCTGCCCAGAGGCGGAACGCGTTCTGCGGCTGGAAGAAGGGCTTGAAGAACGGCAGTCCGCAGACGTGATCGAAATGCGTGTGCGTGAGGTACAGGTCGATGTCGAGCGGCGTTTCGGGGAGCAGCGCGTTGCCGAGGAAGCGCAGGCCGGTACCGGCGTCGAACAGCAGCCGCCGCCCGCCGCAGCGGACCTCCAGCGAGGACGTGTTGCCGCCGTAGCGCGCAGTCGCAGGCCCGGGCGTGGCGATGCTGCCGCGCACACCCCAGAATCTGACAAGGAAGTCGTCGCGCTCGCCCACGTCGCCTGCCCCCAAGCTCGAACTTTGGCACGATCCGCGGCTTCTTGCACGCGGGCGCGGGCGCGCCGCAGCCGGTACGGCTATGATTCGGTGCGTATGGAACGCAGCCTTTTCAAGTTCATCCTGCGCTACAGCAAGCGCGAGCAGCTGATGATCCTGCCGCTGATCGTCGCCTCGATGCTGATCTACTTCGCCTCGCTCGACCTGCCGAAGGCGATCATCAACGAGGCGATCCAGGGCCGCCGCTTCGCCGGCCCCGAGTCCACGGTGCCCTTCCTCAAGATCCAGTTCGCGCTGCCGCACCTGCTCGGCGGCGGCACCGTGCGCATTTTCGACGGCTTCCCCATGCACCAGTTGCCGTACCTGGTCGCGCTCACGATGGCGTTCCTCCTGCTGATCGTCGTGAGCGGCGTGCTCAAGTTCCAGATCAACACCATGAAGGGATGGATGGGCGAGCGCATGCTGCGGCGGCTGCGCTACCTGCTCTTCGACCAGATGCTGCGCTTCCCGCTGGCCCGCTTCCGGCGCGTCAAGTCGGCGGAGGTCGCGACCATGATCAAGGACGAGGTCGAGCCGCTCGGCGGCTTCATCGGCGAGTCGATCATCACGCCACTGTTCCTCGGCGGTCAGGCACTTACGGCGATGATCTTCATCCTCTCGCAGCACATCTACCTCGGCCTGATCGCCTTCGGCGTGGTGGCGCTTCAGGGGTACGTCATTCCGCGCATGCGGCGCCGGCTACTCGTGCTCGGCCGGGAGCGGCAGATTACCGCGCGTCAGCTCGCCGGGCGCATCGCCGAGTGTGTCGACGGCGTGACCGAGATCCATGCGCACGACACGTCGAACTACGAGCGCGCCGAAATCTCGTACCGGCTCGGCAAGATCTTCCGCATCCGCTTCGAGCTGTATCAGCAGAAATTCATCACCAAGTTCCTGAACAACTTCCTGTCGCAGTTCACCCCGTTCCTGTTCTACCTGGTCGGCGGCTACCTGGTGATCAAGAACCGCCTCGACATCGGGACGCTGGTCGCGGTGATCGGGGCCTACAAGGACCTGCCCTCCCCGGTGAAGGAGCTGATCGACTGGGACCAGCAGCGGCTCGACGTACAGATCAAGTACACCCAGGTGGTCGAGCAGTTCACCGTCGAGGACATCACGCCGCCCGAGCTGCAGGCATTGATGCCCGAGCCGGCGCTGCCGCAGTCGGGACGGATCCGCGCGTCGAACCTGACGCTCGCCGGCGAGGCGGGGGCGAAGCTTATCGACGGCGTTTCGTTCGACGTCGGCATGGACCAGCACCTCGCAATCCTGGGCTCGCACGCTGCCGGCGCCGGAGAGCTGACGCAGCTGCTCGCGCGCCTGGTGATGCCGAGCGCGGGATCGCTTGAGGTCGGCGGCGTCGACATCGTGCGCGCGCCCGAGGCGGTGACCGGCCGCGCGCTGGCGTACGTTGGCCCGACGGCCTACCTGTTTCCGGTGAGCGTACGCGAGAACCTGCTCTACGGCCTGAAGCACTACCCGGTCCGCGAGCGCGCCTACGACGGGGACGAGCGCGACGAGCGCGAGTTTCAGGTGCAGGAAGCCGAGCGCACCGGCAGCACGCCGCTCGATTTCCGGGCCGACTGGATCGATTACCGCGGCGCCGGCGTGCGGGGCCCGGAGGAGCTGGACCACCGGCTGCTGGAGGTCCTTAAGACCGTAGAGCTCGAGGAGACCATCTTCGAGCTGGGGTTGCGCAGCGCGGTCGACCCGGAGCAGTTCCCCGGGCTGGAGGAGAGCGTGCTGCGCGCGCGCGCGGCGATGCGCACGCGTCTCGCCGCACCCGATGTGCAGGGATTGGTCGAGCACTTCGATGCCGAGCGCTACAACCGCAACGCGACGCTTGCCGAGAACCTGCTGTTCGGCACGCCGGTCGGCAAGGCTTTCGACATCGAGAACCTCGGCCGCAACGCCTACGTGCGGCGCGTGCTCGCCGAGACCGGCCTCGCCGGCGACCTGCTGCGCACCGGGCAGAAGATCGCCGAGACCATGGTCGAGCTGTTCAGCGGCCTGCCGCCGGGGCACGAGTTCTTCGAGCGCTTCAGCTTCATCCGCCAGGAAGACCTGCCAGAGGTGAAAGCCGTGCTGGGCCGCGTCGCCGACGCGGGCCTCGATGCCATCGGCGAGGCGGATCGCGACCTGCTGCTCGGGCTGCCGTTCAAGATGATCGGGGCGCGCCACCGGCTCGGCCTGATCGACGAAGCGTTCGAGGCGCGCATCCTCCAGGCGCGCCGCTATTTCGCCGCCAACCTGCCGGCGGATCTGCGCGGCGCCGTCGAGTTCTTCGACGCCGAGCGCTTCAACCGCGCGGCGACTCTTCAGGACAACATCCTGTTCGGCAAGGTGGCGACGGGCCAGGCGCGGGCGGGCGTGCGCATCGGGACGATGCTGCGGGAGGTGCTGGAAGAGCTGCGCCTGCGGTCCGAGGTAGTGGCGCTCGGGCTCGGCTACAACGTGGGGGTCGCGGGCGCGCGGCTTTCGTCGGCGGACCGCCAGAAAGTGGCGATTGCCCGCGCGCTCATCAAGCGGCCGGCGGTCCTGGTGCTCGACCAGGCGGCGGCAGGCCTCGACGCGGGCTCGCAGAACCGGCTGGTGGCGAGCATCCTCGGCTATTGCCGCGGCCGCAGCGTGATCTGGGCGCTGCAGCGCAACGATCTCGCCGAACGCTTCGACCATACGCTGGTGCTGGAGCGCGGCCGCATCGCCGAGCAGGGCCGCTTCCAGGACCTGAAATCGCGCGGCGGCGCGCTGCAGAAGCTGCTTCACGCGGCCTGAGTCTCCAGAGGACCCATCCATGAGTCTCGAGCAGGAATTCGAACTGATCCGCAGGGTGCCGATCTTCAGCACTACCGACCCCGCGATGCAGAAGCTGCTGTGCTTCTCCAGCGACCGCCTCGCCTACGAGGAGGGGCAGGTGATGTTCCGCGCCGGCGACCCGCCCGACAGCGCCTACATCGTCATGGACGGGGAGGTCGACATCACCGTGCCGACGCCGAAAGGCCCGCTGCTCGTCAACACGCTGGTGCGCAACGACGTCATCGGCGAGATCGGCATCTTCGGCGACGTGCCGCGCACCGCGACCGCGACCGCGCGCAGCCGGGTCGAGGTGCTGCGCATCTCGCGCGACGTCTTCGTCAACGTGATCCGCGGCAACCCGGACGCGGCGATCGCGCTGATCAAGATCCTCGCGGATCGCCTCGCCAAGACCACGGCGCAGCTGCGCCGGATCGCCGCCGAGGCGCGCTAGTCAGCAATTCGGGCGCCGCGCGACTGAGTCGGCATGTGGCGGCGCGCCATCGATTTCGTGCTGGGCGAGGGGCCGAAGGGCTCCCCACCCGGGCGCGTGCGCTGGCTGATCGTCGAGCAGCAGGTCAAGAGCGAGATCCTGATCGGCTGGGTGCAGTTCTCGCTGGTGTTCTTTTTCCTCGTCCTCTACACGGTCTCGCCCAAGACCTCGGCGGGCACGCGCTTCCTGCCGGTGCCCTGGGTGCTGGGCGCGTTCTTCGGCTTCACACTGCTGAGGCTGGTGTTCGCGTACCGCCGCTGGCTTCGCCCCTGGCTGCTGGTGCTCGGGGTCTGCATCGACATGGCCCTGCTGATGGGACTCATCTGGAGCTTCCATCTGCAATACGAGCAGCCGCCGGCCTTCTACCTCAAGGCGCCCACGCTGCTCTACGTCTTCATCTTCATTGCGCTGCGCGCCCTGCGCTTCGAGCCGCTGTACGTGGCGGCGGCGGGGATCGCTGCGGCGGCGGGATGGCTCGCCCTGCTGCTCTACGCCGCCGGCGCAGGCGGGATGGTCGTGACGCGCGACTACGTGCGCTACATGACGTCGAACAGCGTGCTGATCGGCGCCGAGGTCGACAAGATCATCTCGATTCTCACGGTGACCGCGGTGCTGGCGCTCGGCCTGGCGCGGGCACGCCGCATCCTGTACCGCGCGGTGCTCGACAGCGTCCTCGCCAAGGACCTGTCGCGGTTCGTCGCGCCGGAGGTCGCCGACCGGATCAGCAGCGCAGACCGCGCCCTGCAGCCGGGAGACGGCGAGGTGCGGGTGGCCAGCGTTCTGTTCACCGACATCGAGGGCTTCTCGACGGTGTCAGAACGGGTTTCGCCCGAGCGCCTGGTGGCGCTGCTCAACGAATACTTCGAGACCGTCTCCAGGGCGATCGAGCGGCACGGCGGCGTCATCACGCAGTTCCAAGGCGACGCCATGCTGGTGACGTTCAATACCGTTAAGGCCGACCCCGATCACGCGGCCAACGCGGTGCGCACGGCACTGTCGATCCAGGGGGCCACGCGCGAGCATCGTTTCGGCGGCGAGATACTCCTGCGCACGCGCTGCGGCCTCAACACCGGCCGCATCGTGACGGGGGCGGTCGGGGCGAAGGACCGGCTGCTCTACACGGTGCACGGCGACGAGGTCAACATCGCCGCGCGGCTGGAGCAGCTCAACAAGAAGTACGGCACTTACGTGCTCGCGACGGAGAGCACGGTGAGCGGCGCGGGAGGCGGCTTCGCCTTCGAGCGCATCGACGAAGTCACGGTGCGCGGTCGGGCCGCGCCGACCGTGATCTACGCGCTCCGGGGCTAGCCGCGCGTCAGGGCAGGGCGTAGACGTCGACGGGCTCGCCGACGCCGCGCAGCGCGAAGCGCCCGAGCGGTGCGCAGGGCTCCGGCAGGCACGCGGCGACCGCGGCCGAGAGCACCACGTCGCGGCCGGTTTCCTTGGATAGCGCCTCGATCCTCGCGGTCTCGTTGGCGGCGGCGCCGATCACCGAGAACTCCAGCCGGTTCTCGGTTCCGATGTTGCCGTACAACACGCGCCCCAGGTGCAGGCCGATGCCGAGTCTGAACGCGGGCTGGCCTGCAGCGGTGCGCCGCGCGTTCGCCGCCTGCGCCCGCGAGCGTGCGGCGCGGGCGGCCGAGGCCGCGTGCGCGCAGGCGGCGGCGCCATCGCCGGCCATGGGAAATACCGCGAGCGAGGCGTCGCCGATGAAGCGCAGCACCTCGCCGCCGTGCTCCAGCACCGCTCCGGCCGTGCACTGGAAATAGTCGTTCAGCAGGTCGAGGAAGCCCTGCTCGCCGAGCGCCTGTGCGAGCGGCGTGGAATCGCGCAGGTCGGAGAACCAGATCACCGCCTCGATCGACTCGCCGTCGCCGCGCCGGATCTGCCCCTCGAGCACGCGCGAGCCGGACATGCGGCCGAGATACGTCTCGAGCAGCGTTCTCGCCAGGTCGCGGCGCGTGAAGATCTCCATCACCATCGCGAAGGGGTGGAGCAGCTTCTGCACTTCGGCGATGTCGTGGTCGGTGAATCCTCCCACGCGCCGGGTGGCGAGGCTGACGGAATTGCGGCCGCCGTCGCTGAACACGACCTCCGCGATCACGTAGTCCGTCATCCCCTGGGCCGCGAGCTCGCGCAGCACCGGCAAGTCGAGCTGGTCGCCGCCGAGCTCGAGGCGCCGGCGCAGCACCCGCTCGCCGCCGCTGATGCGGACCGCAGGGCTGTCGCGGTACTCGGCCGACTGCATCACTTCATAGCTGCCCGGGGTGACGCTGACCTTCCGCCCGTCCCAGAACAGCGCGACGCCGAAGTACTGCGGATGCAATGCCCAGAAGAAGAACGCGACGCGCTCGATCGGCATGCCTTCGGCGCGCACGCGCTCGCAAAGCTCGCGCACCACCTCCTCGCGCGACTGCAGCCGGCGCCCCTTGTGCAGCAGCCAATCGACGACGGGAGCCGCGCTCCAGCTCAATGCAGGACCCGCGGCACCGAGAGCGTGAACTCCGGGATCGGCGCCTCGAACCGGGTGCCGTCGTCGGCCACCATCTGGTAGCTGCCGCGCATCGTGCCCACCGGCGTCGCGATGGCGGTGCCGCTGGTGTACTCGTGGTTCTCCCCGGGGCGCAGAACGGGCTGCGCGCCGACCACGCCGAGGCCGCGCACTTCCTGCACCAGCCCCTGCGAGTCGGTGATGACCCAGTGGCGGCTGATCAGCTGTGCGGTGGCGTTGCCAGTGTTGTGGATGTTGATGGTGTAGGCGAACACGTAGCGCCCGGCCTTCTCGTCCGACTGCTCGGGCAGGTACTGCGCCACCGCGCTGACCGATATCTCGTAGCGCTTTTCCCGGGCCATGGGCGCATTGTAATGGCGCGATAGAATGCACGCGCCATGGCGTGCCGCCTCGCCCCCTCGATCCTTTCGGCCGACTTCGCTCGCCTGGGCGAGGAAGTGCGCGCGGTGGAGGAGGCGGGGGCCGACCTGCTCCACTTCGACGTCATGGACAACCACTACGTCCCGAACCTGACCGTGGGCCCGCTGGTCTGCGCGTCTTTGCGACCCCGCACCAGGCTGCCGATCGACGTGCACCTGATGGTGAAGCCCGTCGACCGCATCGTGCCCGACTTTGCCAAGGCGGGCGCGAACATCATCAGCTTCCATCCGGAAGCGAGCGAGCACGTGGACCGGACCCTCGCGCTGATAAGGGAATGCGGCTGCAAGGCGGGCCTGGTGCTCAATCCGGCGACCCCGCTCTCGGTGCTGGATCACACGCTGGAGAAGCTGGACCTCGTGCTGCTGATGTCGGTGAACCCCGGGTTCGCCGGCCAGGAATTCATTCCTTCGGTGCTTCCCAAGATCCGGGAGCTGCGGCGGCGGATCAATGCGGGCGGCCGCGAGATCTGGCTCGAAGTCGACGGCGGAATCAAGCTCGACAACATCCGCCGGGTGGCGGAGGCGGGCGCGGATACCTTCGTCGCCGGCTCCGCGATATTCGGCTCTGCCGACTATCGCGCGACAATCGAGGAGATGCGCAAGCGGGCGAGCGTTGCCATGGTATAGTCCGCTCGTCGTGAAACCCTTCCCCGGAACTCCTGCAGTCCTCTTCTGGCGCCGCTGGCGCCCCTGGCGCAGCTAAGTCGCGTGTGTGCCGCGGGACCGCGCGTCCCGCACCTGCTGTACCCCGGAGTTAGGCGTAATTGGCTGGATTGCTGGAGGTTTCATGAACGAGTCCGAGTTTCAGAGCCTTGCGAAGCAAGGCTATACGCGAGCGCCGGTAACGCTGGAGGCGCGCGCCGACCTCTACACTCCGCTCGCCGTCTATCTCAAGCTCGCCGGCGGACCCTACAGCTATCTGCTCGAATCGGTGGTCGGGGGCGAGCGCTTCGGGCGGTATTCGTTCATCGGGCTCTCCTGCGCGGAGCGGATCGAAGCGCGCGGCCGCTCGGTGCGCCGATTGGTGCGGGATGCGCGCGGCACCGACGTCTGCCTGGAGCGCGCGGAGGAGACCGACCCGCTCGAGTACGTGCGTTCCTATCTCGCCGGTCAGCGCGTGGCGCCGGTGCCCGCGGCGCTGCGCTTCGGCGGCGGCCTGGTCGGCTACTTCGGCTACGAGACCGTGCGCCACATCGAGCCAAAGGCGCTGGGCGCCGTAAAGCCCGACCCGCTCGGCACCCCGGACGTGCTGCTGCTCGTCTCCGACGAGGTCGCCGTGGTCGACAACGTGATGGGAAGGCTGACGCTCGTGGTCTACGCCGACCCGCGGGAGCCCGGGGCGTGGCGCGCGGCGCAGGCCCGCCTCGACAGGTTGCGGGCGCGCCTTGGGCGCTCGCTGCCCGAGGACTCGGAGCCGGACGGCCCCGGCCGGGTCGAATCCACGGCGCCGCTGGAGCGCACCTATACCGAAACCGGTTTTCTCGCGGCGGTCGAGCGCGTCAAGCAATACATCCGCGCGGGGGACTGCATGCAGGTGCAGATCTCGCAGCGCAGCTCGCGCGAGTTCGACGCGCCGCCGCTCGCGCTCTACCGCGCGCTGCGCGGCCTGAATCCTTCGCCCTACATGTTCTATTTCGATTTCGGAGACCACCACGTCGTCGGCGCTTCTCCCGAGATCATGGTGCGCCGCGCGGGAGAGGCCGTCACGCTGCGCCCGATCGCCGGGACGCGGCCGCGCGGCGCCACTCCAGAGGACGATGCGCGCATCGCCAGGGAGCTGCTCGACGATCCGAAGGAGCGCGCCGAGCACGTGATGCTGATCGATCTCGGCCGCAACGACGTCGGCCGGGTGGCGGCGACCGGGTCCGTCCGCGTGACCGAGCGCATGGTGATCGAGCGCTATTCGCACGTCATGCACATCGTGTCCAACGTAGAAGCACGGCTTGCGGCCGGGCGCGACGCGATCGACGTCTTCAGGGCGAGCTTTCCCGCAGGCACGGTCACCGGCGCGCCCAAAGTGCGCGCCATGCAGATCATCGACGAGCTGGAGCCGGTCAAGCGCGGCGTCTACGCCGGCGCCGTAGGCTATCTCGGCTTCAACGGCGACATGGACGTCGCCATCGCGATCCGCACGGCGGTAGTGAAGGACGGCCGGCTGCACGTGCAGGCGGCGGCCGGCGTAGTCGCGGACTCGGTGCCCGAGTCGGAGTGGCAGGAGACGCTGCACAAGGCGCGCGCGCTGCTGCGCGCGGCGGAGGTGGCCGGCGCAGAGGTGGCACGACCCCTGGAGGCCGCCTGAAGGGCGGGTCGGCCATGATCCTGATGATCGACAACTTCGATTCCTTCACCTACAACCTGGTGCAGTA
>Ga0335083_10006021_pt1 | contig 15264 bp, 7 predicted proteins | sample Lox_Sample_42_FD_206716 | JGI IMG/M metagenome (GOLD analysis project Ga0335083, IMG submission 206716) | Soil microbial communities from Loxahatchee National Wildlife Refuge, Florida, United States - Lox_Sample_4.2 | ecosystem: Environmental > Terrestrial > Soil > Wetlands | place: USA: Florida... | reverse complement strand
AAGCTGGATCCAAAATCGGGGAACCACGAAGGACCGGAAGCCAAGACCGCTCCCGGACAAAAACTATAGACAAGGTAAAACGAACATGACTCGAAATCTGAAATTCATGGGCTGCCTGTGGGTGACAGCAGCCTCCCTGGCGCTGGCTCAAGAGGCACCGCCGGCTCCTCCCGCACCACGCGCCGCGGCGGCAACGCCCGTGGCCTTGCCGGCCGATCCTCCGGATATGCCGTTCGCGGCTCCCACGCCGGCTGCTGCTCCTAAGCCCTTCAAAGAAGTCAAGGAGGACAAGGAAGCCAAGGAACCCAAGGCGGCGACAGCGCCGAAGGGCTGGGTGATCGACGACGGCCAGGCGATGAACCTCGAAGACTGGGGCCAGTACATCGATTTATCCAACTTGAATGTCAAGGTTGATGGCAAAGCACTGGCCGAGCAGATCAAGGCCGCAAACCAAGCCAATGCCAGAGCGTTCAGCATTGATGCCGGTACGCTGGGGCAGGAAATCCGCGACGCTGTGAAATCCGGTCAATGGGATCAGGCCGGCCGGTTAGGCGAGGAGATCGCAGCCGAAGTTCAAGCGCGGACGAAGGCTTATCAGGACGAGGCCAGGATGTACCAGGACTTGGGCCGGTTGTATGCGCAAGCCACGCCCCCCATGCCTCCGCAACCGCCCACTCCGCCGCTGTTCGGGCAGCAGGGTCGCGGCGTCGGTGGAGGAATCAGCGTAGGGCCCCGCGGGCAAGTCTTCCGGGTCGGCCCCAATACCAGTGAAGACCGCATCTTCAACAGCGGCGAAGCGAACCTGGACAATCACAACCTCGACAACGCGCTGGTGAATTTCAACGAAGTGATTTCACGCGGCGGGTCCCGCGCGGACGGGGCGACTTACTACAAAGCATTCACGCTGGCCAAGATGGGCCGCAAGGACGAAGCGCAGAGCGCGATCAACGAACTCCGCAAGAGCTACGCAAGCAGCCATTGGCAGGCCGACGCCGCTGCTCTGGAAGCGGACCTGAAGAGCGGAAAATCATCGTCGGAAGAAGACGATATCAAGGTGATGGCCATCGATGGGCTCATGCAGAGCGATCCCGAACGAGCGTTTCCAATTCTGGAAGGGTTGATCAAAGGCGCTCACATCCCGCGTTTAAAGAAGGAAGCGGTGATGGTGCTGGCGAAGAACAGCTCGCCGCGGGCGCAGACCCTCCTGGAGCAGATTGCCCGCGGTACTGCGGGCGATCCCGATCAACAACTGGCGGCACTCCGGTACGTGGTCGACATCAAGAGCAACCCGGCTCGCGCGCAGCTACTGATGGATGTTTACAACAGCGCCGGCAACGATGTGGCCGTTCGTTCACTGGTGATTCAGGTTTTCCGGAATAACAGCGACTACGACCATCTGGGCCAGATCCTCAAGGTAGAAAAGAACGCGGAATTGCGCGACTCGGTGATGAATAAGCTGGGCGACGAAGACGGCCAACCGCAATTGTGGGCCATCTACGGCGCTGAAACCACGCCAGAGGGCAAGATCAACATTCTCCGGTTCATGCATGAGAACGGGAATACCGACAAGCTGGCCGAAATCGCCCGAGCCGATAAGGACCCGAGGGTCCGCAGGGCCGCCGTCCGCGAACTGGCGTCCTTCAAGGGAGCCAACGTCAGCGCAAGCCTGGTGGCGATTTACGGCAACGAATCGGACAATACGGTGAAGAAGGAGATCGCCGGCGATCTGGCCGATCATAAGGACGCCAAGCCTCTCATCGAGATCTTCCGCAAGGAAAAGGATGTCGAGATGCGCCGGTACCTGATGACTCGCATGGTCAACATCCACTCGCCGGAAATGAACGACTTCTTCCTGGAGATCCTGAAATGACCCGGGCCGCCTGGATTTTGGCGGCCGCTCTCCCTCTGGCCGCGCAGCCGAAACTGCTGGTCAACGCAAAACTCGATGCTCACTCCGCAGCTCAGGGCCTGGACAGCGCGTTCCAGGCCCAGGTACAGGCCACGCCGCAGCCTTCCTGGATCGCGTACGACGTGCCCACCAACAAGACCATGACTCTGGGCTGCGAATTCGTGAGTAACGACGGCACCTGGACTTCCACCGGCACCATCCACCTGGAGCCTCCCGACCACGCCGTCATCCTTTTCCGCATCGTCGGCGCGGCGGTGGAACGGGTCCGGACGCTTTCGCCCGATTGCCAGTTCGACGCCGGCAACGTCCCCTTCCATTGGCTGAGCGACGTGCAGCCGGCGCAGAGCGTGGCGCTGCTCACCACGCTGGTCACCAATGAATGGACGCCGCAAAGCTCCGCCATGGGAGCCATCGCCGTCCATGCCGATCCTTCCGCCGACCGGGCGCTCGACCACTTCGCCGGCTCCGATCAGATCCTGACGGTGCGGCAGCGCGCCATCAGCTATCTCGGCTCGGCGCGCGGCAAGCATGGATTCGACATGCTGAAAGGGTTCATCGCCAACGACCCCGATCAGCGGATCCGTACGCGGGCCATCACGGCGCTCGAGTCCAGCAAAGACGCCGGTGCCACCGACCTGCTGATTTCGCTTTCCAAGAACGATAAAGATGCCGGCGTGCGCACTCAAGCCGTCCGCGAGTTGGGACACAAGCGCGGGCCGCAGGCGCTGGCGGCTATCAGCGACGCGCTCAATAACGATGCGGAAATGTCGGTCAAGCGCGCTGCGGTCGGCGCCCTGCAATCCATGCCCGATGGCGAGGGCGTACCGGCGCTGATCCAGTTCGCCCAAAACGCCAAGGATCAGAATCTGCGGCGTCAGGCGATGACTTCGCTGCAGAATTCGCACGATCCAAGGGCAATTTCGTTCTTCATGGACGTGTTGACGAAGTAGTATTGTCCAGCGTTTGACCCTGGGCCGCGACCGCTCGCTTTACGCTCGCGGCTCGGGGTCAGACACAATGCAGACAAGTAGCCGCGAACTCAAAAAAGAAGCGTTGCGACGTAAGTCGAACCTTCGGGCGCCGCACCCAGCAAAGCAGCCAGTACGCCAACGTCGGCCTGTATAACTCCAACATCACACCGGCCGGCGCCGGCGTCTCCACGTCGGCGATTTCGGGCTCCGGCAGCTTGCCGCGATGTTCCTTTCGGAGCGAGACCCTGCGCCGTCATGAAGCCCCCTCCGACGCACGATGCGTCGGGTCCGGCTGTTAAGCCCTTTGTTTGCAATGAAATTTGTCCAATCCCGACGCATCTGCGCCGGAATATTGCGCCGGAATATAATGAGCAGGCCATGAATCTCCGTTCGCCCCGCGCGATTTTGTGCCTGCTTTCCGCTTCACTCGCCCTCGCTCAGGGACGTTTCCAGCCCGGTGTGACGCCCTTCGTCACGGTCGATGGGCCAGTCGCGCTCGAGCATGTCCGTGTCATCGACGGAACTGGCGCGGCGCCAGCGGAAGATCAAACCATCGTCATCGCCAATGGCAAGATCGCCGCCATCGGCCCCGCCCCCACAACTCACGCCCCGGCCGGCACGCGCTCGCTCGAACTGCACGGACACACCGTCATCCCGGGACTGGTCGGCATGCATGAGCACTTGTTCTATCCCTCGGGCGGCGGCATTCCGATCTATACCGAACAGGCCTTCAGCTTTCCGCGCCTCTACCTGGCCAGCGGCGTTACCGCGGCGCGCACCGCCGGCAGTCTCGAGCCGTACACCGATCTCAACATGAAGCGCCTGATCGATCGCGGCCGCATGCCGGGGCCCAAGATGTACATCACCGGGCCATACCTGGAAGGCTCGGGCTCCATCGCCGGGCCGCAGATGCACGAACTCACCGGCCCCGATGACGCCGTTCGCACGGTGGAATACTGGGCGGCGGAAGGCGCCACGTCGTTCAAGGCATACATGAACATCACCCGAGCGGAGTTGGCCGCGGCCGTCGAGGCCGCCCACAAGCACGGCATCAAGGTGACCGGACATCTTTGCTCCATCGGCTTCCGTGAAGCCGCCGCCATCGGTATCGACAATCTGGAGCATGGACTGCTTGTGGATACCGAATTTCATCCGGGCAAGCAGCCCGATGTCTGCCCGGCGCAAGGTGTGACCCGCGCCGAATTGGGGCGGCTGGATCTGAATTCGCAGCCGGTGAAAGACATGATCGCCGATCTGGTGAGCCACCACGTCGCCATTACATCGACGTTGGCGGTATTTGAAGCGTTCGATGGACAGCGTCCGCCGCTTGAGCAGCGCTTCCTCGATGCCGTCTCTCCCGACGCCGCCGTCAGCTATTTGGGCTCGCGCGCCCGCGCCGCTGGCGGTCCGGAATCGGTGATGGCCCAAGGACTCAAGAAGGAACTGGCCTTCGAATATGCCTTCGTAAAGGCAGGCGGTCTGCTGATGGCCGGCGCCGATCCCACCGGCAATGGCGGAGCGCTCGCCGGATTCGCCGATCAGCGAAACATCGAACTGCTGGTGGAGGGTGGGTTCACACCGGTCGAGGCGATTCAGATCGCGACATCCAACGGCGCGAAATTCCTCGGCGAACTCGATCATTTCGGCACGGTGACCGCCGGGAAGCAGGCCGACCTTGTGGTTATCGACGGCAATCCAGCGTCGCGCATTGCCGACATTCGCAAGGCCAAACTGGTATTCAAGGACGGCGCGGGCTACGATCCGGTGAAGCTGCTCGATTCCATCAAAGGGGCGGCGGGACTTCACTAGAGAGTGTGGGGCAGGTTTCGACCTGCGGCGGGTTTTTCAACCTGCCTGGAAGCCCCTCCTCCACTACTGAAGCACGCAGATGACTCGGTGGGCAGATCGGACGCGTGCTGTGTCAGCCCAGGGCGATTTGGAAGTCGGCCGCAGGGTTGAAAACACGGTTCGCGCCCGAACTGCATATGCAATCTCACCTTGTAGGGCGGCCGATCGCGGAAGCCGACCCGGCCGACTGCCAGTCGGCCGCAGGCTGCCAGCCTGCCCCACAAGGCCGTGCCTGCCTTGGAGGGGCCGAAGGCCGGCTGTGACAGGTTGAAAACCTGCCCCACAAAAGCCAAAACCGGTCATCTAATCTGCTTTCTTCTGTCACATTCCCGTAACCGCCTGCTGCTATCTTGTACCCGTGGGATGGGGCGCAGTTTATCGGAAATCTGTTGATTTAATTGGTCTTTCTGTTAAATCTGCGGCCTGACGGAGAAAACTGCTGAAATGCAGTTGGATTGTTACAAAACTGCTGTATACTCGTGGAATTGCATGCGCCGGCGGGATTCGCAACCGCTGTTCAGGGTCTCAGAACTGGGTCGTTTCTGAAGGGAAATGGGAGGAATGTCTCGATGAAGGTAAAGTTCTTAGCAGCGCTATTTCTGCTCGCGTCCGGATCTCTTTTCGCCCAGACCGGCGGAGTCGCCGGCATTTCGGGAACCGTGCACGACGCTACCGGCGCGGTCGTTCCGAATGCCAAGGTCGTGATCTCCAGCGCGACACAGGGCGAGGTTCGGTCTGTGACGACCAATGATGCGGGCGTGTTCAACGCACCGTCCTTGATTCCGGGGGCGGGCTACAAGGTGACCGTGACAGCTCCGGGATTCAACACCTACGAAGCCGACAAACTGGATCTGTCTGTAGGGCAGAATCTGAATCTCAACGTCAGCATGGCGGTCGGCACCAGCACCACCGAAGTGGAAGTCAGTGCGACAGCAGCCATGGTGGACGATGTCAAGAGCGACGTTTCGACGGTTGTGGGCAACTTGCAGATTCAGGAACTGCCTGTCAACGGACGCCGTGTGGATTCCTTCGTGCTGCTCACGCCGGGCGTTTCCAATGACGCCACTTTCGGATTGCTGACCTTCCGCGGCGTGGCCGGAAACAACTCCTTCCTCATCGACGGCAACGACAACACCGAGCAGTTCTACGACGAGAACGCCGGCCGCACCCGCATCCAATCGCAGATTTCGCAGGATGTCGTGCAGGAATTCCAGGTAGTTTCGGACGACTACTCGGCTGAATATGGGCGCGCCATGGGCGGTGTCGTCAATACCGTCACCAAGAGCGGATCCAACCAGATCCACGGGTCCGGCTTCTACTACTTCCGCAGCACGGGCTTCGACGCTCGCGACACCTTTGCCGCATTCAACCCTTCCGAGAAGCGCGTCGAGGGCGGCGGTACTTTGGGCGGAAAGCTGATCAAAGACAAACTGTTCTACTTCCTGGGATTCGATCTGACCTATCGCAACTTCCCGATGGTCGACAGCTACGTCTCTCCTAGCGTGGTCAATTCAACGACGCAAACCTGGGTCGGCTGCGGCACTACGGCCGGCGGGGCCACCTCTGTTTTGCCCACGGCCGCCCAGTGCTCCGCCATCAACGCGTTGCTGCCCCGCTTCTACGGACAGATTCCACGAACCGACGACAATGATCTTGGTTTTGGAAAACTGGATTATCATTTATCCGACAAAAACACCTTCACAGCGGAGTTCAATTTTCTCCGCTGGTTGTCGCCGAACGGAATTCAGACGGGTCTCAGCTCGACCTCCGGCGCCGGCATCACCGGCAACGGCGACGATTCGGTGCGTGTAAGAAATGGCAAGCTGCAGTGGACGTTCGTGCCCACCAGCAGTTTCGTGAATACCTTCCGTTTCGGCGTGGATACCGATCGCCAGGCGGATACTTTCGATGCCGCGGAGCTGGGCGGCGGTCTGGGTTACCTGGACGTCTCCGTGGGCGGTGTTCAGCTGGGACCAGCCACCTACCTGCCTCGCGTGGAGCCGTCCGAAACCAGGTATGAGTTTTCCAATGACGCCAGTTGGGTGAAGGGCAAGCACACCCTGAAGTTCGGATTCAACTTCTTCACCACCGACGATTACAACTCTTACATGAGCAATCGGTTCGGGTCCTACACGTATCTCAACGTAAACGCCTTCGCGCTGGATTACACGGGCAACACCTCCGGCGCCAAGAACTGGAGCTCTTACTCGCAGACGTTCGGCAACCCGATCGCCGATTACCGGATCAACGAACTGGACTGGTATGTCAACGACTCCTGGAAGGCGACCGACCGGCTCACCGTGAACCTAGGCGTTCGCTGGGATAAGTCGCTGAGTATGAACTTCCCGGTGACCAATCCGGATTGGCCGCAGACCGGCTACATCCATACCCCCAGCGCCAATTTCGCGCCGCGCGTCGGTCTCGCCTACCGGCTGGACGACAAGACGGTACTGCGCGCCGGTTTCGGCATGTTCTATGCGCGTTTGCTTGGCGGTTTGATCGACAATCTCTGGACCACCAACGGGATCTATCAGATCGCGGATTCACTGAGCGCAACCAACTCGGCCCAGTTCGCCGCGGGACCGGTCTTCCCCAATGCGCTGCCTTCGGCGCCCTCGGGGGCCAGCGTTGGCGCGGCAACTATCCAGTTCGCGGCGCCCAATTTGAAGACACCGTATTCGGTCCAGTCCAACATCACGGTGGAGCGCCAGCTAACCAAGGACATCCTGCTGAGCGTCTCCGGCATCACCAGCCGGGGCGTCCACCTTATGGGGTCGGTAGACTTGAACGCGCCGAATCCGACCAACACCTACACATACATCCTCGAGGACGTTTCCGGTAACCAGACCGGCACCTTCACTACTCCGGTTTACGGCAACGTTCGTCCGAACACTAAGTATGGCGCCGTCATCGAGAACACCAATGGCGTGGACAGCGTCTACGACGGGTTAGCGGTGACTCTCAATAAGCGCTTCTCTCGCGGCCTGCAAATGTTGGGGGCCTACACCTGGTCCCACGAAATCGACGATGGGCAGGGACAAGCGACGAACGCGATCTTCTTCAGCTCGCTGACCACAACCTACAACGGAAACAACTCGTTCGAGCGCGGAAACGGCTGGCTGGACCAGCGCCACCGCTTCGTCTACTCGTTTGTCTGGAGTCCGAAAATCGTCAATTCCACCAGCGGCTTGGCCTATGAAGTGCTGAATGGATGGCAGATCTCCAGCATCACCACGCTGTCCGCCGGCCGTCCGTACACCAGCCCGAGCATCCGCGTAAGTTCCGCGGAAACCACGATCCCGCTCCTGGCCACGGGTGACATCGATGGCTTCTCCGGCAATTCGCGCGTTCCGTTCCTGCCGGCGAATACCATTTTGACGCCGGCCGCCTACCGAGCCGACGCCCGGTTGAGCAAGTTCATCCCGATCATGATCAAAGATCGGCCGACCAGCCTCAGCCTGAATTTCGAGGTTTTCAACGTGAGCAATTCCTGGTCACCCACGGCCATGAACAGCACCCAGTACGTAGCCACCAAAGGGGTGCTGCAATTGCAGCCCGCCGGAACCTATGCGTACGGAACCGCCGATGGTGGATTCCCCGACGGAACCCAGGCGCGGCGCCTGCAAATCAGCGCGCGGTTCACGTTCTAATCGGACGCTGAAATAACCATTTCACGCCGCCAATGACCGCAGATGCACGCCGACAAGAGCCCTGTCTTCAATCGGCGTTCATCGGCCTTCATCGGCGGCTAACCTTCCTTCTATCAACCTACTAAGACATAGCCAAGGATACTTGAAACCTTGAGGACGGGAGCGATCAGCGGTCAGCCTTCAGCTTTTGAAGTGGCGCGGTCAGCGTACGTTTCAATTCCGTGGCGCGCTGCGACAGTTCCGCGTGATCCTTCCGCTTGATGAGCTTCAGATCCTTGGCCAGCAGCAGGTGATCGCTGATGGCTGACCGCTTGTCCGCTACGCTGGTCGAACTCACAAGGGCGATTCTGAGAAACCAATCCTCAGATTTTGCGGGCTAAGATCGACTTTTAACCCCTCGGGCAGTAGCGATTTCGGCTACTCCCCTTTTCTTTTCCGTTGAGTTCCCCAACACCAAATAGGTATTTCTGGTACTATAATCCTAAATAGGTTAGCTCGCGAAGACCACCTGTAGAAAGGGACCTCGCCGCAGGCCTTCTTTCGCCATTTTGGGGAGTTCTATGAAAGCCAAGTTGCTACTACCGATTTTGTTGCTGTTGGGAGTGTCGGCCTTTGCCCAGTCGGCCGCCGGTGTTGCGGGAATCTCGGGTGTTGTCCGGGATTCGTCGGGGGCGGCCATTCCCAATGCTAAAGTCGTCATTGCCAGTGAGTCCCAAGGCGTCGTGCGCACGCTCGACACCAATGCTGACGGGATTTTCACCGCGCCGGCACTGACGCCCGGACCGGGCTACCGCGTGACGGTGACGGTCAGCGGATTCAATACCTACGAAGCCAAGGACTTGACCCTCCTGGTCGGCCAGAATATGGACTTGCATATCGCTTTGACGATCGGCCAGACCACCACACAGGTGGAGGTCTCGGCGGCGGCTCCTCTGGTGGAGGACACCAAAACCGATCTGTCGCAAGTCGTCGATTCCCTGTCGATCAGCCAGCTGCCGATCAACGGGCGGCGCGTGGACTCCTTCGCGCTATTGACGCCAGGGGTCAGCAACGACGGATTTTACGGCTTGCTGAGTTTCCGCGGCGTGGCCGGCCAGAATGCGTTCCTGGTGGACGGCATCGACACGACCGAACAGTTCTATAACGAAAATGCCGGACGAACCCGTATCGCCGCGCAGATTTCGCAGGACGCGGTGCAGGAGTTTCAGGTGGTCTCGGCTAACTATTCGGCGGAATACGGCCGCGCCATGGGAGGAATCGTCAACACCGTCACCAAGAGCGGCGGAAATGCGATCCACGGCGGAGGGTTCTGGTTCTACCGCAGCACCGGATTCGACGCGCGCGATCCATTCGCCGCGTTTGTGCCTTCCGAAAAACGCAACCAGGCGGGCGGCACTCTCGGCGGCGCGATCAAGAAGGACAAGCTGTTCTACTTCCTCAGCGCCGAAGTGACGCGCCGCAATTTCCCGATGCTCGACAGCGTCAACAGCACCGCGGTCAATGGCGCGACCATGACCTGGAATCTGTGCGGCACGCCCGCATCCGCCGGACAGCCGGCCGCCACCGCCGCGCAATGCGCCGCCATTAACGCCCTTCTGCCGCGCTTCTACGGATCGATCCCGCGCACGCTCGACCAGGAACTCTATCTTGGCAAACTGGACTATCACCTCAATGATCGGAACACGTTCAGCGCCAGCTTCAATTTCCTGCATCATCGATCGCCCAACGGCATTCAGACCAGCGCGACATCGACCTCGGGCGCGGCTTTGACCGGGAACGGTGACGATGCCGTGACAGTTCGTAACGGCCATGTTTCCTGGACGTCGGTGCCGACCTCCAGCTTCGTGAACGAATTCCGCTTCGGCGTGGCTACAGACCGCCAGTGGGACGGATTCGACGACGCCGAGCTCGGGCAGGGCCTGGGATATTTACAGGTTTCGGTCAACTCGCAAGCCATCGGACCGGCCAGCTACCTGCCGCGTATCGAACCGTCGGAGACCCGATTCCAGTTCCAGGACAACGCTACCTGGACCAAGGGCCACCACACCATGAAGTTCGGGGTGGACATCGCCACCACGCAGGATTACGTCTATTACATCAGTTCGGCATTCGGCAGCTACACGTATAAGACCGTAAATGCCTTTGCGCTCGACTATTCCGGAAACACCACCGGCGCGAAGGACTGGACGACATACACGCAAGCGTTCGGAAACCCAGTGGTGAAATACCGCATCGGCGACAACGGTTTCTACGCGCAGGATCAGTGGCGCGTCAACGACCGGTTGACTCTCAGCTACGGTTTGCGGTACGAATTCGCCAGCCTGCCGACGCCGACGGTCTGCAATCAGAATTATCCCGACACCTGCCATGTGCCTTCTCCGAAGACCAACCTGGCGCCGCGGCTCGGTCTCTCATACCGGCTGAACAACAAGACGGTGGTGCAGGCCGGGTACGGCATGTTCTACGCGCGGTTCCAGGGCGGCACCATCGACAATCTGTTCACGACCGGCAACGGCATTTACCAGACCAGCATGAGCCTGTCGAACTGCCTTCCCGGAACCACGGGATGCACGAGTACGCAGATCGCACAGGGCGCAGCGGGCCCGACCTTCCCCAGCGCGCTTGCTTCGCTTCCCGGCAATGCCACAGTTTCCGCTCCGGCGCTGCAGTTCATGAGCCCGAACATCAAGACTCCCTATTCGGAGCAGGGCAACGTGGCCATCCAGCGCGAGTTGTTCAAAGACACAGCGTTGACGGTTTCCTACATTTGGAGCCGCGGCGTACAACTCTACGGCATCCGCGATTTGAACCTGCCGACGACGACGACGAACTTCACCTACACGGTGGACGACGTCAACGGCAATCCGGCCTTCCAGTACACCACACCGGTTTATGTCGGCAACCGGCCCGATACGCGCTACGGCGCCATCTATTTCGACGAGAACGGGGTCAGCAGCTACTACAACGGCTTGAGCGTGCAGGTGATGAAGCGCTTCAAGCATGGGCTGCAAGCTCTGCTCTCCTACACCTGGTCGCACGAAATCGACGATGGCCAGAGCTACGGCGAGAGCACCAACAACCTCTTCCTGAGCAACGCCAACTATTGGCTCTACAACGGCGTTTACGGAGCCGATAAGGGCAGCGGCACTCTGGACCAGCGCCAGCGGTTGGTATTCAACTGGTTCTGGGCGCCGGTCTTTACTCATCGCACGGACGCATTTTCCCGCTACGTGATCAATGGATGGCAGCTCTCCTCGATTACCACCATGTCGAGCGGCCATCCCTATGGCAGTGAGCAAATCAACGTCAGCGACACGCCGGTGACCGGGATGTTCAGCAATTACAGCATCAACGGCAACGGATTCAGCTATCGCGCGCCGTGGCTGCCGGTCAACAGCTATTACCTGCCGGCAAGTTATCGGGCCGATGCGCGGTTGAGCAAGATCTTGAAGTTCGGCGAAACGCACCCCTGGGAAGTGGCGTTGAACTTCGAGATGTTCAACCTGGCGAACAATTGGTCGGCCACCGGTTATTCCAGCAGCTACGCGTACAAAGAAGCGAAAGGCGTCATCACTCCCACGCCGACGAACCTGTTCATCCCTTCAGCCGATGCCGGCTTCCCGGATGGCACGCAGGCGCGGCGCATGCAGGTCAGCGCCCGCTTTACGTTCTAAAGATTCGGTCGTTCAATTGTAGAACCCATCCACGGGCAGTGGCGGTTTCCGCCGCTGCCCTTTTTTTTGCGGGGATGTGCTGTTCTGTGCTGCCGGCGGCCACAAGCGCCGAGTGAGCCAGGCCCCACAATCTGATGAGGGGGCCGGCGCTGCGTAGCGAGTCGGGAGGAAATTTCAGTGCCGTGCGGTGGGCGGCCGGGCGAGTTAAAAACTCGCCGCAGGGTCGAGAACACGGTTCGCGCCCGAACTGCATATGCAATCTCACCGTGTAGGTCGGATGATTGCGGAGGCCGACCAGGCCGACTGCCAGTCGGCCGCAGGCTGCCAGCCTGCCCCACAAGAGGCGCAGACTGCCGCAAGCGGGACATGCCGTCAGCAGACCTGCACGGTTTCGATCCCGAGCATTAGCCCGAGCTTCCGGATCCTGGCCGCAATATGACCGATACCGGCGGCGCAGTGGTGCGCCGGACCCTGCGCGTTCCAGGTGTTGATAAACTCGCGCGCGCCGGGACGGAAGCGGTAGCGGCTGTTGGTATTGCCGATTTCGAGGATGGGTCCGGGCACCGATTCGCCTTCCGCGGTCAGCAGTTTGATGCGTGCTTGGTCTTCGACCACGGAAAGCAAAGTCACGGGTCCGTGTTTGATGCTCATCTCAACCGAGAGGCCGCGGCCGACTTTTCCGTGATACACGCTCAGAGGCCGCACCTTGGTCTTGCCTTCCGCAATGGCGACGTGGCCCGGGCCGTCGTGGCCCATCAGAATCACGTCATCCCGATAATCGGTCCCATAGTATTCGGTGAACGATCCGCCGACGCCGAACGCGTCGAGGATCTTCATTGCCTGCAAGTTCTTGACTTCGTACTCGCCGGCGACCGGGATGCCGCGAGCCGTGAGCAGGCTGGTCCCGAGAATGATGGAACTGATGGCGTCTTCATTGGCGGGATTTCCCGACCCCGAGTAGTAGTAGGCCAGAGAGCCGAGGCGATGGTCCGCCACAAGGCGATCGAGCGCAATCGAACTCCGCGCGGCCCGTTCGAGTTCCACCGGCGGGCAATCCGGCTGAATATCGAACATCTCGTGAAAACCGGAGACTCGGGCTTGGATATCGGCGGTGGACGCCTGTTCGCGCAGGGCGGCCAACTCATCCACTTCGAGCATCTCGATGTGTCCGCCAAAGGTGGCCAATTGCAGCGTGAGATCGGTGTAGACGTCGAGCATGCCGCCGTAATAGTGGCCCATCAGCCCCATGCGGTTGTGCTCCATCGCGCGGACCACGCGAGCCGCCGCCAGCCATTCCTCGAGCTCGTTCCAGGCCGGATCGTCATCGTCCAGCGTCCCCGTAAGAGGAAAGAACGGGATGCCGCAGCGGCGGAAGACATTTGCGATCTCGGGCACGGGACAGGCCTGGCACCAGGCCAGCCACTCGCCGGTCATGCGGCTGCGATCCCGCATCGCGTTGAACGAGGCGTAGTCGATGGCGTCTCCGGGCGAGAGATTGAGGAGGATCACCGGAACCTTGGCGCGCCTCACGACGGGCAGCACGGTCGAGGAGAGCGCATAGGTGGTGACGTGCAGGAAAAGCAGATCGAGATCGGCGCTGCGGGCGGCGTGGCCGGCCTCCAGCGCCTTTTCGGGAGTATCGACCATGCCGAAGTTGACGACTTCGGCTCCGCTTTGGGCGATGCGGCCGGCGACCCGCGCCGCGTAGCCGTTCAGACGATCGAGCAGTCCTGGGAATTGCGGCCAATATGCGTCGAGTCCGATGGCGAAAAGGCCGGCACGCACAGCGGAGCCCGCGTTGTGGGGCTGGGCCGTCAAATCGACAACTCCTCGTCGAAACAGACCGCGACTTTACCACAGCGGCCCGATGCCATCAGCGAGTAGGCTTCTCCGACGCGGTCGAGTCCGAAGCGGTGCGTCACCAGGTCGGCCGGATGCAGGCTCCAGCGCACCAACAGCTCCACCAGTTCTTCCATGCGCCAGGTGGAGGTCACCCACGAGCCGTAGATGGTTTTCTGGTCGTGGATGATGTCCGGCGACGGGTTGAACTCGACGCGTCCACCTTCGCCGAGGAAGACGATGCGCCCCCATTTTCGCGTGGCGCGAATGGCGGTGGCGCGCGCGTGGTCGTTGGCGGAGCAATCCACGGCGCGCTCCACGCCATGGCCTTCGGTGAGGTCCAAAACCTGGCCGACGTTTTCGGGTCCGGCGGTGAGCACAGCGTTACACAGATTGAGTTCGGTCGCGAGCTGAAGCCGCTCCGGGATCACGTCGCTGCCGATGATTTGGGTTGCACCCATTTTGCGGCACAGCGCGGCGGCGGCCAACCCGACCGGCCCGAGACCCGTGATCAGCACGCGATCGGCGCCTGAGATGCCGATCTTTTGCAGGCCTTCGTAGACGGTGCCGAAGCCGCACGCCACCTGTGCGCCATCAAGGTACGACAACTCGTCCGGAAGCGCGATCAGGTCCTTCTCCTCGGCGAGCAGGTAATCGGCCATGCCGCCGTCGCGCTGCCAGCCATAGGCGCGGCGATACTTCGTGCTGGTGCAGGAGATCATGTATCCGCGCCGGCAATCGTTGCAGACGCCGCACCCGGAGATGTGATAGACAATCACCCGGTCGCCCGGTTGGAAGCGGCGGCAGCCAGGGCCGACGCGGACGATCTGGCCCGCTGGTTCGTGCCCGGCAATGAATCCCTGATAGCCCTCGGGGCCTTTGCCCAGATGCTCGTGATAGATACAGCGGATATCGGAGCCGCAAATGGTGGAGGCCTTCATTCGCAGCAACACTTCACCGTGTCCCGGTTCGGGCACGGGGGCTTCACGCAACTCAACGGTGCTGTTGCCCGGCAAATAGGCGCCTGTCATTGTTCGTGGCAGCGTTTCAGGCATGTGGTGTCCTCTACGGAGGCGTGATTTCGCCGTTCACGTCCCAAAGATCTTCCCAGCTTTGTCCCGCTTTCCAGAGGAAGACCTGTCCCTTGACCAACCTGCAGTTGCGATCGATGGCGGCGATACGGGCCATCTCTCCGTCGCTGAGGGGATCGCGGCAGACGGCTTCGAGATTGGCGGTGTAATTGTCGCGTTTGACTGACATCGGGATCGGCACGTGGCCGCGCGCGACGGCCCACTTGAGGCAGACGGCCGCCGGATGCACACCGTGACTGCGCGCGATCTCGATAATCACCGGGTCGTGCATGTCGACGGTGT
>Ga0335083_10006020_pt1 | contig 15265 bp, 18 predicted proteins | sample Lox_Sample_42_FD_206716 | JGI IMG/M metagenome (GOLD analysis project Ga0335083, IMG submission 206716) | Soil microbial communities from Loxahatchee National Wildlife Refuge, Florida, United States - Lox_Sample_4.2 | ecosystem: Environmental > Terrestrial > Soil > Wetlands | place: USA... | reverse complement strand
GCATGCGCACCTGGGCGCCGGAGAACGTCTCCACCTGGAGCTCGCCCGCGGTCGAGCCGTCCACCGTGTACGCCGCTGCTGCGCCGAAGCTCTCGACCGGGAAGCGGACGACGCCGCGCCCGACCTCCTCGTCGGGGTTGAACGCGACCTTCACCGTCCCATGCGGGATCTCGGGCTGCGAGGCAAGATACGCGGCCGCGGCCATGATCTCGGCGACGCCGGCCTTGTCGTCGGCCCCGAGGAGCGTGGTCCCGTCGGTCGTGATCAGCTCGTGGCCGACGTGGTTCTCGAGCTCCGGAGACAGCTCGGGACGGATCTCCTGGCCGGAGTCGCCGAGCCGGATCTCCCCGCCCTCGTACCGCACCCGCTGCGGCGAGACCCCGGCGCCGCTCACCTCGCGTGCGGTGTCGACGTGGGCGAACAGCGCGATCGTCCGCACCTCGTGCTCGACCGTGGCGGGCAGGGTCGCCGTCACGTAGCCGTGCTCGTCGATCGCGGCGTCAGCCAGGCCGATCTGCTCGAGCTCGTCACGGAGGAGTCGCAGCAAATCCAGCTGGCCGGGCGTGCTCGGATAGGTGTCCGACTCCTCGTCGGACCGCGTGTCGATGCGGACGTACCGGAGGAAGCGCCCGGCCGCGTCCTCTGCCAGCTGCGCGGCGAGCGTCGTCTCCGTCGGCACCGCGCGAGTGTACGTTCGGGGAGTGGCCCTCCGCCTCGTTCAACTCTATGTCGGCCTCGTCCTGTACGGGATCAGCTCCTCGCTGCTCGTCCTCGCCGGGCTCGGGCTCGATCCCTGGGATGTCTTCCACCAGGGGCTCTCCCGGACGTTCGGTCTCGCGATCGGAACGTGGGCGATTCTCGTGGGTGTCGCCGTGCTGCTGCTCTGGATCCCACTCCGCCAGCGGCCCGGGATCGGAACCGTGAGCAACGTGGTGCTCGTCGGCTTGACCATGGACGTCGTCCTCGGCCACGTGCACGCGCCGCACGCGCTCGGCGTGCGCATCGCCTGTCTCCTGTGCGGCGTGCTCCTGAACGGAATCGCGACGGGCGCGTACATCGGGGCGGGGCTCGGTCCCGGGCCGCGTGACGGCCTGATGACGGGGCTCGCGGCGCGCGGCCATTCGATCCGCCTGGTGCGCACCGGGCTCGAGGTGACGGTCCTCGTGACCGGCTGGCTGCTCGGGGGCACCGTCGGAATCGGCACGGTCGTCTACGCACTCTCGATCGGTCCGCTCGCGCACGTGTTCATCCCGCTCTTCGCGCACGGCCGGCCGACGCCCGAGAACGCGCTGGAGGCCGTATAACCGCCGTCGGGCTCGCGCTCGCCTCAGCCGTCCTCTTCGGTGCGATGAGCGTGGCGTTGCGCATGGCACTCGACCGTGACCCCGACGTCGCGCTCGGGACGATCGCAACCTCCGGCACCGCGCTCGTCGTCGCCCTCGTCGCGGCCGCGGGCGAGTCCCCGGCGCGCGGCCTCCATCTCTCCTCGGCCTGGCCGTTTCTCCTTGCGGGGCTCCTCTCGCCGGGAGCGGCCCAGATCCTCGTCACGATCGCGATCCGTGAGTCGGGTTCTGCACGCGTGTCGATGATCTTCGGCACGGCCCCTCTCGTCTCGGTGACGATCGCGCTCGTCTTTCTCGATGAGCCCGCCAGCGCGCCGCTCATCGCGGGAGCCGTTCTCGTCGCGGGGGGCGCGGTGGAGCTCGCACGCGAGCGCGAGCGTCCCGCCCATCTCGACCGGCTCGGCCTCGTGTTCGCGTTCGCCGGGGCGACGCTGTTCGCGATCCGCGACAACCTCGTACGCCACCTGGCCGTCGGGAAGACGCCCGTGCCGCCCGCCGTCGCCGCTGCGGCTGCGCTCCTCGGCGGGACGTTGCTGATCGCCGTGTGGGCGCGCCGGGGGATCGGGCGTCGCTGGCTGCGCTTCCTGCCGGCAGGCGTGCTCTTCGGCGCCTCGTACGTCTCCCTCTTCGAGGCGTACTACCGCGGCCGCGTCACCGTGGTGGCACCCCTCGTCGCGATCGAGTCGCTCGCCGGGGTCGCGCTCTCGGCCCTGCTCCTCCGGGACTCGGAGCGCGTGGGGAAGCGGCTGCTCCTCGGCGCGGGGCTCATCGTTGCGGGCGGAGCCCTGATCGGCGCCTATCGCTGACAGCCCTGGAGCAGATCTGCTATAACAAGGCTTAGATTTTCTCACCATAGGAGGTAGAACAACACATGGCGAAGACCATCGGCATCGACCTGGGCACGACGAACTCGTGCATGGCCGTGCTCGAGGGTGGCGAGCCGACCGTCATCCCGAACGCGGAGGGCGGGCGCACGACCCCGTCCGTCGTCGCATTCACGAAGGACGGCCAGCGGCTCGTCGGAGCCCCCGCGCGCCGGCAGCAGGTCACCAACCCACAGAACACGATCTTCTCGATCAAGCGCTTCATGGGGCGCAAGTTCGACGAGGTGACGGAGGAGATGACGATCGTCCCGTACGAGGTCGACAAGGGCCCGAACGGCGACGTGCGCGTCACGGCGGAGGGCAAGGAGTACGCCCCGCCCGAGATCAGCGCGATGATCCTCCAGAAGCTCAAGCAGGACGCGGAGGCGTACCTCGGCGAGACCGTGACGGACGCCGTCATCACCGTTCCCGCGTACTTCAACAACGCGCAGCGGGAGGCGACGAAGGACGCCGGCAAGATCGCCGGTCTCAACGTCTTGCGCATCATCAACGAGCCGACCGCGGCCTCGCTCGCCTACGGGCTCGACAAGGAGTCCGACCAGACGATCCTCGTCTTCGACCTCGGCGGCGGCACGTTCGACGTGTCCGTGCTCGAGCTCGGCGACGGCGTGTTCGAGGTCAAGTCGACCGCGGGCGACAACCATCTCGGCGGCGACAACTTCGACAAGGCCGTCGTCGACTGGATGGCCGGGGAGTTCAAGAAGGACCAGGGCATCGACCTCGCGGCCGACAAAATGGCGCTACAGCGGCTCTACGAGGCCGCCGAGAAGGCGAAGATCGAGCTGTCGTCCACGATGACGACCCAGATCAACCTTCCGTTCATCACGGCTACGCCGGAAGGCCCGAAGCACCTCGACCTGCAGCTCACGCGGGCGAAGCTCGAGGAGATCACGGCCGACCTGCTCGAGCGGACGGTGGGGCCGACGAAGCAGGCGCTCACCGACGCGGGACTCGACGCTTCGAAGATCGACCACGTCGTCCTCGTCGGCGGCATGACCCGCATGCCGGCGGTGCAGGAGAAGGTCAAGGAGATCGTCGGCAAGGAGCCGCACAAGGGCGTCAACCCGGACGAGGTCGTCGCAGTCGGCGCCGCGCTCCAGGCCGGTGTGCTCAAGGGTGAGGTCAAGGACATCCTCCTGCTCGACGTCACCCCGCTCTCGCTCGGGATCGAGACGAGAGGCGGCGTGATGACGAAGCTGATCGAGCGCAACACCACCATCCCGACGAAGAAGTCCGAGGTCTTCACGACCGCGGAGGACAACCAGCCCTCGGTTGAGGTGCACGTGCTGCAGGGCGAGTCGGAGATGGCGACGTACAACAAGACGCTCGGCAAGTTCCAGCTCGTCGGGATTCCTCCGGCGCCGCGCGGGATGCCGCAGATCGAGGTCACGTTCGACATCGACGCAAACGGGATCATCAACGTCTCGGCGAAGGACATGGGCACCGGGAACGTCCAGCAGATCCAGATCCAGGGCGGCTCCGGGCTCAGCGAGGACGAGGTGCAGGAGATGATCCGCAACGCCGAGTCCCATGCCGAGGATGCCCACCGCCTGCGCGAGGCCGCGGACACGAAGAACCTCGCCGAGACGCTCGCGTACCAGACCGAGCGCTCGCTCAAGGAGCATCGCGACAAGCTCGAGGAGTCCGAGGCCTCGACGATCGAGGGCCGGATCATGGAGCTGCGCCAGGCGCTCGAGGGCGACGATCTCGCCGAGATCCGCACGAAGATGGATGCGCTGCAGGAGTCCTCGCACAAGCTCGCCGAGGTGCTCTACGCCGAGGCCGCGCAGCAGGCGCAGGCGTCCGCGGGCGGCAACGGCGACACGACCTCCGACTCCGGCGACGAGGTCGTCGAGGAAGGCGAGTACGAGGTCGTGGACGAGGAGGCGCCGACCTCGTGAGCGGCGCGCAGGACGAAAGGCAGGTGCCTGGCGCGGCGGAGCCGAGCCAGGCACCTGATGGAGACGACGCATCGAGCGACGCCGTCGAAGACGACCGTCTCTTGCGGCTCGCCGCCGACTTCGAGAACTACAAGAAGCGGGCGGCGCGCGAGCGGCAGGAGTACGTCGCGCTCGCGAACGAGCGGCTGATCGCCGAGCTCCTCCCGATCCTCGACGACCTCGAGCGGGCGCTGAGTGCCGCCGAGCAGCACGAGGAGGCGCAGCTCGAGGAGGGCGTGCGGCTCGTCCATCGCTCGCTCGCGGGGTTGCTCGAACGCCACGGTGTGACCGGCATCGAGACGGACGGGAAGTTCGACCCGCACGTCCACGAGGCGCTGCTCTCCCAGCCGGCCGAGGCCGAGGAGGGCTCGGTGATCGACGTCGTGCAGAAGGGCTACAAGCTCGGCGACCGCGTCGTGCGGCCTGCCCGGGTCGTCGTCGCGGCCGCGCCCGTTCCGGCGGAGGCTCCGGAAGCCGATGGCTGAGTCGCTCTACGACACGCTCGGCGTCGAGAAGAGCGCGTCGGCCGACGAGATCAAGAAGGCGTACCGGAAGCTCGCGCGCCAGTACCACCCGGATACCAACCAGGGCGACAAGGGCGCGGAGGAGCGCTTCAAGCAGGTGCAGACCGCGTACGACGTCCTCTCCGATGACGAGAAGCGAAAGGCCTACGACCGCTTCGGCTCGACGAACGGTCGCGGGGCTCCCGGCCCGGACGGCGCCAACGTCGACTTCGGCGACTTCGAGTGGAGCGGCGATCTCGGCGACATCCTCGGCGGCATCTTCGGCAACTTCGGCGGCTCGGCCCGTGGCGGCCGCCGCGGCCGCCCGCAGCCGGTGAGAGGGGCCGACGTCGAGACCGAGGTTCGCCTCTCCTTCGAGGACTCGCTCCGCGGCGCCGAGGCCAAGGTGCCGGTCGAGCTGACCGTCGCGTGCTCGCAGTGCGGGGGCACCGGCGCGGAGCCCGGCACGGCTCCGGTCATCTGCCCGGAGTGCAACGGCCGCGGCGTCGTCTCCGAGTCGCAGGGCCTGTTCGCGCTCTCGCAGCCGTGTCCGCGTTGCCGCGGCAACGGCACCGTGATCGAGAAGCCGTGCTCGAAGTGCCACGGTTCCGGTCGCGAGCGGCGCCGGCGAACCTTCACCGTGAAGATCAAGCCGGGCGTCAAGGACGGGACGAAGATCCGGCTCAAGGGAAAGGGCGAGGCCGGCCAGCACGGCGGCCCGAACGGCGACCTGATCGTCGTGACGCGGGTCGAGGCCTCGCCGACGTACGAGCGGCGCGGTGACGACCTGATCGTGCAGGTGCCGGTCGCCTTCCCGACCGCCGCGCTCGGCGGCAAGGTCGAGGTGCCGACGCCGGAAGGCGCGGTCGCGCTCAAGATTCCCGCCGGTTCCGAAGACGGCAAGCTGCTGCGGATCAAGGGCCGCGGCGCGCCGAAGCTGAGCGGCTCCGGCAAGGGCGACGTTCTCGCGCGCGTCCGGATCCAGGTCCCGAAGCGCGTGAACAAGAAGGAACGCGAGCTCCTGGAGGAGCTGCAGAAGGGTGTCGGCTGATGTCAGAGCACGACGACCTCCTCAAGCAGGGCCCGCGGGAGGCGCCCGAGCCGGAGACGGCCGAGGAGCGTTCCCGCCGCACCGGGCTCAAGACGGCGGGCGGCGGTGTCGCCGCCGGCGGGATCGGGCTCGCCAAGGCGGGGATCCTCGGCAAGCTCTTCTTCTGGTTCCTCCTGTGGCACGGTGCGGTCACGGCAGCCCGCATCGGCGGCTGGGTCGGGATCCTGCTCATCGCTGCGCTAGTCGGCGGCTTCCTCCTCTACCGCAACCGGCAGACGCACGCCTGATGGATACCGCCGACCGCCCGATCTACATGATCTCGGTCGCCGCCGAGCTGGTCGGGATGCACCCGCAGACCCTGCGGATGTACGAGACGAAGGGTCTCGTGAGGCCGCAGCGGACGCCCGGCGGCACGCGGCTCTACTCGGAGGCGGACGTCGAGCGGCTGCGAATCGTCCAGCGGCTCACGTCCGAGCTCGGTCTCAACCTCGCCGGCGTCGAGCTCGTGCTGCGGCTCGAGGACGAGCTACGGAAGGCGCACGCGCAGGTCGAGCGGCTTCAGCGGCAGCACCGCCGGGACGTGCAGAAGGTGCACAAGCAGTACCGCCGCGACCTCGTGCTCGTGCGCGACGAGCGGCTTCCAGAAAGGCAGTGACGATGGACTTCAACAAGCTGACGATCAAGGCGCAGGAGGCCGTCGCGGCGGCGCAGGAGCTGGCGCGCCGGAACGGCAACCCCGAGCTCTATCCCGAGCATCTCCTGCTGGCGCTCCTCGACCAGGAGCTGCCGCGCGAGCTCGTCACCGACGTGGACGCATTGCGCGCGCAGGCGGAAGCGACGCTCGCGCAGAAGCCTCACATCGACGGCTCGCAGCAGCAGCCGGGCGCGTCGTCCGCGTTCTCGAAGGTGCTCGACCGCGCCTTCGACGAGGCGAAGAAGCTGGAGGACGAGTACGTCGCGGCGCAGCATCTCCTGCTCGCGCTGGACGTCGTTCCGCGCGACGAGCTGCTCGCGAAGATCGCGGAGGTCACGGCCGGGCGGCGCGTCACATCGCCCGATCCCGAAGGCACGTACCAGGCGCTCTCGAAGTTCGGCCGCGACCTCACCGAGGCGGCCGAGACCGGGAAGCTCGATCCGGTCATCGGCCGCGACGAGGAGATCCGCCGCGTGATCCAGGTGCTCTCGCGCCGGACGAAGAACAACCCCGTCCTGATCGGCGAGCCGGGGGTCGGCAAGACCGCGATCGTCGAAGGGCTCGCGCAGCGGATCGTCGCCGGCGACGTGCCCGAGTCGCTGAAGGGGAAGCGCGTCTGGGCGCTCGACATCGGCGGCCTGCTCGCCGGCTCGAAGTATCGCGGCGAGTTCGAGGAGCGGCTCAAGGCCGTCCTGGAGGAGATCGTGAACGCGGCAGGCGAGATCATCGTCTTCATCGACGAGCTGCACACGATCGTCGGCGCCGGCGCCGCCGAGGGCGCCGTCGACGCCGCGAACATGCTCAAGCCGATGCTCGCGCGCGGCGAGCTCCGCTGCGTCGGCGCGACGACGCTCGACGAGTACCGCAAGCACATCGAGAAGGACGCAGCGCTTGAGCGCCGGTTCCAGCCGGTCTTCGTCGGCGAGCCGTCCGTCGCCGACACGATCGCGATCCTGCGCGGCCTGAAGGAGCGGTACGAGGCGCACCACAAGGTGCGGATCCGCGACGCTGCGCTCGTCGCCGCGGCCGTCCTCTCCGAGCGCTACATCGCCGACCGGCAGCTGCCCGACAAGGCGATCGACCTCGTCGACGAGGCCGCCTCCCGGCTGAAGATGGAGATCGAGTCGTCGCCGGTCGAGCTCGACGAGGCGAACCGGCGCGTGACGCAGCTCGAGATCGAGCTCGCCGCCATGGGCGGCGAGTCCGAGGACGTCCGCGCACCGCTCGAGGCCGAGCTTGCGGAGGCGAAGGAGCGCCGCGACGGCCTCGCCGCGCGCTGGGCGCGCGAGAAGGAGGCGCTCGACCGGATCGGCGAGATCACGCAGCAGATCGACGCGCTCCGCATGGAGGCCGAGCGGGCCGAGCGCGAGGGCAACCTCCAGCGCGTCGCCGAGATCCGCTACGGGGAGCTGCCCGCGCTCGAGCGGGAGCTCGAGGAGCGCGACTCGCAGCAGGCCGCCGAGTCGATGGTGAAGGAAGAGGTCGACGAGGACGACGTCGCGGCGGTCGTCGCGCGGTGGACGGGAATCCCCGTCGATCGGTTGCTCGAGGGCGAGACGGAGAAGCTCGTGCAGATGGAGAACCGGCTGCACAAGCGCGTCGTCGGCCAGGACGAGGCGGTCGCGGCCGTCGCGAATGCGCTCCGTCGCGCGCGCACGGGCCTGCAGGACCCGAACCGTCCGATCGGCAGCTTCGTCTTCTTGGGCCCGACCGGCGTGGGCAAGACCGAGCTCGCCCGGGCCCTGGCCGAGTTCATGTTCGACGACGAGCACGCGATGGTCCGGCTCGACATGAGCGAGTACCAGGAGCGGCACACGGTCGCGCGCCTGATCGGTGCGCCGCCCGGCTACGTCGGCTACGACGAGGGCGGCCAGCTCACCGAGGCGGTGCGGCGGCGGCCGTACAGCGTGATCCTGCTCGACGAGATCGAGAAGGCGCACGCGGAGGTCTTCGATGTCCTGCTTCAGGTGCTCGACGACGGGCGCCTCACCGACGGCCAGGGCCGTACGGTCGACTTCCGCAACACCGTTCTGATCATGACCTCGAACGTCCGCTCGACCGACGCGCTGCGCGATGTGTTCAGGCCCGAGTTCCTCAACCGGATCGACGAGGTGATCGAGTTCCAGCCGCTCTCGAAGGAGCAGATCGCCGAGATCGTCGACCTGCAACTCGCACGGCTGCGCGAGAGGCTCGCCGAGCGCCGGATCGAGCTCGAGCTGACCGACGCGGCGAAGGAGACGCTCGCCGAGGCCGGCTGGGATCCGGCGTACGGCGCGCGGCCGCTCAAGCGCGCGATCCAGCGGCTCCTCGAGAACCCGCTCGCGCTGCGCCTGCTCGAGGCCGACTTCGCCGACGGCGACACGATCCGCGTGGATGCCGAGGACGGCGAGATCCGCTTCGAGAAGGCCGGTGCCGAGGCCGCTGCCGCAATGGCCTGAACGTGCTCGTCGTCGCTGCGACCGAAGAGGAGCTGGCGCTCCTGCGCGAGTTCGACACCGTCTGCTGCGGGGTCGGGCCGGTCGAGGCGGCGCTGCAGACCGCCCGGGCGCTCGAGGAGCGCCGGCCGGCAGCCGTCGTCCATGCCGGGATCGCGGGGTCCCGGACCCTCGAGTCGCCGGCCGTCGTGCTCGGCAGCGAGGCGGTCTACTGCGACGTGATCGATCCCGCGTCGACCCTGCCGCGGATCGAGCGGGCGCGTCCCGACGCAGGGCTGCTCGAGCGTGCTCGCACCGCCCTGCCGGAGGCGCACGTCCTGGCGATCGCCACGTGCGGCAGGGTAGGCGGGGGAACGGGTTTCGACGTCGAGGCGATGGAAGGCTTCGGCGTGCTGCGCGCGTGCGAGCTCGCCGGCGTGCCGGCGGTCGAGCTGCGCGCGATCTCGAACTCGCCGGACGAGGCAGACCGAACGCGCTGGCGCTTCGACGAGGCGTTCGCCGCACTCGCCGTCGCGTTACACAGACTCGACGTCCTCTAGGAACTCGGCGTTGCCGTGGCGCGTCGGTGCGCCGTAGGCGAGGAAGAGGATCTCCTCGCCGGTCTCGTTGCGAGGCTGCAGAGGCGTGCCGGAATGGACGACGACGACTCCCCCGGGCTCGACGTCGATCCGCTCCCAGGGATCGCCGAGCAACATCGTGAGCGTGCCGCGCAGCGGGACGAAGACCTCCTCCTGGTCCGGATCGAGGTGGCGGCGCCCACGCGTCTGGGCCGGATAGCGCCACATCCGCGCCCGCGACTCGCTCATCTGGGCCGGTTCGGTCAGTGTGGCGGCCTGGCGCGGCTCCTGGCCTTCGTGGCCCGGCCGCTCCTCCCAGTCGAGATCGGAGTTGTGCACGACGTCCCAGCCCACGGGCCGACGATACCCTCCGCGCCGATGGCAGAGCCTCGTCCAGCCGCGCTGCCGCCCGCCGAGCGGACGATCGGCCAGCTCGTGGCCGAGTCGATCCGGTTCTACGGCGAGCACTTCTGGCCGTCGCTCAGGCTCGGGCTCGCGCCTGCGATCGCGGCGGTCGTCGGGGCGAATGTCTCGCGGCGGACGACGCTCATCGTCTCACCGACGATGTTCGGCGCTCTGCTCAGCGCGACGTTCGTCTACGCCAGTTTCCTCGTGCTCGAGAGTCGTCCTTCGCGGAGCCGCCTCGTCGTTGCCTGGCTCGCCGGCTGGCTCGCCTTCGCGCCCGTGGTGTTCCTCGTCGACGAGTACATCCTGCCCGGGGTCTTCTGGGTGGTCGCGTTCGGACTGCTCGTGCCGGTGCTCGTGGCCGAGGAGGTCGCGGTACCCGCGGCCGTCTCGCGCGCCTGGCGCCTCGCACGTGCCGATCTCGTTCACCAGGCAGGATCACTGCTCACCCTTGGGATCGTCGTCCTCCTCACGCAGGCGGTCCTCGCCTTCGTCCTCCGCGGCTTCGGCGACACGGCGGAGTGGGTTGCCTACTCCCTCGCGAGCGTCGTCGTCTCGCCGCTGCTGTTCATCGGCGCGGCGCTCCTGTACGTGGACCAGGCCGCGCGGGTCGAGTAGGTTGCCGGTATGCCTATCTACATCCTGCTTTCGCGGGTCTCGCAGCAAGGGGTCCAGACGCTCCAGAGCAACCCGGCCCGGCTTCAAGAGGTCAACCGCGACGTCGAGGAGCTCGGTGCGACGGTGCTCCACCAGTGGGCGACGCTCGGGGAGTTCGACTTCGTCAACGTCGTCGAGGCGCCCGACACCGCGACGATCGCCAAGGTCTCGGTCGCCCTCGGCGCCCGCGGGTCGACCCGGGTTCAGACCCTGCCGGCCCTCACCATCGACGAGTTCGTCCAGACGATCGAGTAGCTACCCGGCGACGCGGCGGACGGTCACGCCCCACGCCGCGCCGGTCGCGAACAGTTCGTCGGGATCCACCTCGCCGAGCCGGCCCAGAAGGTGCGGCTCGGGATCGTCCTCCGTGCAGCCGAAGACCGCTGCGTGGAGCTCGGGTGCGGGCGGCTCGTCCTTCGTCCGCTCTGCCTCTTCGGCCCGCCGCTCGGCCTCCTCGGCCGCCGGGCCTTCCATGTAGCCGCGGGGCATCAATGGAGGGTAGTGCGTACCCTCGAGACGTGTCGCACGCCCTCGCCGTCCACGCGCTGGAGAAGCGCTACGGGCCCGTCCACGCGCTCAAGGGAGTCGACCTCTCGGTGGAGGAGGGCGAGCTGGTGGGCCTGCTCGGCCCGAACGGAGCCGGCAAGTCGACGCTCGTGAAGATCGCAGTCGGGCTCGTGCGCGCGACGCGCGGGCGGGCCGAGGTGAAGGGAGCGCGGGCGGGCTCGCGCCCGGCACTCGCCGAGCTCGGCTACCTCGCCGAGCTCTTTCGCTTTCCCGGCTGGTACACGGCGGACGAGGTCCTCGCTCTCCACCAGCGGTTGACCGGCTCCGACGGCGACGTCGGCGAGCGGAAGCGCCTCCTCGAGCTCGTCGCTCTCGCCGACGCGCGCGACCGCCGGGTGGACGGGATGTCGAAGGGGATGCAGCAGCGTCTGGGGATCGCGCAGGCGCTCGTCGGCTCGCCGCGCGTCCTCGTCCTCGACGAGCCGACCTCGGCCCTCGATCCGGCCGGGCGCCGCATCGTGCGCGTCCTGCTCGAGGAGCTCCGCGGCCGCGGCGTCTCCGTCCTGCTCAACTCGCATCTGCTCTCGGAGATCGAGCTCGTCTGCGACCGCGTCGCGATCCTTCGCGCCGGCGAGGTCGTCGCTGCCGGCTCGCCCGCCGAGCTCTCGCGGCCGCGCGGGGTCGAGCTCGAGACCGACGAAGGGACGCGCACGATCGAGGGAGCGACGCGCGAGGACGCCGCTCGACTCGTCGCCGAGGCCGTCGCCGCCGGCAGACGGGTCTACGGCGTCCGGGTGCTCACGTCCACTTTGGAGGACACCTACCTGGAAGCGGTGGGGGACGAGGTCTCGTGACAGCGGTGCTCACGATCGCCGGCTACGGCTTTCGCGAAGCCGTGCGGCGAAAGGTGTTCGCGGTCGTCGTGCTGCTCACGGCTGCCTTCCTCGGCCTCTTCTGGCTCGCGAACCACTACGTCTTCACCCGGCTCTCGACGATCACGCCGCCTGCGGACGTCAACGTCGACACGCGAACCTTCGCGGGCGCGTTCCTGCTCGGGCTGGCCATGTTCGCGACGCTCTTCCTCGGCGTCGTGCTCGCCGTCTTCCTCACGCTCGGCGTCGTCTCGGGGGACGCGGAACGCGGGCTGTTGCAGCCGCTCGTCGTGCGCCCGGTCGGCAGGACGACCTTGCTGCTCTCCCGCTTCCTCGGCGCCGCCGCCGTCTGCATCGTCTACGTGCTCGCGGTCTACGGGATCGCGGTGGCGATCATCGACGAGACCGGTCACTGGACGCCCGCCTCGACGGTGGCGCCGGGTCTCGAGCTCGCCGGCGGCGTCGTGATCGTGATCGCGCTCTCGATCCTCGGCTCGGTCGTGCTCTCCTCGACGGCGAACGGGATCGCCGTCTTCATGCTCTTCGGCGCGGGCCTCACCGCCGGGCTGCTCGGCACGATCGGCCACGCGCTCAACTCGCACACGATCGAGCACGCCTCGAAGGTCGCAGCCTGGGCGCTGCCGTTCGAGGCGCTCTACCAGGACGGGCTGCGGCTCATCTCCAGCAACGCGAGCGGGCTCACCGGCTTCCTCCTCCAGCTCGGCCCGTTCGGCGGTGCATACGTGCACGGCTGGGAGATCCGCGTCTGGGCGGCCGGCTACCTCTGCGTGGCGCTCGCGCTCGCCGTCTTCGCGTTCTCGCGCCGGGATCTCTAGAGCGTGACGGCGACCTTTCCGGCGAGGTTCGCGTTCTGCGCGACGAGCGCGCGGTTCGCGGCCTGCGTCCGGCCGCCGCTCTCGCGATGGAGGTGTGAGAGGACGTACGGCGTCACGGCCTGGCCGCTGACGCCCTCGGCCGCTGCGGCGGCCAGCGCCGCCTCGAGCAGCGGCTCGATGTCCTCGAGCGGCTCGTCCGGCGGCCTGCCCAGCAGAAGCCCTGCGCCGCCGAGCCTCCAGTGCGCTGCGGCGACCTGCGCGGCTTCTGCCGGCGAGTCCACCCGCGCGGAGACGGGCGGCCCGCCTGCCGCCGCGTAGAAGAGCGGCAGCGTGTCGACGCCGAACCCCAGCACCGGTACGCCGAGCGACTCCAGCAGCTCGGCCGTCGCAGGAACGTCGAGGAGTGACTTGACGCCCGCCGAGACGACGAGTGCGGGCGTTCGGGCGAGCTGCGCGAGGTCGGCGGAGACGTCCGGTGGATCCGGAAAGCCCCGGTGGACGCCGCCGATGCCGCCGGTCGCGAGGATGCGGATGCCGGCCGCGCGTGCGATCGCGAGCGTGCCTCCGACCGTGGTTGCGCCGATCGCCCCCTGCACGGCCGCCGCAGCGAGGTCGCGCGGCCCGACCTTCCGCGCAAAGGGACCGAAGCGTCCGAGCTCCTGCTCCGTCAGCCCGACGTGCACCTCTCCCTCCAGAACACCCACCGTCGCCGGGACGGCGCCTGCCGCGCGCACCTGCCGCTCAGACTCGAGCCCGACCTCGACGCCCTCGCCCGGCGGGAAGCCGTGCGCGACGAGCGTCGTCTCGAGCGCGACGACGGCGCCGCCCGAGTCGAGGGTCTCGCGCACCTCGTCGGCGATGCGGATCACGCGGACAGTTCCATCTCCGCGAAGCGGCTCTCCTCGCCCCGCCGCACCTCGTGGAAGCCGGCGCGCCGATACGCGCGCAGCGCGCGCTCGTTCCAGCGCGCGACCCAGAGCCGGAAGGTGCGCGGCCGCCACTCGCGGCGCGCGTAGTCGAGCCCGGCGGCGATGAACGGCTGGGCGAGGCCGCGTCCGGTGAGTTCGGGGTGCATGCCGAGGCCCAGCCGCACCTCGTGTCCCTCCGGCACGAAGTTGAAGAAGCCGACGAGCTCGCCGTCGTCGTCGACGACCGCGCGCAGATGCGTGCGCCGGGCCGGGTTCGCGAACAGCTCGACCCGCCTTGGGTCGGCCGACGTGTCGTACCACTCGTACGGGAACTCGTAACGCCAGCCGGCGATCGCGGCCGCCTGCTCGTCGGTGATCGGCTGAACCTTCACGCGGCGCGCTCCATCCGGATGAACTCGTGCTCGCCCACGAGCTCGAAGTGCCTTGTCTCGCGCGCCACCTCGCGGAAGCCGAGTCGCTCATAGAGCCGAATCGCCCGCTCGTTCCACGCCGCGACGAAGAGACGGAACGTGGCCGGCTCCCACTCCTGCGACGCGTACTCGAGCTGGGCACGGAGGAACGACTCGCCGAGCCCGCGGCCCGTCAGATCGGGCCTGAGCCCGACCCCGATCTCGACGACGTCGTCATGCCAGTCGAAGTACCAGAACGCCTCGAGGTCGCCGCTCTCGCCGAGCACGGCGCGGGTGTGGTTCGCGCGCGCCGGATCGTGCATCGCACCCGCGTCGGCGGGGTCGGAAGCGAGGTCGTAGAAGTCCCACGGCGGCTCGTAATGCCATGTCTCCACCTCGCGCGCGTACGTCTCGTTCCAGTCCTCGACCTTCACGGCAGCGACCCCATTTTCGCCACGCAGCGTGCGGCCGCGCCCAGTCCGCGTCGGGCTGCGTCCTCGAGCGAGCCTCCCACGAGGAAGCCGGCGGCGAGTGCGTCGCCCGCGCCGGTGGGGTCGACGACGTCGCCCTCCACCGCGGCGAAGTCGAGCTTCGCCTCCTCGCTGAACACGGTGCACCCGCGCGCGCCGCGCTTGAGCACGCCGACCGGAGCCGTCAGGTAGGCGCCTCCCAGCAGCTCCCACTCCGCCTCGGTCGCGAAGAGGACGTCCGGCGCGAGCTCGTCGAGGAGCGCGCGGAACGGCACCGGCCCGTAGCGGCGGATCTCCGTCCACGCCGCGACGTCGACCGAGACCCGCGCGCCCCGCTCGCGGGCGAGGCGAGCCGCGAGCAGCGCCGTCGCCGCGAGCGGCTCCTCCAGGAGCGCGTAGCCGGAGAGGTGGAGGACGTCGCACGCGACCCAGGCGGCGTCGAGCTCGTCCGGCGCGAACGACGGCGCGGCGCCGCGGTCGGAAGCGAGCGCGCGGTCGCCGTCGCGGACGATCGAGACGACGACACCGGTCGCGCCCTCGGCCACGGGGCCGACCAGTTCGACGCCGTGCGCGCCGAGCTCACGGGCGACGAGCTCGCCGGCCGGGTCGTCGCCGCGCTTCGCGATGCAGCGAGCCTCGGCGCCGAGCTCCGCCGCCCAGGCGGCGACGTTGGCCGCCTGGCCTCCCGCGCCCGATCGGTTGGAGGCCCGCACGTCGCCGCCCGGCGCGAGCGGCTCCGCGAGCAGCACGACCACGTCGAGCAGTACGTCACCGAGCGTCGCGATGCGCAAGG
>Ga0335083_10006019_pt1 | contig 15268 bp, 10 predicted proteins | sample Lox_Sample_42_FD_206716 | JGI IMG/M metagenome (GOLD analysis project Ga0335083, IMG submission 206716) | Soil microbial communities from Loxahatchee National Wildlife Refuge, Florida, United States - Lox_Sample_4.2 | ecosystem: Environmental > Terrestrial > Soil > Wetlands | place: USA... | reverse complement strand
CCATGCGCCGCTACCAAGCACTGATTTCCCACCTGGAGAGCCTGGTCCGCGACGGGACGCTGCGGGTGGGCGACCGGGCCCCCTCCGTACGGCAGATGAGCCGCGAGCACGGCGCGAGCCCCGGCACCGTGGCGCACGCCTACGAGCTGCTGCAGGCGCGGGGCTACCTGCAGCCGCGCGCACGCTCCGGTTTCTTCGTGAGCGATGCGTGGCGCGCCACGGACGACGAGCAGCGCACCTCCCGCCCGCCGCGGCGCGCCACGCAGCCGGATGTCAGCCAGCTGGTCTTCCAGGTGCTGTCCGCGATGCGCCGGCGGGAGCTGGTGCCCTTTGGCTCCGCATTTCCCGGCAGCGACCTGTTCCCGCTGCGGCAGCTGGCACGCGACCTCGCCTTCGCGGCGAGCCACCTCGACCCCTGGAGCACGGTGGAAGACCTGCCCCCGGGCAACCTGGAGCTGCGGCGCCAGATTGCCCGGCGCTACCGGCTGGCGGGCGCGCAGCTCACACCCGAGGAGATCGTCATCACCTCCGGCGCGCTGGAAGGACTCAACCTCGCCCTCCAGGTCACCACGCGCCCCAACGACATCGTCCTGATCGAGTCACCGGCGTTCTATGGCTGCCTGCAGGCGATCGAGAGCCAGGGTCGCCGCGCCCTCGAGGTGCCGACCCACCCGCGCCTGGGGATCGACGTCGGGGAGGTGGCGCGGCTGCTCGAGCAGCACGACGTGCGGGCCTGCTGGTTCATGACGAGCTTCCAGAATCCCCTGGGTGCCACGATGCCGGACTGCGAGCGCGAGCGCCTGGTACGCCTGCTCGCGGCACGCCGCATCCCGCTGATCGAGGACAACGTGTATGCCGAGCTGTACTTCGGCCGGCAGCGCAGCCGCAGCGCCAAGCTCCACGACCGCGAAGGCCTGGTGCTCGACTGCGGCTCGTTCTCGAAGACCCTGGCGCCGGGCTACCGCGTGGGCTGGGTCGCCGGCGGCCGGTTCGCGACCGAGCTGTGGCAGCGCAAGACCATGAGCTCGCTGGCAACCACGATACCGGCACAGGCGGCACTCGCGCGCTACCTCGCCCGCGGGGGCTACGACCGGCACCTGCGCGGCGTGCGTGCCCAGCTGTGCCGCCGGCAACGCGCCTTCGAGGCGGCGATGCGCCGGCACTTCCCGCCGCAGATGAAATGGACGCGACCCGAGGGGGGCTACCTGCTGTGGGCCGAGCTGCCACCCCGGGTAGACGCCATCGAACTGCACCGCCGCGCTCTCGCACAGGGGATCAGCATCGCCCCCGGACCGATCTTCTCCGCACGCCAGGACTTCCGGCATGCGATCCGCCTCAACTACGGCCACGCCTTCACCGCACAGTCGGCCGCCGCCCTGAGCAGGCTCGGCGCGATCATCGCCGCAATGTCGGCCCGACCAGCCTGGATTCCCCGGCCGGGACCCGCCCGGGAAGATCCGATCCCGCGTCGACTATGATCGACCTCACGATCCTGGCCTCTAGTCACAGAAGGGTCCCTGATGCGCATGCTCGTCGTGGGCGCCGGCTCGATCGGCGGACTGTTCGGCGGACGCCTGGTCCAGGCCGGCCGCGACGTCACCTTCCTGGTGCGTCCGAAACGCGCCGAACAGCTCGCCCGCACGGGGCTGCAGATCGTGAGCCCGCACGGCGATGCCACGGTGCACCCGCAGCTCCTGACCAGTGCGGACCTGACGGCGCCGTTCGAGGTCGTCTTGCTCTCGGTGAAGGCCTACTCGCTGGAGCCGGCGATGGCTGACATCGCAGAGTCGGTGGGGCCGGGCACGATGATCCTCCCGGTGCTCAATGGCATGCGCCACCTGGAGGTGCTCGGGCAGCGGTTCGGCAAGGGCGCGGTGATCGGCGGCGCCTGCAAGGCGGCGACGCGGCTCGATGACCAGGGCCGCATCGTGCAGCTGACCCGGCTGCAGGAGATCCTCTACGGAGAGCTCGACGGCTCGGCCTCGCCACGCATCGCCGCGCTGGATGCCTTCATGCAGGGCGCCGGCTTCACCGCCCGTGCCACGGACAGCATTGCGCTCGAGATGTGGCGCAAGTGGGCCTTGCTCGCCAGCATCGGCGGCGTCACCTGCCTGGCGCGCGCGAATACCGGGGAGATCGAGGCGGTGCCTGGCGGCCGGGACTTCCTGCTCGCCTTCTTCCGGGAGGTAGTCGCGGTCATCGAGGCCGTGGGCATGCCGCTCGGTGGAGACTTCCTCGCTGACACCGCGAAGTACCTCGTCCGGCCCGGGGCGCCAACGACCTCCTCGATGTACCGCGACCTGATGGGCGGCCAGGCCACCGAGGCCGAGCAGATCATCGGCGACCTGCTGCGGCGGGGCCAGGCGGCGGGCGTTGCCACGCCGCTGCTCGCGGCCTGCAACGTGCAGCTCGCGGCCTACGAGCAGCGCCGCAGGAACTCGGGCGCACGCGCGTGAGCCCCGGGCGGCGCTTCAGTGCTCGCCGTGGAATGCCACCTGCACCTGGTGGAACAGGGCCCGGGCACGCTCGCGCTGCTCGGACATCTGCCGGGCGGTAGCCTCGCTCCTGGGCCCCACCGCCCGGACGAACGCCTCGTTGGCCCGCGCATACTCACCGGCCACCTGGTAGCACTCGCCGGCACGCTGGTACGCGCCCTGCGCAAAGAACTCGTTCGCCAGCCATTTCGCCTGCTCCGGCACCGAGACCGGGCAGTCGCCAGCAGCCGGGGCAGGATCGGCGAGCGCCACCGCGGCAACGCTGCCTAAGGCTACTGCCAGGATGGCGCCCAGGAGCGCGTGCGGGAATCGTCTTCGGGATATCTCTTGCATGACCCGGGAAATGGCGACGCGCCGCCGGGCAGACAATGCGACTCGAGTAGCAAGCCCGTCTCACCCGACAGGGAGAGGCGCCGACCGCCCCTTGCCCCGCGCCTGCCGCGCCGGTGGTGTTGGCTCCCGAGGGTGCCTCGCGCTGGTACCATCGCTGCGCCTGATTTGGCGCTTTACGGGGCGCGCCCGATCGGGAATCCTCCATCCAGCGCCGTTGAACCGCGGGTTGCCATTGCATACCTCCGCTCCCGACTCCGAGGTCGGTCCGACGGGACTGCGGCGCACGCTGCGCGCACGCCACATGCGCATGATCGCCCTGGGCGGGGTCATCGGTGCCGGCCTGTTCGTCGGCAGCGGCGTGGTCATCCAGGCCACAGGTCCCGCCGCGGTCCTGTCCTTCGCCCTCACCGGCGCCCTGGTGGTGCTGGTGATGCGCATGCTGGGCGAGATGGCCTCGGCCTACCCCGCGGTCGGCGGGTTCTACGCTTACAACCGCATCGCGCTGGGCGAACTCGCCGGGTTCATGACCGGCTGGATGTACTGGTACTTCTGGATCATCGTCGTGGCGCTCGAGGCGGTCGCCGGGGCGCAGCTGCTGAGCTTCTGGTTTCCCGGGGCGCCGCGCTGGGTGTTCACCCTCGGCCTGATGACGCTCTTCACGCTGCTGAACCTGCTGTCGGTGCGCTCCTGGGGCGAGGCGGAGTACTGGTTCGCGCTCATCAAGGTCGCGGCCATCACGGTGTTCCTGGTGGTGGGCGCGCTGGTGATCGCCGGGCTGTGGCCCGGGCACGCCGGCGGCTTTGCCAACCTCACCGCCCACGGCGGCTTCATGCCGCGCGGCCTGGGGCCGGTGCTCACCGGCGCGGTCGCCGCCACCGGCTTCTACTTCGGCTCCGAGATCGTGACGGTCGCGGCCGCGGAGTCGCCGGAACCCGAGCGCGCGGTGGCGCGCGCCACGCAGTCGGTGGTCTCGCGCGTGCTGGTGTTCTACGTCGGCTCGATCCTCGTGGTCGTGACGCTGGTGCCCTGGACCGACCCGCGCATGGCCCAACCCTACGTCGCCGCCCTCGGCATGCTGGGGGTGCCGGGCGCGGGCCAGATCATGAACGGCGTCATCCTCACCGCGGTGCTCTCGGCGCTCAACAGCGGGCTGTTCGCCTCCTCGCGCATGGTGATGGCGCTCGCGACCCGCGGCGATGCCCCCGCGGCGCTCGCCCGCCTCAATGCGCGCGGCGTGCCGGTGCGCGCCATCCTGCTCAGCACCGCCTTCGGCTACGCGGCCGTCATCATGAACTACGTCTCGCCCGAGCACGTGTTCGCGTTCCTGGTGGACTCCTACGGCACGGTCGCGCTCTTCGTCTACCTGCTGATCGCCTGCGCGGAGCTGCGGCTGCGCCGGCAGCTCGAGCGCGAGGCGCCCGAGCGCCTGCGGGTGCGCATGTGGGGCTACCCGGGGCTCACCCTCCTCGCCATCGTCCTGATGCTCGCGATCCTCGCCGCGATGGCGTTCATCCCCGACCAGCGCCTGCCGCTGCTGTTCGGGGTGGTGAGTGCGCTGGTGATGCTCGGCGGCTATGCCCTGCGGCGCGGGTTCGGCGCGGCCCGCGGGCCGGCACCGACCCTGAGTTCACTGTCGGAACCCTAGGGGCGCTGCCGGCCGATGAGCGCGCCCAGGCGCCGCACGCCCTCGGGGATGTCCGCGCCGGCGATGGATGAGAAGCCCAGCCGGAAGTAGTTGAGTGGCGCCGACTCCTCGCTGAAGTGCACGTCACCCGGCTCGATGAGCACGCGCTCGGCCCGCGCCTCGTCCGCCAGCCGCCGGGCATCGAGCCAGCCGGGGCCGCGGATCCAGAACGACGAGCCGCCCGTCACCGGCGGGTGCTCGAAGCCCGGCAGCTCGCGCGCCAGGGCGGCGGCGAGCACCTGCGCACGCTCGCGGTAGGCCGTGGCCAGGCGCCGGTTGAAGGCGTCGTAGTAGCCGAGCGCCAGGAACTGACCGAAGCTGCGCTCGATGAACACGGTCGGGTGCCGGATCATCAGCCGCCGCAACGCGCGCAGCTCGGCGATCAGCGGTGCCGGGCCGACGATGTAGCCGAGCCGCAGCCCCGGCGCCAGCGACTTGGTGAGGCTCCCCACGTACAGCACGCGATGGCTGCGGTCGAGGCTCTTGAGCGCCGGGTTCGGCAGCCCCGAGAAGCTCACTTCGGTTTCGTAGTCGTCCTCGATGATCAGGAAGTCGTCGCGCTCCGCCTGGCGCAGCAGCGCCACGCGCCGCTCCACCGGCATGGTCACGGTGGTCGGTGACTGGTGGCTCGGGGTGGCATAGACGAAGCGGCAGCCGGTAAGCGCCGCACCGACCTTCAGCCCCTGCTCATCGAGCGGCAGCGCGCGCAGCCGCGGCGTGCGGCGCGCGAAGATGTGCCGGGCATCGGGGTATCCCGGGTTCTCGATCCCGACCTCGGTGTGCGCATCCATGAAGAGGTCGCCCAGCAGGTAGAGCGCGTGCTGCGCCCCGATGGTCACCAGGATCTCCTCGGTGCGCGCCCAGATGCCCCGCAGGGGCAGCACCCTGTCGCGGATCTGCTCGATCAGGAACGGGTCATCGCGCGTGAACTGGTCCTTGGCCCAGTCGAGCGCCTCGGTGCCGGAGAGCACCTGCTGGCAGCAGGCGCGCCACTCGGCCAGCGGGAACAGCGCGGGGTCGAGCTGGCCGTAGATGAAGGGGTACTGGTACTGCGCCCAGTCCGGGGGCTTGGAGATGTGGCGCTGGAGCGAGGGCCGCAGTTTCAGGCGCCCGACCCAGTCGGGGGCAGCGACTGCCGCCGGCAGTGGCACCGCGGCGGCCGGGCGCGGGGTGATCGCGGCGGCGTTGGGGTAATAACCCTGCCGGCGGCGCGCGATGAGGTGGCCCTCGTCGGCGAGCTGCTGGTAGACGATCATGACGGTGTTGCGGGCGATGCCGAGCTGGTCGGCGAGCGCGCGGCTCGAGGGCAGCGGGCGGTCCGCCGGCAGGGCGCCCGCGCCGATGGCCGCGATCAGCCGGGCGCGCAGCTGCGCCTGCAGGGTGAGGGCGGAATCCGGCTGCAGCGTGAGCAGCTGGCGCCACAGCACCTGGGTTTGTCGTCGTCCGCCGCTCACGCGCTCCACGTCCGGCGCGCCGCGGCGCCTTGCCACCGGCGACCTTAGCACGCGCCGGGAGCGGCCCGTCCTCAGCCCGGGTGCGCGAGCGCCCCGATGAGGTGATTCACGGCTGCGCCGCCGACCACGAGCCACGCGAACAGCACCAGTGCCAGCATCATGGGTCCGCCGCCCGCGCGCCGCAGCGTGCCGAAGTGCGTCGCCAGCCCCAGTGCGCCCATCGCCATGGCGAGCAGGAAGGTGTCGAGCCGGCCGATCCGCTCGAGCAGCGCCGGCGACAGCAGCCCGAGCGAGTTGAACAGCACGACGGCAATGAACGCGAAGGCGAACGGCGGCACCGCGGCGCCGTTGCCGTGCGCCGTCGCACCCGGGTTGTGGCGGGCCCGGCTCCAGCCGGCGAGCACGACCAGGAACGGCGCCAGCATCAGCACCCGGACCATCTTGGCGATGACCGCGGTGCCGGCCGCCTCCGCTCCCACCTGGCGGCTCGCCGCCACGACCTGCGCGACCTCGTGGACGGTCGAGCCGATGTACACCCCGAAGCCCGCCTGGCCGCCCGGGATCACGTGCCACAGGGCATTGAGTTCGGCGAGCAGCGGGTAGAGGAAGATCGCCACCGTGCCCAGGATGACGACGCCGGCGACCGCGATGCTCACCTGCTCGGCCTTGCCGCGCACCACCGGTTCGGTGGCCAGCACCGCGGCCGCCCCGCAGATGGCGCTGCCGGCGCCGACCAGCATCGCGGTGGTGCGGTCGAGCAGCAGCACGCGCGTGCCCACCTGGTAGGCGATCACGAACGTGCTCGCCACCATGGCGAGGTCGATGATCACGCCGGCCCAGCCGACGTGGCGCACGTCCTGGAGCGTCAGCCGGAACCCGTACAGCACCACCCCGAGGCGCAGCAGCGACTGGCGCGAGAGCGCGACGCCCGCGCCCGCCCACGGGGCCACGCGCGGGTAGAGGGTGTTGCCGAGGAGCATGCCGATCACGATCGCCGCGGTGAGTGCGCTCAGCCCGTGCGCCTGCAAGGCCGGCACCTGCGCCAGCTCCACCCCGAGAAGCCCGATGAGCGCGCTGAGGAGCAGTCCGGGGACGACCCGGGTGCCGGCTGCGGTGACGGTCATGGGCCCCGTGCCAGCAGCGCCTGCACGTGCCGCAGGATCGCGCGCTCCTCGTCCGCGGGCACGATCCAGGCCGCGCAGCGCGAGTCCTCCCGCGTGATGACGGGTGCGTGGCGCAGGTTGCGGTCGGCATCGAGCGCGAGGCCGAGCCAGGCGAGGTGCTCGAGGATCCGGCCGCGCACGCGCGCGCTGTGGCAGCCGATGCCGCCGGTGAAGGCCACGGCCTCCACGCCGCCGAGGGCCGCCGCCAGCGAGCCGGCGTGGCGTGCGGCCCAGTAGCAGAAGTGCTCGAGCGCGAAGCGGCAGTCCGCGGTGTCGCGCTGCTCGATCTCGCGCAGGTCGGAACTGACGCCCGAGAGTGCCAGCAGGCCCGAGCCCCGGTAGAGCAGCGACTCCAGCTCCGCGACCGACATCCCCTGCCGGCGCTGCAGGGCGATCAGCAGGCCCGGGTCGATCGCGCCGCTGCGGGTCCCCATCACCAGCCCGTCCAGGGTCGAGTAGCCCATGGTGGTCGCGATGCTCTGGCCGTGGCGCACCGCGCACACACTGCAGCCATTGCCGAGATGGAAGATGAGGAGCCGCGCCGTGGCCGCCGGCCCGTGCCGGGCGGCAAGCGTCGTGGTGACGTGCTCGAAGTTCAGGCCGTGGAAGCCGAAGCGCCGGTAGCCGGCCTCGTGCAGCTGCCGCGGAATCGCGTAGCGCGCGGCCACCTCGGGCACCGAGGCATGGAAGGCGGTATCGAAGCAGGCCACCTGCGGCAGGTGCGGGGCGAGGCTGCGCACGGCCGCGATCGCATCGAGTCCGAAGCCATTGTGCAGCGGGGCAAGCTCGCGCAGCTCATCGATGGCCGCGAGGTTCGTGGCATCGATCAGGGTGGGCGCGACGAAGCGCGTGCCGGCATGCACCAGGCGGTGGCCGCAGGCGGCCAGGTCCGAGGTGGCGATCCCCCAGCCCTCGAGGGCCGCGAGGATGCGCGCCAGCGCATCGCCGTGGCGCGTGGTGTCCGGCAGCGGCACCGCGCCCGTCCCGCAGACGAATTGCGGGCGCGCGCCGATCCCCTCCACCTGGCCGTGGTGGCGGCGCTCGGCGCCCGTGAACAGCGCGAACTTCAGCGACGAGGAACCGGCATTGAGGACCAGCACCGCCTGCCCGCAGGCTGCGGTCATGCCGGCTTTTGCGGGCGCATGTCCTCGGCGCGGATGCCGGCGACCGTGACCGGCTTCTTCATGGCGTCACGGCGGAACGGCTCACCGAGCTCCTGGTTGAGGATGACCTCGATGAAGGTGGTGACGTTGTCGGCCTGCGCGGCGCAGGCGGTCCTGAGCGCCTGGGTCAGCTCCGCGGGCGTGCGCACGGTGACGCCGCGGTGGCCACAGCCCTCCGCGATGCGCGCGTAGCTCAGGTTGGGGTCGAGCTCGGTGCCGACGAAATTGTTGTCGTACCACAGGATCGAGTTGCGCTTCTCCGCGCCCCACTGGTAGTTGCGGAAGATCACCATGGTGACGTGCGGCCATTCGTTGCGGCCGATCGAGGTCATCTCGTTCATGGAGATGCCGAAGGCGCCGTCGCCGGCAAAGCCCACCACCGGGGTCGTGGGGTTGCCGATCTTGGCGCCGATGATCGAGGGGAAGCCGTAGCCACAGGGGCCGAACAGCCCCGGCGCAAGGTACTGCCGGCCGCGCGGGAACATCGGGTAGGTGTTGCCGATGGCGCAGTTGTTGCCGATGTCGCTGGAGATGATCGCCTCGCGCGGCAGGCCCTTCATGATGGCGCGCCACGCCTGGCGCGGGGACATGTGCTGGGGCTCGCGCCCGCGGCACTCGGCGTTCCACACCGTGCCCGGATCGTCGTCCTCGTGGTCGAGCGTCTCGAGCGCATCGGCCCAGCCGCGCTGGCGCGCATCGATCTTGCGCCGCCGCTCCTCGCGCCCGGCATCGCCCGCCCCGGGACCGAGCCCGGCCAGGAGCTGCTGCGCCACGAGTTTGGCATCCCCGCAGATCGCCACCGCCACCGGCTTGGTGAGCCCGATGCGGTCGGCGTTGATGTCGACCTGGATCACCGCGGCGGACTTCGGCCAGTAGTCCAGGCCGTAGCACGGCAGCGTCGAGAACGGGTTGAGGCGCGTGCCCAGGGCCAGCACCACGTCGGCCTCGGCGATCAGCTCCATCGCGGCGCGCGAGCCGTTGTAGCCCAGCGGTCCCACCGCCAGCGGGTGCCCGCCGGGGAAGGAGTCGTTGTGCTGGTAGTTGTTGCACACCGGCGCATCCAGCCGCTCGGCGAGCTGCACGCACTCCGGGATGGCGTTGCCGAGCACCACCCCCGCACCCGAGAGGATCACCGGGAACTTCGCCTGCGACAGCAGGCGCGCGGCCTCCGCGATCGCCTTGGTGCCCCCCGCGGGACGCTCGAACTCGATCATGGTCGGCAGCGGCACGTCGATCACCTGCGTCCAGAAGTCGCGCGGCACGTTGATCTGGGCCGGCGCCGAGAGGCGCTTGGCCTTGCCGATGACGCGGTTCAGGACCTCCGGGATGCGGGTGGCATCGCGCACTTCCTCCTGGTAGGCGACGATGTCGCGGAACAGGGCCATCTGCTCGAGCTCCTGGAAGCCGCCCTGCCCGATGGTGCGGTTGGCCGCCTGCGGCGTGACCAGGAGCAGCGGCGTGTGGTTCCAGTAGGCGGTCTTCACCGCGGTGACGAAGCCGGTGACGCCCGGCCCGTTCTGCGCGATCGCCATGGCGATCTTGCCGGTGGAGCGGGTGAAGCCGTCGCAGATGAGCCCGCCGTTGGTCTCGTGCGCGACGTCCCAGAAGCGGATGCCGGCCTTGGTGAACAGGTCCGAGATCGGCATGAAGGCCGAGCCGATGATGCCGAAGGCGTTCTCGATGCCGTGCATCTGCAGCACCTTCACGAACGCCTCTTCCGTGGTCATTTTCATGGCAGCGTCTCTCTCAGCTTGCGGTGGCGCTCACCTGGACCCGAACACTTTGGCGAGCGCGTTGTCGATGGTGGCGGTGATGTGGTCGATGTCGGCCGGCGTGGCGATGAGCGCGGGGCTCAGGCACAGGGTGTTGTTGAGGCCCGGCAGCGAGCGGTTGGTCGCGCCGATCACCACGCCCTGCGCCAGGCACTCCGCCACCACCGCCTGCACGCGCTTCTCGTCCATCGGCTCACGCGTCTTGCGGTCATGCACCAGCTCCGCCCCGCAGAACAGGCCGATGCCGCGCACCTCGCCGATGACGGCGTGGCGCCCCTGCAGCTCCCGCAGGTTCCGCAGCAGGCGCTCGCCCATCGCCGTGGTGTTCGCCAGCAGCTGCTCGTCCTCGATGATGCGCATGTTCTCCAGCGCCGCCGCGGGGCCCGAGGCGCAGCCGCCGAAGGTGGAGATGTCCCGGAAGTAGGACAGCGGGTCGGACGGGTCGTCCTTGAACTGCTCGAACACCGCCTCGGTGGCGACCGCGCAGGAGATGGCCGCGTAGCCGGAGGCGACGCCCTTGGCCATGGTGACGAAGTCCGGCTTGATGCCGTAGTGCTGGTAGCCGAACCACTTGCCGGTGCGCCCGACCCCGCACACCACCTCGTCGATGTGCAGCAGGATCTGGTGGCGGCGGCAGATCTCCTGCACGCGCTCCCAATAGCCCTGAGGCGGGGTGATGACGCCGCCGCCGGCGGTCACCGGCTCCAGGCAGATCGCACCCACCGTGTCCGGGCCCTCGCGCTGGATGACTTCCTCGATCGCATCGGCCGCGCGCTCGCCGTAGTTGGCGACCTGGCCGTACTGGCTGCGGTACTCCAGGCAATGCGGCACCTGCACGAACCCGGGCGTGTACGGCCCGTACTGGGCGCTGCGCTGCGGCTGGCCGCTCGCCGACAGCGTCGTGATAGTGGTGCCGTGGTAGTCGCGCTCGCGGTAGAGGATCTTGAACTTGCGCCCGCCGTGGTGACGGTGCGCGATCTGGCGCACCATCTTGAAGACCTTCTCGTTGGCCTCCGAGCCCGAGTTCGCGTAGTAGACGCGGCTCAGGCCCGGCATCTTGTCGATCAGCCGCTCGGCGAACAGCGCGCCGGGGATCGAGCCGGCGGAACCGGCGAAGTAGTTCAGCCGCACCAGCTGCTCGCGCACCGCATCGGCGATGCTCTGCCGGCCGTAGCCCACGTTCACCGTCCACACGCCCCCGGAAACCGCGTCCAGGTATTCCCGGCCGGCGGCGTCCCACAGGCGCATGCCGCGTCCCTCGACGAACACCCGCGGGTCCTGGGACTCGAAGGGCTTGTGCTGGATGAGGTGGTGCCACACGTGCGCCTTGTCGGCTTCGATCACGTGGCGCAGGTGGTTGGGGCGCAGCTGGGCGTTCATGGTCCTGGGAGACTCCCGTGGGCGGCAGGCGATGCGTCGCCATTGGTAGCACGAACCGCCGCGCCGCCATAAGGGCCAGAATCCCCGGCCCGCTGGAACCAGCGCCCCGGCGGGCGCCGCGTTATGCCCGCAGGCGCTGCTTGGCCGGATCCCAGGCCGGCTGCTCGATGACCCGGGCCCGGCACGGCTCGCCGCGCACCACGACCGTGAGCGCCGTGCCCGGCCGGGCGAGCTTCGGGTCCACGTAGGCGAAGGCCAGGGATTTGCCGACCGCGAAGCCAAAGGCGCCGCCGGTGGTGACCCCGACCAGCGCCTCCCCGCAATACACCGGCTCATTGCCGAGGCAGTCCTCCTCGCCCACCGCGACCTCGAGGTAGGCGAGCAGGGTGCGCGGGCCCTGGTCGCGCGAGCGCTCGGTGGCTGCCTTGCCGATGAATTCCTTGCCGAAGTCGATGAAGCGTTCCATGCCGGCTTCCACCAGCGTGACCTCGGTCGTGAGCTCCCCGCCCCAGGCGCGGTAGGCCTTCTCCATGCGCAGGGAGTTCATGGCATAGGTGCCGAACAGGCGGATGCCGTGGGGTTCCCCGGCGGCCATCAGCGCCCGGTACACCCGGGGCATCTGCGCCATGGGCACGTGCAGCTCCCAGCCGAGCTCGCCCACGTAGTTGACCCGCAGCAGCCGCACGCCTTCGACGCCGGCCACCGTGCCCTCGCGCGCGGTCAGCCAGCGGAACGCGGGGTTGCCCAGATCCAGTGCGGTGCTGGCGCCCAGCACCTCGCGCGCCCGGGGGCCGGCGAGCACCAGCACGCCGTAGTCGTCGGTGACGTCCGCGATGCGTACCGGCTCGCCCGGCCCGAGGCGGTTGCGCAGCTGGTCCAGGTCGTGCAGCTGGGCCACGGCGGCGGACAGCAGGTAGTAGCGGTCCGGCGCCAGGCGCGTGACCGTGATCTCGCTCTCGATGAAGCCGTCGGCGGTCAGCAGGTGCGTGAGCACGATGCCGCCGTCCTTCTGCGGCAGGCGGTTGGCGCAGATGCGGTCGAGGTAGCGGCCCGCACCCGCGCCGCTCACCTCGTACTTGGCGAAGGTCGACAGGTCCATGAGCCCGACGCGCTCGCGCACGGCCCGGCATTCCTCGCGCACCGGGCCGAACCAGTTGGAGCGCGCCCAGGAGTAGCGCTCGGCTTCCCCGTCCGCGCTGTACCAGCGCGGACGCTCCCAGCCGAACACCTGGGCGAACTGCGCCCCGGCGCGCGCGAGGTCCTCGTAGAGCGAGGACTTGCGCAGCCCGCGGCCCACCGGGTGCTGCTCCCCGGGGCAGTAGCAGTAGTACATGTGCTGGTAGTCCTCGATGGCGGTCGCGGTCGTGTAGTCGCGGCCCGCCCAGGGACCGAAGCGGCGCGGATCGAACTCGCGCATGTTGATCTCGGCCTGCCCGTGCACCATCCACTGGGCCAGGTACTTCCCGGCCCCTGCGCCCTGGGCGACACCGATCGAGGCCCCGCAGTGCATCCAGTAGTTGCGCGGGCCGGGGGCCGGACCGGACAGATACACCCCGTCGGGGGTGTGGGTGATCGCCCCCGAGATCACCGACTTGATGCCCGCCTGGCCAAACAGCGGCATGCGCTCGGTGGCCATCTCCAGCCACGGCATGAGCCGGTCGAGTTCCGGGGCCACCAGCTCGCTCTCGAAGTTCCAGGCCGGGGGCGCCCCGCCCCAGCACTCGTGCGCACCTTCGGTCTCGTAGGGACCGACCAGGACGCCGTTGCCCTCCTCGCGCAGGTAGGCGCTGGAGTACGGGTCGCGCACCACGGGGAGCTCGCGCTCCAGCTCGATCAGCTCCTTCAGCGGCTCGGTGATGACGTAGTGGTGCAGCAGGTTGGAGATCGGGACGTTGTGCCCGGTCCAGGACCCCACCACGTCGCAGTAGCTGCCGGCGCTGTTGACCACGTGCTCGCACACGACGTTGCCGGCCTCGGTCGCCACCTCCCACTCGCCGGAATCGAGGCGCCGGATCCCGGTCACCCGCGTGCGCCGGCAGATCCCGGCTCCCAGCGCGCGCGCGCCCGTGGCCATCGCATGGGTCACGTCGGCCGGCGCGACGTGCCCGTCGGTGAGGGTGAGGAAAGCGGCCTTCAGGCCGAAGGTCTCGAGGTACGGGTGGATCCGGCGGATCTCCTGCGGCCCCACGATGTGCGCCTCGTAGCCGGCGAGCCGCGAGATCCCGTGCACGTGGCGGGCCCAGCGCATCTCCTCCTCGGTACGGATGAGGCGCAGCCCGCCGCACGGGTGCCAGCTGATCGAGTGCCCGGTGAGCTTCGCCAGCTGCGGATACAGCTGGGTGCCGTAGAGATGCACCTTGCTGATGTTGAGCGAGCCGTTGAACTGCGGGCACTGCCCGGCGGCATGCCAGGTGGAACCGGAGGTCAGTTCGCCCTTCTCGATGAGGACGACGTCCGTCCAGCCCTCGAGCGCCAGGTGGTAGAGCAGCCCCACCCCCATCACGCCACCGCCGACGATGACTACCCGCGCGTGCGACTTCATGGGGTCTCCTTCCCGGGCGGCCGCCCCGCGTGCCTCATGCGCGCAGCTCGTCGAGGTACCAGTCGATGTAGCGCAGCTCCTTGTCCTCCATCGGTGCGATCGGGCCGGGGCGGTAGTAGTGCGACCGCACGCCCGCGGCGGTGCGCTCGATGATGAACTTGTCCTCGGCGGTGGTGACCGTCCACAGCCAGGTGAGCTTCTCCAGCTCGTAGTCGCGCCCCGGCTCGGCATCGCCGCGCACCAGCCAGATCAGTTCCATCTTGCTCGACTGGTGGGTCGCCGGAATGAACCGATAGATCAGGCCGTGGTCCGGATAGCAGACCAGGAAGGACGTGCCGCCGACGTGGATCGAGGTGACGCCGCCGTCGTAGGCGGTGAACTCGCCCATGAGCGGCGCCAGCGGGGAGCCATCCTCGCTGCCGGTCGCGACCCCGTCGTAGAGCGCGTAGCGGAAGGTGTGGATCGTCTCCTGGCCGCCGGCGGAAGCCTGCCAGTGGTCGGCGGTCCGCACCTCGATCCCGAGCTTGCGGGTGCGCTCCTCCATCGCGGCATTGAGGGCCTCGATGCGCTCCAGCGGCTGCTCGAGCGCGTGGGTCTTGGCGTACTCGGGGTGCGCGGGGGCGCAGTGGTAGCACTCCACGTAGTTCTCGACCGCCAGCTTCCAGTTGGCTGCGAACTCGTAGGTGCGGCGGTGTGCGACCTTCGCGCCCGCCCAGCCATAGGGGCCGAGTGTCGTGCGCAGCGAGTCGGCGACGATGCCGAAGTCCGGCGGCGCATCCGCGAAGCAGATGAACAGCGCCCCCTGGGCATTTTGCAGGTGGATTCTCTTCAGCCCGTGCGCCCGGGGATCAAAGCCGGGCGGCATGTTCCTGGCCCCGCGCAGCGCGCCGTCCAGGCGGTAGGTCCAGGCGTGGTACGGGCAGACGAAGGCCCTGGCGTTGCCCTGCTTCGCGCTGCAGACCCGCGCGCCGCGGTGCCGGCAGACGTTGAGGAAGGCGTGCAGCTGACCCTCGCCGTCACGCGCCACGATCACCTCGTCGTCGTTCTCGAAGTCGACCGTGAAGAAGTCGCCGGGGTTGGGGGCCTGGCTCTCGTGCCCGGCGCAGTGCCAGTGACGCCGCAGCACCCGCTCGAGGTCGCGCTCGAAGACCGCGGGGCTCATGTAGAACTCGCGCGCCAGGCCGTGGCCGGGGACGTGCGCGGCGATCAGCCGGTCGATCGGATCAGCGTACGGCGGCCGGGATATCGGATGAGCGACATTCATGCGGCGGCTCCCGTGGGC
>Ga0335083_10006017_pt1 | contig 15269 bp, 11 predicted proteins | sample Lox_Sample_42_FD_206716 | JGI IMG/M metagenome (GOLD analysis project Ga0335083, IMG submission 206716) | Soil microbial communities from Loxahatchee National Wildlife Refuge, Florida, United States - Lox_Sample_4.2 | ecosystem: Environmental > Terrestrial > Soil > Wetlands | place: USA... | reverse complement strand
CGCCTCACGGCCGCGGCTCCCGCAGCGGCGTGAACAGCAGGTCCTGGTAGTCGTAGGAGAAGTCCGCGATCGGTGACACGGGCTTCATGGTCACGCGGTCGACCTTGCCGTCGGCATCGAGACTGAAGGTCACATAGGCGGGCTCGATGGTCGGGTCCTCCAGATGGGTCGTGAAGGTGTCGTACTGGTAGTGCTCGAGCGTGCCGCTCATGCGCGGCGTGGTCTTGAAGTCGATGCCGAGCCTGCCGTCCTTCACGGCGACCTCGATGTTGCCGTACCAGGGATCCCGGTAGGTCCCGGCGTAAGCGGCAATCGGCAGCGAGGGACCGACCGCAGCGGGCTTCGCCACCGCGGTCCTGAGCGCGGCAAGCGCCGCGTCGATGCGCCGCTGCTTCTCGGCGCGGTAGCGCGCCACCCAGTCGACGTGCGGCCGCCCAAGATAGTGATCGAGCAGCTCGTACATGAGGCCGCGGATGATCTCGCCGTCCTCGCAGTTGATCTCGATGGAGAAGCCCACGTGCTTCTCGGGAATCAGCACCACGGCGGTGAGGAAACCGAGTACCGCGCCGCCATGCCAGACGATCTTGGTGCCGGCATAGTCGGTCACGTCCCAGCCGAGCGCATAGGTGTTGAAGTTGGGCTGGGTCGCCTTGAGCGCCGCGGGCGGCTCGCCGACCGGCTGCAGCACCACCGGTTTCCACATCTGCTCATGGGCGGCCTGCGAGAAGAGCCGACCGGAGTGGCCCGGCAGCTCGCCGGCATCGAGCTGGATCATCAGCCAGCGCGCCATGTCGTTGGCGCTCACGGTGAGCCCGCCGGCGGGAGCCGCGGCGCGGCCGAGCTCTTCCCTTTCGTTGAGCCGCTGCTGGGTGCCGGCGCCGCGCAGGCCGCCGTCCAGGCGCGCGTGCGGGTAGGCGCGGTTGGCATTGGCGAAGCGCTCCGGCTCGTCCGCGGTCGAGTGCAGCATGCCGGCGGCTTGCAGCACGTGCGCGGTGGTGAACTTCTCCCAGCTCTCGCCCGTGACCGCCTCGATCAGCTGCCCGGCGACCATGTAGAGCACGTTGTCGTAGGCGAAGCCGTAGCGGAAGCTGGTGGCGGGCTTGAGGTAGCGCAGCCGGTGCACGGCCTCGGCACGGGTGAGGTTCGAGCGCGGCACGAACATCAGATCGCCCTCGCCGAGCCCGAGGCCGCTCCTGTGCACCAGCAGGTCGCGGATGGTGATCTCGCGCGTCACCCACGGGTCGTACATCTCGAAGCCCGGCAGGCGGTCGGTCACGCGGTCGTCCCAGCCGATCCTGCCCGCATCGACCAGTACGGCCAGATCGGCCACCGTGAACGCCTTGCCGGTCGAGCCGGTCGGGAAGATGGTGTCGGCGTCGACGCGCGCGGCCTCGCCGAGGGCGCGCACCCCGAAGCCGCGCGCGAAAGTCACCTGGTCGTTCTCGACGATCGCGATCGCCATGCCGGGAACGCCGATCGCGCTGCGCACCTGCTCGACGCGGCGCTCGAAGCCCTGCGGCGGCGCGCCGCGTGCGGCGCTGGCAAAGGAAGCGGCGGCCGCCATGGCGGCGATGAGACCCTTGAGATTCATGCGACCCCCTGCGGTACCACTTTCCCGGTGATGAGACGGTAGATGCCGACGCTGAAGAGCGGCAGTACGAACACCAGCAGCACGATGACCGCGAAGGCGCGGTAGCCCCTGGCGATGAGCGTGACGAGTCCGAAGTGCTCGGCGACCAGCATGCAGAACACGAGCGTGGCCAGCGAGACCGCCAGGCGCGCGACGCGCGAGAGCTCGCGGTTGCGGCGGCGGAAGGCGTGGCCGACTCTTTCATTAATGGCGTGCACGAAGCCGGTGCCGCTCTCGAGCAGCGCCGCGAAGATCATGAGCTGGAAGAGGTAGCGGAACACCGGCAGGTCGAGCCGCTGCAGCAGGTAGTCCGACGGCAGAGTCGCGTTCGCGATCCCGGGGTAGTAGGCCATCATGCAGGTGAAGAACATGAGCGCCGGCAGCATCGCGAGCGGGCCGGCGACGAGGCCGGCGATCACGGCGTCGCGGTTGCTGGTGAGGTGGCGCAGCACCGGCAGGATCACCACCGCGCCGATGACGTTGTAGCTCGCGTACGCGGTACCGCCCGCCACCCAGCCCGCCCCCGGGGCCGGCTGCGCGAAGCCCGCGACGATGCGCGCGCCGAAATGCGTGAGCGAGAACACCACGAACAGCACGTACACGCCGTAGAGCAGGAACGACACCCAGGCGAAGAGGCGCTCCACCGAGGCGTTGCCGTAGGCGGTGACCAGCCCGATCGCCGACATGAGAGCCAGCGTGCCGACGAGGGTCGGCAGGCCGAGCGCGGCCGCCGCGATGGCGCCGGCCGCGGCGCCGAACACCGCCAGCACCAGCACCACGAACAGCACGTAGGCCGCCTCGAAGGCGATCCACGCGGGCCCGAGCAGCGCGCGCATGAAGCTCTGGTAGTCGCGGGTGTTGCTGGCGCGCGCGTAGAGGAAGGTCGCCACGCAGATGGCGCTCCAGATGAGCATCGCGAGCACCATCGCCTTGAGGCCGCCCCACGGACCGCTCGGCAGGAAGAACTCGGCGAGCTCGCGCCCGGTGGCATAGCCGCCGCCGATCACCACCGCCTTGAAGGCGAGGCCGGGCAGGAGCCGCCGCTGGAACCAGCTGGACACGCTGCGCTTACGCCGCGGATGCGCCGTGGACGGCGCGCCTCAGGCCGCGCGCCGGCTCGGGCCGCCCCACACCGTCTCGTCGCACCAGATCATGCCGCCGGCGTAGCGCACCGCGGGCGTGCGGTCGCGCGCCAGGAAGGTCGGACCGTCGAGGTCGACGACGTCGCACAGCTGTCCGAGCACGAACGCGGGGGCCATCGCCCAGCTCGAGCCCATCATGTTGCCCACCATCACGTCGAGCCCGGCGCGGCGCGCCTCGTGCGCCATCGCGAGTCCCTCGGTGAGCCCGCCGCACTTGTCGAGCTTGATGTTGACGGTGTCGAAGCGGCCGACGAGACCGGCGATGTCGTTGAGCCCGAGCGCGCTTTCGTCCGCGGCGATCGGGATCGGCGAGTCGCAGCCCTCGAGATCCGCCTCGCGGCCGCGGGCGAGGGGCTGCTCGAGGAGCTCCACGCGGGCTTCGACCAGCACGGCGATCAGGCGCGGGAGCTCCGCGATGCCGTAGGCCTGGTTGGCGTCGACGCCGAGCCACACGTCCGGGCGCACCGCGCGCACCGCACGCACGCGTGCGGCATCGAGCTCCGGCTCGCCGGTGAGCTTGAGCTTCAGGGCCCGCGCCGCGGCGTAGCGGCGCGCCCCGGCGGCCATGCTCTCGGGGGTGTCGGCGCCGAGCGTGAAGGTGGTGGTGAGCTGGCGCGGGGGCTTGAGGCCGGCGAGCGCCCACACCGGCCGGCCGGCGCGCTCGGCCTCGAGCTCCCACAGCGCGCAGTCGAGCGCGTTGCGCGCGCCGCCGCGCGGCAGCAGTCGCTGCAGCGCCTCGCGGTCGATGCCGCGCTCGATGACGGCGCGCTGCGCCTCGATCGCCGCCGCGGCCCGCGGCACGTCGTCGTCGAGATAGAAGACGCCCGAGGCCTCGCCGCGTCCGCGGTGCGCGCCGTCATCGAGCGTGACCACCACGGCGTCCTGGTGCTCGAACACCCGTCCGGCGATGCGAAACGGCGCCGAGAAGGGCAGCTTCTCGACCGCCACCGCGAGACGCAGCCCGCCCATCAGTAGTGGGTTCCGACGTGCAGCAGGTGGCACGCCAGTCCCACCCACAGCACGGTGAGGGCCGAGAGCGCCAGCACCACGCTCCAGATGCGCGCCGGCCAGCGCTGCGCGCTGCTCCACACCACGGCGAGGTTCCACAGCATCACCAGGAACCCGCCGACGAAGGCGACGATGCCGCCGAGCTCTGCGAGCAGCAAAAGCGGATCGAGCCGTCCGCCGAGCGTGCCCGTGTCGTGCAGCACGAGTGCGATGAACACTGCCCACAGGCTCAGTACCGCGACGATCGCCAGCGCGGCGATACGGCTCCAGCGGTAGGCGCGCGCCGAGCGCGCCTCGAGCGCGCGCGGCACCTTCAGGTGACGGCGCACCAGCGCCGCCGCCGGCCACAGGAGCACGGTGACGAGCAGCGCCGCGAAGCCCGCGAGCAGCAGCGGCATCAGCCAGGTGCTGCTCTGGTACCAGGGCGTGCGGTCGAAGACCTCGAACGGGGAGAGCGTGTCGTAGCTCCAGCGCACCGGCCGCCCGTCGACGACCTTGGCCGCCAGGCGGTCGTGCGAGTCGACGTCCTGCCACACGAAGGGTGCCACCTCGACCCAGTGCCGCGGCTTGCCGTTGGTGCCCGGGATCGCCACCGCAAGCTCGCCGTCCTTGTTGACGCCGGCCTTCATCTGCCCGACGAACTCGAGCGCGGCGAGGAAGTTGTCGAAACCACCGCGTGAGGCGGTCCAGGCGCCCGCCATGAGCGCCGCGTGCGCCTTCTCGGTCGCCGCGTCGAGCTTCGGCGCCACCGGATGCGGCTCGGCGGCCGGCAGGTAGCGGTCGGCGAAATCCTGGAACAGCGCGATGCGCAGCGGGTGCGCGGCACCGTCCTTGCCCGGGCTGCTGAAGGAGACGTAGAAGCCGACGTTCTCCTTCAGGAACAGGTGCAGCGAGGTATGAAACCACTCGGTGTCGCCGAGGTGCGCGATGACTTCGCGGCCGTTGATGTTGGTCTCGAAGAAGCCGAGCTCCATGCGGTCGAGCGGCCCGAGACGATCGGGGTACGGGCTGTCGTGCATCAGCTGCGCGGTCTCGGCCTTGAGGATCCGCTTGCCGTGGTACTCGCCGTTCTGCAGCTGCGCGATCATGAAGTGCGCCATGTCCTCGCCCGAGGCGGACGCCGAGCCCGCCGGCGCCGGGCCGACGTACTCGAACGGCTGCGGCTCGCCGGAGGCAACGCGGTAGCCGGTCGCCATGAGCGGCGCGAGCTCCTTGGGCAGCGGCTGGCGGAAGCTCGAGTGCTGCATATCGAGCGGCTCGAAGATATGGTGCTCGATGTAGGCGTCGAACGGCTCGTGCGCGACGCGCTCGACGATGTAGCCGGCGAGCGAGGCGCCGTAGTTCGAGTACGCCGGGGTCGAGCCGACCTCGAACACGCGTGCCGGCACGTGCTGCTTCAGCAGCGCGACGTAGCCCGGCAGGTTATCGCTCGTCGAGATCACACCCTTGGCCTGCTCCTCGAAACCGGCCGTGTGCTGCATGAGGTTGCGCATGGTGATGGGCTTGCCGTCCTTGCCCGTCACCTTGAAGTCGAGGTACTGGTTGATGTCGGCATCGAGGTCGATCCTGCCCTGCTCCACCTGCTGCATGACCGCGGTCCAGGTGAAGAGCTTGGACACCGAGCCCGGGCGGAACAGCGTCAGCTTCGGGTCGACCGGGGTGCGCCTGGCGACATTGGCGAAGCCGTAGCCGCGCTCGGTCACCACCGCGCCGTCCTTGACCACCACCACCACCGCGCCGGCGATGTCGTCGACCCGCAGCGCGTACGGCAGGTAGCCGTCGAGCCAGGTGTCGAGGTCCTCGGCCGTGAGCGGTGCGCCCGCCGGGGTCGCAGCGGCTGCCGCCGCGGGCGTCGCCGGCGGTGGGCTCGCCTGCGGCGCCGCCGGGCCGGCGGCGCGCGCGATCGCCACCGTGAAGAGCGCGAGCGCCAGGGTCAGGAGTGCAGCGGCCGCTGCGGGGATCAAGCGGGATTGCGCCGGAGCGCGCGGAGGCTGGGTGTTCAAGGGGAGGTCCTTCCGGTCGGGATCAGGCCAGGCATGAGTCGACGAGCCGTTCGAATTCGCGCCCCGGGCGCAGCGGATCGGCCACCGCGAGGCCGAGGCGATGGCTCTCGCGCGCGAGCAGATCATGCGCCTCGCGGGCCGGGAGCTGCGAGGTGTTGAGGCAGACGCCGCCGCAGCGGATTGCCGGGTTGGTGCGCCGACCGAGCTGCAGGTTGAGCTCGATGGTCTCGGGGATGCCGGGCGTCGCGTAGTCGGGATAGCCGAGCACCCGCTCGCGCCCCGGCAGATGGCAGACCACGAGCACATCGGGCTGGCTGCCGTGCAGCAGTCCGAGCGACACCGCGGCGTAGGCCGGGTGGAACAGCGACCCCTGGCCCTCGATCACATCCCAGTGCTCGGGCGCGGCGTCGGGACTCAGCAGCTCCGCGGCGCCGGCCTCGAAGTCGGAGATGACCGCATCCATGGGCATGCCGCCGCCGGCGATCAGGATGCCGGTCTGCCCGGTGGCGCGGAAGTCGACGGCGCGGCCGCGCGCGGCGAAGGCACGCGCGAGGGCGAGAGCGGCGTATTTCTTGCCGAGCGCACAGTCGGTGCCGACGGTGAGCAGGCGCTTGCCCGTGCGCTTGCGGCCCGTGGCGATCGGGATGTGCGGCGGGGGAACGCGCACGTCGATGAGGCGCCGGCCGAGGCGCGCGGCGGCCGCGGCGAGCTGCGGCACGTCGGCGAGCCGGGCGTGCAGGCCGCTCACCAGATCGAGACCCGCTTCCAGCGCCTCGACGAGCAGCGGCACCCAGCGCGCGCCGATCGCACCGCCGACGTTGGCGACGCCGATGACGAGGGCGCGCGCCCCGCGGGCGCGCGCCGCCGCCGGCTCGAGCCGCGGCAGTCCGGTCGAGACGGTCGCCTCGGCACAGCCCCACTCGCCGACGCAGCGCTCGGGTATCCAGTCGCGCAGACCGAACGCCGTCTTGGCGAACGCCGGCTCCGTGGCATCGCCGAGAAACAGCAGATACGGGTACGGCAGTCGCGTGTCTGCAGCGCCCTCGACCACCGCCGCTCCGCCGCTCAGAATCGCAGTGTCGCCGCCGCGCCCACCGTGCGCGGCTGGATCAGCGAGATCGAGCCGCCGAAGTTCGCGGTCCCCGAGCCGGCGTAGGACGTGATCCCGCGCGTGTCGCCGAGATTCCTGACGTACAGCTCGAACGACCAGCGGGCGTTCTCCAGTCCCGCCCGCAGGTTCACCGTGTTGTAGCTCGGCAGCTCGGGGCGCGGATCCGGAACGAAGACGATCGCGCTGCCGACCACCGTGGGGCTGGCGGAAAAATCGGTGATGCGCGAGCCGGTATAGGACCAGGTTGCGCCGACGAAGCCGTCGAAGTCGTTCACCACGGGCCAGGTGTAGGACCCGTCGAGCGAGGTGCTCCACTTCGGCACGAAAGCGAGCTCGTCGCCATTGGTGCCGCCGGCGGCGGGGGCGTCCGAGGTGAGGCTGGCGTCCACGTAGGCCCCGGTCAGACGGAAGTTCAGGCCCTTGACCGGGGTCAGCCCCACGGTCCACTCGACTCCCTTGCTCTGCGCCGTACCGCCGTTGGCATCGATGGTGTAGTTCTCGACGAACTCCGACAGCTGGATCTTCTGCCAGTTGATGACGAATGCCGCCACGTCGAGCGACAGGCGGTTGTCGAGGAAGGTGGTGCGCGTGCCGAGCTCGTAGTTGGTGGTCGAGTCGGACTGGTACGTGGTCGGCACGCCCGCGGTGACCATCGGGGGCAGCGCATTCGGACCGCCCGGACGGTAGCCGGTCGCGATGCGCGCGTACACCAGCGTGTTGTCGCTCACATGCCAGCGTGGGGCGACCGACCAGGTCCAGTCGGTGCCGGTCGAATCGCCGCCCGAGAAGGAAGGCGGGCTCACCAGCAGTCCGCTGATCTCCTCATCGGCGGTCTGCTTGTTCTCCGACCAGCGGGCGCCGAGGGCGACGTCCCACTGCGGGTTGAAGTGATAAGTGACCTCGCCGAAGCCGGACCATTCGCGGTACAGCGCCCCGAGATGCGGGGTCTCGAGCGAGGGCAGCGGCGCCAGTGCCTGGCTCGGAATGAGGAAGATCGGCAGCGTCTCATCGAGCGTCGAGGCCTCACGGGTGAAAAACGCCCCGACCTGCCACTCGAGCGTCTGCGATGCGATCGAGGTCAGGCGCACTTCCTGGGTGAACTTGCCCATGCTGACCTGGTCGGTCTCGGCGAGACCGGCGGGCGCGCCGACGACGCTGGCCGCCAGGTCGCCGTAGGTCCCCGCCGCGGGGACTCCGGAGGCCAGCTCGAGCGAGGATTCGTCGGTGAACAGATTCGCATAGCTCTTGCCGTAGCTCGAGATCGAGGTCAGCGCTCCCCAGCCGAGATTCCAGTCGAGCTTGGCGCTGAATTCCCGGTAGCGGAACGTGCTCGGCTCGTTGATGAAGCGCGTCTGATCGTAGTTGCCGACCAGCGCCTGCAGCGGATTGGCGGGCGGCGTGAGCGGTGTGCCGGCGGCGCCGACCACGTCGACCGTCGGCGTGCCGTCGGTGCGCAGATTCTGGCCGAAGGCGGTCAGGCGGATGGTGAAGTTGTCGGTCGCGTTGACGAGGAACGAGGCACGCCCGCCCTCGCGCTGGCCGCGGTTGATCTGGCTCTCGTTGAGGTTGGGATCGTCGATGTAGCCCGGCAGCCAGGTGCCGAAGCCGCTCAGGCGCAGCGCCGCGCTGTCGGTGATCGGCATGTTGACCATGCCCTTCACCAGCGGGTCGCCGCCACCGTGGGCGATGTCCTCGTAGCCGATGTCGAAGGCGGCGGCGGCCCGTGTCGGGTCGGGCGCATTGGTGACGTACTTGAGGAGGCCGCCCTCGCTGCCGGCGCCGTAAAGGGTCCCCTGCGGCCCGCGCAGCACTTCCACGCGCTGCAGATCCCAGGTATCGAAATCCCCGGTGATGACGGCGCCGTCGGCGAGCGCGTTGCTCGAGCCGACGGGCGTGTCGTCGACATAGACCGTCACGGTCGAGCCGATGCCGCCGACGTTCTCGCCGCGCAGCGTGATGCGCGTAAAGCCCGGCTGCGCCTCCTGCACCGAGAGGGCCGGCACCAGCGCCTGCAGATCGGTGAAATCGGTGACGCGCAGCTTGCTCATCTCATCGTTGGTGACCGCCGTGATGCCCATCGGCACGTCGTGCAGCTTTTCCTCGCGCTTCTGCGCCGTGACGACGATCTCCTGCAGCGTCGTGGCCGTGGCGGACGGCGTGTTCGGCTCGGCCTGCTGGTCGGCGCGCGCGGTCGGGACCGCAGCGAGCGCCGCCGCGACGGCGGCGAGCAGAGTCGGCGAAGGAAGGCGTAGCGGCCTCGACATGATGAATCCCCCCGGGGCGTGACGCCCACGTATTTCTCCAATGTGACAACAATTTTTCTGAATTGGCAAATTAATTTTCACGCGGGATACAAGGTAGGATTGTGGCGTGGCAGCGAAACCCGAATCGCTTCGAAACCTCGCGCACGCATCGGCTTCCGCCACGCTCGCCAAGCCGGGCGCGGTGCTCAGGGCGCAGCGCCGCAAGCGCGGCTGGACGCTGGCCGAGGTGAGCCGGCGCACCGGTCTGCCGCTCTCGACGCTCTCGAAGATCGAGAACGACAAGATGTCGCTCACCTTCGACAAGCTGCTGCGCCTGTCGAGCGGCCTCGAGGTGGATATCTCGGCGCTCTTCAACGGCGAGGTGAGCGAGCACGGCCTGGCGGGCGGCACCGGACGGCGCAGCATCATCCGCGCCGGGGAAGGCAAGGCGATCGAGACGCCGAACTACTCGCACCTCTACCCGGCGTGGGAGCTGCTCAACAAGCGCATCATCCCGATCGTCGCCGAGCCGCACGCGCGCAGCCTCGAGGAATTCGGCGAGCTCATCCGCCATCCGGGCGAGGAATATGCCTTCGTGCTCGAGGGCGAAGTGGATCTCTACACGAGCCTGTACGCGCCGGTGCGCCTGAAGGCCGGCGACTCGATCTATTTCGACAGCGGCATGGGGCACGCCTACATCGCGGTCGGCGAAGGGCCGTGCCGCGTCCTGTCGCTCAACTCGGCTCCCGAGACGCAGCTGATCGCGGCGAGCGCCGGCCAGCCGCGCACCGAGGCCCCGCGGCGCATTCCGGCGGCGCCCGCGAAAAAGAAGCGCGGCTGAGGCCGCATCCGCCGCGCACCCGGCGCGCTCGCGCCCGCGGCGCCTTAGCTCAGCACGATTCCCGGATACCAGCCGCTCCCGCTCGGCGCCTCAGGGCCTGTGCGGCGCCCCGTCGATCGCCAGCGTCGCGGTCGAGGGCAGGCGCGTCGCGCGCAGCCGGGCGCTCACCTCCTCCGCGCGCGCCAGCGCGCGCAGCGCGTTGCCGCCGGCGACCTTGGCGAGATCGGCATCGCTCCAGCCGCGGCGCGCAAGCTCGGCGAGCAGCGCCGGGAACTTGTCGGCGCCGTCGAGTCCGGCCGGCGCATCGGGGATGCCGTCGAAGTCCGAGCCGAGGCCCACGTGATCGACGCCCGCGACCTGGCGGATGTGGTCGATGTGATTGGCCACGTCGGTGATTCCCACGGCGGGCCTCGGATGGGTGCGCTCCCACTCCGCCATCGCCGCCCGGGCGCGCTCGGGCTGGCCGATGTACAGGCCGCCGAACGGCGGACTGTTGTAGCGCGCCGCCTCCGCGGCGCGGTCCGCGTCCCAGCGGCGCCGTGCCTCCGAGACGTAGCCGGGGTAGAAGTTGACCATCACCACGCCGCCGTTGGCCGCCACCAGCCGCAGCACGTCGTCCGGCACGTCGCGCGGGTGGTCGACCAGCGCCCGCGCCGAGGAGTGCGAGTAGATCACCGGCGCCTCGCTCACCGCGAGCGCCGCGCGCATGGTCTTCTCCGACACGTGCGACAGATCGACGAGCATGCCGAGACGGTTCATCTCGCGCACCACCTCCCTGCCGAAGGGCGTGAGCCCGTAGTGTGCCGGATTGTCGGTGGCCGAGTCCGCCCAGGCCGTGTTGGCGGAGTGGGTGAGCGTCATGTAGCGCGCGCCGAGATCGTAGTAGGCACGCAGCACGTCGAGGGAGTTGTTGATCTGGTGGCCGCCCTCGACGCCGATCAGCGCGGCGATGCGCCCCGCCCTGTGCACCCGCACGACGTCGGCGGCCGTGTACGCCATGGCGAAGTCGTTCGGGTAGCGCGCGCACATCTGCTTGACGAGGTCGATCTGCTCGAGGGTCATCTGCACGGCGGCCGCTCCCTGCACCTCCACCGGGATGAACACCGACCAGAATTGACCGCCGACGTGCCCGGCCCGCAGGCGCGGAATGTCCGTCATCAGGGGCGGGCTGCCCTCCGGGGCCGGGAGCGGCAGCGTCGAGCGGCTGAGATCGATCTTCGAGAGGTCGCTGGCGAAGCGCGTGCGGATCTCCCACGGCAGGTCGTTGTGGCCGTCGATGAGCGGCGTCTGGGCGAGCACGCGCTCGATGCGCTGCGCGTCCGTGTCGGCGGCGAGCGCCGGGGCTGCGAGCAGCAGTGCGGGCAGGAGCGAGAGCGCCAGGTGCGCGCGCGGTGCGAGGTGCGGCATGCGGTAGGTCCCCTGTCGGTGGCGGTGCGGTGCGGTGCGCGATCATACCGGAGCGCGCCGGCAACGCACTCAGCCGAGCGCCTGGCGCAGCTCGCCGATCAGATCCTCGACGTCCTCCACGCCGACCGAGAGACGCACGAGGCCGTCGCTGATGCCGAGCGCCTGGCGGGTCGCCTCGGGCAGCGAGGCGTGGGTCATGATGCCCGGATGCTCGATGAGACTCTCGACGCCCCCTAAACTCTCGGCGAGCGCGAACAGCCGGCAGCGCTCGAGCGCGCGCCGCGCCACGGGCAGCCCGCCGCGCAGCACCGCCGTCACGATGCCGCCGAAGCCGCCCTGCATCTGCCGCCGCGCGAGCGCGTGCTGCGCATGGCTCGCGAGTCCGGGGTAGTGGACGCGCTCGACCTGGGGATGGCGCTCGAGGAACTGCGCGACCGCGAGCGCGTTGGCGCAGTGCCGCTCCATGCGCAGCGCGAGCGTCTTGATGCCGCGCAGGGTCAGGAAGCTGTCGAACGGGCTCGACACGCCGCCGATCGCGTTCTGCAGATACCCGAGCCGCTCGGCGAGCTCGCTCCCGGCACGCACCGCCGCCGCGCCGCCGACCGAGTCGGAATGGCCGTTCAGGTACTTGGTGGTGGAGTGCACGACGATATCGAAGCCGTGCTCGAGCGGGCGCTGGATGAAGGGCGTCGCGAAGGTGTTGTCGCAGACACTGATGAGCCGGTGCCGCCGGGCGAGCGCGGCCACCGCGGCGAGATCCACCACTTTCAGCAGCGGATTGGTCGGGGTCTCGACCCACACCAGGCGCGTCTCGGGACGGATCGCGGCCTCGAGCGCGGCGGCGTCGGTCAGATCGACGAACGACACGCTGTGGCCGGCGGAGCGCTTGCGCACGTTCTCGAGCAGCCGGTAGCTGCCGCCGTAGAGATCGTGCATGGCGACGATGTGCGAGCCGGCATCGAGCAGCTCGAGCACGGTGGAGCTCGCGGCCATCCCCGAGGCGAAGGCGAAGCCCGCGCCGCCGCCTTCGAGGTTGGCGATCGCCGCCTGCAGCGCATCGCGCGTCGGATTGCGGCTGCGCGAGTAGTCGTAGCCCTGGTGCACGCCCGGGCTCGACTGCACGTAGGTCGAGGTGGCGTAGATCGGCGGCATCACCGCGCCGGTGAGGGGATCGGGACGCTGGCCGCCGTGGATCACCCGGGTCGCAAAGCGCTGTGCGGAGCTGTCATCGTTCATGGGTCACTCGTTCACGGCGGCAGGCGGCGGCGCAGCCAGTTGAGCAGATCGATGCGCGTGACCAGCCCCTGGAACTCCCCGCCGTGCATGACGATCGCCACCATGCCGCGCTTGAAGATCTCCATGAGCTGCTCGATCGGTGCGTCGACCGGCACCGTCACCAGGTGACGCGCCATCGCCTGGGTCACCGGATCGTTGAAGTGCTGCGGGTTCTTGACCACCTCGAGCAGGATGTCCTCCTCGTCGACGATGCCGACGATGCGCCCGTCCTGCATCACCGGCACCTGCGAGACGTCGTAGAGCTTCATGCGGCGGTAGGCCGCCAGCACCGTCTCGCTGGAGTTGACGGTGACCGCGGCCCGGTCCTTGTGGCGGCGCAGGATCAGGTCGCGCAGGTCCCCGTGGCTCTCGCGCTCGAGGAACCCCTGATCGAGCATCCAGTAGTCGTTGTAGACCTTGGAGAGATACTTGTTGCCGCTGTCGCATACGAAGGTCACCACCCGCTGCGGCTGGCGCTGCTCGCGGCAGTAGCGCAGCGCCGCCGCCAGCAGCGTGCCGGTCGAGGTGCCGCCGATCACCCCTTCCTTCTTCAGCAGCTCGCGGCAGGTGAGGAACGCTTCCGCGTCCGGGATGCTGTAGGTGCTCCTCACGCCCGAGAAGTCCGCCACCGGCGGCACCGAGTCCCCGCCGATGCCCTCGACCAGCCACGGCGACATCTGCTGCGGCAGCCGACCCGTGCTCGCGAAGCTCGCGAGCCCTGAGCCCACGGGATCGGCGAGCACCATCGCCACCTGCGGCGCGGTGCGCGCGAAGAAATGCGTCAGTCCCGCGAGCGTGCCGCCGGTGCCGACGCCGCACACCACCGCATCGAGCCGGCCCGCCATCTGCTCCCAGATCTCCGGGGCGGTGGTCTCCTCGTGCGCCTGGGCGTTCACCGGGTTGCCGAACTGGTTGACGAAGTACGAGTTCGGCGTCTCGCGCGCCAGGCGCTCGGCGACGTCGCGGTAGTACTCCGGATGCCCCTTGCTCACGTCCGAGCGGGTCATCACCACCTCGGCGCCCATCGCCCGCAGGTGAAAGATCTTCTCCTGGCTCATCTTGTCGGGGATCGCCAGCACCAGGCGGTAGCCCTTCTGCGCCGCGACCAGCGCGAGCCCGAGACCGGTGTTGCCCGCGGTCGCCTCGATGAGCACGCTTCCCGGGCGGATCAGGCCGGCGCGCTCGGCGGCCTGGATGAGATACAGGCCGATGCGATCCTTGATGGAGCCGCCGGGATTCTGGTTCTCGAGCTTCAAGTACAGCTCGCACGGGCCGGTGTCGATGCGCCGCACCGCCATGAGGGGCGTGCGGCCGATCATCTCCAGCACGTTGCCGTAACTCTGCGCTGCCATGTGCGGTCCCGTGTAGGGGGACCGTGATTGTACGGTCAGCCGGGGGTGGCGGCGACCAGAAGTCCCGCCGCGACCCAGCCGGACAGCAGCGCCGCTGCCGCGGCGGCCGCGCGCCCGGCGCCGTGCACCGCGGAGAGCCGCTCGCACAGCTCGCCGAACGTGGCACCGGCGCGCGCCGCATCGAGCGCCGCCGCCTCGGGCGGCTCGAGCGAGCGGAAATAGCTCTTCAGGTCCTGCCGCCACAGCAGCCACTCGACCGGCTCCTCCACCACGCGCAGCTGCGGGCGCTCCTCGCCCTCGGTGAGCGCCTTCCACAGCTGCGGTGCGTTCCAGCGCAGCGCGAGGCGCCGCACGCTCGGATGGAAGGTGAAGCGCAGCCCCGCCCACTGCGCGGGCGCGACGCGCGCGAGCGCCGTGGCCACGAGCGGCACGGCATCGGCGGCGTCGAACACCGCGCACAGCGTCCACTCCCAGCGCGCGAGCTCGGCGAGCAGCGGCACGTCCGCGGTGTCGGGGTAGACGCCGAGAAAGGCCTCGAGCGCATCGCCGTAGTGGCGGATGGTGAAGAACGGCGAGTCGTGCGCCCGTACGTAGGCGGCGCCGAGCGCCTCGAAGTCCTCCTCCCCGAGGAGCTCGGCGAGCGCCGGGTAGCTGGTCTTGAGCGCATCGATCAGGCGGCTGCCGTAGGCGCCGCCGTAGATCCCGAGCCGGGTCGCGACCGGCACGCGCTCGCTGCCGAGCACCTCGGCCTCGATGGCGCGGGTGCCGCGCAGCAGGTACTCCTGGAAATCCTCCTGCAGGCGCGCGAGGCCGCTCACGGGGCACCGAGGCGCGCCGCGGCGGCGGCGCGGGCGGGGGAGACGGCGGGGACGGCGGGCGGCGACTGCGCGAGCGTGCGGGCGGCGAGCGCGCGCGCCTGCTCGAGCTCGGCGACGAGCTCCGCGAGCGGCGGGATGCGGTCGTCGCGCTCGATCATGGTCGACACCGCGCCAAAGCGCCGCACGGCGCTCGCGTACAGCTCCCACACCGGGTCCGGCACCGGGTGATCGTGCGTGTCGATCAGGTAGTCGCCGTGGTTCTCGTGGCCGGCGAGATGGATCTGCTGCACGCGCTCGGGCGGAATGCCCGCAAGATACTCGAGCGGATCGAAGCCGTGGTTCACCGCGCTCACGTAGATGTTGTTGACGTCGAGGAGGATCAGGCAGTCGGCGCGCGTGGCAATCTCGGCGAGGAACTGCCACTCGGTGAGCGGCGAGT
>Ga0335083_10006016_pt1 | contig 15271 bp, 12 predicted proteins | sample Lox_Sample_42_FD_206716 | JGI IMG/M metagenome (GOLD analysis project Ga0335083, IMG submission 206716) | Soil microbial communities from Loxahatchee National Wildlife Refuge, Florida, United States - Lox_Sample_4.2 | ecosystem: Environmental > Terrestrial > Soil > Wetlands | place: USA... | reverse complement strand
AGCGAGTATGACCGGCAGAACCTCGTCTATGAGAAGCAGGATCTGCTGATCAGCGGTCCCGGCAAATATCCGGACTATAATTTCTACCGCGTCTCCGGCCTCGCGATTCCGGGCAAGGGCAAGGGCGAAGCGGAGAACGAGCGCAAGCCGATCGACATACGCAGCCTGCTGCCATGAACAAGACCGCGCAGGAAAGGCAGGTCGCGCCATGAACATGATGTTCGATCTCTCGGCGATCGTCGCGGTGCTGGCGACCGTGATGACGATCACGCGCCCTTCGGCGGTGCACGCGCTGCTCTACCTCACGGTTTCCCTGCTCGCGGTTGCCCTTGTGTTCTTCGTCCTCGGCGCACCGTTCGCCGCCGCCCTGGAGGTTATCATCTATGCCGGCGCCATCATGGTGCTGTTCGTGTTCGTGATCATGATGCTGAACATCGGGGCGGCGGCGGCTTCCCTCGAAACCGTTTGGCTCAAGCCATCAACCTGGATCGGCCCTTCGTGCCTTGCCCTGCTGCTCGCGATCGAGCTTGGCTCGCTTGCCGCGACCGGCGGCCTCGCCCGCCCCGCGGGCGCGCTGGTCAGCGCCCAGGCGGTCGGCCTCGCGCTGGTCGGCCCCTATATGCTCGCGGTCGAAATCGCCTCCTTCCTGCTGCTGGCCGGTTTGGTCGCCGCGTTTCATCTTGGGCGCTCCGTCATGAGGGGGGCTTAGGGCGATGGCGACGGTTCCGCTCGATCAGGGCCTGCTGCTCGCCGCGATCCTGTTCGCGCTGGGGCTCGCGGGCGTTCTGGTCCGGCGCAATCTTCTGTTCATGCTGATGTCTCTGGAGGTGATGCTGAATGCCGCCGGTGTCGCCTTCATCGTCGCGGGCGCGCGCTGGGCGGCGCCGGACGGCCAGATCATGTTCATCCTGGTGCTCTCCTTCGCCGCGACCGAGGTTTCGGTCGGGCTGGCGCTGATCCTGTTGATGCATCTGCGCCTGCCCACGCTCGACGCCGATTCCGGCGATCAGCTGAGGGGATAGGCCATGTACGAACTGCTCTGGCTGGTCCCCACATTTCCGCTGCTCGGTTCGCTGCTGCTCATGCTGGGCGCCGGGCGGCTTTCCACCCGCTTGGAGGCGCTGATCGGCGCGCTCTCTGTCGGGCTCGCGGCCCTCATCGCCTTCACAATCGCCGCGAATTTCCTGCTCCACCCGCCGGCGGGCGCGCTCTTTCAGCAAACATTGTGGCATTGGCTGGATGTTGGCGGGTTATCCGTAAAGATCGGCCTGCGCCTCGATCCGCTCTCCCTGGTGATGATGCTGGTGATCACCGGAATCGGCTTCCTCATCCATCTGTTCTCGACCGAGTTCATGGAGGGCGAGGATGGCTATGGCCGGTTCTTCGCCCATCTCAATCTGTTTGTCGCCTCCATGCTCCTGCTGGTGCTGGCGGATGATTTCCTCGCCCTCTACACCGGCTGGGAAGGCGTGGGGCTTTGCTCCTACCTGCTGGTCGGCTTCTGGTGGCGCGACCCCGCCAACGGCCTCGCCGCGCGCAAAGCCTTCATCGTGACGCGCATCGGCGATACCGCGTTCCTGATCGGCCTGCTGCTGATCGCAAGCCGGCTCGGCACGCTGGACATCGCGGGCGCGATGCAAAACGCCGCGCAAAGCTGGCAAGTGGGTTCCCCTGTCGCCACGCTGGCTGCCTTTCTCCTGCTCGGCGGTGCGGTTGGCAAATCGGCGCAATTGCCGTTGCAGACCTGGCTGCCCGACGCAATGGCCGGCCCGACGCCGGTGAGCGCGCTGATCCACGCGGCGACGATGGTGACCGCAGGCGTCTATCTCATCGCCCGCACCCACGCGCTATTCCTGCTCGCCCCGGCGGCGGAGCTCGCGGTCGGCGTGATTGGCGGGGCGACGCTGCTGCTCGCCGGCTTCAGCGCGCTTGCGCAGAATGACATCAAGCGCATCCTAGCCTATTCGACCATGAGCCAGATCGGCTACATGTTCCTGGCGCTTGGCGTCGGCGCCTGGAGTGCGGCGCTGTTTCACCTGATGACCCACGCCTTTTTCAAGGCGCTGCTCTTTCTCTCCGCGGGCGCCGTGACCATGCGGCTCCATCACGAGCAGAATATTTTCAAAATGGGCGGGCTGGCGCGGCGCCTGCCGGCCGCGTTCTGGAGCTTCCTCATCGGCAGTGCCGCCCTCGCCGCATTGCCGCTGGTCACGGCGGGGTTCTACAGCAAGGAGGCCATCCTGTCCGGCGCCTGGGCAGGGGGCGCCAGCGGGCGCGTGTTGTGGGTGGCCGGCGTGCTCGGCGCCTTCCTCACCGGGCTCTACATCTTTCGCGCCGTGTTCATCGCCTTTTTCGGCGCGGCGCACACGCAGGTCAGCGGGCGCTATGGCTGGCGCGTCATCCTGCCGCTCAGCGTGCTGTCCGTGCTCTCATTGCTGGGCGGGCTGATCGAGCTGCCGCCTGCCTTCGGGCATGTCACGCTGCTCTCGAACCTGCTCGCCCCAATGCTGCCCGCAACCAGGGAGGTCACCGACGTGACGCCGCTGCTGCTTGCGAGCCTCGCCGCCCTTTTAGGCATCGCGCTGGCCGCTTTGCTCTATTGGCGCCCTGCCCGGCCGCCCGTGGAGACGGCACTCTGGCGTTTCTGGCACGCCGCAGCAGGCTTTGACTGGCTCTATGATCATTTGCTGGTCCGCCCGGTGCTCTGGGCGGCACGCACCGGTTGCGGCGATGTCGTCGACAGGATCTATGACGGCATCGTCTGGGTGACGCGGGCGGCTCACCAACAGGTGCGGCGGACCCAGAACGGGCGCGTGCGCTTCTATACCGCTGGCCTTGCCATCGGCTCGATTTCCCTGATCGCGATCGTGGTGCTGCGATGAGTCTGCTCTGGCTCCTCCTGGTCCCGGCGGTTGGCGGCGTACTCGCCTGGATGGCGGGCGCGCGGCATCCGGCTTGGCCGCGCTGGATCGCGCTATTCGTGCTCGCGGTCGAGCTTCTCATCGCCCTGTCGCTGATCGGCCCCGCGATGTCTTCCGGCCAGACCGCCTGGATCGCGAGCCTTGACCGGTCCTGGATTCCACAGCTCGGCATCTCCTTCGAGCTTGATCTCGACGGGCTGAGCCTGGTGCTCATCCTGCTCACGATCGCGCTCAGCCTCGTCTCGGTGGTGATCTCCTGGACCGAGATCACCGACCGGGTTGGCCTGTTCCACGCCAACCTGCTCTGGACCACCACCGGCGTGATCGGCGTGTTCCTGGCACTCGATCTGTTCCTGTTCTTCTTCTTCTGGGAACTGATGCTGGTGCCGATGTATTTCCTGATCGCGCTGTGGGGCCACGAGCATCGCTTCTACGCCGCGATCAAGTTCTTCATCTTCACCCAGGGCAGCGGCCTCGTCATGCTGGTTGCGATCCTGGTGCTCGTCTTCGTGCACCAGCAGACAACCGGCCACTTCACCTTCGACTATTTGGCGCTGCTCGGCACCAGAATGAGCCCCACCACCGCGTTCTGGCTGATGCTCGGCTTTTTCCTCGCCTTCGCGGTCAAGCTGCCAGCGGTGCCGTTCCACACCTGGCTGCCGGATGCCCATACCGAGGCGCCGACCGCGGGCTCCGTGCTGCTCGCCGGAATCCTGCTGAAGACCGGCGCCTATGGCCTGCTCCGCTTCGTGGTGCCGCTGTTCCCCGGTGCCGCCCATGCCTTCGCGCCGGTCGCGATGGCGCTCGGGGTGATCGGGATTCTCTACGCAGCACTGCTCGCGTTTGGCCAGAACGACATGAAGCGGCTGGTCGCCTATAGCAGCGTCAGCCATATGGGCTTCGTGCTGCTCGGCGTGTTCGCCTGGAACACGCTCGCGCTGCAGGGCGTGGTCGTGCAGATGCTGGCGCACGGCATCAGCACCGGCGCGCTCTTCATTCTGGTCGGCGCCCTGCAGGAGCGCATCCATACCCGCGACATGCGGCTCATGGGCGGGCTGTGGGGCAGCATCCCGCATCTGTCGGCCTTCGGCATGGTCTTCGCCATCGCCTCGCTCGGGCTGCCGGGGCTCGGCAACTTCATTGGCGAATTTTTGATCCTGCTCGGTAGCTTCCGCGCCAGCGTGCCCTTCACCGTGATCGCGGCCGGCGGCCTGGTGGCGGGGGCCGCCTACGCGCTGCTGATGGTGCAGCGGGCCTTCCACGGCAGGGCGTCGCCACGCCCCGGCGCTGCCAAGCCGGTTGATCTCACCGCCCCGCATCTCGCGGTGATGGGGGGGCTGGTGCTGGCGATCATTGGGCTCGGCCTCTACCCGCAGCCGGTCTTTGACCAAGTGGCGCCGGGGCTGGCGGTGCTGCAGCATAACGGCGCGCCCGTGCTGCTCGCGGCGGGCACACGATGACGGCGGCGGCTTTCACGGCCTTCGCGCCCTTTACCCTGCTCGGCGCCGTGACGATCGCGGTGATGCTGCTGATGGCGATCCACCGCAGCCATCATCTCATCGCGCGCTCGACCATCATTGGCCTGTTGCTCTGCTGCATCGCCTTGCCGCTCGCGGCCCCCGCTTCACCCACCGAAGTGACGCCGCTTTTCGCCGTGGACGGCACTGCCCTCTTCTATTCCGGGCTGGTGCTTGGCTCGGCGTTGATTGTCGCCATCCTCTCCTATGCGTATCTCGAAGGCTCGCCGCAGGGACCGCGCGAGGAATATTATCTGCTGCTGCTCACGGCCACGCTCGGCGCCGCCTTGCTGCCGGCGAGTGTCCATTTCGCATCCTTCTTCCTGGATCTCGAGACGCTCAGTATCTCGCTGCTGGGCCTGATCGCATATACGAATCCGCGCGGGAATGCGGCCGAGGCCGGCATCAAATACCTCGTCCTCGGCGGCGCCTCCTCCGCCTTCCTGCTGTTCGGCATGGCGCTGATCTATGCTGATCTTGGCACCATGTCGTTCATCCGCATAGGCCAGCTTGCCCATGCGGATGGCGCGGCCGATCTCTACTGCCTGGTTGGCGTCGCCATGATTCTCACCGGCGTCGGCTTCAAGCTCTCTCTGGTGCCATTTCATATGTGGACACCCGACATCTATGAGGGCGCGCCGGCGCCGATCACGGGTTTCGTCGCGGTGGTCTCGAAGATCGCCGTGTTCGCGGTGATCCTGCGCTATTTCATCCTCGCCGAAGGCCCTGCCGACGCCTCGCTCCGCACCGGCATTGCCGCGATCGCGATCCTTTCCATGCTCGGCGGCAACCTGCTGGCCTTGCTGCAGGACAACGTCAAGCGCCTGCTCGCCTATTCCTCGATCGCCCATCTCGGCTATCTGCTGGTCGCCTTTCTGGCCGCGGGCTCGCTGGGCATCGAGGCGGCGGCCTACTATCTTGCGGCCTATGCCGTGACCAGCCTGGGTGCGTTTGGCATCGTCGCCTTGCTGAGCGCGCCGGGGCCAGGGCGCGATGCGGACCGTATCGAGGATTATCGCGGTCTCTTTCGCACCCGCCCGTTCCTGGCGGGCAGCCTCGCCCTGATGCTGCTTTCACTCGCCGGAATACCGCCGACAATGGGCTTCATCGGCAAGTTCTACCTCATCATCTCAGGCGTCGGCGCCGGATTGTTCTGGCCGGTGGCAGCCCTTGTGGCCGGCAGCGTGATCGGCCTTTACTACTACTTGCGCGTGCTGGTTGCGATGGCGATGCCTGTGCCGGCCGAGCATAAAGCCGCGCCGCCTGAAGCGGCGCCGTTTTTTGGCAATGCGGTGATCGCGGTGCTGCTGATGCTATTGCTGGCGCTCGGCGTCTATCCGGCGCCCGCGATCGCGCTCATCAGGATGACAGTTGGCGCCACGCCCTGGTGAGCGCCGTTGTTTTGGTTCGGCGCTTATCCTGTGCGGGCATGGATGCCTCGCCAAACCCGCGTTCTACCGCAGCGCATTCTGCATGGCTCAACTGCATGTTCAAACGTCTATGCGCTAGATCGCAAGCCGCAAGAAGCGCATAATAGTAGTAGGTTTGGGTGGTTGCCGGTGCATCACGCTAAATGATGTTTATGCCGCGCTGTCTGCTGGATCAGCCACTCGAAAAAATGTCAAATTTGTCTGTGCCGGGGGATACGAATTGGCGTTCTGAGCAGGTCCGGCAGCAAACGCGGAGAAACGAACATGACAACCATCCGCCAGATTCTCGACGAGAAAGGTTGGGGTTCAATTGTGCTCAAAGGCGATTGGACGATTACGCAAGCGGGAAAATTCCTTACCACCAAGCGGGTCGGCGCAGCACCTGTGGTCGATGATCACGGAAACCTGGTTGGCATGCTCTCAGAGCGCGACATCATGCGATTCGTCGGCGAACTCGGCGAGGATATCAAGCATCGAACAGTCGCGGATCTGATGACGACGCTCGTTGCCTCCTGCACGCCCAAGAACACGATCCTGGACGCAATGTTGATGATGACCAACAAGCGCTGCCGCCATCTGCCGGTTTTCGAGGATGGCAATCTCGTCGGAATCGTTAGCATCGGCGATCTCGTGAAGGCACGGCTGGAAGAGGCCGAGTTCGAAGTCGCTTCACTGCGTGCCTATATTGTCTCTTAAAGAGACCGGCTGCTGGAGGCTGAGTGCGCATTGTGCCTCCCGCCCTGCCCGGCGCTGAAAGCGCATGAGGTGATATTCGCATTTTTCCATGCGCCAAGGCTTGGCCTGTGGGACAATATTGCCAAAATTCACCACCGGCCCGTTCATTGGCTATCCATGTATTTTGGCTTAGCCTGGGCATTTTGTGCTGATCAAAAATTTGCGGCGCGTGGCCGAGCAGATGCTCGCATACCGCACCGCGCGGCAGGCCGCCGATGAACTGGCCGACCGGCTGCATTGCGTGGGCGGGCGCAGGCTCACCCCGGCGCAATGCAGCGGCAGTCGTTGCCTGCTCGGCCTGGTCGATACCGAGCTTGCCGCCGGCAGCGCGTTTCGGACATGGATTTCCCACACGCAACCTCCACCGCAGCGCCATCGCGCAGATGGCGCGCGGCACTAGGCGGTGCGCGGTTCCTGCTGCCGCATCGCCGCCGGATGTGGGGCTTCTTTTGCGAATGTCACAGATCCTGACAGGGGGATAGGATCGCCCTGATTGCCTTGCGCCTGCAAATGTTGTCTCTTAGATAAAACGACTGTCTTTGGTGGAGACGCCCCCGATGGAGTACCGCAGACTAGGACGCAGCGGCGTGAAAATCTCGCCGCTTTGTCTCGGAACGATGATGTTCGGCGGACCGACGGATGAGGCAACCGCCTTGAGGATCGTCGCGCGGGCGCATGAGGCGGGGGTGAATTTCATCGACACGGCCGATGTGTATTGCGCCGGCCAGTCCGAGGAGATCACCGGCCGGGCGATCGCCGCGGAGCGTTCGCATTGGGTGCTGGCCACAAAGCTCGCGAACCCGACAGGCCAGGGGCCAAATGACCGGGGGTTGTCGCGGCTGTATATGTTCCGGGCCGTTGAGGCGAGCCTGCGCCGGCTGGGCACCGAGGTGATCGACATTCTCTATCTGCACCGGCAAGACGCTTCAACGCCGCTGGAGGAAACGGTGCGCGCGCTCGCTGACTTGTTGCGCGCCGGCAAGATACGGTATTTTGGGCTTTCAAATTTCCGCGCCTGGCAGGTTGCGGAGATCTGCCGGCTTTGCGACGCGGCCGGGATTGACCGGCCCGTTGCCAGCCAGCCGCTCTATAACGCCCTGAACCGGCAGATCGAGACCGAGCATGTTCCCGCCTGCATGCATTACGGGCTTGGGGTGGTGCCCTATAGCCCGCTGGCCCGCGGGGTGCTGACCGGCAAATACGCACAAGATGCGCCGCCGCCGGCCGATACGAGGGCCGGGCGCAGCGACAAGCGGCTGCTGGAGACCGAATGGCGCGAAGAGAGCCTCGCGATTGCGGCCAAGCTCGCGGCGCGCGCGGCCGAGCGGGGGGTTACGGCCGGGCAGTTCGCGGTCGCCTGGGTGCTGCACAACAAGGCCGTCTCGGCAACAATCGGCGGGCCGCGCACGCAGGCGCAGTGGGAGGATTACCTTGGCGCCCTGCATTACCGCTTCACGCCGGAGGACGAGGCGCTGGTCGATGGCCTGGTCACCGCCGGGCACGCCTCGACGCCGGGCTATAATGACCCGGCCTATCCGATTGAAGGCCGGGTGGTGGCGGGGTAAGGCTCAAGCGGCGGAACAAGCCGTCCGTTTTACTAAGCAAGAATGTTCAATGGAGGGCCGCATGACTCTACCCCTGGAGGGCATCACTGTCGTTTCGATCGAACAGGCCATCGCCGCGCCAACCGCCAGCCGGCATTTGGCGGATTGGGGGGCGCGGGTGATCAAGATCGAACGGCCCGGCACCGGTGATTTCTCGCGCGGCTACGACAAGGCGATGAACGGGGTCTCCAGCCAATTTGTCTGGACCAACCGCTCGAAGGAAAGCCTCGCCATCGATATCAAATCCGGGCTTGGGCAAGAGGTGCTCGAACGCCTGCTGCCCAACGCGGATGTGTTTCTGCAGAACCTGGCGCCTGGCGCGGCGGCCAAGCTTGGGCTTGATTCACAGAGTCTCATAAAAAAATACCCGCGCATCATCGCCTGCGATATCTCCGGCTACGGCGTCGGCGGCCCGTATCAGGAGAAGAAGGCCTATGACCTGCTGGTGCAATGCGAGACAGGCTTTCCTTCGATCAACGGCACGGCCGAGGAACCTGCGAAATGCGGACTCTCGATCGTTGATATCGCGACAGGCATGTACGCGCTGCAGGGCATCCTGATGGCGCTGGTCAAGCGGGGGCGGACGGGCGAAGGCACGGCGTTCGAGGTGTCCCTGTTCGACGCGATGAGTGAATGGATGTCCTACCCGGCCTATTACACGCGCGACGGCGGCAAGCCGCTGCAGCGCGCCGGGCTGAGGCACGCCACCATCGCGCCTTACGGGCCATTCCGGGCTGGCGATGGGAAGATCGTGTTCTTCGGCATCCAGAACGAGCGGGAATGGGGTCAATTTTGCGCCAAGGTGCTGGAGGCGCCTGAGCTGACGCAGGAATCCCGCTTTGCTTCCAACCTGGCGCGGCTTGAGAACCGCAACGCGCTGCAGGAGATCATCGAGGCGCGCTTTGCCGCCTGGGACAGCGACAAGGTGTTAGAAAGGCTAGAGGCCGCCGCCATCGCCAATGCCCGCCTGAACGACGTGCAGGCCTTTCTGCAGCACCCGCAACTGCACGCGCGCAACCGCATTCGCACCGTGGCGAGCGAGACCGGCCCGCAGGATGTGTTTCTGCCGGCGGTGACGATCCCGGGCGTCGAGCCGGTGATGGGCAGCGTGCCGGCGCTGGGGGCGCATAACGCGAAAATCCTCGCCGAACTCGGGCTTGCCGCGCCGGACGCCGCCTGATGCGCCCGTGTCGCACTTATCTCGCGGTGCCGGCCCATCGGCGCAGGATGCTGGAGGGGGCCGCGGCCAGCGCGGCGGATGCCGTATTCCTGGACCTTGAGGACGCGGTACCGCCGGATGCGAAGCCCGCCGCGCTGGCTGGCGCGCTGGCCGCGCTCGCCGAGCTTGACTGGGGACGCAAGCACGTCGCCGTGCGGATCAACACGGTTGCGGGCGGGTTGGCCCGAGAGGAGGTGGAGGCGCTGGGCACGGCCGCGCGGCTTGACGCGCTGATCATCCCGAAAACCGAATCAGCCGGCGATCTCGCCACGGTCGATACCTGGCTCGACGCGCCGGGTGCGCCGCGCCGCCTCGGCCTGGAGCCGATCATCGAAACGGCGGCGGGGCTGGTTCATGTCGAAACCATCGCCGCCGCGGGCGGGCGGCTGACCACGCTGCATTTCGGCGTCGGTGACTTCGCGGCCTCGATCGGCGCGCGCAGTGCCGAGATCGGTGAGAGCCCGGCCGGCTACGCGCAAATGAACCGGCAGGGAGACTCCTACGTCACCACGGCGCTCGATCTCTGGACATACCCGATGATGCGCCTGCTGGTGGCGGCACGGGCATATGGCCTGCGCGCGATCGACGGGCCGTGCGGCGCGTTCCGGGACCTCATCCTGACCGCCTCCTGGGCGGAAAAGGCAGCGGCGATGGGATTCGACGGCAAGCAGGTGATCCACCCCCAGCAGATCGAGCCGACACGCGCCGCCTTCACGCCAAGCGCCGGGGATGTGGCCTTCGCGCAGCGCGTCGTCACCGCGATGCGCGAGGCGCAGGAGGCTGGCCTCGGCGCGGTGCAGCTCGACGGGCGCATGCTGGACTACGCCAACCTGCGCATGGCCCAGCGCATCCTGGCCATGGCCGGGGCGGACCGGCAAGGAACTGATTGACGTAAGCGCCACAGGCGCTAGATTACATCAGGGGTCTTACATTAAGAACCGCGTCCAATATGAATTAAAAATGGGGGGCTCATAAAATGAAACCTATTTCGCGCAAAACATTCCTGGCCGGCGCTGGCGCGCTTGGCGCTGCGGCACTTGCCCGTCCGGCGATCGCAAAGAAACGCTACGTTATCAAACTCGGCATCGACCTGGCTCCCGATCATCCGAGCACGCTGCACGCGCAGATGGCCGGCAAGGAGATTGCGGCGGCGACGGATGGCGCGGTGACCCTGCAGGTCTTCCCCAGCAGCCAGCTGGGGAATGACACACATATGCTCTCCGGGGTGCGCTCGGGCGCCATCCAGATGATGGCGATCGGCGACAACATTCTGGCAACCCTCGTGCCTTCCGCGGCGATCGACAATATCGGCTTCGCGTTCAAGGACAGCCAGACCGCCTGGACCGCGCTGGACGGCAAAGTCGGCGAGTTGGTGCGCGCGGACATCGAGACCACGGGCCTGCACCCGATGAACCGCATCTGGGACGAAGGCTTCCGGCAGACGACATCCAAAAGCAAGCCGATCAACAGCCCGGCTGATCTGGCGGGCTTCAAGATCCGCGTCCCGCCCAGCCCGATTTCGCTCTCGCTGTTCAAGGATCTCGGCGCCGCCCCCACCGTCATCAATATTGCCGAACTCTACACCGCTCTGCAGACTGGCGTCGTGGACGGGCAGGAGAACCCGCTCTCTAACATCCAGACGCAGAAATTCTACGAGGTGCAGAAATACTGCGCGCTGACCAACCACATGTGGGTCGGCTACTGGCTGGTGATGAATGGCGATTTCTGGAAGAGCCTGCCGGCCGATTACCAGAAGATCGTCAGCGCCGCCTTCGACAAGCAGACTGATGGGCAACGCGCGGCCAGCCTGGCGCTCAACAACTCGCTGCAGGAAAAGCTGACGGGCGAGGGCATGGTGTTCAATTCGCCTGACCTGGCGCCATTCCGCCAGAAGCTGATCAGCGCGGGTTTCTACAGCGAGTGGAAACAGAAATTCGACCCGGCCTTGTGGGCCGCCCTCGAGCAAACCACCGGTTCCCTTGCCTAAAACCGGCTTGGCTGGTGGCGTGATGCTCCCCCCTCCCCCCCTGCCTGGCGAAGCTGCCAGCCCGCTTTGCGGGCTGGGCCGTCGGGCTGCCAGCGTATTGCGGCAGCTCGATCGCTGGACCGGGCTGACCGCAGAAATTCTTGCGGCCATCCTTGTTGTCATCGAGATTGGCATTTTGCTGACCGGCGTGGTGTTCCGCTACGCGCTGGACAATCCGCTCGACTGGTCCGATGAGCTGGCTGAGATGCTCTTTCTCTGGCTTGTCAGCCTCGGCGCCGTTATCGCGCTGCGGCGCTCCGAGCATATGCGGATGAATTTTTTCACCACCCGCGTGCCGCCGCGAGTCGGCAGTTTTTTAAAACGCCTCGGCGCGCTGGTGGTGCTGATTTTCCTGTGCGTCATCTTCGTTCCTGGCATCGGGTTCATGGCGCAGCAGCAGGCGATCACCACGCCCGCATTGCAAATTCCCGGCTCCTGGGAGATCGCCGGCGAACTCGTCGCCTTCGCGATGCTCATCATCTGCGCGGTGCATCAGTTTTTCGACGGTGCGGAGTGGCGGGAACTTCTGTTCGCGGCCCTGCTCGTCGGCGGCGTCGGTGTGGCGTTCTGGCTGCTGGAAACGCCGTTCGGGAATATCGGCAACTGGGACCTGCTGGTCTTCTTTGCCGGCATGGTGGCGGTGTGCATTTTTGCAGGCGTGCCGATTGCATTCTCCTTTGGGATTTCGACCGCCGCCTATATCTTCTACACAACGACCATCCCGCTCAACGTTGTCATCAGCCAGATGGACCAGGGCATGTCCGCGATCGAACTGCTCGCGGTGCCCATGTTCATCGTGCTTGGGCTGCTGCTGGAAATGACCGGCATCGCGCGGGCACTGATTGATGTGCTGAACGCGCTGGTCGGGCATAAGCGCGGCGGTCTCTCCTATTCGCTGATCGGCGCGATGTATCTGATCTCCGGCATCTCCGGGTCCAAGGCCGCCGACCAGGCGGCGATTGCGCCGGTGTTGCTGCCCGAGATGAAGCGGCGCGGCACGCATCCTGGCGAGCTGGTGGCGCTGCTCGCCTCCTCGGCGGCCATGTCCGAGACGATCCCGCCGAGCCTCGTGCTGATCATTGTTGCGGCAGTCACCGGAATCTCGACAGCCGCCTTGTTCACGGGCGGGCTGCTGCCGGCGGGTGTTGCAGCACTTGCGCTGGTCATCCTGATTTTCTTCCGCACGCGCCGGGACAATGCCGTCGGTAAAGCGCCGCCATTGCGCGAAACCCTCAGGCTCGTTGTTGTCGCCATTCCGGCGCTCATCCTGCCGGTTCTGATCCGCTACGCCGTCCTGGCTGGCGTCACCACGGCAACCGAAGTCGCAACAATTGGTGTCGCCTACTCAGTCATCATCGGGATATTCGTCTATCGGAAATTCGATTGGCAGCGCATCTTTCCCATCCTTGTTGAAACGGCCGCACTTTCAGGCGCGATTCTGCTGATCATCGGCACCGCGTCGACAATGGCCTGGGCCCTCACGCAGGCGGGCTTCGCGCAATCGCTCACGGATGTGATGACCACGCTGCCGGGCGGCATCTATGGGTTCATTGGTGTCTCCATCCTGCTGTTCATCGTGCTGGGCAGCGTTCTGGAAGGGCTGCCGGCGATGGTGCTGTTCGGACCGCTGCTGTTTCCCATCGCCCAGCAGATGAACATCAATGTTGTACAATACGCGATTATCGCCATCCTCGCGATGGGCATCGGCCTGTTCTCACCGCCCTTTGGTGTCGGTTTCTATCAGAGTTGCCTGATCGCACGGACCAGCTCCGACCAGGCGCTGGCGCGCGTCTGGCCATTCATGGGTGCCCTTGTCTTAGCGCTCATCCTGGTCGCCGCGGTTCCTTGGCTCTCCACCGGCTTCCTGAACGGGAAATAAGGAAACAGGCTTAGTGCTTTGCCGGGACCACGACTTATCCACAGACATCTTGATAACTTTGTGGATAAGTGTGTGGACGGCAAAGCAGAAGCCGGGACAACATAGTTAGGACCGGACGCGGCCAAAATCTGTACCTGCGCCGCCAGTGTAGCGAAGCCTTTCACAGGTCCGTCATGCCGCAGGCCAGATACACACAGGCATTTTCCGGGACGCCAAGCACCGCAGAACCGGCAGCATGCGGCGCAACGCCGCGGTTCGAATGTTGGTCGCGCAAGCGATCGCCGCAGGGCTGGTTTTCCAATCATCCGAAGCGATCAGGACCCGACCAATTATCGGCAATTTTGAGCGCGAGCGGGACAGTGATGTCGAAGCCCAGCCCGTAAAGCGCAGATCGGGCGGCTTCGCGTCTGCCAGCCCCTCCTCTTGTGGGACCGCATAGCACCCCGCTGCCCGTTCGCGCCAAACGGCCTTACCATCGCGCGGCACTGGCACACGGCCGGGCTGGTGGTACTGCAATTCCATCTTGCTGTAGTTTTGATTTTTTCAAAGGTTGAACGCTACTTCATGATTGCCGGGCATATGTCATTCGGGCTGATGCTGGTCGCAATATTCGACCTGCGCATCTTTTGGCGTCTCATGCCCAGCAGAGGGCATTTCAACGGCCGAGCAGCGGGACGGCGTGCTGCGCCGAATGCCGCCTGGCCGTTCCCCCATTTTCCAACCGACTGAGCGGCGACAACAGAGTGCATCCGAGGCTACTGCAGGGGGCCGGCTTGCTTGCGCTCCCCTGCATGGCGGTGGGGGAGCAATCCTGGATTTGACACAAAAGGCGGGCTGAAATATTCGCCAACCAAACAAGATTAAGTTTCATTCTCAATTACCTGTCAGGACCCGCCTTGCCCCAGCCCGCCTCCCCAGCCCGCCGCGCCGCGTTGCCCTTCCTGGCCGTGTTCGGTCCCGGACTTGTCGTCATGCTTGCCGATACCGAGGTGGGGAGCATCATCACCGCTTCGCAATCCGGGGTGGCCTGGGGATACCGGCTGTTGCTGCTGCAATTTCTGCTGATCCCTATCCTGTATGTCGTGCAGGAACTCACCGTCCGGCTCGGCATCTTCACGGGCAAAGGCCATGGGGAACTCATCCGCGATACATTCGGTAAGGGTTGGGCCTGGCTTTCCGCTGGCGGGCTGGCGGTGGCCACCGTGGGCGCGCTGCTTTCGGAATTCTCCGGCGTGGCGGGCGTGGGAGAGCTTTACGGGGTGCCGCGCGCCGCCACGCTGAGCCTGTCTGTGGTGTTTCTGCTGGTCGTGGCGCTCACCGGCTCTTACCGCCGGGTAGAGCGTGTGGCGATCGCGCTGGGGCTATTCGAGTTCGTCTTCTTCGTGATCGCGTTCGTCTCAAAACCCGACGGCCACCAGATCGCCGCGCAGATGCTGCGGCCCGCCTTGGCCAATCGTGATTATCTCTATCTCGTCGCCGCGAATATCGGCGCGGTGATCATGCCCTGGATGATTTTCTACCAGCAATCCGCCATCGCGGATAAAAGACTGTCCCCGGCCGATTTCCGTTATGCCAGGCTGGATACGGCCATCGGCTCAGTTATCACCCAACTGGTGATGGCCGCTGTGCTGATTTCAACCGCAGCCACGATCGGCCTGAAAAACCCCAATACCAGCCTCAATACGGTGGGGGATATCACGGCGGCGCTCATCCCGTATCTCGGGGTCACCATCGGCAAGCTGGTTTTCGGCATCGGGGTGCTGGGCGCCGGGCTGGTCGCCTCCATCGTCGCCTCCCTGGCGCTCGCCTGGGGGCTGGGCGAAGTCACCGGCTATCGCCGCTCGCTGGAAGATCATCCCTTCCGGGCAAAATGGTTTTACGGCGTCTATGCGGCCTGCCTCATCTGCGGCGCGGTGCTGGTGGGCGTGGCGCCGAATCTC
>Ga0335083_10006015_pt1 | contig 15271 bp, 16 predicted proteins | sample Lox_Sample_42_FD_206716 | JGI IMG/M metagenome (GOLD analysis project Ga0335083, IMG submission 206716) | Soil microbial communities from Loxahatchee National Wildlife Refuge, Florida, United States - Lox_Sample_4.2 | ecosystem: Environmental > Terrestrial > Soil > Wetlands | place: USA... | reverse complement strand
CGATATTCTCTCAATGTCACCCGGAGCGGCAATCGGGCTGGACCGCGAAATAGACGAGCCCGCGGATTTGTTGGTCGCTGGCCGACTTGTGGCGCGGGGCGAGGTTGTCGTGGTGGACGGCAACTTCGGGTTGCGAATCACCGAGGTCACCAGCTCGAACCACCGAGCCGAGCTCTTGCACTCCTAGAACCAGCCTCGTCTACGATCTCTGTGGCAGGGCCCTCAAGGTCGATGCGCTCGGTCACAAGCTTGCCGGTTCTGTAGGAATCCCTAAAGCGCCAGCGCCAACGTGCCGATAAGTCCTACGAGGCACGCATGGCTACACCGCAACGTGCCCGTGGGGCACGACATTGCGGACAGAACACGAGCAGCCTGTTGATGTTTTCACGGAGCGAGACCTCCGGAAACGCCGCGTTAACGCAGTGATATCGAAAGTCTTTTCAGGCCTTCCCGATCACATTCTCGAGCTGAATGCTCTCTTGCGGCGTCCTTCCGTCGATGTTGGCCACGCGAGCCGTATCATTCGAAAAGATCCCACGCTGCATGTTCGCATTTTGAGCCTGGCGAGCGCCGCGGTAGCAAACGACGGGCAGCCAGTTCACGCAATCGCCGAGGCGATGGTTCTGCTGGGCCCAGAACGGCTTCGTGCGTTCGTGCTAGGCTACGAGCTCATGAGACTCGCTGGCCGGCAGCTTTCCGAGCATTCGATCCAAAACTTCTGGCAGCACAGCTCCCTTACAGCCGCCTATAGCGAACGACTCGCGCGAGGACTCGATTATCACCAGCCGGAGGAAGCCTACGTTAGCGGCATGCTCCATGACATCGGTACCATGCCCTTGTTGATTGTCGCGCAAGAGGAAAAGGCCAAGGGTGCCGCACCGCCACAAAACTGGCAGGACGACCTCCTTCGTGAGCGTGAATTCTTCGGAATCGACCATTGCGAAGTCGGTCGCTGGATGGGCATCGCATGGGACTTCAGCAGCTCACTGGTCGAAGTGATCCAGCACCACCATGCTCCCCTGAATTCAACCAAAGAAAGCGTTCTGGTCGGTATCGTTGCGGCCGGCGACTACTACTCCGGGTTGCCGTCCGCGGTGACGGCAGGCTATCGTTCCGAAGTTGCATCGCTTTCCTTACCCCTCATCTCCGGAATTACCAAGGCGGCGAGAGCACATCTGATTTCCTAGAGATTCCTAAACTGCTAGATCAGGGCAAGGGAAAAATCTGCCTAGTCGCGGCGACCGACTAGGCAGCATCCTCCCTTTCCCGGGCATCTTCAACGCTCTCCGCGTTCCTCGGCCCTCGAAAACGATGGACGCTGGGCAAATTTGCGCAGTGTCGCGCACTTTCGTGTGGCCCTCCGCGTGCTTCTCACTAGCCGAAGGAGAATGCATGGACAGCGGGTTCTACTCTGCGTTCACCGGTCTCGCGGCGCGCATGCAGTCGCTCGACGTCGTGGCCAATAACCTCGCGAACGTGAATACGTCGGGATACAAGGCCCAGAAGGAGTTCTTCCGTGCCTTCACCGCGTCCCTGAACAACCGCGCCTTGACGCCAATCAATCAGGCGATCAACGACTACGGGATCGTCGAAGGCTCGCGCACGGACTTCGCCCCAGGGTCGCTCGATCCCACCGGGAACGACACGGACGTGGCGATCGACGGAACCGGTTTCTTCGACGTGAAAACCAAGGCAGGCGCAGATCGGTACACACGCAACGGAAACTTCAGCCTCAACACGCAGCGGCAGCTCGTCGATTCGCAAGGGAACCTCGTACAAGGGGAGGACGGAACGGTTCAGATTCCCCAAGGAAAGCTAACGATCAGCACCGATGGGACGGTTTCCGTGGATGGCGCAATCGTTTCGAAGCTCAGAGTCGTGGAGTTTCCTGGGAGTGTGCCGCTGACGCCGGAAGGCAGCAGCAACTTCTCGGCACCCACCGGGTCGGCCAAGCCGATGGCCTCGCCGCAGCTGCGTGAGGGAATGCTGGAGGCTTCCAACAGTAATCCGGTAACGGGGGCGATCGCGCTGATCGACGTGCAGCGAAGCGCCGAAATGATGCAGAGGGCGCTTAGCATTTTCAACACGGATTTCAATCAGACGGCCATACAGGAACTGTCGCACGTTTAACCAAGGAGAGAGACATGTTTCGTGCACTGAACACAGCGGCAAGCGGAATGATCGCGCAGCAACTGAACCTGGACAACATCGCGAACAACCTGGCCAACGCAAGCACGGCCGGATTCCGCAAGCGCCGGCTGCAGTTTCAGGACCTGCTGTACCAGAACCTGATCATGCCCGGCGCTGCCTCGACGCAGCAGACGACAATTTCGGCGGGGCTGCAGATCGGCCTCGGTTCGCGTTCGTCAGCGTCTGAGATGATTCAGGCTCAGGGTGACTTCGAATCGACCGGAAATCCGCTCGACCTGGCGATTCAAGGCGCCGGATTCTTTCAGGTCCAGATGCCCAGTGGCGACATGGCCTATACGCGGTCTGGAACCTTTCAGCTGGACTCGCAGGGGAACATGGTCACCGCGGACGGAAATCCACTCCAGCCTTCGATCACGATTCCGCAGAATGCCACCTCGGTCACGATCGGATCGGATGGGACCGTCAGCGTAACGATTCCGGGGCAACAGCAGGCGCAACAGGTTGGGCAGATTCAGCTGGCAACCTTCATGAATCCCGGCGGCCTCAACAGTATCGGCCAGAATCTTTTCCTGCCGACGACAGCCTCCGGCGATGCGCTTCTCGGGACGCCGGGAGGCACGGAAGGGCTCGGGACGATTCAGCAGGGAGCACTCGAGCAATCCAACGTTAACGTGGTCGAAGAGTTCGTGAACATGATCCTGGCGCAGCGCTCCTACGAGTCGAACTCGAAGGTCGTTCAGGCGGCCGACCAGATGTTCCAAGACGTCAACACGATGTCGCGCTAAGAGAAAGACAGTGCGAAGCACTCTCACAATTCCACTATTGGCGGCTTTGGCTCTCTTCGGAACGCTCCGCGCGCCCGGTGCGTATGCATCAAAGGTCGCGCTGCTCGGAGAGGTCGAGGTACGCGACAGCTCGGTATTCCTCTCCGACTTACTGCCGGCTCACCTCTCGGCCTCGGTCCGAGTTCCTGCGCGGAAGATCCGAATCGGTTCCGCACCGGCTCCGGGCACGGAACGCATATTCGAGGGCGAGAAGATCGCCGTAAGGCTCGGGCCGGACTTGGCGTCGGAGATCTCCATTCCCCGTCAAATCGTTGTGCACCGCGCTGGGCGGCCGATTTCACGTGAGGAGGTTACTGCCGCTATTCGCACGGCGCTGAACCGCAACGGATTCGCCGCCTCCGACCTTCAGCCGGAAGACATTCGGACTCTGCCGACGGTGATGGCTGCGTCCGATAGCCCGGATGTCCGCGTGAGGCGCATGGACTTTGATGACAACCTGAAGGAAGCCCGGTTCCTGATGGCCCAACCTGGCATGGTGCCCTTCCTCGTGACAGCACAGATGGGAGACAGACTGTTCGCAGCGGTGGCGGCTCGCGAGACGGCCCCTGCCACGACTTCAGGTACTGGCGATAGCTTCGCAGAATCTGCAACGGCTGGCTCAGTGGGTACGGAGCCGGACGGTCGCCTCGAGGAGTTGATCACTCAGCGATCGCGGAGGGATTCCTTTGTGGGTGAGGTCAGTGACTCTGCCGCCACTGGTTCGGTGACGCTTGTGGAGCCGCGCAAGATGGCGACTTTGTGCATCTCCTCCTCGGCGATGCAAATGCTGCTGGACGTGACACCGCTCGAGAAGGGCGCGCTCAACCAGACGATCCGCGTGAAGGTTCCCGTCACGGGCAAGGTGCTGCATGCGCGAGTCGTGGGAGAGCAGCGGTTGTCCGCAACATTCTGATGGAGACGAACTCGATGATCATTCTTGGTCATTTCCGGCGCGCCCTTGCTCTCTGGTGCATCTTTTCGCTTTCCGCGGCGGCCGCAGGCATCGAAAAGGACAAGAAGAAGCATGGCAGCCCCGCGACCGCTTCGCTTGACGATTATCTCAAGCGCGTCGGTGCGGCAGGGATCGGGCAGCCAACGTCCACCGGCAGCCTATGGGTTGCGTCCGGCCCTCTGGCGGACACGGCGACGGATTACAAGGCCCGCTCGGCTGGAGATTTGATTACGGTAAAGCTGGTCGACACGTTCTCGGCTGCCACCAACGGCGAGAACAAAACTGGCCGTCAATTCTCCACGCAATCCGCAATTACGGGCTTGCTCGGGACGATAAAGCCCAACAACGCGATGCAGAATCTGCTCGCAGCCAACTCCAATTCGGCACTCGACGGAAAGGGTCAGTCGACCCTCAGTTCGAACCTGCAACTCAGTCTCGCGGGCCGCGTGGTCCAAGTAATGCCCAACGGCATCCTGGTGATCGAAGCATCGCGCGATTTTACTGTTGGAAATGACCGCCAAACCGTGGTTCTCCACGGCTTAGTCCGGCCGGGCGACATCGGTCCGACCAATGCCGTTCTTTCGAGTTCGATCACCAGCTTGGAATTAGAGATCAAGGGCAAGGGAGCAGTAGCCGAAGCTACGGCTCGGCCTCACCCACTCATGCGAGCCCTTATGAAATTCTTGAGTTTCTGAAAGGGAACCGATGCTGGCGCGCTCAGTAACGATTGCACTGGCTGTACTGATGGCGGTTGTGCCGCTTAGGGCGGCAGCCGACGAAGAACGTCCGCGGGGCGTCCAGATTAAGGACATCACCGAAGTCGAGGGGATTCGCGACAACCCGATCATGGGCTATGGCGTCGTTGTTGGTCTGAACCGTACCGGCGATAGCCAGCAAACGATCTTCTCAACTCAGACGCTCGCCAATCTTCTGCAACGTATGGGCGTTCAGGTTCCTCCCACGACGCTGCGGGTGAATAACATGGCCGCTGTCTTTGTAACGGCAACGCTCCCTCCCTTTGCGCGACCCGGAATGAAGATCGACGTGACCGTTTCCTCCGCGGGTGATGCAAAGAGTCTTGCAGGTGGGTTATTGCTCCTTACGCCGCTGAAAGGTTCGGACGGAAATGTGTACGCCGTTGCTCAAGGTCCTCTCACTCTCGGGGGATACAGCGCGGGTTCAAATGGAAACCTCAAGGTTGTCAATCACGTGACGGTCGGCCGCGTCCCCGAAGGGGGAATCGTGGAGCGCGACACCGCGATCAATCTTTCTTCCATGACTTCGGTGTCCTTGTTGCTTCGCGACCCGGATTTTGCCGCAGCCCGCGACATTGCTGCTGCAGTCAACAAGGAAATGGGCAAGGACGTAGCGCGCGTGGTTGACAGCCGGCGCGTCGATGTCGCGGTTGGGCCGAATGGCGCGACCGGCGTGCCGGATCTCATGGCTCGGATTGGCGATCTCTCGATCAATGTAAGTCCGCGTGCAAAGGTCGTGGTCAACGAACGCACGGGCACAGTGGTGATGGGTGGTTCGGTCACGCTCGCGTCTTGCTCGATCCTTCATGGAAACTTGGCCATTGAGATCACAACGAAGTTTCAAGTATCGCAACCCAACGCACTATCGAACGGTGGCCAGACAACTGTGGTTCCTGATACTCAGGTTCAAGCGGCAGAAACTCCGGCTCAATTCATTAAGTTGAAGGAAGGCTCCACGGTGGAAGAACTGGTGCGAGGTCTTCAGACGACCGGCGCCACGGCGCGGGACATCGTCTCGATTCTGCAAGCCATCAAGGCAGCAGGCGCGCTCGAAGCGGATCTGGAGGTGCTGTGATGACGACAGCTATCTCCGCCGGGTTGGGATCGCACGGAATCGATGTCTCTGGCAAACAGATCACCCTTGGTTCCTCACTCGGGACGCCTACTTCTCCCGAAGACCGGAAACTCCGGAAAGCCGCTGGCGACTTCGAGTCAATCCTGCTCGCCTCCATGTGGAAGTCCATGAAGCAGAGTTTTGGTGACTCTGACACGGAGTCTTCCGATCCCGCTCATGGGACCCTGGAGGACTGGGGCATAGAAATAATGTCGAGTGCGGTGGGTAAGGCCGGCGGACTGGGGATTGGCAAGCTGATTCTAAAGCACTTAGAGCCTCTGGCGGAGGGCCAAAACCTTCCGAATTCGATTGATTCCGCTAAAGTTTTGGGCGCTTCGGCCGATGATTTAGGCAAGAGGTAGCCCATCCATCCGCTAAGGGGGCAGGATAGGAGCTACCACGAGGAGCGGTAATGAGAATTGATCCGAATCAGTTTCTAAACAACGCCCAGAACGACAGCGTTCAGCAGACGAACACTCGTGGCACGCAACAGTCCGCCCCAACCGACGCAAGCCCGGACAGCCTCGAGGTCGACTCCCAGGATACGTTTCGATTGTCTGGCACGCTCGGCCAAGTCCAGCGCCTGAAGGATCAGCTGGATCAGACCCCGGATGTACGCAGCGAGCGGGTCGCGGCACTTCGCCAGCAGATTCAGCAGGGCACGTACAAGCCGTCAAACGAGCAGATAGCGAACGCGATGATCTCTGAAATCAGGGGCAGCAAGCAAGGATAAGAGCCCTGAGTGATGAGGCCTAGTGGGAGACATCACGCCATCGCGGATCGCACCTCTCGGAGACGCGCCTGAACGTGGCCAGGAAGATCTTGGCCGGAAAACACCCGGGAAGCCCAAGGCCGCCCATGAACCGGCTCCGGACATTCCGGTAGTCGAATCCGAGACGGAAGAGATCCATCAAGTGGACGAGTTGGCGTGACCGTGAAATCAAACAGCGCACGATATCTGAATCTGCTGGAGAAGCGGCTGGATCTGCTCCTGTCGCTGACGAACACGCTGGCGGCTTCGCGCCAGGACTTCGTGGCCATGGATCTGAACGGAATCGAGCGCGGAATTCAAGAACAAGAGCAGTTCTGCACGCAGATACGCTCTCTGGATTCAGAAATCACCCGAATTCAGCTCAGTTGCGCCGAGCGTTCAAGCCTGCGACCGTGCCCCGACTCCATATCATGGCCGGGGTCGAATGATAGCAGCCCGAGCCGGGACGAACAGATTCGGCTCACGCTCGGACGCGTGGCAGAAGCGCAGGCCGAGCTCAAGCGCCTGAACGACGCCCATCAGGCGATGCTTCGTCGATCAAAACGCACCGTTCAAGTGTTGTTGAATCTTTTCGATTCACACGCGCCGATCTATACCGCACCGGCGCCGCAGAGCTCCTCCGCCAGCTACGAGGAAAGGGCCTGACCGTGGGAACCCTTGGCGCAGGTCTCAATATCGCCGTTCAAGCAATGCTTGCCGACCAGGCCGCGCTGGACACGACCAGCAATAACATTGCGAATGCGAACACGCCCGGCTATTCGCGTCAAACAGTAAACTTTGTGGAATCGCCGCCGGTGGAATATGGCGGCCAACTGTATGGGACCGGGGTCGAAATCGGACAGATCACCAGCCAGCGCAACAGCGTCCTGCAGATGCGGCTGGACCAGGAAACCCAACAGCAGAGCAAATTCGACTCGTACCTGACATCGATGCAGCAGGTGCAGACACTGTTCAATGAGCCCGGGGGTACCGGCCTTCAGAGTTCACTCACAGCACTTTTCAACAGCCTGCAACAACTTTCTACGAATCCGACGGACATGAATGATCGCCAGGCCGTCTTAACGGCTGCTCAAAATCTGGCGCGGAACTTCAACAACGCCTCTGCGAACCTGAGCTCGCAACAGCAGAGCCTCAACGTATCCGTCACGCAATCAGTGAATCAGATCAATTCGCTGACTTCCCAGATCGCTCATCTCAACGGAGAAATTAGCGCGGCGCAAACAACCGGCGAAAATCCAGGTTCTCTCGTCGATCAGAGAGACCAACTGGTCAACCAGTTGTCGGGACTAATCGATGTTTCTGAAATTGACGCGGGCAAGGGCAACCTAACCCTGACGACGAGCAGCGGCGCAGCTCTGGTAGTCGGCAACAAGAGCTTCCAGTTGACGACGCAGGGGGACCCCACAACAGGATCCCAACATGTTTTCTCGCTTGGCACCGATATCACCGCCACGGTCAACGGTGGAGCACTGGGCGGCCAGCTTCAGGCCCGCGATTCCACGATTCCCTCGCTTCTCTCCGGTCTGGATTCTTTGGCGGCCAACATTGAAAGCTCCTTCAATTCTGTGAACCAGGCCGGGACAGACCTCAACGGCAACCCGGGCGGAAACTTCTTCATCGCTCCGCCGGCCGGAGGCGCGGGCGCGGCCGCCACAATGGCGGTCGCCATAACCGATCCAACTCAGATCGCGGGGAGCCTGGACGGGAGTCTAGGCGATAACGCGAACATCAACGCAATGATCGCGCTACAAAATCAGGGGATCGTGAACGGCCAGACTCCGATGGCGGCGTATTCAAATTTTATCTTCCATATAGGTAGCACCATCTCTTCCGCTCAATCGGAGGAACAAGGGACGCAGGCCGCCATTCAACAGCTGCAGAATCAGATCGGCAGCATCTCGGGAGTCTCCATCAACGAGGAATCCGCAAACCTCGTGCGATATCAACAGGCATATCAAGCTGCGGCGCAGGTCGCTTCGATCATAAGCGGGCTGACGTCGACTGCAATCAACATGGTCAGTTCAATTCACTGAGGCCTTCTAGATGCGCGTTAATCCAAATGTCGTCTCTGGCTTAGTCGACTCGATCGAAACCGTGCAGCGAAACATGCAGACTGCGATCGAGCAGATGTCAACCGGCCGCAGTGTGAACAATCTTTCGGACAATCCCGGCGCGGCCACGGCTTTTGTGAATAATCAGGCTCTTTCTTCTCAGAACGATCAATTCCTGACTAACCTAAACGACCTGCAGGGGAAGTTGCAGGCGGCCGACTCGACGCTTAACAACGTCGTCCAATTGCTTACCACCGCGATATCGCTCGGCACAGAGGGCGCGAACGGAACCGAATCCGCGGCCAACCGTCAAGTCATCGCGCAGCAAGTCCAGGGAATTCAGCAGCAGATCCTCGGCCTCGCCAACGCTTCGTACGAAGGAACTTACATTTTCGCCGGCACAGACGTCACCACACAGCCCTTCGCCCAGAACTCTTCGGCGCCTTCCGGCATTCAGTACAGCGGAAATACCAACACGACTACCGTTCAAATCGCTCAGGGCGAATCCATGCAAACCAATGTCTCGGGCGACCAGGTCTTCATGAACGCCGGTGGCAACGTATTTCAGGCGCTGAACGACCTGGTGAGCGCATTGAACGCGGGCACCGGAATCGACACCGCAACCACCGAGATTCAGCAGGCTTTCTCGCAAGTCGGGAATCAGCGCGTATTCTACGGAAATGCTCTCAGTCAAATTCAAAACACGCAGAACTTCCTGAATCAAGAACAAGTCAATTTCAGCTCACAGCAGAACAATCTCGTAGGGGCCGATCTGACGAAGGTCATCGCCACCGAATCGCAGGACCAAGTGGCCGAACAGGCCACCTTGAGCGCCACGGCACAGACTCTCAGTCTTCCAACGTTGCTGAGCTTCTTGAAGTAAGAACGCAACCTGCTACGATCCCGCGTCCTCACAGGCGAGAATGGGCTCCTCGTGCGGCACGCTTCGCTGCGACTCCCGGCGTGCCAACTCGATGGACCTGCCGAAATCCCTGGCAAAGCGCTCAATGAAGAACCTCTTGCGAATGGTTTCCCGTGCAGCCTGTCCCATAGACTGGGCTAGTTCGTGGTCGCCGAGCAGTTGCTCTGCATAGCCGCGCAGCTCGAGCGGGTCGTCTGACATGAAGCCGTTCACCCCGTGCTCGATCGGCGAAGTGGGATGTCTATTCCCCAGAACCGGGAGCCCTGCCGCCATGGCCTCGAGCGTCGCCATGTTGTAGCCATCCTCGAGCTGCGGATCCGCTGTGTGAATGTAGAAGCGGTGGCGGCTAAGTGTCTCTCTGAGATCAGCCCAGTCTTTGGAAGGCCTGACCCCCTCCATCGAAGGATTGTGACCCACCAGCGTGACCGGCAAGCCTTCAAACGCCCGGCGATGGAACTCCCAAAGGAGAATTCGTGGCCGGCGTTCAATATGGTTTGCAACGCGCAGCCCTCGGACCAAATCCCCCTTCCATGGACGATAGTCAGATGGATCGGCTGAGAGAGTGACGATATCGTCTTCGAAGCCCCACGAGCGCCCTTTCAAACAGGACACCGCAACCACATGTGTGTGCGTCAAGCGCACGAACCTTTCGAGTGCCCGCTTGATTTCGGCCGGAGGCGTGACGGAACCCTGCTCAAGCGTGGCCCCGTGCAGGGTTTCGTGGAGAACCAAGAGTCGCGGACCGACCAGCGTCTTCGCATCAAGCAGGTCGGTGATGTTATGCGCGATGATGCAATCGTAATGGTTGCCGCGGCCGAGTACTTCATCCAGGCGGACAATCCGAGCATTCGGCGGCTTGGGCCGCATGGACTCGTCCCATCGGTCGGTATGCCGCCCGCGCAGTCCGACGACGACGTCCATCTGTTGGGGGAGCGCGCGCAGTTGATAGACCCACGCCTCGTGGCAATCGAAAACCAGTAGACGCCCGAACATTTCAGCAGCACCGAAAATCGGGTGTGGAACCGTTCATGGCTAACGCGTCTGGCTGAGCGTGTCTGCCCAGCGCCCAACGATTTCCAGATGTCCGCGCGTCGACTCAATCTGTGCCCGCCGCGCGAGGAACATGAAACGCATTTGGTCCAACGACGTTTGGACTTCGCTCAGCGTCTGCGCGTAGTTCTCAAACGCACTGTCGAGCTCCGGCTGCATCTTACGCAATCGTTTGGCATCGGCGACGAGTGGCGCCATCTCGAAAAGAGGAGCGGAGACGGCCCGCATATCTTCAACGCCGAATTGGCAGCGGCCGGCCAATGCGCCACGCATGAGATCAACGACTGACCGGAGACGGTCATTCGCGCTCCGCATCCGATTAAGGATCGAGTCGTCCATTATCCGTTCCAAGCCGAGCGGTCACCGTCCGATTGTTGTCCCGAATACGAAGAAATCGTCTGAGTCCGGCCGAGACCGTCGCGTTCGGGCAGAACGACCTTCCCGGTCGCGACGTCATTTTCGACCTGTTGCCAGGCCTGGCGAAGCGGCTGGTACAGGGTCACGAGCTTCTCGATTTTTTCGCGACTGCCTCGGGCGTTTGCTTCCATTACCATCGCGCGGGTCACCGAATAGAATCCGCGGAGCTGCTTGGCGATCTCCTCGGCGCGGTCGCCATCCAGCACGCCTTCGAGCTCCGCCATAATCAAAAGGGCGTGGTTCAGAGCCTCGGTGCGCCGCTCGATGTGGCCATCCGCTATGGCTTCGAGAGCACGGCGGAGATCTTCCAATATCGCATCGTAGAGCTTGACGACCAATCCGACTCGGTTGGCGCCAAACGCGCTGGCCTGGCGGTAGTAGGACGCAATCTGATCCTGGTTCATCCCTTTAGCGCCGTGAGCTGCTGATTGAGCTGATTCTGCATCCCCGGCATCTCCTGAAGGACTGTTTCCATCTGGGCGTACTGTTGCGTCAGCAGCTGCTCCTTGGTCTTCAGTTGAGCCTGCATCGTGTTGATCTGCTGGGTGAGGTCCTGATTTTCCTGCGACATGCCTTGAAGATCGACGGTGATCAGGCCCTGCGCTGGATCGGTGATCTGCGTCAGGGTCGTGGACATCATAGTGGCGAAGCCCGCCGTACCTTGCAGCAAGCTGTGGACGGCACCGAAATTGTTATTGAGAACGTTCGAGAGCTTCCCGCTATCAACCGCCAGCGTCCCGTCATCGTTCATGTTCACGCCGATACTGGCGAGGTTCACGATTCCATTGTTTCCGCTGATTGCATAGGTGATGCCGGAAAGCAATTGATTCTGAATCGCGCGGAGCGTGTTGTCCGCCTCGAGAGGACCGCCGCCGCCAGTCGACGTGACGTCGAACTCCGAGTTGAGGTCCCCCATCACCTTGTTCCACGCTGAGACGAACGTGTTGATCGCGCTCGTCGCCTGATTCACATCCGGCGACAGCGTCAGTGCGACAGTCTCATTCGGCGAAGCTCCGTTGAGATTGAGAGTGACGCCGGGAATTACGCTCGAGATCGTGTTGCTACTGGAACTGATCGGCACGCCATCAACCGTGAGAGAGGCATTCGCGCCCGTTGCCGCCTGATTGAACGTCAGGCCGGTCGTATTTCCGGAAACGGTGATACTGCCGGCAGCCCCTGAGGTATTGCTCACGAGAGCGAGCCGCGATCCATTGGCATCGGTGATGACGCTGGCTGTGACACCTAGGTTCTGGCCATTGATGGCTGCGGCCAAGCCGCTCAAAGTATTATTCGTGTTGTCGATAGTGACCGTTGCTGCTGGATTACTTCCTACCGCGATCTGAAACGTTCCCGTGGCGATCGTCGTGGTCGGCGATGCAACCGGATTGGTGTAATACGAAGATGTGGTCGCCAGTGAACTAACCACAATCAAATGTGTTCCTGCGCTTGCGGTTGGGTCGGCCGTCGCCGAAAGGACCTTTGAATCGGACGACGTCGCCGTGAAGGAATTCATCGCTCCGTTGTTGTCGCTCAGCGCGCTGACCGCGGTTCCAAGAGCATTGATGTCAGTTTGTATGCTTTGCAGGGCGGAGGATTGCGTCTGTACGTTGGCTCGTCGCTGCTGCAGCATTTGCATGGGCATCGAAGCCGCTTGAATCGCGGAGTTGAGGAGTGTCTGTACATCAATCGTGTTGCTTCCGGCCGGAAGCAATACGTTCCCGAAGTTATTGACTGTCCCCATCACGCTCTCCCGCCAAGGCCGCCCACAAGCTCACTTCTGATTCAAAAAAACCGCCTCCGGTAGACACGCGTGGGCGAAGCCCTTCCCGGGGCTTCGCCCTGCGTGATCTAGCCGAACGCTCAATCAACTACTGGAGCAGCTTCAGAATGCTCTGCTCGAGCGAGTTGGCTTGCGCGAGTGCCGCCATGCCCGTCTGGTTGAGAACCGATTCCCGGGACAGGTTTGAAATTGCCGACGGGATGTCCGCAGCCATGATGTTGTTCTCCGCAGCGGTCAGGTTCTGCACCTGGGTGCTCATAACCGCCGAGGCGTCCTGCAACCGGTTGACCGCGGCGCCGATCGAACCGCGATCGTTCGCAATGGTCTGAATGGCGGTGTCAATCGCCGCCAGCGCAGTCTGCGCGCCCGAGCCCGTGGTGCCGGTCAGAGCCGTTCCGTTCAAAAGGAGCGTCGCCGGGGACAGGGTACCAACGGACGTCGTGATCGTGCTGTTAGCCGCGGCGCCGCTCGCATCCGTCAAGAAGATCGAGGTCGTCGTGGCACTGAACACGGACGTGCCGTTGTACGTGGTGGTGGTCCCGATACGCGTGATTTCGTTCAGGATCTGCTGGTACTCCGCGTCGAGCGAGTCGCGCTGCGCGCTGCTCACCGTGCCGGTCGAAGCTTCGGTCGCGATGGAAACGGCGGTGTTGAGCAGCGTGGTGATCTGCGACAGCGCACCGTCCGCCACCTGCAACGCGCCGACGCCGTCGTTGGCGTTCTGAATCGACTGGTTGAGCGCCGCAACGTTGGCCGAAAGACCGTTTGCAATGGCGAGACCTGCCGGATCGTCGGAACCCGAATTGATGCGCATACCAGTGGACAGCTGTTCGAGAGTGCTGTTCAGTTTGGCTTGCGTACCGTTCAGGGAGTTCTCTGCATTGAGGGCCGGGATGTTGTTCAAGATACCGAAGGACATTTCACAGTCTCCTTTCGCTATGTCGAGCGTCCCGTTTCGCGGATACAGCCCTCGGCCTGAAAGGACTCACCCCAAGGCGCCGTGGCTCGGTCTCGCCTACGGAACTTCTAGCGTTCATGTTGCTTATCGGCAGTCCCTACCCAAACTTTAGTCTTGCCAAGTCTTTTAGCTGCTTCGGCTTAGCGTCTCTACAAGCTCGGCAACTCGCGAGCCTGCATTGGCTTCCAGGCCTTTCAGCGCTCTTTCGAGCCCCGGATCGTTCGGGAATACCCTGAGCCCGACATGCAGGACGGCAGTCGCACGCGCCCAGTTTCCGCTCTTCGACCAAAGACTCGCGGATCTCGCAAAATCGATGGAGTTCGGTGCCGAGATAGATCGCAACTTGGCTTCGCCCGCCGCGGCGGCGTCCGGTATGCGTTTCAGCCATACCAGCGCGGTAACCAATCGGTCGTACAGATCCGGATTTTGCGGTTGCTTCTGGAGCGCACCACGTATGGCTTCGAGCCCCTTCTCATCTTGCCCGGACCGCACCAGTGCCAGACCGATCTTGCTCTCCAGAACAGAGGTGTCCTGAGTCTCCTGCAACGCCCGCTGATAATTCTGGACAGCGTTGACGAACTCGCCGAGGTTATAGTGCGCATCCCCAATCGTTTCCGAAACGGCGGACGTTACGCGGCCGAGTTTCTCCGCGTGATGCAGGCAATCCAGAGATTCGCGATACTGAGCAAGACGGAATTGGGTGATTCCGGCGAAAAACCAAGCCACTGCGAATTCGGGGTTGAGTTCACAAGCCCGACGGAAACACGCAAGAGCTTCTTCCAGATTTCCGAAGTTATCGAGTTCGACGAGGCCTAATTCCAGATGCGCCTGCGCATTCGACGGCATTTCCGCGACTTTCAGTTTGCCGAGCTCTCGATAGAAGCGATTCTTTCGAGCGCGTGTTTCCGCGTTAGCTGCCAAACCAAAGTGGTGAATCACGAACGTCGCGAAGCCGAGACGAAGGCCGCACTGCTCAATTCTTGGCCCAACGCTTTCATGCACGCGCCCCAGAAAGTAGATCTGCGGATCGCGCCGGAATAGACGAACGTTTTCGTGCTCGACGAACGCGGGATATGCCCTCGCCGCCGCCAAAGCGCCATCATTCCGCGTCGCATGCCGGTCCCAGATACGGTCTTCAAGACTCAACACGTAATTCCTGATGGTCACTTGATATCCGGCCACATTCGGTGACGCCAACAGTAGCGGAATCGCCGCGACGGCGCGGCTGTCGAGCATCTCGTCCGCATCCAGCACCAGAACCCAATCCGCTTTCACTTCTGCGAGAGCGAGATTGCGTGCGGCTGCGAAATCGTTCTTCCACGGAATATCGATTACGCGCGCGCCGAACTCTCGGGCGATCTGTTTGGTCGTGTCGGTCGATCCGGTGTCCGCAATCACCATCTCATTCACAACACCGCGAACGCTTTCCAGGCACGCCTTCAACGTGTCGGAGGCGTTCCGGACGATCATCGATAGGGCAAGCTTCGACATGTGCCTTACACTGATACTTTCTCGCCCGCAGCGA
>Ga0335083_10006014_pt1 | contig 15271 bp, 9 predicted proteins | sample Lox_Sample_42_FD_206716 | JGI IMG/M metagenome (GOLD analysis project Ga0335083, IMG submission 206716) | Soil microbial communities from Loxahatchee National Wildlife Refuge, Florida, United States - Lox_Sample_4.2 | ecosystem: Environmental > Terrestrial > Soil > Wetlands | place: USA: Florida... | reverse complement strand
CTGTGAGGGTTTGTGTCTGTCGGAAGTATCGAACTAAATGAGAACCAGGGGTTTGCGTCTCCTCCGTCGAGTTTTCCGCCTAGGCACCAGGCCCAAAGTAGAAGCGCTGTTGAGCCGGGCGCGGCCAGATCTAAAGCCAGGCGGGATTCAAAATCACGACAATTTCAATCAGGCGTCATCTGGAGCGCCAGTCATTTCATCGCGTTGCCGGGATCCCAGATCGTTACTTCGATGGCGCGCTCCCTCGTCGGGTCCGCCGCCCAGTAGTAGGCCGTCACAAGTTTACCGTCCGCCCGTTGCACCGTGCGGGTGTATCCGATGTCCCACGCGCCCGCATTCCCGCGAAGCACGATTTCCTTGCCCCACGTCCTACCTCCGTCTGCGCTGAGGCGGCCCCGGATTTCGAACGGTGCCGATCGGTGGCCGTAAGTAATAGCCAGCCGGCCGTCCCGCAGGCGGGCCAGGCTCGGCGGATTTCCGCTGTGGTCGCCGGTGTCGGGCGCAGGCCGGTTCAGGTATTGCCAGCTCTTTCCATCGTCGTGCGAAGCATAAGCGTCAATCCAGTTCGGGCCCTTTCTCTGGGAATCCTCGTGCCGCACCGTGGTGACCAGATCGGTTTTTGAGAACCTTATCGTGGAAGGCATGATCGTGAATCCCGCACCGGGATCGGGAGCAGTCCAGGCAACAAATTCCCAATGCAGGCCGCCGTCCTTAGTTTGCGCCATGAAAGTGCGCCCTTCACCGCCAGCCGCCTTGGCGGCCGTCAGGAAGACCATGGCGTCACGCTTACCGTTGACCAGGTAGTCGGTTCGCGCCATGATCGCCCGCTGGCTCAATAACGGAAAGTTAAACGGCCCCTTCCAATTCCTGCCGCGATCGTATGAATAGAAAAACCAGGACCGGCCCTTCTGCGCATCCGTCATGCGGAAGGTCATGCAGAATCCCGGCTGCAGAAAATCAATCGCCGCGGCCAGGTCGGAGGCTTTACCACCCGGCCCCGCCGCCGTGTACATCCCCGCGGGCGGCACCAGGGATGGCGTCGGCTCGATGCCCCAGGTTTCGCCGCCATCCACGCTGCGGGCCAGATACGGTTCCTCCGGCCTGCTCCGGTCGTAGGGATGCCGGTCCGGGCCGCTCCACTGGAAGTATGCAGCGCTGAACCCGACAACGATTTCGTTGCCCCATGACCACACCCCATGATTGGCCGGCCACCCACCGTAACGGCCCGGCTGGCTGTACACCGTCACGTGCCGGACTACCTCCGGCGCATCGGCACAGGAGGCGCCGCCCGCGAAGACCGCTGCGCACCAAACCGCCAGCACGAATCGATTCATACGCTCATCCCCTCTTCAGCAGCCACACTTCAGCCAGGCGGGAGCGGTTTCGCCAGTTGAGGTTGCCTTCATCCGCCGGCCGGTCCCATGTGAGCACCAACCTTCCGCCCTTCGAGAATTCAGAATCCACCGGGAACTCCTTTTTCTGGCCGATTTCCCTGCCGTCGAACGATGGGGTCACGCGTTCGCCGTTGATGCGCAGCAGGGCCTGCCCGTAACCGGTGGACTGCACCACGTACCTGCCATCCGCCGGCAAACCCTCGTACACCATGGCGATGGGCCACATGGTCACCTGCCACGAAAGTCGCGCGCGGCTCATTCCCTGGTCCCACCACCAGAACATCGTTCCCGGTTCGCTGATCGAACTAGGAGACGCCGCGCTGATGTCGGCGCGTACCACATGGGGCGACTTGGACAGATTTCCCGGATTGTCGTAGAAACTGCCCGGGCCCGGATTTTCCCACATGGCGATTTCGCGGAGACGCCGCCGCTTCTCTTCGTCCGAAGGCAGGGCGCGGACGTTCTTAAACTCGTCTTCCAGCCACCAGCGGTTGTTCAACGGGTAGTCCACAAAGTCCAGCACGGCGCCACGCTCCGCGCCGATGGCGTGGTACTTGGGAACGCTGGTTTGCAGGCCGATCGCACGGAACAGCCGCTCGCACAGATCGACAATCCGGGCGCGCACTTCGGGACTCTCGGGCTGATCTACCGCGCGGTTCAGCACCTGCATCGCGGCCGTCATGGCAATTTCCGGGTCGGCGGCGTCCGCCAGAATGCGGTTGGCTTCCGATTCCAGCCTGCCCTCGCGGATCAGGCGGCGGCGCACGTAGGCATCGTAGTTCGCCCGCAGCAGACACATCTGCCAGCGCCAGTTGCCAGCCAGTTGCGGGGCCTTCCGTTCCAGTTCCCGCCACGCGAGCAAAGTGGGTTCCACCGCTCCATTGTCAACCAGCGAACCGTGCCAGTTTCGTTCGAGCGCCAGGATCGCGTCGGCGGCCTCGACGGCAATCGTGGGCTGGAAGTAGACGCGGGCGTAGTCGATCAGGATATCGCGTACTGCCAGACCAGGATCCCAACCAAGCGCGCTGAACACCGTCTTGTTGATATCGTCGTGAACTCCGTCAGAATAGGAGATGAAACCGTCGCTGTATGGGGCATAGCGATTATGGATGGCGGCAAACTCAGCCGGGCGCGGGTTGACGGCCTCGCGGCCGAGTGTAAGCGCGTATGCCTGATCCCACTGCGGAACTTCGTATTGGCAGAGCTTGTTGTGCGTCAGGTCGGGGTATAGCCGCAACCGGTACGGTTTCGGGAGACGCTGCCGCGTTGGAGCGGCCGGTGGGCTCGAGGGGCCTGCTACCAGGCCCGCGAACCAGGTCGGCGCCGCGCGCTCGATGTACCGGTAGATGAAATCGATCTGCGTTGCATTGAACCACTGAAGCGAAATCCAGATCCGCGCCGATGGTTGGAGCGGCAGCATGCGGCGGCTCAAGTCCTCGAGAAATGGCAGCACCAGTTCGGGCGGATTATTGCCAGGGTCGCCGCCCGGAAAAAAGATGCCCGCCACCGGGCAGTCCCGGAACAACTCCTCGCATCGGTCCAGCAGTTTCGTGCGCTCGGCAACTGCATTCAGATCAAACTCGGCGGGCAGCCAGAGCCAGTAGTCCAGTCCGTAGCGGTGACAGATTTCGCCGATCGCCTTGTTCATCTGGCGCCGGCCAACTTTCATCACCGGCGTGGGCCTCGCATCCTGGAAGGGGATGCCCTCTATGCTGTTGGCGCCGAAAAAAGTAAGTTCCCGAATGTACTTCTCGAACTGTGCAACATCCCAGGCGTCGTACGAATTGGCCTGCGCCCGATAGCCGAGTTGATGGCCACGGATGGGATATGCGGGAGCAGTCGCGATGTCGGCCGGAGCGCCAAGCCACAGGTCGCCCTGTGACCAGTCGAGTTCGCGCAGCAGGCGGCCCGCACCAAACAGGGCGCCGCGCGCGTCCGCACCGGCAATCCATACGACCGGCCAGGCCGCTGCCGGTTCCGCCAACAGACGATAGCCCTCGGCTCGGGCTTCGGCGCCGCCGGGCCGCACCGGGATCGGGCGCTTCCATCCCGCCACCTGCCGTTCGGAGGTGATCGCGATCACCGGCCCGCTCGCCGGCCAAATAGTGGAGATGGGCAAACGGAGTCCAGAGCGGTTCGCAATCTCGTCCACGAGCATGGCTGCCGCGGTGCGTTCCGCGTTAGGCAAGTCTCCCGGGCGCACCACCACAGTGGCTCGCCGCAGATCGATGCGACCCGCACGGCCGGTTTGAGCTCGCGCTTCGCCCTCCAGCAACGCGGCGGATCCTGTCAGACACCCGGACTTCAGGAAATGCCGTCGATTCACGCTTAACGTCTCATCAGCCAGATTTCGGCAACCGCGTTGCCCCGCCCGGCGCCTCCGGTAGCGGGCTCGCGAAACACACTAAGGTTGAGAACTCCCTCCGCCGTAGCCTCGGCCGGAACATCGAATTCCAGCGGTTCAAAAGGCATCGGACGTTGCAGCCATCCGTGCACCTCGTAGCGGTCGCCGGCAACCATGCGCAGCTTCGGACGGATGTTATCGCCGGCATAGACGACGCGTACTTTGTAGAGCGCCTTCGGATCCAGCCCCTCATATCGCATCTTTACCGGTGAATCGTACAGACCTTCGGTGACGGTCACCCACGACAGCGGATAGTGCATGTAGCTTTGATCCTGCCCCTCCACGTCGCCCATCCCGCGGATGCTGAACCCGGTCATCGGTGAGCGCAGGAACATCGGATCGTTGGGATAGGTTTCTCCCTGGACCAGATGCGGCTGGCGCGATGGATTCCCCAAGTCGTCGTAGAAGCCTCCCGGACCGGGGTCGGTCCAGTTCACGATACCGGCGATCTCCCTCAGGCGCGCCGGCTCGTCGGGGATTCTCGCGATCGCGGCGAGCCGGTCCGTGAGCCACACGCGATTGGTCACCGGTGCGTCCACCGCGTCCAGATTGGCGCCGCGGCCCAAGGCCAGCGCCTGGTACTTCGGCACGCTCAACTGGGCGTGGATGCTCTGGTACATCGCCTCGGCCAGTTCAAAGATGCGCTGCCGTTTATCCTGCGATACCGGCGCAGTGAGGGCGCGGCTGACTATTTCTTGGGCGGTTTGCACCGCGAGCAGGGATCCGGTCCGCTCCGCGCCGCGCAGCTTTTCCATTGCCTGCATCTCCAGACTGGTTTCGTAGATGAGCCGGTCGCGAACGTAAGAATCGTAGCAGGCCCGGTAGAGCGCCTGTTGAAACCGCCAGTTCAGTTTCACCTGCGGGGAAGCGCGCTTCTCCATGTCGCGGAAAACCTGGTAGGTTGTGTCCACGTTCTCATTGGCAATGAGGGGACCCACCCAGTTTCGCTCGAGGGCCATCAGGCCTTGCGCGAATGTGTCACGGTACGGTTCGCCGATAAAATACCGGCTGAACTCACGCAGGATCTGAATCACCGGGACATCCGGGTTCCAGCCAAGGCCGCTCCAAATGAACTTGTTGACGTCGTCGTTCACTCCCTCCGAGTAAGTCAGGAAGCCGATCCCTATGTCCATGTAGCGGCGAAAAATGTCGCGTTCCTGGGTGGGGCGCGGGTTCGGACCTTCGCGGCCTTCCGTGACCGCAAAGGCCACGTCCCAGTCCGGAACCGCGAATTGCGCCTGCGTACTGTGCGTGATGTCGGGATAATGCCGGATCGGATATTTCCGGGGAATACGCGCGGCCAGCGTGGGGATGTCGTCACGCGTTTGCGGCCCGTAAACGATGCCGCCCAGCCACGCCGGTTCCGACTTCATGAGGCCGTAGAATTCCTCGATCCATTCCTTGCTGAAGCTCTGCGGCGACATCCACATCTGCGCCTTCGGATGATATTTGCGGAGCAGCGTGGTCTGTTTTTCCAGCAGGGCGAACAGGTACTTGGGCTGGGTGTGACCGGGGTCGCCGCCGGGGACAAACACGTAGTCGATGCGCGGAAGCCGGCGATATACCTGCTCCCATTCCTTTAACGCGGACTCCACCGTAGCCGGATCGGAGTAGTCCTTGTCCATCGCCGGATACCAGATCCATACATCCAGCCCGTACCGGTCGCAGATTCGCGACACTTCCTCCATCATTTCGATCTTAGGGAGCGGAAAGTGCGGGCTCTCATCGGCGTCGTCCGAACGCGGCGGTATCAGCTCGATGGAATTCGTGCCGAAAATCGCCAGGTCGCGAATGTACTGGTCGTACATCTCCACCGTGAACGCATCGTAGGCATTCACCTTGGGCCGGTATCCGAGTTGATGGCCGCGCAGTTTCAGCCGGGGCGCAGTCGCCGCCCGCAGTTGATCTTCCACCTGCAAAACATGCCCGCGCTCCATACGCAGGTTGCGCAGCAGAAACCCGACGCCGAACAGCATGCCGCGCGCATCGTTGCCGGCCACCACCACGTTCCCATCGACAACCTGGACGCGGAAGCCTTCGTCGCCGCGCGGCGCGGCCGTCAACCGGCCCAGGGCCGCTCCCGCAATTCCCGCGAGTTTCGCTGAAGTCCCCACGATTATCGCGGGCGTACCGGCGGGGGGCATGGCGGCTTGCACCGCGAGGGTCATCTGGGTCCGCTTTCGGACTTCTTCCACCAGGACGGAAACCGCGGTCTGCTCCGGCGGCGTCAGGTTCTGGGGCGCCACCACCACGGAATTCTTCAGGTCCAGCGCCGGCAGTTGCGTGCATACGCCGAACAGGCCGATCAAGCTCGAAAACATTCGCCGTCGCATGGATGTGTTCCCCTTATGAAACGTCTATACTCTACAAGTCCGCGATGGGGTGGCCCAGCGCGGCTTCGCGCTCCCTTTCGTCATATTCGCGCAGCCGTTCTTCCTTGCTGACCCGTATATGCTCGCCCAGCAGCCGGGTAGCCCCCGGCAGGTCCCGACGCACGACCGCGGCCAGAATCTCGCTGTGGTACCGATGAATTTGCGTTAACTGCGCCATGTCGTGACCCTTCCGCCGGATGGCGAAAACATTCAGCAAAACGCGCGTGTCCACGACCGCCTTCAAGATCCTGGAATTCGCCGCCGCCCGCACCAGCCGGGTGTGAAACTGCAGGTCCATCCGGATGAACCGGCGCATTCCGCCGGCGTTCAGTTGGCGGTCTTTGGATCGCGCCAACTCGTTGCGCAGCACCAGGACGTCGTTGACCACAGTTTCCAGGGCTTCCAATTCCGTTCGGCCGAGCTCGTGAGCGGCCGCCTTACCGACCGCGTACACTTCAAGAGCCTCGCGGAGCTCGTAAAGTTCCGCAATGTCCCGGCGCGAAAAATCCACCACGACGCTCCCGCCCGAGGGAGACTGCCGGAGGAAACCCTCTCCCGTCAAGCGGCGGATGGCTTCCCGCAGTGGCCCGCGGCTATTGCCCAACTCACGCGCAATGGAAACTTCCGAAAGGGGTGTGCCCGGGGCAAGCTCGCCGGAAAGGATCCTTCCCCGAAGGTGAGAATACGCTTTCTCTTGAATCGACTGGGGTGCTTTCAGGGTTTTCATGTCAGCACACTGTTGACAGGGGCCGACATAGAGCATACAATCCCTTGCAGTCCGATGCAAGAAAGAAGCCGGCCCGAAGGCCGGCGGTCAACGGGACGCGAGTTACGAGCCGTTCCCGCGGCGAGAGGAGTCTTTCCATGACAACTGCGTTCATGCGCGGGCTGCTGATGGTTGTGCTGGCCGCCCCGTCCGCTTTTTCCCAGAGCATTTACGGTTCCTTCACCGGCATTGTTACCGATTCGAGCGGCAGCGTGGTGCCCAATGCGCAGGTCACGGCGCGCAACACGGGAACTGCCGCCGTCTTCACAAGCCGTTCGGACGGTGAAGGCACATTTTGGATTCGCAACCTGCCGGTCGGCGTGTACGACATCACGGGCGAACTGAGCGGGTTTCAAAAATTCGAGGTGCCGGGAGTCCGTGTGCAGGTGGATGAAGTGGTCCGCGTGGACATGAAACTGAGTATCGGAGCGGCAACGGAAACGGTGACCGTAGCCGGCGTAGGGTCGGTTGTGGACACCACCACCGCGACACTCAAGGCGGTGGTGGATCAACAGCGCATCGAGGAACTTCCGCTGAACGGCCGCAACGCCGCACAGTTGATGCGCCTGGTTGCGGGCGTGACCAACGATCCGAATGCCGGCGTGACCTCGGGCACCACGTACCCGGGAACCAATCCGGTGTCGGTGAACGGCAACCGTTCGAACAACACGAATTACATCCTGGACGGCGCGCAGAACAACGATATTTACTCGAACGCGCCGAATCCGCTGCCCAATCCGGACGCGCTCCAGGAATTCTCGGTGCAAACCAATAACTTCAGCGCCGAGTTCGGGCGCCAGTCCGGCGGAATCGTCAACGCGGTGACCCGTTCCGGCACCAACGAATATCATGGCAGTCTCTTCGAGTATGTGCGCAACAACGCTTTGAACGCAGCCAACTTTTTTGCGCCGGTCGTGAATGGCGCGAAGCTCACCGACGGGCTGAAGCGCAACCAGTTCGGCGGAACGTGGGGAGGTCCGGCCAGCATTCCGAGGATTTACAAAGGCAAGGACCGGACGTTCTTCTTCTTCTCCTATCAGGGCACGCTCACGCGCCGCTCCCCGATCACGAATTCGATCATTGTCCCGACCGCGGCCCAGCGAACCGGCGATTTCTCGGGGCTCCTGCCCAAGACGATTCGCGATCCGTTGACCAACGCGCCCTATCCGGGCAACGTGATTCCGGCAAGCCAGTTCAATCCCATCAGCATGTACATCATCAACAACGCCCTGCCTCTTCCAACGTCGGGCAACAAGGTTTTTGTGGCGGTGCCCAACAATACCGACGACCATCAAGTCACGGTGCGCGGGGATCACTCATTCTCTGAGCGCAATCGCATTTCGGGCCGCTACTACAAGTCCTGGGCGAGCTCCCCCGCATTCCTCGACCAGAAGAACGTGCTGGCGCAAACCAGCGGCGGCGAGTGGTACAACGAGTCGGTTTCAGTGACGGACACGCACACCTTTTCCGTCAACCTGGTGAATCAGGCTTTGTTCAGTTTCAACCATACCGATGGCTCGTTTCTGCCGATTCAGCCTACCAAGAGCCTGGTGGACCTGGGCGCCCGGTATTACAACGATCCGATATACAAATGGCAAATCGCCGTGTCCGGCTATTTTTCCATCGACACGGCGGATACCAACCATTTTCCGCGGCGCGAGAGCCAATTTGTAGACACGCTGCGCTGGACGCACGGCAAGAACCAGATTACTTTCGGCGGCGATTTCAGCCGCGGCCACAACGATGCCATCAACAACTATCGGGCTAACGGACAATGGGCGTTCGGCGGCACGTCTTTATTCACCAACGACGGGTTGGCCGACTTCATGATTGGCCGCTACAATTCGCTGACGCAAGGCATGGGCGAGTATAAGAACACCAACGTCACGCACCTGGGTATGTTCTTCCAGGACTCGATTAAACTCACGCGCCGATTCACGATCGATGCCGGTGTACGATGGGAGCCCTTTTTCCCCTTCACCGACAACAACGGCAAACTGGCGGTCTGGAGTCCCGGGCAGCAGTCCCAGCGCTACGCCAATGCGCCGCTGGGCGTGCTCTACGTAGGCGACCCCGGGGTTCCCGACTCCGCCATTCCCCGTACCTGGCGCAACGTCGCGCCGCGGCTGGGATTCGCCTGGGATGTGATGGGCGACGGCAAAACCTCGGTTCGCGGCGGGTACGGAGTGTTCTACGACTATCCGAATTCGATCAGCACGAATTCGCAAGCCGACCAGGCGCCGTTTGGAACCGTAATCACCACATTTGGGAATATCAACAACAGCTTCACGGATCCTTACGCGGGAACGACAAATCCGTTCCCGGGGTCGTTGAACCCACCCACGAACGCGATCTTTCCCCAATTCTCGACGCAGTTTGTCTATGCCGGCGACTTCCGAAATCCGTATGTCCAGTCCTGGAACCTGACCGTAGAGCGCCAACTGGTGGCGGGCTTCGTGCTGCGGACGTCCTATGCCGGATCGAAAGGAACGCGCCTGGCGGCTCCACGTGAGTTGAATCCGGCGGTATTCGCTCCCGGCGCCACCACTGCTACTACCAATCAACGGCGGCCCTACCAGCCGGCCATGGGTTCCACTCCGATTCTGGAGTCGGTCGGGAACTCGACTTTCCATGCCCTTCAGACGACCATCGAGCGACGTTACCAAAAGGGGCTCACGGTGCTGGCCAACTTCCAGTACTCGAAAGCAATCGACGATTCGTCGGCGAACAAACAGAATGGCAACGTTCGCACCAACCCGTTCAATCAGCGTTTCGATAAAGGCCCGGCCGACTTCTACCGAAAGTACGTGTTCAACCTGAGTGGCCTGTATGAATTGCCGATCCATCCCGCGAAGCCGCTCACGCGTGCGCTGATCGGCGGCTGGAACCTGAACGCCATCGCGAGCCTGAATACGGGTGCGCCATTTACGGTTACCAGCGGCGTAGATAACGCGCTGAGCGGCGCGGGAGGACAGCGGGCAGACCTCGTGGGCGATCCGTACTTCACGGGCGACCGCAGTCACCAGGAGATCATCTCGCAGTACCTGAACGCCAGCGCATTCGCGGCCAACGCAATCAACACTTACGGCAACCTGGGGCGGAACATATTTATCGGTCCGGGATTTGCCACTTTGGACCTGGGCGTGGTCAAAGACTTCGCTCCGCAGGAACGGTTCAAGGCGCAGTTGCGCTTTGAAATGTTCAACTCGCTGAACCACGCGAATTTCTCAAATCCGGCGGCTACGCGGACCAGCGGAACGTTCATGCAAATTACCAGCGCCAACGATCCGCGCATCCTGCAACTCGCGCTGCGCTTCGGGTTCTGACCGCGCTTGCCCGCTGGCTCAGAGCGTAGGGAGCGGCTCGATTCGTCGTGGGGCAATCATGAAATTGACCCGCCCGTTTAGGGGCATCATTCCGCCGGTATTGACACCTCTGGCCAATCGGGACCAGTTGGACGGGAGTGCATTCGACCGGCTGCTGAACTATCTCATTGAGGGCGGTTCGAGCGCCTTGTTCGTGTTGGGGAGTACCGGTGAATCGCCGGGACTCAGCGCTAGACTGCGACGCGAGGTGATCGACTGCGCGTGTGCGACCGTCGGTGAGCGTGTTCCCCTGCTGGTAGGGATCACTGACACGGCGTTCGCGGAGTCGCTCCTATTGGCCGAGTACGCAGCCAAGGCCGGCGCATCGGCGCTGGTATTGTCGCCGCCCTATTACTTCAACCTCAGCCAGTCGGCTTTCCGTGGCTACCTGGAGAGGCTGGTGCCGCTGTTGCCTCTGCCGGTTTATCTCTACAACATTCCGAGCCTGACGAAACTGATGATTGCTCCGGAGACCGTGCTGGCTGCGGCTCAAATGCCCAATGTATACGGCTTGAAAGACAGTTCGGGTAACGTTGACTACTTCGCCAGGGTGCAGTCCCTGCTGGCCGATCATCCCGATTTTGCGCTTCTCGCGGGCGTTGAAGAGATCCTGGCGGAGATGGTGGTGCGCGGCGCTCATGGTGGGGTCTGCGGAGGAGCCAACCTGTATCCCCGGCTGTATGTTGACCTCTTGGAAGCTGCCGCCCGGGGTGATGTGGAGCGCGTTCGGACCTTGCAGAGCATGGTAATCACCATCAGCAACGGCGTGTACCGCGCCGGCGAACCGGAGTCGTCGTACCTTCGTGGGCTCAAGTGCGCATCCTCGATGCTCGGCTTCGGCAATGGACTTATGGCCGAACCCTACTTCGCGCTCAGGGAAGAAGAACGCGAGGGCATCCGGGCGACGCTGAAATCGGTTGGCCTGCTAAACGGCATTTCCAACGTTTCTGGCAAGCCGGAGGTCCATGCAGGGCTGACCCCATGAATCACAATACTTGCTCCGATATGACGGAGGAACTATGAAGTCTAGCATTTCAATCACTCTCGGACTGGCGCTCCTGAGCGCGTTCGCAATAGCCGGGGAGCCGAATCTGAAGAACGTCGTCGTGTTTCAACAGGAGGGCCGCTTTGGCGGCTGGCCGGCGAATCACGGGATCTGGTCGTGGGGCGACGAGATTCTGGTGGGATTCGAGGTCGGTTACTTTCGCGCCAGTGACCGCGGCCATTCCATCGATTACAGCCGTCCGGCAGAGCACGTGCTCGCGCGATCGCTCGATGGGGGTGAGACCTGGAGGATCGAGAAGCCCGAAGGCTTGAGGCCGCCGCCCGGCGAGAAAGTCGCAGGCGTCCCCACAGGTGAAGCCGGCAAGCCACTCATGGATTGCCAGGGCGGCATGGATTTTTCCAACCCGGACTTCACCCTCACGGCTCGCATGACCAGCATCAACGATGGCGTGTCGCGCTATTACTATTCGAAGGATCGCGGAAAATCATGGGAGGGTCCGTGCCGTCTCCCGGATTTTGGGCAGCCGGGTATTGCGGCCCGCACCGATTATCTGATAAACGGCAAGCACGACCTGACGATGTTCCTCACCGCGGCCAAGTCCAATCGGAAGGAAGGACGCGTCATCTGCGTTCGTACGAAGGACGGAGGAAAGACCTGGAACTTCGTTTCGTTCGTGACGCCGGAGCCGGAAGGAGACGAATACGCGATCATGCCGGCGTCCGTCCGGCTGGATGGAAAGTCCATCCTGACGTGTGTCCGTTACCGTAAGTTCATCGACAGCTACATCTCGAAGGACGACGGCGAAACGTGGGAGCGCCTTGGTCAACCTGCACCCGAGACCGGCGGCAATCCGCCGAGCCTGGTGAAACTCCGCGACAGGCGCCTGGCCCTCATCTACGGCAGGCGAGTGGAACCATTTGGTGTGCGGGCCCGAATCAGCAGTGATAACGGGCGTAATTGGAGCGATGAAATCGTTCTGCGACAGGACGGCGGAAGTTGGGATCTGGGCTATCCCCGCAGCGTACAGCGCAAGGACGGCAAGATGGTCTCGGTGTATTACTACAACACCAAGGAACACCCGGAACGCTTTATCGGGGCTACGGTCTGGACGCCGTAGAAACAGAGGCACAAGATGGACCGACGCAAGTTTCTGCAAGACACGAGTGCCACACTTCTAACCACGATGGCGGCGCATGCGGCCGTTTCGAATGTGCGAACCGGAATGCTCGGAACAGGGCATAGTCACTTCAGCGGCAAACTGAAGGCCATGATGGACTCGCCGGATTATGAGATCGCGGGCATCGTTGAGATTGATGCCGAGGCAAGAGCCCGCCTGCGGAAGGACCCACGCCTTGCGTCCATCCGCTGGATGTCCGAGGAGGAATTGCTGAAGGACCCCTCCATCAGGATGGTCGTGGTGGAATGCCACGCCTGGGAAGCTCTGCCGTGGGGCAGGAAAGTGATTGACGCCAGCAAACACCTGCATTTGGAGAAGCCGCCAGGAAATGACTGGAGTGCTTTCAAGGAGCTGATCAACGAGGCTCGTCGCAAAAAGCTGCTCGTCCAAACCGGATATCTCTGGCGCTGGCATGAGGGCGTATTGGCGGCCATCGAAGCTGCCCAGAAAGGCTGGCTCGGCGAGGTGTTCATGGTCCGCGGCACGATGAACTCGGACCGCGACGCAGAACAGCGGGCCACCGAGGCCCACTACAAGGGCGGTGGGCTGTTTGAACTCAGCGGCCATGTGATCGATCGTGTTGTCGAATTGCTCGGGCGTCCGCGGGTGGTGAAGAGCTGGCTGCGGCACGATACCAGCACTCCGGACAAACTGGCGGACAACAATGTTGCCGTGTTCGAGTACGACAGGGCGCTGGCGGTAATTACCCAGTCAGCGAAGATGTCCGGGGCTACGGATCACAGGTCGTTCGAAATCCTGGGCACCGATGGCAGTTTCGTCGTCAACCCCGAATCGGATCCACCGCGGATGCGGGTGAACGTGCGCAAACCGCAAGGTCCATACAAAGCGGGCTGGCAGGTCATCACCCTCCCACCGCAACCCAGGTTTGTGGGCGACTTCAAAGAATTGGCGCGGGCGATCAAGTCCGCTCAACCCTTAAAGCAGTCCTACGATCACGAACTGTTGTTACAGGAAACGCTGCTGAGAGCCTCGGGCGAACTGTCCTGATCGGAAGTTGTGCGAATGGTCCCGGATTGGAGGATGGCATGAACCTTTTATCTCGCCGAAACATGATTGGCGCCTCGCTAGCGGCCACCGGTCTTGCTAGCCTTGGGCTAGCGGTGGGCTAGAGGACATGCGCGATCACAACTTCGTCGCTTTCGAGTACCGGAACGGCGTTCAGGGCCAGTTGTCGGGGTCAACGCTTGCGCCCAACGGATATCGGGATGTCGTCGAGCAGTTCTTCGGTCCAGCCGGAATGATCGAAACGTCGGAGAATCACTGGCGCCATTTTCGTGGTCCGCAACAGGAGATGATGGAGAAGTCGCCGCGGAACATCACGATCGACTCGGTGGCCGCGTTCGTCCAGCGCATCCGGGACGGCAAACCGGAGAACACGGGAGTCCGGGGCGCCGAAAGTACCCTGACAGCGATCTTGGGCCGCATGGCCATGGACCAGCGACGCGAGGTGACCTGGGACGAAATGATGAAGACCTAGCTTATCTAATGCCGGTGCTCCCCGTTTGGTCAAGAAATCCAAACTCATTGGAAACACAAGAACTGCTGACGACCCAGTAATCGTCATTAACGTGGGTTAAGGCGCGATTCTCCCCACGCTATAATGCCGCAATACCAGAGCCTTTCTGGTCCGGTTTACGACGGCTATCACCGCCTACAAACCAGCTTCGACCAGATCACTACGATGCAGTACCTGAAAAGGCAGGAGTTGATCGAGTTTTGACTACGCTCCGGTTTTCGTCCCCGCTCTGGTGCTGGCTCAATTCTCGTTCCGCGCTGGAATCGCAGCGATCGAGCTGCGACCGCGGTCGCGTCCACAATGGTAAACAGCGCCCTGGATTCGCCGGTGCCTACAGCTCACCATATTCGAGGATGAGTGCGGACAGCACGGGTCGCAAACTGGGTGCTGCCAATGCGCTCGAGAAAAGCTCCTTCAAGCAATCCCACTCCTCTTGGTCGAAACTCAACCTGACCTGATCTGCGGGCCGGTAAAAAAAAGTGAAATCGAGCGGGAATCTCGCAACTCGGACGCTCGGCGCACGCGTGGAAATGCGCGCCGCTCCAAGGCCGCTCGGCTTTCAGGTAGTGCAACATTGCGGCGAATTCCTGAATCTCCGGATACGGCCGAAGGGCATACTTTACACCTCGGCCATCCATCGCAACAACGATTCGTAAATCGCCCCCTGTGTCCAGCGAGGTTGTTCGACAGAAAATGCCTTTGGTTTGCGGCGGAATGAGTGGCCCGTCGGTACAAAACTGCGTCGGGATGCGGACTGGACGGTGCTCACGAAGCCAATGTCCTCGAGCGGCCAGGCGAAACAGCGGCGTAATGAAAGGTCCCAGGACCTCATTCACGGCGATCAACTCCGGCAAGGCCTCGTCCCGTAGCGCAACATATAAACTGCGATCGGCAAAAACCGGCCTCGTTGTGGTGGAAGCCTCATCCAGCTTTTTGATCAGCCCCTCCACGAGTTGCGGAACGATCTGAGGATCGAACTGTCGCTCGTTGAAAACGACACCGTCCTGAAGGCCGAAATTGCCAAGATAATATCGATCCAGCCCGATGCCTCGATCAGCCCGCGGGGAGCGAACCGCGAGTAGAGACTGAAGCACGACGGCAGACGCACTTGGGCTCGGTAGAGCGGGATTCTCCGACAGCTCTTCACAGGCCACCTGGATGTAGTGACCGAGCGGAATCCATTCTGCGCGCGAGAGGGCCTGCTTGTACTCCCACTCCTGCGAATTCTGAAGAGAGACTGCGTCGGCTCC
>Ga0335083_10006008_pt1 | contig 15282 bp, 15 predicted proteins | sample Lox_Sample_42_FD_206716 | JGI IMG/M metagenome (GOLD analysis project Ga0335083, IMG submission 206716) | Soil microbial communities from Loxahatchee National Wildlife Refuge, Florida, United States - Lox_Sample_4.2 | ecosystem: Environmental > Terrestrial > Soil > Wetlands | place: USA... | reverse complement strand
GGCGTCGGTGAACGCTTCCATGATCGCGGCGCGGGCGTCCTGCCAGTCGACGCCGACGGAGTCATAGACGACTTTCATCTGCTCGGCGTTGACGAGATTGAAGAGCAGCGTCTGGAAACACTGTGCCGCCCAGTCCTCGACGAGATTGTGCTCTTCCGCCGACAGCTTCGGGATCGTGCGATCGGCCCAGATCTTTCCGAATTTGTGATGGAAAGCCTCGTCCGTCATGACGAGCTGGCAAAGCTTGCGCAGCAGCGGATCCTGCGACTTCTGGTAGAGGGTCGCGAAGGCGCCCATGGCGAGGCCCTCGACCAGCATCTGCATGCCGACGATCTTCTTGTAGACCTCCGGCGCGCCGACCATCTCGGTCAGAAGCGTTGCCAGCGTCGCACCGCAGGGAAGCGGCGTGCCCCAGCGCGCCTTGATGTAAGCGGCGAACGCCGTGACATGGCGTGCCTCTTCGCGCGTCTGGTTCGCGGCATATTCCTGTGCGCCCGGGTCGCGCAGCACATGGCAGAGCGATGCGGAGAGCGCGAGTGCGCCTTGCTCGCCATGCAGAATGGCCGAAAGCTGCCAGCGCGTGGATTCGTTCGCGAACTTGATCTTCTGCTCGCGCGTCATCGTCTCGCCGATGCGCGTGTGGAAGATCGGGAAGAATTCCTCGGGGAGGATCGTCTCTTTGGTGACGTCGTAGGGCTCTGCGAAGTCGATGTACTTCTTGTCGAGCGGATCCCAGAAATGATCGTGCGTCGCGGAGATGATCTTGTCGAACGCGGTCGTACGCTCGCCATATCGTCCGGGGTTCAGCATTGCCGGAAAATCGTTCGGATCGACCGCGTTGTAGGCGGCGTCTTTGGTGATCTGGGTCATGCGAAATCCTCCGGCGACCGGCTTTGGAACGCTCAAAATATGGCGGAGGTGTCACGCAGAGTCAACAAAAATGACGCTTGCGTCATATTTTAGAAAGTCTTACGGGAAAGCGGGAACCCGGTCGCGCCGGCTCAGCCGGACGCGATAGCGATCGCCCATTTTCGCATGGAAATACAAGAGCCTGCCGTCAGGAGAGAGGCTTGGCGCTTCGACAAACCCCTCGAGTGCCCCGATCCTCGCACACATGCCGAACGGGACGCCCGAGCCGGTGCTGATAGCGCGATAGATCGCCGGCGTGGCGCCGGGGGCGATCTTCTCGACGCGGGTGAAAAACAATTCCCGGCCACCCGGCGACAGCGCGGGCGCGTAGGCGAGCCCGGTTCCGTTGACCGCAGCCAACAACGCGGCACTGTCGTCGCGCCGCACGAACTTATCGCCGGCACGTTGCGCGAGAACGAGCTCTGCAGTCAGCGGATGACCGGCGCTGCCGAACCAGGAATCCACGAAGACAAGCAGGGTGCCATCCTGGGAAATCTCGGCATCGAAATTCACCCAGCCGGGCTCCCGGCGCGAGACTCCCTCGACCAGTACCGGTGTCGTCGTGATGCCTTTGGAAAATTGCGCGCGATAGAGAGTCGAGAACGTGGCCCCATAGCTCCGTGTCGATACGAAGAACAGTTCGCCGCTCTCATCCATCGACGGCACGCCATCGAGCGCGCTGCTGTTTGCGCCCTCGATCCTGCCGCGATAGGCGAAGGTCAGATCGTCGATGCGCTCCGCCCAATGGAGGTCCGTTTCCTCCGGCGGGGTGTTGCGATTGTTGAACAGGAGCAGCTTTGCGTCGCGCGAGAGGAAAGGCTCCATCGCATCGCCGTCATAGCCTTTGATCGCGACGTCTTCCGGTGCGCCGAAGCTGGTATCGACAGCCTCTGTGGCTCCGAACGCGGTCTGAGGTGTCGCAAGAATGGCCGTACCGGCAGCCACGACAAATTCGCGGCGGGTAAGCGCGAATGGCCGGGGCGGCTTCATAAAGCCCGGCGCATCACGCCTTTTCGCTCAACGAGCCTTTGGTCGATGCGACGCCGCCGTCGAGCCTTTCATCCGGCGTCACCGCCTGGCGCAGCGAACGCGCGAGCCCTTTGAAGCAGGTCTCGACGATGTGGTGGCTGTTGTCGCCATAGAGATTTTCGATGTGCAGGCAGACGCCGGCGTTCTGTGCGAAAGCCTGGAACCACTCCTTGAAGAGTTCGGTGTCCATCTCGCCCAGTTTCGGCTTGGGCACGTTCACGTGCCAGACCAGATACGGACGGTTCGACACATCGATGGCGACGCGCGTCAGCGCCTCATCCATGGGGATCAGCGCCGAACCGAAGCGGGTAATGCCCGAGAAGTCGCCGAGCGCCTTCTTCACGGCCTGGCCGATGACGATGCCGGTGTCTTCCGTCGTGTGATGGAAATCGACGTGCAGGTCACCCTGTGCGCGCACCTTGAGGTCGATCATCGAATGACGGCCGAAGCTCTCGAGCATGTGGTCGAGAAAGCCGATGCCGGTGTCGATGTCGCACTCGCCCGTGCCGTCCAGATCGAGCGAAACGGCGATCTCGGTTTCCCTTGTCTTGCGTTCGACGGTGGCAGTGCGCATTGGTCTTAAAGCCGGTCAGATTCGCCAACGGTTTAGCCCAAAGTGTCCGCCCTGTCGAAAGCCGGCCAAAGACAGCGTTAGCGCTTTCCTCTAGGCGGCCAGGCGCCCCAGTCGAAAGAGCTCGGTGACCGGACGCATGCCTGCTGTGCCCAGCAGCGCAAGAGACGGCGTGGCCGCGTTCGCCTCGAACACCAGGCGGCTGTTGATGTTGGCGATGGGAGGTGTGAACCACGAGAGGCCAGATACCGCGCCGAGTGTCCGCGCGCATGCGGCGCGTCCTTCGCTGTCGATGGGCCTTGCGCTCCAGCCGCGACCTTCCTCGTTGAGACGGGATTCGAAATGGTTGGCCGCGCAGATGCGGCCATCTTCCATTTCGCGTATCTGGAACGCGTCTTCCGTGCGTTCGATCACGCAGCCTTCGCCCGGGCGCGTCCCCGAAAGGATGAAGATGGCCGGCACCGCAAGCGTCGTCTCGCTCAAAAGGCGTCTGGCTTCTCCGAATGTCGCCGCGTTCTCGAATACGTGTCGCAACAGATGCGAGGCGGGCAATCCTTTGGCGCGGCCGGCGACGGCACGATTTTTCAGCCAGTCGCCGGCATAGCCGCGTCCGTGCCGGCGCATCGGCGCCTGGTTTATCGCAGCGGCAAAGCGACCCGGTGCTGTCGCGTGATAGGTACCGCTGATGCCGGGCCAGGTGATATTGAAGAATGATCCCGCTGCACCCGACTGACGCGCGACAACGATATGCTCGCCGAGCTCCGGGAACGGCCAATCGAGCACGCGGCGAAGCAGGGGACCGTCCGGCGTTTCCCAGACGCCGCTCGTGCATCCCCACTCGAAACAGATGTTGAGAAAATAGACGCCGCGGATGCCGAGATAGCCGGCGAGCTCTTTGATCTCGGCTTTGTAAGGATTCGCGGTCTTCTCGAGCCACGCCAGCGAAATGCGGTCACCCATCGGCATGACGAGCCGGCTGCCGGCACGCGACAGAAGGCCAAAGGTGTTCTCCGCCGCGCGCGCAAGGCGCTTCGCCTTGTCCGGAAAGCGCCGCAACAGATCGACGGAGGAGCCCTCGACAAGCGGAATGGTTACAAGCATCGACACAGGGTTTTGCTCAGGCCGCCCGCCTTCCTATATTGGCCCTACCATGACCGACACCAAGTGGCGTTCCACCACCATTCTTTCCGTCCGCAAGGCCGGACAGGTCGTCGTCGCCGGCGACGGCCAGGTCACGCTCGGCGCCACGGTTATGAAGGCCAATGCGCGCAAGGTGCGCCGCCTCGGCAAGGACGTGATCGCCGGGTTTGCCGGTGCAACGGCTGACGCTTTTGCCTTGTTCGAGCGGCTCGAGGCCAAGATCGACCAGCATCCCGGCAATCTTGCCCGTGCCTGCGTGGAACTGGCCAAGGACTGGCGCACCGATCGCTACCTCAGGCGTCTCGAAGCGATGATGGCGGTGGCGGATGCCAGGACGTCGCTGATCCTTTCGGGAACCGGCGACGTGGTCGAGCCCGAAGACGGACTTATCGGCATCGGCTCCGGCGGTCCGTTTGCGCTGGCCGCGGCGCGCGCGCTGCTTTCTTCGGATCTCTCGGCGGAAGAGATTGCGCGGCGCGCCATGAAGATTGCCGCCGATATCTGCATCTACACCAACGAAAACGTCGTGATCGAAAGTCTTTCGACGTGACGAGCGCCTCCTTCACGCCGCGCGAGATCGTGTCCGAGCTCGACCGTTTCATCATCGGCCAGGCGGAAGCCAAGCGCGCCGTCGCGATCGCGTTGCGCAACCGCTGGCGAAGGCAGCAGCTCGCGCAGGAACTGCGCGAGGAAGTGCTGCCCAAGAACATCCTGATGATCGGGCCGACCGGCGTCGGGAAGACCGAGATCTCGCGGCGCCTCGCCAAGCTCGCCCAGGCGCCCTTCATCAAGGTCGAAGCGACGAAGTTCACCGAAGTGGGCTATGTCGGGCGCGACGTCGAGCAGATCGTGCGCGACCTTCTCGAAGTCGGCATCGCTCAGGTGCGCGAGCGCATGCGTCGCGATGTCGAAGCCCAGGCCGAGGCGCGCGCCGAAGAGCGCGTGCTCGATGCGCTGGTCGGCGCCACTTCGAGTGCCGCCACGCGTGAGAGCTTCCGCAAGAAGCTGCGCGCCGGCGAGCTCAACGACAAGGACATCGAACTCGAGATGCGCGACACGGGCGGCGCGCCGAGCTTCGAGATCCCGGGCATGCCGAACGCGCAGATCTCCATGGTCAATCTCGGCGACATCTTCGGCAAGGCGTTCGGCGGCCGCGCCAAGACCAAGAGGCTTAGTGTCTCCGCAGCGCATGCGCCCCTTGTGTCGGAGGAAGCCGACAAGCTTCTCGACAACGACCAGATCGTGCGCGAGGCGATCGAAACGGTCGAGCAGAACGGCATCGTCTTCCTGGACGAGATCGACAAGATCGCGTCGCGCAGCGAATTGCGTGGTGGCGGCGATGTCAGCCGCGAAGGCGTGCAGCGCGACCTGCTGCCGCTGATCGAGGGAACCACGGTGGCCACGAAATACGGTCAGGTGAAGACGGACCACATTCTCTTCATCGCGTCCGGTGCGTTTCACACCGCAAAGCCATCGGACCTCCTGCCGGAACTGCAGGGCCGCCTGCCGATTCGGGTCGAGCTCAAGGCGCTGACGCGCGACGATTTCCGCCGCATCCTGACCGAGCCCGAAGCGAGCCTCATCAAGCAGTATGTGGCGCTGCTCGAGACCGAGGGGGTCGCGCTCAAATTCTCCGATGACGGAATCTCGGCGATCGCCGATCTTGCCGCCCAGGTGAATGCGAGCGTCGAGAATATCGGGGCGCGCCGCCTTCAGACGATCATGGAGCGGGTGCTCGACGAGGTGAGCTTTTCGGCGACCGACCGCGCTGGCGAGGCGATCCTCGTCGACGGTGCCTATGTCCATGCGCGCGTCGACGATCTCGCCAAGGACCAGGACCTCTCCCGCTTTATTCTCTGACGGGCGCCACGGAGCCGGGTTGTCCCTCGTCTCTTTACCTATGCGCCCAAATCTTGGGCGTGATGGGCGCGAGCCGCCTGTTGACCCCCCGGAAATTCCCTGTATGGAGTCGCGCTTTCCACGAGCACCCGGCTGGCAAGGCGCGGGCAAATCGGGCGGTCACTCGTCGTCGGGACGTTCTTTCGGCGGCGCAACTCAGGGCGAAGGGTAAGAAATGCGGCGGTCGAGCTACCTGTTCACGAGCGAGAGCGTGTCGGAGGGACATCCCGACAAGGTCTGCGATCGCATCTCCGACGAAGTGGTCGACCTGTTCTTCCGCAACGGTCCCAAGCACGGCTTTGCTCCCAAGGACCTGCGCGTCGCCTGCGAGACCCTGGCGACCACCAACCGTGTCGTGATCGCGGGTGAGACGCGCGGCCCGAAGGAAATCACCTTCGATATGGTTGAAGACGTCGCGCGCAAGGCGATCAAGGACATCGGCTACGAGCAGGATGGCTTCCACTGGAAGAATGCAAGAGTGGAAGTGCTTCTCCACGCGCAATCGCCGCACATCGCCCAGGGTGTCGATGCCGCCGGCAACAAGGACGAAGGCGCGGGCGACCAGGGCATCATGTTCGGCTATGCCTGCCGCGAAACGCCTGCGCTTATGCCGGCGCCGCTTTTCTGCAGCCACAAGATTCTCCAGCTCCTTGCCGAGGCGCGCAAATCCGGCCGCGAGAAGACGCTCGGTCCCGACGCGAAGAGCCAGGTGACCTTGCGCTACCAGAACGGCAAGCCGGTCGAAGTGACACAGCTGGTTCTCTCTACGCAGCATCTCGACGAGAACATGACGTCGAACGACGTGCGCAAGGTGGTCGAGCCCTATATCCGCAAGGCGCTGCCGGAAGAGTGGATCACCAAGAACACCGTCTGGCACATCAATCCCACCGGCGCCTTTGTCGTCGGCGGACCCGACGGCGATTGCGGCCTCACCGGACGCAAGATCATCGTGGACACGTATGGCGGCGCGGCCCCGCATGGCGGCGGCGCCTTCTCGGGCAAGGACCCGACGAAGGTCGATCGCTCTGCCGCCTATGCCGCGCGTTATCTTGCGAAGAACGTGGTTGCTGCCGGACTTGCCGACCGCTGCACGATCCAGATCGCCTACGCGATCGGCGTCTCCGATCCGCTTTCGGTCTATGTCGACACGCATGACACGGGAAAGATCGACGAAGCCAAGCTCGAGGCGATCCTGCCGGAGATGATGAGTCTCAAGCCGCGCGGAATCCGCGAGCACCTGGCGCTCAACAATCCGATCTATGCGCGCACCGCGGCCTATGGCCATTTCGGGCGCGAGCCGGATTCGTCGGGCGGCTTCACCTGGGAAAAGACGGATCTTGCCGCCGAGCTCGCCCGCGTCGCCTGACGGCACGCATCGCCGCAAGCTCTACGGCCGCCGCAAGGGACCAAGGCTCTCCGCGCATCAGGAGTCGCTGCGCTCGACGCTCCTGCCGGCGCTTGCGCTCGCCTTGCGCGGCGGCGCCGATCCCAGGACATATTTCGACGTGCCGGTCGACGATGTCTGGCTCGAAGTCGGTTTCGGCGCGGGCGAGCATCTTCTCTGGCAGGCCGAACATCATCCCCGCATCGGACTGATCGGTGCCGAGCCCTACATCTCCGGCATCGCCAAGCTGCTTGCGAAGATCGCGCCCACGCGCACGCGCAACATCCGCATCCACGAAGGCGACGCACGCGACGTCATCGAGGCGCTCCCGGACGCGAGCCTCGGGCGCGCGTTCATTCTCTTTCCCGATCCGTGGCCCAAGACGCGCCATCACAAGCGCCGCTTCGTGCAGAGCGAAACGCTCGATGCGCTCGCGCGGATCATGCGTCCCGGCGCGGAATTGCGTTTCGCGTCCGACGATCCGGGCTATTTCTCCTGGAGCCTCGAGCGGCTCTGTGCCCACAGGGCATTCGCCTGGAACGCGATCTCACCGCGGGACTGGAGACAACGGCCGGCCGATTGGCCCGAAACCCGCTACGAGGCCAAAGCGCTGCATGGCCCGCCCCGCTATCTGCGGTTCGTACGGAGGGACGACACGGGCTGAATTGCGCCTGGAATCGGACTACATTGCGGGGGCAAAGGGAGAGCCTTCTTGGGCGCCAAAATCGGCGACAACGCCGCCATCATCCTCGCTGCGGTTCTGACGATTTGCGGCTTCGCGCTGCTGTTCCTGCCCTGGCAGGCCCTTTCGATTCATGCCGATCCGAACGCGCCCGCCTTCCAGAACCAGCAGAAAGGCGAGATCGTTATCGGTATCGGAAGTCCCAAGAACCCCGAGAAGCCGCACAATCCCTAGATTTTCTGAAAGCGGCCGGACTTGATATCGGCCTTGCCTGAGCGTACATAGCGCCCATCCCGGACAACAGAATTCTGTTGTGTGGCGGTTCGTAAAGAGCCGCCGCGAGGAAAGTGTTTGGCCTTACGGCCCGAAGGAAAAGGCAATACTCACCGCGCTTGCCCATCTGGAACCGATCCTGACCCCGGCCATCGAGGCCGCGGGGTTCAAGCTCGTGCGCCTGAGGCTCTTGGGCGGCAAGCGCAAGACGATCCAGGTGATGGCCGAACGCCCCGACGGCACGATGAATGTCGACGATTGCGCCGAGCTTTCGCATGCGCTTTCGGAATTCCTCGACGCCGAGGATCCGATCGAGGGCGAGTATGTGCTCGAAGTGTCCTCGCCCGGCATCGACCGGCCGCTGACCCGCATCACGGATTTCGCGCGCTGGTCCGGCCATGAGGCGAAGCTGGAACTGACTGCGCCGGATGCGAATGGCCGCAAGCGCTTCAAGGGCCTTCTGCTCGGCCTCGACGGCAACGACGTCGTGTTCGAGACAGACGGCCAGCGTCTCAGCATTCCCTTCCGCGCCATCGCGGAAGCAAAACTCGTGCTCACCGACAAGCTCATCCAGGAAGATTTGAAGGCGCGCAAGCGCGCGCAACAGGAGAACGTGACATGACCACCGGAGTTGCCGCCAACAGGCTCGAGCTCTTGCAGATCGCCGACGCGGTCGCGCGCGACAAGTCGATCGACAAGTCCGTCGTGCTGCACGCGATGGAAGAGGCCATGCAGCGCGCGGCGAAGGCGCGCTACGGCAGCGAGAACGAGATCCGCGTCGAGATCGATTCGAAGACGGGCGAGACGCACGTCTCCCGCTATCTCCACGTCGTCGAGCAGGTCGAGAACGACAAGACCGAGATCTCTCTCGAAGACGCCCGCGCGCGCAATCCCGCAGCCCAGGTCGGCGACATCATCGCCGAGACCTTGCCGCCGGTCGATTTCAGCCGCATCGCGGCGCAGGCCGCCAAGCAGGTGATCGTGCAGAAGGTGCGCGACGCCGAGCGCGAGCGCCAGTACGAGGAATACAAGGACCGCATCGGCGAGATCGTGCACGGCATCGTGAAGCGCTCGGAGTTCGGTTCCGTCGTCGTCGATCTGGGACGCGCCGAAGGCGTGGTGCGCCGCGACGAGATGATCCCGCGCGAGTCCTTCCGCACCGGCGACCGCATCCGCGCCTATATCTATGACGTGCGCCGCGAGACGCGCGGCCCGCAGATCTTCCTCTCGCGCTCGCATCCGCAATTCATGGTGCGCCTGTTCGCGCAGGAAGTGCCGGAAATCTATGACGGCATCATCGAGATCCGCGCCGTGGCGCGCGATCCCGGAAGCCGCGCCAAGATCGCGGTGATCTCGAAGGATTCCTCGATCGATCCGGTCGGCGCCTGCGTCGGCATGCGCGGCGTGCGCGTCCAGGCGGTCGTGCAGGAGCTGCAGGGCGAACGCATCGACATCATCCCGTGGTCGTCCGAGCCTGCGACGTTCATCGTCAATGCGCTCGCACCGGCGGAAGTGACCAAGGTCGTTCTCGACGAAGACACGCACCGCGTCGAGGTCGTGGTTCCGGACGAGCAGCTTTCGCTCGCGATCGGCCGGCGCGGCCAGAATGTGCGTCTCGCCTCGCAGCTCACCAGCTGGCAGATCGACATCTTGACCGAGCAGGAAGAGTCGGAGCGCCGCCAGAAGGAGTTCGCCGAGCGCACCAAGCTGTTCATGGAGACTCTCGATGTCGACGAGACCGTGGCGCAGCTGCTCGCTTCGGAGGGCTTCGCAACCATCGAGGATATCGCGTACATCCCGCTGAACGAACTCTCCGCCGTCGAAGGTTTCGACGAGGAGACCGCGCAGGAGCTTCAGACCCGCGCCATCGAGTTCATCGAGGCACGCAACAAGGAGATGGACGAAAAGCGCCGTTCGCTCGGCGTCGAGGACACCGTCATGGAAGTCGAAGGCGTTACGCCGGCGATGGGCGTGGCGCTCGGCGAAGCGGGCATCAAGACGCTTGAGGATCTCGCCGGCTGCGCCACGGACGACTTGCTCGGCTATTACGAGCAGGGCAAGGACAAGGAGCGCGTTCGCGTGGCCGGCGCGCTCGACGATTTCAATCTCACCGCGACCGATGCCAACGCGATCATCATGAAGTCGCGTCTCAAGGCGGGATGGATCGATGCGCTTCCCGAAGATGAAGCCGCGGCGGAGTCCGAGGAAGGTGAGACAGCGGAGGAAGGTGCGGCTTGAGCCTTGCGGCAGCCAGACGGGAAGAGGCATTGCGCGAGCGCCGCTGCATCGTGACGGGCGAAGTCCTGTCCGAAGCGGAGCTCGTGCGCTTCTGTGCCGATCCGGACGGCAACATCGTGCCCGACATTGCCGCGTCGCTTCCGGGCCGCGGGTTGTGGGTCAGCGCGCAGCGCGCGCTGCTCGACAAGGCCGTGGAGAAGAAGCTTTTCGCCAAGGCCGCCAAGGCGCAGGTCAAGGCGGGCAACGATCTCGCCGATCGTACCGAACAGCAGATTGTGCGGCGCATGCTCTCGGATCTGGGGCTGGCGCGCAGATCCGGTGCGCTGGTCCTGGGATTCGACAACGTGTTGCGGGCATTTGACACAAATCCGCCGCCTTCCTTGCTGGTCGAGGCAAGCGACGGATCGGCTGACGGAAAGCGGAAGCTTTTCGGTGCGGCCCGCGCGCGCGATCTCGAAATTGCAACGATTGATTGCCTTTCCTGCGAGGAATTGGCCTTGGCCTTGGGGCGCGAGAATGTGATACATGCCGCCCTCAAACCCGGACGGCTCGCGGAACGGCTGATCTTGGACGCGGGACGGCTCAAGGGCTTTCGTCTCACCTCCGATGCGAAGTCCGCAAGTTCCCGCGCCGCCCGGCACGAAAGAGACGAATGACCGATACGAACGACACATCCGCACGCAGGCCCGGCGCGAAGCAGCCGCTCTCGCTGAAGAAGACTGAGACCTCCACCGTCAAGCAGAGCTTCAGCCATGGCCGCACCAAGGCGGTGGTGGTCGAGAAGAAACGCACGCTCGCGCCGCCGGCCGGTGGCAAGACGGCCGAGAAGCCGCGCGCGCCCGCTGCTGCCGAGACGCCGAAGCCGGCTGCTGCCGCTGCCCCGGCGGCGCCGCAGCCTGCGCGCGCCGACAGCGCGCCGCGCGCCGGCGTCGTGCTGCGCCAGCTCACGGATGAAGAGAAGGCCGCGCGCGGCCGCGCTCTCGCCGATGCGCGCGTTCAGGAACAGGAAGCGCGCAAGCACGCCGAAGAAGAAGCCAAGCATCGTGCGGTCGAGGAAGCGCGGCTCGCGAAAGAACGCGAAGCTGCCGCCAAGCGCAAGGCGGAAGAAGACGCGCGCAAGCAGGCGGAAGAAGTCGCGCGCAAGCACGCCGAGGAAGAAGCCAATCGCCGCCTCGAGAAGAAAGAAGAGGCGCCGGCCACCACGGCTGCCGCGACGACCGCGGCGCAACCGGGCCGCCGCCGCGTCAACGAAGAAGAAGAGGAAGAGTCGTCGGCCAAGAAAGGCGCCAAGGCGCCGGCCAAGGCTCCTGTCGCGCGCAAGGGCGAAGACACGCGCCGCCGCGGCAAGCTGACCGTCACGCGCGCGCTTTCCGACGATCAGGGCGAGCGCACGCGCTCCGTCGCCGCCTACAAGCGCCATCTCCAGCGCGTGCAGCGCGCCGGACAGCAGGATGCTGCCGCTCCCGTCGGTCCGCGCGAGGTCACGATTCCGGAAACGATCACGGTCGCAGAGCTCGCCAACCGCATGGCGCGCCGCTCGGTCGACGTCATCAAGGTGCTGATGAAGAACGGCATCATGGCGACGGTCAACGATGCGATCGACGCCGACACGGCCGAACTCGTTGCCACCGAATATGGCCACACGGTGAAGCGTGTCGCCGAGTCCGACGTGCTCGAAGGACTTAAAGGTGCGGAAGACGCCGCCGAGACGCGCCTGTCGCGCCCGCCGGTCGTCACCGTCATGGGCCATGTCGACCACGGCAAGACGTCGCTGCTCGATGCGCTGCGCAAGACCGATGTCGCCGCGGGCGAAGCGGGCGGCATCACCCAGCATATCGGCGCCTACCAGGTGGCCCTGAAGTCGGGCCAGAAGATCACCTTCCTCGACACGCCGGGCCACGCCGCGTTCACCGCGATGCGCGCGCGCGGCGCCAAGGTCACCGACCTCGTCGTGCTCGTCGTCGCTGCCGATGACGGCGTCATGCCGCAAACGGTCGAAGCGATCGCGCACGCCAAGGCCGCGCATGTTCCCATTATCGTCGCGGTCAACAAGATCGACAAAGGCGACGCCAACCCGACGCGCGTGAAGACCGAGCTTCTCCAACACGAGATCCAGGTCGAAGACATGGGCGGCGAGACCCTCGCCGTCGAAGTTTCCGCCACCAAGAACATGAACCTCGACAAGCTCGAGGAAGCGATCCTGCTGCAGGCCGAACTGCTCGACCTGAAGGCCAATCCGAACCGTCCGGCCGAGGGCGCGGTCATCGAGGCCAAGCTCGACCGCGGCCGGGGCCCGGTCGCCACCGTGCTCGTGCAGCGCGGCACGCTCAAGGTGGGCGATCTCGTCGTGGCGGGTTCCGAATGGGGCCGCGTGCGCCTCCTGCAGAACGATCGCGGCGAGACTGTGCAGAGCGCCGGCCCTTCGACGCCCGTCGAAGTGCTAGGCCTTTCGGCGCCGCCGGAAGCGGGTGACGAGCTTGTCGTCGTCGAATCCGAAGCGCGCGCCCGCGAAGTCACCGAATACCGCGCACGCAAGCGCCGCGAGTCGCGCCAGGCGACGAGCTCGCGCCAGACGCTCGATCAGCTGCTCAAGACGCGCGAAGCGGGCGAGAAGCGCACGCTGCCGCTCGTCATCAAGGCGGACGTGCAGGGTTCGGCGGAAGCCATCCAGTCCGCGCTCCTGAAGCTCGGCACCGACGAAGTCGGCGTGCAGGTGCTTCAGTCGGGTGTCGGCGCCATCACCGAAAGCGACGTGATCCTCGCGCACGCTTCGGGCGGCGCCATCATCGGCTTCAACGTGCGCGCCAACGCGCAGGCGCGCGACCGCGCCAAGCGCGACGGCGTCGACGTGCGCTATTACAACATCATCTACAACGTCGTCGACGACATCAAAGCGGCCCTTTCGGGCATGCTCGCGCCGGAGACGCGTGAGAAGTTCCTCGGCAATGCCGAGATCCTTGAGGTCTTCGCGATCTCGAAGGTCGGCAAGGTCGCGGGCTGCCGCGTCACGGAAGGCGTGGTGCGCCGCGGCGCCAAGGTTCGCCTGATCCGCGACGGCGTCGTCATCCACGAAGGCGATCTCTCCACCTTGAAGCGCTTCAAGGACGAAGCGCGCGAGGTGATCGCCGGCCAGGAATGCGGCATGTCCTTCGCCAACTACCAGGACATCCAGAAGGGCGACGTCATCGAGTGCTACGAGGTCGAGACCATCCAGCGCTCGCTGTGATGGATCGGGTCCGTTCGCCGTGGCGCGCCGTCATTCCACCTCTTCCTCCGTACACGGACCGTCACAGCGGCAGCTGCGCGTGGGCGAGATGCTGCGCCATGCGCTCAGCGAGATCCTGAGGCGCGGGGAGATCCGCGATCCCGATCTCACAGGCGTTTCGGTCACGGTCACGCAGGTCAAGCCTTCGCCCGACATGCGTCACGCTACCGTCTTCGTCGAACCGCTCGGCGGCAAGAATGCGCGTGCGGTGGTTTCAGCGCTCAACAAGCACAAGGGATTCCTGCGCGGCGAGATGGGCCACATGATCGCGCTCAAATTCACGCCCGATTTGCGCTTCGTCGAGGACACCTCTTTTGCGGAAGCCGAAAAGATCGAGGGCATCCTCAAGTCGGAACGGGTGAAGCGCGATCTCACGTCACCCGGCGCGGACGGCGCGGACGAGAGCGATGGCTCGTAGAAGGAAAGGCTCGGCTGTCCACGGCTGGGTCGTCGTCGACAAGCCCAAAGGCATCACATCGACGCAGGTTGTTTCGGTCGTCCGGCGTGTGTTCGACGCGCAGAAGGCCGGCCATGCCGGCACGCTCGATCCGATGGCGACCGGCGTGCTTGCTGTTGCGCTGGGCGAAGCGACCAAGACGATGCCGTACGCGGTCGATGCCGATAAGACCTATCGTTTCACCGCGCGCTGGGGCGAAGCGCGCGACACCGACGACACGGAAGGCCGCGTCACGGCGACGTCCGGCAAGCGGCCGACACGCGCCGAGATCGAGGCCCTGATCCCGCACTTCACGGGCACGCTTCTTCAGGTCCCGCCCGCGTTCTCCGCCATCAAGGTCCAGGGCGAACGGGCCTACGACCTGGCCCGCGAAGGCGAGGCCGTGACCCTCGAACCGCGCGAAGTGGAGGTCTACAAGGCCCGCCTCGTGGAAATCCCCGATCCCGACCACGCCGTGTTCGAAATCCTATGCGGCAAAGGGACTTACGTAAGGGCTTGGGTGCGCGATCTGGCCCTCGCTTTGGGCACTTTTGGCCACGTTTCCGAGCTTCGCCGCACCCGGGTAGGGGCCTTTACGGTCGAGGACGCAATTCCGCTGGAAAAGCTCAAGGCCTTTATGCATATTCCGGCCGCTTTTGAGCACCTGAGGCCCATTTCGACTGCGCTGGACGGCATCCCGGCGCTCGCCGTAACGGGTCCCGATGCGGTTCGCCTCCGTAGCGGCAATCCCATCCTGATCCGTGCGAACCAGTTCGCGCGGATCACGGAGACGGCCGATCCGGGCGACGATCTTCAGGGGCTCACGGTCTTTCTCTCAACAGCGGGAGGCGAGCCGGTTGCGCTCGCGCTTTTGGCCCAAGGAGAGTTGAGGCCGTTTCGTGTTTTCAACTTTGGAACTGGATGACCGAATGTCTATCACCAACGAACGCAAGCAGACTCTGATTTCCGAATTCGGCAGCAAGCCCGGCGACACGGGTTCTCCCGAAGTCCAGGTGGCCGTGCTTTCCGAGCGCATCGCCAATCTGACCGAGCACTTCAAGACGCACGCCAAGGACAACCACTCGCGCCGCGGCCTGATCAAGCTCGTGTCGCAGCGCCGCCGTCTTCTCGACTACATCAAGGCCAAGGACGCCACGCGCTACGACCAGCTCATCGCGCGGCTCGGCCTGAGGCGCTGAGAACGCGCATGGCCACGGGCCCATCGCGGCCTGGCAAGGTGCGCCGATCCGGGAACACGGCTCCGCTCACCGCAAAGATTTGCGGCCGAACCTCCGGCCTTGTCGGGGGAACGGCCGGACTCATTCTTCGAACGCAATCGAGGAAGCAGGGCGCACGCAATCTCGCGTGACGTCCGGACAAGAACCCGCGGCAATCCGGCAGCGGGAAAGAAGGAACGAAGGAATGTTCAATATCATCCGAGAAGAAATCGAATGGG
>Ga0335083_10006007_pt1 | contig 15284 bp, 11 predicted proteins | sample Lox_Sample_42_FD_206716 | JGI IMG/M metagenome (GOLD analysis project Ga0335083, IMG submission 206716) | Soil microbial communities from Loxahatchee National Wildlife Refuge, Florida, United States - Lox_Sample_4.2 | ecosystem: Environmental > Terrestrial > Soil > Wetlands | place: USA... | reverse complement strand
GACCGGCTGACCCACACGTTCTGGCGACGAGCGCACTACCTCAACCTCGTCGTCTGGGGCGCGGCAACCGCGCACGCGCTCGGCAGCGGCACGGATCGCAGCACGCCGTGGCTGATCGCCATCTACGCCGCCTCGGTCGCCGCCGTCCTCGTTGCGGGCACCTGGCGCATCCTGGCACGCCGGGCTCCGGCGCGAGTCCGACGCGTGGCGGCCGGGTCGGCCATCATGGGCGTTGCCGTGATCGTGTTAGCGGCAACGGGCCCGCTGCGCTTCTCTCCGAGGCCGTGGAACGCCCGCTCGTTCACTGCCACGCTCTCGGGCCAGGTCTCACGGACGGGCGGCGCCACCCGTGAGCTGGTCTCGGCCGCGGCCACCGCGAGCGGGAGGCAGCGCGCGATCATCCGGGCCGACCTGCTCCTCGAGCCGAATCAGCTCGCCGCGACGTCGTTCCAGCTCGAGTACATGCCGAGCGGCCTGCTCTGCGTCGGCCGCGTCACGAGAATCCAGTCCCTGGGGTTCGACGCGCGCTGCAAGGTCCGCGACGGCACGACTCGGTACGTTCACGCGAGCTGGGGCATCTCGGAGACGAACACGTTCCAGGGTCGGATCGTGGTGCATGCGTAGGGTCGTAGCGGGGCTGGCCCTTGCCATCGTCGCGGCCGGCTGCTCGAGCCACTCGAGCGTCACCTCGACGAGTGCGCGAACGAGCTCTGTGCCTCGCCGCAAGACCGCCGGTGGGAGGACCCGCATGCTGGTCTCATCGCTCGGACTCCCCCGAGTCCACTCCCGGGTCGTGCCCGGCTATCTCCTGATCGCGGACCGCGACAACAACCGCGCGCTGATCGTTTCGCCGGCGAAGCGGATCGTGTGGCAGAACGACTCGCTGCGAGGGCCCGACGACGCGTTCTTCACACCGGGATACCGCTCGGTCATCACCAACGAGGAGTTCAACGACACGCTCGTCGAGCTCTCGCTCAAGTCGCAGCGCCGCATCTGGACGTACGGCCACAGCGGTGTTCCAGGCTCGAGCCCCGGGTACCTGGACACGCCGGACGACGCCTACCGGCTGCACTCGGGGATCACGACCGTCGCCGACATCCGCAACTGCCGCATCGTTCAGCTCGGCCGTGCCGGCGGCGTCGTGCGCGTGATCGGCGGCAGCTGCGTGCACGATCCGCCTCGCGGCTTCGCGAGCCCGAACGGGGACACGCCGCTTCCGGACGGCGGACTCCTGGTCACCGAGATCGGAGGGTGGATCGACCGGCTCGGCCCGTCGGGGAACCTGCTCTGGTCGATCAGGTCGCCTGTGCCCTACCCGTCGGATGCGCAGCTGCTTCCGGATGGCCAGGTTCTCGTCGCGAGCTTCACCATTCCGGGGCGGATCGTGATCGTGAACCGCAGCGGTGCGATCACATGGTCCTTCGGCGCGGCCAGCGGGCCCGACCGGCTCGCCAAGCCCTCGCTCGCGGTACGCTGGCCGAACGGGCTGATCGCCGCGAACGACGACTACAACCACCGCGTGATCGTGATCGACCCGCGTACGAAACGGATCGTGTGGCAGTACGGGCACACCGGGGTTGCAGGTCGCGCGCCCGGATACCTCGACAAGCCGGATGGAATCGACCTGCTGCCGGCAACCGATCTCGTGCCGGCGACGGCGCCCGCGCTCAGGGCGAGGCCGAAGCCGAACGTGGCACAACTGCGGGTGACGCGGATCGGCTCGCTCCCACAGGCCGTGTCGCGAATGGCCGCAGTCGCCCTCCCGGACGGACGAGTGCTCGCCCTGGGCGGCCTGGTCGGGGGGACGTCCTCGAACGAGGTGCTCCTCGGGCCGCCCGGACGGATGCGCGTGGTCGGACGCCTGCCCGTGGCGACCCACGACGCGGCGGCGGCTCTCGCCGGACGCAGCGCCTATCTCTTCGGTGGCGGCCAGGCCGTCTCCACCGACGCTGTCGTCCGGGTGAGCCCGGCCACCGGGTCCTCCGCGAGTGCGGGAAGCCTGGGCGAGCCGCTCTCCGACCTCGGCGCGGCGAGCATCGGGAGAACCGCGTACCTCGCCGGCGGGTATACGGGCACGCGTTACGCCACCGCGGTGCTGCGCTTTCGCCCCGACCGTTCCCCGCTGGTCGTGGCACGGCTGCCGGTCGGCCTCCGCTACGCAGGCGTCGCCGCGCTGGGTGGGAAGCTCTACGTGGCCGGCGGGCTGGCGCTCGGCGGCCTCTCGAGGTCGGTGTTCAAGGTCGACCCGCGGACCGGCGCCGTGAGGCGGGTCGCGACGCTCCCGGCGCCAATGGCGCACGTCGCTCTCACTCGGCTCGGCTCTCGGCTTTTGCTCGTGGGCGGCGGTTCTCGCCACGTGCTCGCGATCGACCCGCATGCCAGGACCGTCGTCGTCGCCGGAACGCTCCCGCAACCACTTGCAGACCCCGCCGCGATCTCGCAGGGCAACCGGGCGCTGGTCCTCGGCGGCGGGACGAACGCCGTCTACGCGCTCGGCTGACTCGGCGCGGAGTGGGTCGGTAGCCTGCGGAGATGCTTCGGCGGGTCCGACACTTCCTGCGGGAGTACACGGCAACGGCGGTCAAGGAGCACATTCGGTCCGAGATCGAGGACACGAGTGGGTCACCCGAGTTGACGAAGAGGGAGATCGAGCTCGTGCGCTACATCCGGAAAGAACCGCTCGACTGGGACGCGTACCTTGCCGGGCGCTCCGCCGACTGAGCGCTACTCGTCGTCTGCGAAGAGCGGGCGCAGGAGCTCGTCGAAGGTCTCGCGGTCGCAGCTGGCGACGACGGCCTTCGTGAGCGCCCGCACCGAGGCCGTCCGCGGCACGCTCATCGCCAGCGAGACCTCCCCGAAGTAGTCGCCGGGGTGGAGCACGCGCCTCGGCCCCAGGTCCTCCTGGCTGACCGAGAACAGGCCGGAGAGGATGACGTAGAAGCGCTCGCCGTTCTCGCCCTCGCGCACGACCGCGCGGCCGGGCGGCACCTCCTCGCGCTCCATCTGCGCCGCGAGCTCGTTCAGCTTCTCGCCCGGCAGGCTCGCGAGGAGGCCCACGCGAGAGAGCTCGGTGACGGTGGCGGGGACGAACCTCGGCATGGCGCGCCTATTGTTGCGGCTGTGGGCGAGCTGACGGGCTGGCGATGGTGTCCGCGCTGCCGTGAGCAGCTCGACGGCGACGAGCTGCGGGTCGTCTGCCCGGCCTGCGGCTTCGTCTGCTACGCGAGCTCGAAGGCGACCGCCGGAGCCCTGGTCGTCGACGAGCGGGGGCGCGTGCTGCTGGCGCGTCGGGCGTTCGACCCGTTCAAGGGCTACTGGGACATACCCGGCGGCTTCCTCGAGGAGGGCGAGCATCCGCTCGACGGCCTGCGACGGGAGCTGCGCGAGGAGACGGGCCTCGAGGTCGAGCCGCTCGACTTCCTCGGCGTCTGGATCGACAGCTACGGGGGCGACTCCACCGCCGAGGCGACGCTGAACCTGTACTGGACCGCGCGTGCGACCGGCGGTGAGGCGCGGCCGGCGGACGACGTCTCCGAGCTCGGCTGGTTCGGCGAGGACGAGCTGCCGCAACCCTCCGAGCTCGCGTTCGAGAACGTGCCGCAGGTGCTCGCGGCCTGGCGCGAGCTCGGCTAGGCGGCTGCTTCGGCGAGCCCGAGGCGCTCCTCGAGCATCGACTTCGGCATCGCGCCGACCGCCGCGGCAGTCGGCTCGCCGTCCTTGAAGAGGATCAGCGTCGGGATCGACATGACCCCGTAGCGCTGGGCGACCGCGGGCTCTTCGTCGATGTTGAGCTTCACGATCTTGAGGTCGTTCCGCTCCGCCGCGATCTGGTCGAGCACGGGCGCGATCGCGTGGCACGGCCCGCACCACTCGGCCCAGAAGTCGACGAGCACAGGCCCGTCGCTCTCGAGAACCTCGCGGTCGAAGTCGGTTTCGGTAACTGCTTCTGCCATGTTCGGTGTCCTTTCTAGCGCAATCGTCGGACGTGCAAACGCGCGGAAGGGAGCTCGTGTTCCCGCTCGCTAGGATCGCTCCATGGCGCAGGTTTTCACGCCGCTCCCGCGCGTGCCGGACCATCCGGCGCTCGAGCGCGAGGTGCTCGCCTGGTGGGAGGAGCAGGGAACGTTCGAGCGTCTGCGCGACCAGAACCGCGGCAACCCGCACTGGAGCTTCATCGACGGGCCGAAGACCGCGAACCTGACCACCGGGATGGGCGTCCACCACCTGTGGGGGCGCACCTACAAGGACGTCTTCCAGCGCTACCGGGCGCTGCGCGGGTTCGACCAGCGCTTCCAGAACGGCTTCGACTGCCAGGGCCTCTGGGTCGAGGTCAAGGTCGAGCGCGATCTCGGGCTCAATTCCAAGCGCGAGATCGAGGACTACGGGCTCGCCGAGTTCGCGCGCCGCTGCCGCGAGCTGGTGGCCGAGTCGGCCCGCGTGATCACCGCGCAGTCGGTCCGCCTCGGGCAGTGGGCCGACTGGGGCAACGACTACTTCACGTTCAGCGACACGAACATCGAGTACATCTGGCGCTTCCTCCAGACCGTGCACGAGCGCGGCTGGCTCTACCAGGGCAACCGCTCCACCGAGTGGTGCCCCCGCTGCGGGACCTCGCTCTCGCAGCACGAGCTGTCGGTCTCGGACGTCTACCTGGAGCGCTCCGACCCGTCGCTCTTCGTGCGGTTGCCCCTCAAGGGCCGGGACGCCGAGGCACTGGTCGTCTGGACGACCACGCCCTGGACGCTGCCCGCGAACGTGGCAGCCGCGGTGAACCCGACCGCCGAGTACGGCAAGCGCGACACCGGTGAGTGGGTCGCGGTCGCCCGCTACCCGGACGAGGAGTTCGTCGAGCGCGTTCCCGGCTCGGAGCTGGTCGGGCTCGAGTACGAGGGGCCGTTCGACCACCTGTCGGCCGCGGCGGGCGTCGAGCACCGTGTGATCCCGTGGGACGACGTCTCGCTCGACGAGGGCACCGGGATCGTCCACATCGCGCCGGGCTGCGGCGGCGAGGACTTCGAGCTCGCGGGCGAGCACGGCCTCGCGATCCTCTCGCCCGTCGACGAGAGCGGCCGCTTCTACGAGGACTACGGCTGGCTGCACGGCAGCTCGACGGTCGAGGCCGCCGACCAGATCGTCGGCGACCTTCGCGAGCGCGGCCTGCTCGAGCACGCGACGACGACCGTCCACCGCTACGCCCACTGCTGGCGCTGCGGGACGCCCGTCATCTTCCGCCTCGTCGACGACTGGTTCATCGCGGTGAAGGAGCTGCGGCCGCAGCTGCTCGCCGCGAACGCTGCCGTCGAATGGACGCCCGACTTCTACGGCAAGCGCATGGACGACTGGCTGCGCAACATGGGCGACTGGAACATCTCGCGGAAGCGCTACTTCGGGTTGCCGCTGCCGTTCTACCCGTGCGCGTGCGGCCACCTGAGCGTGATCGGCTCGAAGGCCGAGCTCGAGGAGCGCGCCGTGCGCGGGCTCGACCAGCTCGAGGAGCTGCACCGGCCGTGGATCGACGAGGTGGTGATCTCCTGCGAGGCCTGCGGCGAGGAGGTCAGCCGCATCCCCGAGGTCGGCGACGTCTGGCTCGACGCGGGGATCGTCCCGTTCTCCACTCTCGGCTGGCACAACGACACCTGGGTCGACGCCGGCTACGGGACGGGCGCTGCCAAGGGCCTGACGACCGCGCCGCTCCCCGACCACGCCTACTGGGAGAAATGGTTCCCGGCCGACTGGGTGACCGAGATGCGCGAGCAGATCCGGCTCTGGTTCTACTCGCTCCTCTTCATGTCCGTCGTGCTGGAAGGGCGCGCGCCATACGACAAGGTGCTCGGCCACGAGGACGTGCGCGACGAGCACGGCCACGAGATGCACGGCTCGAAAGGGAACACGATCGAGGCGAGCGAGGCGCTCGAGCGGATGGGCGCCGACGTGATGCGCTGGATGTACTGCGAGCAGGCCCCCACGCAGCACGTCAAGTTCGGCTACGCGCCCGCGGGCGAGATCAAGCGGCGGCTGCTGACGCTCTGGAACTCGGTCTCGTTCCTCGTCACGTACGGGAACATCGAGGGCTTCCGGCCGACCTACGAGGACGTGAAGACGCCGCCGGAGCCGGAGCACGTGCTCGACCGCTGGCTCGTGGCGCGCACGGGGCGGCTCGCCGCGGAGGCGACCGACGCGTTCGAGCGCTACTGGACGCCTGGCGTGATCCGCGCATTCGACTCGTTCGTGGATGACCTCTCGAACTGGTACATCCGCCGCTCGCGCAGGCGCTTCTACTCGCTCGACGAGCCCGCGTTTCGGGTGCTCTGGCACGCGCTCGTCCAGGGACTCCGCGTGATCGCTCCGGTGACGCCGTTCCTGTCCGACCACCTCTGGCAGGTCCTCGTCGCCGGGCCGTGCGAGGCGGCGCCCGCCTCGGTCCACCTGGCGGGCTGGCCCGAGCCGCGCGAGCTCGACGACCCGCTCCTGGCCGAGATCGCAGAGGTGCGGCGTGTGGTCGAGCTCGGTCGCCAGGCGCGCTCGCAGTCAGGGCTCAAGCTCCGCCAGCCGCTGCGCCGACTCGTCGTCCAGGGCGCGGACGGGGTGGCGGGCCATGCAGACGAGATCGCGGAGGAGTTGAGCGTCAAGCAGGTCGAGTTCGCACCTGTCGAGGCGAGCGAGCTACGAGTGAAGCCCAACCTGCCGGTGCTGGGGCCGAAGCTCGGAAACGAGCTGGCTGCGGTTCGCTCCGCTCTCGAGGCCGGTCAGTTCGAGGAGCTCGAGGACGGGAGCTTCCGCGTCGGCGGCCACGAGCTCGGCGCGGACGAGGTGCTCGTCGAGCGGCACGGGAAGGAGGGCTGGGCGGTCGCGAGCGAGGAGGGCCTCACCGTCGCGCTCGACCTCCAGCTCGATCCCGAGCTCGAGCTCGAGGGCCGGGCCCGCGACCTCATCCACGAGGTCAACGGGATGCGCAAGGAGCAGGGCCTGGAGCTGACCGACCGGATCGTGCTCACGCTCCCGCAGACGCAGGCCGAGCTCATGCATCACGAGGACTGGATCAAGGAAGAGACGCTCGCGGTCGAGATCGGCATCGACGGCAGCCGGACCGAGCCGGCTATCGCCAAGGTCACCTAAGTCCGTCAGATGCGAGGAAAAGCCCGCCGCTCGGGGGGTGGTGGCGACGGGCTTCTCCCCATTGCTCACCGCGGGCCTCAAGGCCAGGTACGAGGCACCGCGGCTTGCATCGCCCAGTGCGGGGGACGCTACCCCTCCGGAGCCAGGTTTCCAATAGGCCGTCCGGCCTATCTTTCCAAGTCGCATGGGCCAGCCTTCGGGGGGTGATTCGGGGCCCAGGCCCGCTGCCGATGCGGTCTCGGCGCCTCGGGAGGCGTTGGTTCGTATCATCACTAACGCCCAGTGGGTCTCCACCAATGACGACGGTGCTGGTCATCGACGACGAGGCGCCGATCCGGCTGCTGTGCCGGGTCAACCTCGAGGCCGAAGGCATGGACGTGCTCGAGGCGAGCGACGGAGCGGCCGGCCTGGAGCTTGCGCGGACGGCGGCGCCCGACGTGATCCTCCTCGACGTGATGCTGCCTGGGCTCGACGGCTGGCAGGTCGCCGAGCAGCTCGTCGGCGACCCACGCACCGAGTCCGTCCCGATCGTCTTCCTGACCGCCCGCGCCGAGGTGCGCGACCGGGCCCGCGGGCTCGATCTCGGCGGGATCGACTACGTCACGAAGCCGTTCAACCCGCTCGAGCTGGCGCCCCTCGTCCGCGAGCTGATCGAGCGCGTCGACCGCGGCGAGGGCGGGGAGGTCCGGCTCGAGCGCATCGGCGAGCTGCGCGAGCTGATCGACGGCTAGCGGCCGGCGAAATCCGTCGTGACCATCAGCGCGGTGCGGCCGTCGAAGCGGCCGCGCAGAGCGCCGACGCCGACGATCCAGTAGCCGCTGCGAAGCAGGTTCGCACGGTGCATCGGGCTCGCGAGCCAGGTGTTCACGATCGCGCGAGCGCGTGCGTAGCTGCCGCTGCCCCAGGCGATGTTCTCGCCGACGTGCGGGGCCCTGACCCCGGTGCCGCGAATCCTCGCGGCGAACGAGCCGTGCGTGAACGACCCCGATTGCAGCATCGCGAGCGAGTGGCCCCGGGCCGAGCGCTGCAGGCGCGGGTCGAGGCGCAGCGGGGCCAGCCCGTGTGCTGCACGGACCTCGTTCATGACCCTGAGGAGTGACAGCTCGGCACCGCTCGGCGTTGCCGGCCTTGCCTGTCCTCCTAGCATCAACGCGGCGGCGACGGCGGCCGCCAGAGTGATCGCTCGCCCAGCCACGAGGTCGGGGGGATGAATACCACACTCCCCGGCCGGAGCCTGTCCGAAGTGGCCCGTTTTACAATTCACAAACACGGAATGTCCCGCAGAAGCCCGGAGTACACTGGGTTTCCATCGGGACGTAGCGCAGCCTGGTCAGCGCGCCTGCTTTGGGAGCAGGAGGCCGGCGGTTCGAATCCGCCCGTCCCGACTGTCAGGCATACACTCTCGCCGAGGCAGGGCAAAGCCATTTGAGCGGGAGGTGGGGATGAGCGAATCGGGGTGCTGGAGCGAGCGGCTACTCGCCGGGATCCTGGTGCTGGCGCTGGCCGCCGCGGCAGGGTGCGGCGGCAGTAGCAGCAGCAGCGGCGGAGGAGGCACCACGGCCGAGCAGACATCCTCCAGCTCGTCCTCGCAGGCCTCGAAGGCGCCAGCGTGGGCTCAGAGTTTCTGCACCTACACGCAGACCTGGGAGACGTCGCTGAAGAAGGCGCGCACCGCGCTCGGAAACCCGGCGCACCTGACCCAGGACAGGGCCACCGCGGCACGGGATGATGCGAAGTCGGCGACGATTCTGTATACGCAGCAGCTGGCGGCTCTCGGGCCGCCTCCCTCGCCCGGCTCGGCCCAGTCCGCTCAAGAGCTGAAGACGCTCGGCGGGCGCATCAGGTACACCGCGCAGAACCTGCAGGGGTCCTGGTCGATCCCCACCGGAAACTCGGCCGCCCTCCTGCAGAAGGTCGCGATTCTGAGGGGCACGCTGGTCACCATGGCGAACCAGCTCAAACAGGCGTACAGCTTCGTCCGGCAGCTGGATCCGAGCGACGAGCTCCGGCAGGCGATGGCGACCAACCCCACCTGCCAGGCCGTGTTCGGCAAGGGCTGACCGGGGCGTCGTGAGATCGGCTGGCCGCGGCTAGGCGGCGGCCGTACGCTTTTCCCATGCCCTTCTGTACCCAGTGCGGGACGGAGAACCCGGCCGAGGCGCGGTTCTGCGCTGCCTGCGGGACGGCGCTCGCCGAGGTCGTTCCGGCCGCGCCGCCGAGCGAGGAGCGGAAGGTCATCACCGCGATCTTCGTCGACCTCGTCGGCTCGACCGCGCGCTCCGAGCAGCTCGACCCCGAGGACGTGAAGGCGCTGGTCGCCCCCTACCACACGCGGGTACGCGCCGAGCTCGAGCGGCACGGGGGCACCTTCGAGAAGTTCAGCGGCGACGCCGTGCTGGCGCTGTTCGGCACGCCGAAGGCGCACGAGGACGACCCCGAGCGGGCCGTGCGCGCGGGCCTCGCCATCCGGAAGGCGATCGCGGAGCTGAACGCCGAGGACGAGTGGCTCGATCTCCACATTCGAATCGGGATCCACACGGGCGAGGCGCTGATCATGCTCGGCGCCCGGCCGAGCGAGGGGGAGTGGTCGGCGGCCGGCGACGTGCTCAACACCGCCGCCCGCATCCAGTCGGCCGCGCCGACGGACGGGATCCTCGTCGGGGACCAGACCTACCTCGCAGCGAAGGACGCGTTCGACTTCCGGGAGGCCGACGCGATCGAGGCAAAGGGCAAGGCGGAGCCCGTCTCGGTCTGGGAGGTCACGGGCGAGCGCGCGGACGCGAGGGGCCGTCCGCGCGTCGACCTGCCGCTGATCGGGCGGCTGGAGGAGCTCGAGGAGCTATCGGCATTCTGCGACCGGGTGCTCGAGGAGCGCCACGTCGGTGTCGTGACGATCATCGGCTCGCCAGGGATCGGGAAGAGCCGTCTGCTGCTCGAGGTGGTGCGGCTGCTCGAGGATCGCTGGGACGTCCACTGGGGCCGGTGCCTCTCCTACGGCGATGGAATCACGTACTGGCCCATCGAGGAGATCGTGGAGGACGCCGCCGGAATCCTCTACGACGACGACCCGGCCGAGACCGCGGCCAAGCTGGCCGCGCTGCTCGAGGCGCTGGACACGACCGACCAGGACGAGCTGCGCTCGATCGCCGCCGCCGTCTCGAACCTGGCGGGCGTCGCCACGACGCCCCGCGGCCAGTACTCGGCCGCGGAGATCGGGAAGGCCGAGCTGCACTGGGGCGTTCGACGCCTGCTCGAGCTGCGAGCCGGGCGGCGGCCCACGGTGGTCGTGATCGAGGACCTCCACTGGGCCGAGCCCACGCTGCTCGAGCTGCTCGCGTACCTCGGCGCGAGCGAGGCCGACGCGCCGCTGCTCGTCGTCGGGACGGCCAGGCCCGAGGTCATCGAGACGAGGTCGCCGATCTTCATCTCGAACGGGTCGCGGCTGGCGCTCCGGCTCGACGCTCTCAGTATCGAGGACAGCACGATGCTGATCTCCGAGCTCGTGCCGGAGGGTGTCCAGGTGCCGGTCGAGCGGCTGCTCGAGGCTTCGGGCGGGAACCCACTCTTCCTGGAGGAGACCGTGCGGATGATGGCCGATGTCGGGGCCGAGCACGAGGGCGAGCAGATCCCGGTGCCGTCGAACATCCACGCGTTGATCGCCTCCCGTCTCGACCAGCTCGGGCCCGCAGAGAAGAGCCTGGCCCAGAACGCGTCGGTGATCGGCCCGACCTTCTGGCCCAGCGCCGTTGCCGCGATGAACGGCATCGGCGGCGACCTGGAGGATCGGCTCGCCGAGCTCGAGCGCCGCGATCTCGTCCGTCCCACCGACGCGTCGCGGATCTCCGGGGAGCGCGAATACGGGTTCAAGCACGTGCTGATCCGCGAGGTCTCGTACGGACAGGTTCCGAAGGGTCGGCGCGCGGTGCTGCACCGGCGCTTCGCGGACTGGGCCGACACGCAGCCGGGCCTCGGCGACGACTTCATCGAGGTGGTCGCGTACCACCTCGAGCAGGCGTGCCTGACCGCGCGCGAGGTCGCCCGCCCGCTGGAGGAGCCGCCGATCGTCCAGGCGGCTGAGTCGCTCGCACGGGCCGCGGCGAAGGCCGAACGGCGCGAGGGCTTTCGCGAGGCCCACCAGTACTACACGCGCGCCCTCGACGTCCTCGACGCCGAGCAGGTCGAGCTGCGGATCGAACTCCGCCTCCGGCGCGGAGACATCCTCATGATGCTTGGCGACCTGAAGGAAGCTTCGGCGGAGCTCGAGGAGGTGGCCGATGCGGCTTCGGCGTTCGATCGGGTGGACGTCCAATGTGAAGCAGCGCTCTTGCTCGGAGATATCGACCAGCGGCAGGGACGGGCCTCCGACGCCCACGAACGGCTGACCACGGCCCAGACGCTCGCGCTCTCGACGGGCAACGGCTATCTTCGGAGCAAGGTCGCCTTCGTGCTTGCCGCTCTCGTCGCCGACTTCGACGGGCAGTACGAGCAGGCGATCGACAACCTCCGTGAAGGGATCTCGACCGCAGAGGAGATCGACGACGTCGCGCTTGTCGCAGAGGGTCATCTTCGGCTCGCCGCGATCCTGATGAACCGTGGCGAGCTCGCGGCTGCGGAGACCGAACTGCGCTGTTGCCTGAAGCTCGCCGGAGAGCTCGGCAGTCACCGCGTCGAGGCAGAGGCGACGTCGTGGCTGGGGATGATCACGTACCACATACGCGATCCCGAGGAAGGCCAGCGTCTGTGCGGTCAGGCTCGCACGTGGTTCGAGCGCACGGGCGACTCCTACTTCCAGGCTCAGAACATCGTCCGCGGCCTGGCGATCTTCGCGCTCGCGGACGGACAGATGGACGAGGCGGAGACCTGGTTGCGCGAGGCGATGCCTGTCGCTGCTCAGATCGGTGGCTGGGTCGCGGTCGAGACCTACCGCTACCTCGCGGAGGTGCTCGCCGTCAAGGGCCGGCTCGAGGAGGCACGCGACCTCGTTGCGCTCGCCGAACGAAACCTGCCGCAGGAAGACGCGTACGCGCGCTCCTCGCTCTTGCTCGCCGAGGCGAGCGTCGCGACCGCTTCAGGCGATTCGGCGGCGGCCGCGGTGTCGTTCACCGAGGCGCTTCGCATGATCGAAGAGCTCGAGATGCCGCTCGAGCTCGGCGAGGCGCGCATGGCTCTGGGCAGGTCGCTTCGGAGTTTCGGCGATCTCCCCGGCGCGCGCGCGGAGCTGGAGCGCGCGCGCGAGATCTTCGGCCGCATCGGAGCTACGACTCGCCGCGACGCGATCGATGCAGAGCTGGAACGGTTGGTGGAGGGGCCGGCGGCAGCCGGCCCCTCCACCGGGGTCTAACAGCGTCAGCCTTGGGCGGGCACGTCCGCCGCGGCGACGACGAGCGAGAGGCAATCGACATTGGCATCGCTCGTCACGTGCAGGTTGTTCGAGCCCTCGCTCAGCACAGAAGTGAGGTCGAAGGGCTTGACGTCCCAGAGCGACCCGGTGACGCCTGCGTCGTTCCCGCTGTAATTCGGGCCCGTGTCACCGTCGAAGACCGATCCCGCCGGTGCGATGGTCGATCCATTTACTACGAGCGCGCCGTCCTCGAAGCTCTGTCCGTCCGAGACGACGAAGTCGAGGCTGGCGCTCCCACCCGAGTACGGGACACCCGTGAGCGTCTCGTCCCAGCCGGCGGGCTCATCTCCGAACGCGATATTCGAGTCATTGCCGCTCCACAGGACGACGTTGCGGTCGTCCGACTGGGTCGCGTCGGTGTAGAAGACGACGAGCGCGACGCCGTTGATGTCGGCGATCACGTTGTTGCTCTCGTCCCTCTTCACGAAGTCAGCCAGGCTGTAAGGCCCGTTTCCGCTGACCAGGGCGGTCACGTCGGCCCGGTAGGACTGGCTGTTCGTGTAGCCCCAGCAGTTGTCGCTGGCGATCCCGATGTTCGTACCCGTCACCGGCGATCCGGCGAAGCTCACAGCTGCATTCGCACTGGGATCCTCGGAGTTGGTGGGGCCGTTCCAATAGAGGAGAGCTCTCCTCACGGTTCCGGTGACGCCGCTGACGGTGATCGAGCCTGTGCCATCACCCCTCATGCCGCCGGCGCCGAACTCCTTGACGTCCACGTTCTGGGCCGTCAGCTGGCTTCCGTTCTCGGTGAACGTCGGTGGGGAAATGCACTCCTCGCCGTTGCAGGTCGTGTTGCACGCGGAGCCGGTGCAGTTCGTCGTGGTGTCGACGTTCTGGCCGGACTGCGTGTTCGTCGTTGTCTGGCCCTGGACCGTCGTCGTCTGAGCCGCGGTGCAGTTCCCGGGCGTGGTGCAGTCGGCCTGGACTACGTTCGTCTGATTGCTCCCGGTGTCGTTGTCCTGCGTGGAGCCCTGGACGACGGTGAATGTATCGCCGGGGTTCCCCGTCTGAACCGAGCTGCCACCGCCCTTCCGTACCGGGCCGAACTGCGTCTGTGTCAGCGGGTAGACGGGCGGGTCCGGGGTGGCCGTATCGCACGTCAAGGGACCGGTGCCGAGGTGGGCGTCCGCGCACTGCACCTCGTTCTGCAGCGCGTCGGCCGTGGAGACGTCGCGGCTGTCCTGGTTGACCTTGGCGAGGATCCCGCCGTCGACCGAGCTCTGCGTCTGGTTGACCGGCCCGGCTGGCGTACTCGCGACCGCGGTCAGCGTGTTCGCCTGGTTGAAGGTGGCGAGGTTCGGCCCGGTCGAGGTCCCGAAGAACCCGTTGCTCTGGTTCTGCTCGATGTCGAGCGATACGTTCGCGCCGAGGTTCAGCGCGTTCTGCCGCTGCGTGATCGAGCCGGTGCCCTTCACGTTCGACGTCAACGTCTGTGTCTGATTCAACCGTCCGGCAACGCAGCTGCCGCCCGATGCGGCCGACGCGTTCTGCACGGTGTTTCCGCCATGTGCCGAGTCCTGAACGACCTTGACCGCCTGGTGGCCCTCCATCTTCACTGTCACGTTCGAGCCGCCCGCGGTCGTGGACGCAGTTCCGTTGACGGTCTGCAGCACACACGCCCTGTTCCAGTTCGAAGCACCGGTCGCGCGCTGTCTGATATCGACGCCGAGCACCGCCGCCTGCGTGAGCCCGGAGACGTTGGCCGTCTCCACGACGATGGCCTGGTTGTTGGAACTCGAGCTGGACTGGACGATCAGGCACGCCTGGACCACGCTCGAGGCGCCCGAGGTGATGATGCACTTCGCGGTGTTGGTCCCGGCCGTGGCCGTGGCGAACTGGATCACCGAGCACTTCCTTGTCGCGCACCTGAAGGTGTTCCTGCCGCCGGGCTTGGCGACCTGCACGACCGTGTGGCGCGTCGAGGTGCAGGTCCAGCCCTTCCCGGGGCAGCGTGCGCCAGCGTAGTTTTTGGCACCGCGCTGGATCACGACCCCCTTCTGCGAGATGCCCAGCGATCGCAGGTAGTGCTTGACCGCTGCATTGGTCGAGAGTCGTATCGTGTGTTTGGCCGGAGTGGGCGCAGCGCCGACGGACGAGGCCAGCACCCCAACGGCGGCCACCGCCCCGACGAGACCCAAGAGGCGCTTGAGCGTCATGAGATCCCTCCTTCTCTCCCCCGATGAAGCCGGCATGCGCTCGCGCTTGCCGCAGTGAGAGGAACGCTACGAAATAGAAACCGATCTGTCTAGCTCCCACGCGTTACGACGCCTGAACGCCGCCAGGCGCACACTGCCCCGAAACGTGCGCGCGCTGGGCTGGGTCTCCTTCGCGAACGACGTGGCGAGCGAGCTCGCCTACCCGGTCGTGCCTCTGTTTCTCACGGTGACGCTCGGAGCGCCGGTCACGGCGGTCGGCCTGATCGAGGGGATCGCGGAGGGGATCTCGGTCGGCCTGCGTGGGCTGTCGGGATGGCTTTCCGACCGTTGGGGCGAGCGGCGGCTGCCGTGGATCGGGGGCGGCTATGCGGGCTCGACCGGCGGGCGCGTGATCGTCGCTGCGGCTCCTGCGTGGGGCTGGGTGCTCCTGGGCCGGGTCGTCGACCGCCTCGGCAAGGGCGCGAGGACGCCTCCGCGCGACGCGCTGATCCGTGACTCCACCGAGCCGCGGCTGCTCGGAGCGGCGTTCGGCTACCACCGCGCGCTTGACACGGCCGGCGCCGTGGTCGGGCCACTCGCGGCGGTCGTGCTGCTCGCCGTCGGCCTCTCGT
>Ga0335083_10006006_pt1 | contig 15285 bp, 14 predicted proteins | sample Lox_Sample_42_FD_206716 | JGI IMG/M metagenome (GOLD analysis project Ga0335083, IMG submission 206716) | Soil microbial communities from Loxahatchee National Wildlife Refuge, Florida, United States - Lox_Sample_4.2 | ecosystem: Environmental > Terrestrial > Soil > Wetlands | place: USA... | reverse complement strand
CGATCACACAGTCTCTGACGCAGAGCAACACGGCGACAAATACGCCCACGAACACGTTCACCCCGACGTTGACCCCGTCGAACACGCCCACCAGCACCCCGACCAACACGGCCACCAACACGCCGACCAACACTTTCACGCCAACGTTCACCCCGTCGAACACGCCCACCAGCACCCCGACCAACACGGCCACGAACACGCCGACGAACACGTTCACGCCAACGTTCACGCCGTCCAACACCCCGACCAGCACCCCGACCAACACGGCCACGAACACGCCGACGAATACCTTCACGCCGACGCTCACGCCGTCCAACACCCCGACGAATACCCCGACGAACACGGCCACCAACACGCCGACGAATACGTTCACCGCGACCGCGACGCCCTCCAGCACGCCGACGCGCACGCCGACCAGCACGGGCACGAATACGCCCACCAGCACCTTCACGCCGACCAATACCCCGACGAACACGCTCACCCCGACGTCCACCCCGTCGGGCACGGCGACTCAGACGCCGACGAGCACGCCGACGCGCACCTCGACCGCCACGCCGACCTCCACCACGACGCCGACGGCGACCTCGACGGGCACGCCCACGGTCACCGCGACCTTCACCCCGACGACGACCGCGACGGCGACTCCGACGGGGACGCGCACCTCGACTCCGACGGTCACCCTGACGCCGACGCGCACGCCGACGCCGCCCCCGGGCACGGGCGCGGACCTGATCGTCTCGAAGCGCGCGAACACGAACCCGGTCCTGCCCGGGCGTCCACTGACCTATCTCGTCAGCGTGGTCAACGCCGGCCCGGACACGGCCGTCGCCGTCACCCTGGACGATCCGCTGCCGATCGGCACCACGTTCGTCTCGTGCACGACGAACCGCGGCACCTGCGCCGGCCCGCCCGTCGGCGGAACCGGGACGGTCACCGCCGACCTGGGCGACCTCGGCGTGGGCGAGGCGGCCGGCATCACGATCGTGGTCGACGTGACGGTTCCCTCGGGCAACATCGTGAACACGGCCACGGCGACGTCGTCGACGCCCGACCCCAACCCCGACAACAACCACTCGACGAACGTCGTGTCCATCGGCGCCGGCATTCCCGCGCTCTCGCCCCCGCTGGCAGCGCTCCTCGCGCTTCTCCTCGCCGCCGCCGGCGTCTGGTTCGCCCGGCGGGACTGACGCCCGGCCTCGCATACACTTCGCCCGTGTTTTCCTCGGCCGACGCCAAGTTCGTCGTCCTCGCGTTCTCGTCGCTCTTCTCGGTGATCAATCCCATCGAGGCCGCGCCGATCTTCGTGTCGCTGACGGCCGGCATGCCGGATCACCGGCGGCGCATGGCGTTTCGCGCCAGCGCGGCCGCCGCGGTCATCCTGGCGATCTTCGCTCTGACGGGCGGCGCGATCTTCTCCGCGTTCGGCATCACCCTGCCGGCGTTTCAGATCGCGGGCGGGATTCTCTTCACGACGATGGGGCTGACGACGCTCCGCGACGACGACCACCGGCCCGAGCGCACCACGGCGGTGACGACGGCCGACCCGTCGATCGTTCCTCTCGGCATGCCGTTGATCGCGGGGCCCGGGGCGATCTCGACCGTCATGGTCCTCGTCGGCCAGGCGCGTGACGGCGGTCACAGGACCGCGCTCGCCATCGCGATCGCGGCCAACGTCCTCCTGACGCTCGTCATCCTTCTGGCCGCGCCGTCGCTCGTCGCCCGGATCGGCGCCACGGGGCAGCGAATCATCTCGAAAATCATGGGTTTGATCACGGCGGTGATCGGGGTCCAGTTCGTCTTGAACGGCGTCGAGACGGTTTCCCTCGCGATTCTCAAGGCGGCCCGGGGCTGAGCGGAACCTGTCCTTTTCCGCTTTCGGGCGCGGGAAGGACAGGAGACGTAAGGCCTTGAGGCTCCTATAATTTCAGCACCCAACAATGAGCATGCGGGTCCGAGCTCTGCTCGTGGATGATCGTGCGTCCGTCGCCGACCTCCTTTCGGAGGCGCTCGCGCGCAGCGGCTTCGACGCCTCGATCGAGCGCGTCGACTCGCGCGAGGCTTTTACCCGGGCGCTCTCGGCGTCCGGCTCGGACGTCGTCTTCGCGCACCTCGCCGCGCCGGGTCTCTCCGCGCTCGACGCCCTCGCGCTCGTGAAGGAGGCGGATCTCGACGTCCCGTTCCTCGTCGTCTCGGACGCGGTCGACGAACCGACCGCGGTGCGTGCCCTGAAGGCCGGCGCTCAGGATTGTGTCGCCCACGCGAACCTGGCCCGTCTCGGCCCCGTGCTCGAGCGCGAGCTGCGCGAGGCGCGCATCCGCCGCGAGCGGCGGCAGGCGCAGCAGGCGCTCTCGGAGAGCGAGCTCCGGCTGCGCGACCTCGCCGAGACCGCGCCCGACGCGATCCTCATCGTCGACCCGGCGGGCTCTCTGCTCTTCGCCAACCGGGCGGCCGGTACCCTCTTCGGCCACAAGACGCCGGCGCTGATCGGCCGGCCCGCGGCGACGCTGCTCCCCGACTACGCCGCGCTCTCGGGAACGACCCCGGGCGAGGCCGTGCGCACGGCCGCGTCGACGGCCTCCGGGGAGCGCCTTCCCGTCGACCTCGTCTTCGGGGAGATCGTCCGCGACGGCCGGCGCCTCCTGCTCGTCTTCGCGCGCCGCGCCGGCGACGCGCCGCCGGCCGCGGATCGGACGCTCGGCCAGTCCGAGGAGCTCTTCCGGCGCGCCGCGCTGATGGCCGCGGACCTCGTGCACGAGTGCGACCGGGCCGCCGGCCGCATGACCTGGTTCGGCGACGTCGACCGCGTTCTCGGCTGGGAGATGGGCGAGTTCCCGCGCACCGTCGAGGCGTGGGAGAAGACGATCCACCCGGAGGACCGGGGCCGCGTCAGCGCCGCCGCGGCCCGGCACTTCCAGACGGGCGAGCCCTTTTTCGAGGAGTACCGCGTCCAGACGCGCGACGGCCGCGTCGTCCACTGGCACCACTCCGGCAGCCTCCTGCCGGCCGAGCCGGGCCGTCCCGCGCGCAGCATCGGCACCGTCGCGGACATCAGCGGACGGCGCCAGATCGAAGAGGCGCTCAAGGTCTCGGAGCGGCGCTATCGCGCGCTGTTCGAGCGCAACCTCGCCGGCGTCTACCGCTCGACGATCGAAGGCCGCATCCTCGACTGCAACGAAGCGTTCGCCCGCATCTTCGGATGCTCCTCGCGCGAAGAGGTGCTGCGCCAGGCGGCCTGGGACTTCTACGTCAAGCCCGAGGACCGCCGGGCCGCGATCGCCAAGCTCGTCGAACGGCAGAACCTGACGAACTACGAGCTCTGCCTCAAGCGCAAGGACGGCAGCCTGGTCTGGGTGCTCCAGAACGAGAACCTGACCGAGGGGTCCGACGGCCTGCTGTCGGTCATCGAAGGGACGATCATCGACATCTCCGAGCGCAAGCGCGCGGAGGAGCAGGTCAAACACCTCGCCTTCCACGATCCGTTGACGAACCTGCCCAACCGGCTCCTCTTCAACGACCGGCTCACCCTCGCCGTCGCCCAGGCGCACCGCCACGCGCAGCGTCTGGCCGTCCTCTTCCTCGACCTCGATCGCTTCAAGGTGATCAACGACTCGCTCGGCCACTCCGTCGGCGACGAGCTCCTCCGTCAGGTCGCCGAGCGCATCCAGGAACACGTCCGCGAGGGCGACACGGTCGCGCGCCTCGGCGGCGACGAGTTCACGCTGCTCGTCCCCGGAATCACGGCCGAGGAAGACGCGGCCAAGATCGCGCGCAAGATCTGCGAGGCGATTCACGACCCGTTCTGGATCGACGGCCGCGAGCTCTTCGTGACGACCAGCGTCGGCGTGTCGGTCTACCCCTCCGACGGCCACGATGCCGAGACGCTCGTCCGCAACGCCGACTCGGCGATGTACCGCGCCAAGGAGCAGGGGCGCGACAACTACCAGCTCTACACGCCCGCGATGAACGCGAAGGCGGTCGAGCGCCTGTCGCTCGAAAGCCGCCTGCGCCAGGCCGTGGCGAACGACGAGCTCGAGCTGCATTTCCAGCCCTTCATCGACCTGAGGACGGCGGAGCTCCTCGGCGCCGAGGCCCTGCTGCGGTGGAGACACCCGGACCTCGGCCTGATTCCGCCGGGCGAGTTCATTCCCATCGCGGAGCTGTCGGGACTGATCGTCCCGATCGGCGAGTGGGTTCTCCGCACGGCCTGCGCCGAGGCGCGCAAGTGGCACGAGAAGGGCTTCAAGACGCTGACCGTCTCGGTCAACCTGTCGAGCCGCCAGTTCCAGCAGGCGGACCTCGTCAGTCAGGTCACCCAGGCGCTCGACGAAACCGGCCTCGAGCCGAACAAGCTCGACCTCGAGATCACCGAGTCGAACGCGATGCAGAACGCGGAGCACTCGATCAACACACTGTGGGGCCTGAAGAAGCAAGGCGTCCGCATTTCGATGGACGACTTCGGGACCGGCTACTCGTCGCTCAATTATCTGAAGCGGTTTCCCATCGACCGGATCAAGCTCGATCAGTCGTTCGTCCGCGATCTTCCGAGCGACAAGGACGACGCCGCCATCGCGATGGCCGTCATCGCGATGGGACGGAGCCTCGAGCTCGAGGTCATCGCCGAAGGCGTCGAAACCGAGGAGCAGCTGGCCTTTCTCAAGGGCCACCACTGCGACCAGCTCCAGGGTTTCCTTCTCTCGAAGCCCCTGGCGCCGGACGCGTTCGGCCGCTTCCTCGACGAGAGCCGCGACCCCTCCGCCACCCGCGAGCGCGCCCGGTTCGCGCGCGTTCAGTAAACGCCGGACAAGCGATTCGCGCCGTTGGTGGCGCCGCCTCGCCATGGGTTAGACTCCGGCCCGTGTTGCCTGCCTTCAAGACACGCTCGGAGCGCCAGCGCTCGATCTTCACGCCCAGCACGGAGTCCGAGCGCGCCGACAACTTCGAGTCCTATTGGACGTTCACCCAGCGTCACGACGGCGAGATCCTGGAGGACCGCCGGGAGCTGACGCGCAAGAACGAGCTCCTCGCGGGCTTCCAGAACAACCCGGTCCGGTCGCGGCGCCCCCTGCCGGACCCCGAGCGCTTCTACCGCAACTACGTGGTCATGAAGGACGACCCCAAGACCTTCGACCGCAAGACCCTCCTGCTGACGTTCCTCTACAAGTTCGCGCGCCACGAGTGGGTCGGCATCTCGGCGGCCTGGGACCAGATCCCGACCATGGCCGAATCGACGAAGACGAGCGAGCGCATCAGCCGGTATCACCTCTGCGAGGAGTTCTGCCACGTCCGGCTGTTCCACGAGATGTTCCGGACGTTCCACCTCGACCGCGTCGAGTGGGTGCCGCTCGGCAAGTGGATGGGGCGCGTGTACCGCCTGTTCCCCAAGTTCCCCGAGTCGATGATGTCGCCGCCGGCGTTCGTCAGCGAGCTGATGGGGTTGATGCTCTATCTCCACATCGACGCCATCCTCGACGACGTCTTCGGCGACGAGCCCGAGGCGCGCGACCGCGTGCGCGCGCTGCTGCGGGAAATCATGACGGACGAGATGGCGCACGTCGGGCAGCGCCGGAATTTCATCGGTCCGGTGGGTCTGAAGGCCTCGCGCGCGATGGTCGAGCCGATGTTCCGCCTCTTCTACCGCGACATCCCCGAGTCCAGGCACCTCTTCGACATCGACCGCATGGTGCAGGACGCCAAGGACTTCGACTACAGCGTCATGCCCCCGGACGTCGTGCAGCGGAGCTGGATCCCGTCGTACTGCAAAGGGTGATGGGCGGCCGCTCGGCGTAACGCGACGCCTTCAGACCTCCCGAACCATCTCGTATCCGTCGAGCCCCCGGCCGTAATAGCCGCGCAGGGTGCGGGTTTTCTCGAACCCGAGCGACTCGTAGAATCGGATGGCGGCGGCGTTGCGCACGTCGACCTCGAGACGAATCTCCCGGGCGCCCGCCTCCGCGAGGCGCCGCGAGAGCTCCACGAAGATCCGCCGGCCGAGACCTCGCCGCCGGGACCCCGCGGCGATGTCGATCGTGACGATGTGGCCGCGGGAACCGCGCCGGCCCGCGATCGCGAAGGCCTCGAGCCGCCCCGCCGCCGACTCCGAGGCCAGCGCGACGGTGGCCGGCCGGGCGAGCAGCTCCCGGATCTCGGCGCGCGAATACGCGATCCCCGGCTCGAAACAGGCCTGGTCGAGCGCATAGGCCGCATCCAGATCGTCCGCGCGCAGGTCCCGAAGCGCGAAGGCGGCCCGCTCGGTCACCGGCGGCGCATCTCCCGGTCGGCTTCGCGCTTCAAGTCGCGGTCCCGGATCGCGTCCCGTTTGTCGTGGAGCTTCTTGCCCTTGACGAGGGCGATCTCCGCCTTGACCCGGGATCCCTTGAAGTAGAGCGAGAGCGGCACGCACGCCACGCCGCGCGTCGCGACCGCCGAGGCCCACCGCTCGAGCTCCCGGCGGTGTAACAGGAGTTTCCGGTCCCGCTCCGGCATGTGGTTCGTCCACGAGCCGGGACCGTAGGCGGAGATGTTGGCCCCGACGAGGAAGGCCTCCCCGTCCCGAAAGTGAATATAGGAATCTTTAAGCTGCGCGCGTCCGGCCCGGAGCGACTTGACCTCGGTCCCCGTCAGCGCCAACCCGGCCTCGGTCCGGTCGTCGATGAAGTAGTCGTGAAAGGCCTTCCGATTGGTCGCAACGACCTTGATCTTGGCCTCTTTTCGAGGCGATTCGGGCTTCGGTTTCATGAAGGGGAGGCAGTCTAACCCGGCCTGCCGGACAGCTTCCGGCTGCCCCAAAAACCGGCTAGGCTGTCTCCCGCCCGCGACAGCCCGAGAGACGAAAAAATGATCCGCTGTGCTAAGCTTTTCTGGAATAACGACATAGGGCCGAGAGTTGTGCCCCGCGAAAACGGCACTGTTACTGCAAGACGACACCACGCGTTAAGCAAAGCATGAGGCAGCAGGCAACACTGCGGACGACCGTCTCGATCGATGGCGTCGGACTCCATTCCGGCCACCCCGCTCGAGCTCATTTTCACCCCGCTCCCATCGACCACGGCCTCGTCTTCGTCCGGCGAGAGCACACCGACCAGCCCATCCCGGCAGAGCTCGACTCCGCCGCCACCTTCGACTACGCGACGACGCTCAAGCGCGGCGGCGTCTCGATCGGAACCGTCGAGCACGTTCTCGCAGCCGCGGCCGGCCTCGGTCTCGACAACTGTCTGATCGAGATCGAGGGCCCCGAAGTGCCGATTCTCGACGGATCGGCGCTCCCGTTCGTCCGGCTCTTCCATGCGGCCGGGTTCGAACGGCAGGACGCCCTGGTCCGACCCATCACGATCGGCCGCCCGGTCGAGCTCTTCCGAGACGACAAGCGAATGTCCTACGAGCCGGGCGGCACCGGCCTGACGATCAACTACGACATCGACTTCAACCACCCCTTCGTCGGACAGCAGCAGCTCACCTACACCCTCCGCCCCGAAGAATTCGCCTCCCGCATCGCTCCGGCCCGCACCTTCGGCTTCGCCCGCGACGTCGCGGCGCTGCGCGCTCGCGGCCTGGCCCGCGGCGGCAGTCTGCACAACGCGGTGGTTCTCGACGACACCGGGATCCTGTCGGGGCCGCTGCGGTTCCGCGACGAGTTCGTGCGTCACAAGGTTCTCGACCTGATCGGCGACCTCGCGCTGCTCGGCGGCCCGCTCCACGGCACGATCCACGCGCACAAAGCCGGGCACGCGGTGCACATCGAGTTCGCGCGAGCCCTGCACGCCGCGCTGACGGCTCCGGCGATCGAAGCCGCGCCGGACGCCGACACGCGCGTCCGCGTCTTCCGCCGCCAGTAGCCCCCTACTCGCCCAGGAGCTTCGTCTCGAGCACCTGCTCGGCGCTGAACCCTTCCAGCCTCAGGTAGTGCTCGGCCGCGGCGTAGAGCGCGTCGGCCGGCGCCAGACCGACGATCTCCGAGCCGACGATGGGCACGCCGTGGCGCTCGGCCTCGGCGCGCACGCAATCGAAGACGCGGTGCAGCGGCGTCTTGCGGAAGTTCGTCATGTTGATCGACACCTGAACGATCCCGCGGTCGGCGAGCTCGACGCCCATGGCCTTGACGTAGCGGAAGCCCCCGGAGATGTGGCGGATGGCCTTCGCGATCCGATCGGCGATCTGGAGGTCGCGCGTCCCGAGGTTGACGTTGTAGGCGATCAGAAACGGCCGCGCGCCCACCGCCACCGCGCCCGCGGAGACGTGAGGCGCGGCCGGCCCGAAGTCGGGGGCCCAGCGCGGGTCCTTCATCTTCTCGGCGAACCCCTCGAACTGCCCCTTGCGGACCTCGGCGAGATTGCGCCGGTGCTCGGCCGTCGCCGAGTCCTCGTAGAGGTACACGGGCACGCCGAACTCCGCCGCGATGGCCGAACCGGTCTCGCGCGACAGGGCGACGCACTCCTCGACGGAGCTGCCGCGAACGGGGATGAACGGCACGACGTCGACGGCGCCCATGCGCGGGTGCTCGCCGCGGTGGGTCCGCAGGTCGATCCGCGGCAGCGCCGCCCGAAAGAGCGACAGCACGCCCGCCCGCACCGCCGGCCCATCGCCGACGAAAGTCAGGACGCTCCGGTTGTGCGCGGTGTCGGAGGACACATCCAGGAGCCGGACTCCCGGCGTTTCCCGCACGGCCCGAGCCATCGCCTCGATGGATTCCCGGTCGCGGCCCTCGGACACGTTGGGCACGCACTCGATGATCGTTCTCATGTAAGTTCCTGACCGGACAGTTTATAATCTCTCGCACCGTGATAAAGAGATCGACTTTCCTGCCCGCGGTCCCCGGGGGCCGCGCTTGAGCGGGACCGAGTCCGGGGCCTACCCGGGGAACCCCTCGCTGCCCCGCGAGGTGCGGGACAAGATCCTTTCCACCTTCCGTCACACGCTGAACCTGTACAAGGAAGGCAAGACCGAGGACTGCCTGATCGGTTGCGACTTCATCCTCAAGATGGACCCCCGGTTCGCCCCGGCCCGCCAGCTCCTCGAGAAGACCAAGAATCCCGCCAGCGCAGTCGAGGTCGCCAGCCTCGAGGCGGTCGTCTCCGAGACGCCGACGCGCCAGGACCGGATCGCCTCGGCCGATACGGACCGCCTTCTGGTCCGCGCGGCCGAGAGCTTCAACACGCGCGACTTCGACGCGGCCATCGCCGCGGCCGAACAGGTCCTGCAGGCTCTCCCCGGCAACCAGGACGCCACCGAGATCATGAGAAAGGCGCGGGAGCGCAAGAACGCCCAGCCCCAGTTCGAGGTCGCCCGCCAGCGCGCGATCGCCGCCCTGGACGGCCACCGCGACGGCGAAGCGCGCGCGGCCCTCGAGAAGATGCGGACCCTCGACGCCGAGCACCCGGCGGTGGCCCTGCTCGAGCGCCGTCTCGCGCGGCCGGCAGCGCCGGCGAAAGCGGATCTCGGCGAGTCGACCAACCCGGGGCTCGACCCGAACGCGCCGCCCCCGCCGCCGCGGCCTCCCGCACCGGCCTTCGACGATTCCGCTTCCGACGCGGGCGGGGGGCTCGGAGAGCTCTCCCTCGATTCCCTGTCGCTCGACGACGACGTCTCGTCGGCCGTAGCCCCGCCGCCCGACATGGGCGAGCCGACCGGTCCGCTCTCGCTCGGAAGAGAGACGTCCCCCGATTCGTTCGCGCCCGCGGGACGCGACGCCGGGCTCGACGCCCCGAACCTCTGGAGCGAGCCGCCGCCGAGCCAGGGCGACCTCGGGAGCCTCTCGCTCGACATGTCGATGGACACGCCGGACCCCTCGCCGCCGGCCTACTCCCCGGCGCCCGAGGCGGTCTTTTCCGCGCCCGCCGCGCCGGTCCCCGAGCCCCCGTCGCAGGAGCAGGAGATCGATTCGCTCCTCGAGCGCGGCGACCAGGCGGCGCAGGCCGGCAACCGGCAGCAGGCCATCGAAATCTGGTCCCGGATCTTTCTGATCGACATCAACAACTCCGACGCCGTCGGCCGCATCGAGAAGGCGCGTCAGGAGATGTCGGAGGGGAACAAGCGCGTCGCGGAGGGCTTGAAACGCGGCCGCGAGGCGTTCGAAGCCGGCGACTTCACCGGAGCCCGCGAGGCGTTCCTCCAGGTCCTCGCCTTCGACGAAGCCGACGCGACCGCACGCTCCTACCTCGATCGCATCGAAGCCGAGCTCGCCCGTCCTTCCTCGGGCCTGGACCTCGCGAAGAAGACGCCGCAGACCGACATCCTGTCCGAGGAGATGGAGGAGGCTTCCCGAGTCGAAGGCGGGCATGACGACGTCGAAGACCTCGAGCCGGTGGCGCCGCCGGACGCCGTCGCCGAGAAGCCCCGCCGGGCGCCGCTCGACCGGCGCTTCGTCATGGCGCTGGGCGCGGCCGTGCTTCTGGCCATCGCCGTGGGCGGCTACCTGTGGCTCAAGCCCGGGCGCGGCAAGCCCGGCGCGGCCGCGGTCGCCGACGGCGGACCGTCGCTCGAACACGCGACCGCGCTCTTCCGCGACGGCAAGATCGCCGAGACGGTCGCGGAGTTGAAGCGCATCTCTCCCGACCACCCCGACTACGCGCGCGCCCAGAAGCTTCTCGCGTCGCTGACCCGCAAGGGCGACGGCGCGGCGGGCCAGGCCGCGCCCGGGGAAGCGCCCTCCGGCGAAAAGGCCGAGGCGCCGCCGGCCGCCGGGCCGCCCCCCGAGGCCGTGCGCCAGCGCCAGGAGGCCGAGAAGGCACTCGCCGAAAAGCGCTACATCGACGCGCTGACCGCGTTCAACCTCGCGGCGCCCGCTTTTCAGCAGGACCCCACCTTCGCGCAGTCTCTCGGCGCCGCGTCGGAAAAAGTCAGCGAGCTGACCCCCGCGGTCAAGCTCTACAACGAGGGCGAATACGAGACGGCGGTCCCGATCCTCTGGCGGATCTTCCAGGCCGACCGCGAGAACCAGGACGCGCGCTCGTACCTGCTGCGCTGCTACTACAACCAGGGCGTCGCCCAGCTCCAGAACGGCCTGTACCCCAAGGCCCAGGAGAGCTTCAAGGAAGTCCTCGCGATCGATCCGGCCGACGCCGACGCCACGCGTCATCAGAAGTTCGCCCAGAAGTACGCCAAGGGAGACCTGGACCTGATGGGTCGCATTTACGTGCGTCACGTGCAGCAGAGGCCGTAGCCGGACGACAGCCATGGTCGAATCGGGTCAGGCCGCTCATCTCCAGGACTTCCCGCTCCACGCGGACGCGGCGTCCGAGCTCCGTCCGCCGCCACCCGCGCCGGAGCCGGAGGCGTCCGCGGGCGCGCGGGGGCCCGCCCCGCTCGAGGCGCGCTTCTTCGCCGCCGCCGCCGACGCCGCAACCCTGCTCCTGCTGGCGGCCGCCGCGATCCTCGGGGCGCGCCTGCTGACCGGGTCGAGCCCGCGCCCGGCCGGTTTCGCCTGGGCTTTCCTGTTCCTCGTCTTTCTCTCTTTCTTCGCGACCGTGCCGCCGCTCGTCCTCTTCGGACGGACCCTCGGGATGGCGATCGGCGATCTCGCGGCGCACGACGGGTCGGGCGCGGGACTGACCGCCGGCGCCGCCGTCCGGCGCTGGGCCGGGACGCTCGCGACCGCCGCGACCGCCGGGCTGCTGCTGCTCTGGGCCCGGCAGAGCGCCGATCTGCCGACGCCGGCGGACCGCTTCTCCGGCCGCACGCTGTCGCTTGACTAGCCGGCGCGCACCGCTGCGGATCGCCGTCGCGCAGATCGACACGACCGTCGGCGACTTCGCCGGCAACGCCGAGAAGATCCTGGCCTTCGGCCGGCGCGCCGAAGAAGCCGGCGCCCACCTCGCGCTCTTCCCGGAGCTCGCCGTCTGCGGCTACCCGCCCCGGGACCTCGTCGAACGCGCCGCCTTCGTCGTGGCGACCGAGAAGGCCGCCGACCGGATCGCGCGCGCCTCCGGAGAGACCACCTGGCTCTTCGGCGGACTCGCCGGCAACCCGCACGCGAGCGGACGCCGTGTCTTCAACGTGGCGATCGCCGCGCGGCGAGGACGGCGCGTCGGTCTCTACCGCAAACGCCTCCTGCCGACCTACGACGTTTTCGACGAGGGCCGGTACTTCCAGCCGGGCAACCGTCCCCTCGTCCTCAAGGTCTCGGGCCGGCGCGTGGCGGTGACGATCTGCGAAGACATCTGGAACGACAAGACGTTCTGGAAACGGCCGCTCTACGACACCGACCCCGTCGCGGAGCTTTCGTCCGGCCGTCTGGACGCGCACGTCAACATCTCCGCTTCGCCGTACGCCCTGGGGAAGAATCGGCTCCGGCGCCGCATGATGCAGCGCATCGCGCGCCGCAGCGGCGTCCCTCTCGTCCACTGCAACCTGGTCGGCGCCAACGACAGCCTCGTGTTCGACGGCGCCTCGACCGCCTTCGACGGCCGCGGCCGGCTCGTCGCCGCCGCGCGCCGCTTCGAGGAGGACTTCTGGACGATCGACGTCCCGGGCGGCCGCGGGCCCAACCCGCCGGACGACGTCGCCATCCCCGGCCTGCACAAGGCCCTCGTCCTCGCGCTGGCCGACTATGCCCGCAAGTGCGGCTTCCGGACCGCCGTGCTGGGGCTGTCGGGCGGGGTCGACTCCGCCGTCACGGCGACGCTCGCCGTCGAGGCTCTCGGCGCGGACCGCGTCCTCGGCGTCGCCATGCCGGGCCCGTATTCGTCGGCGGGCAGCCTGACCGACGCGCGCGATCTCGCGAAGCGCCTCGGGATTCGCTTCGAAGTCATCCCGATCGGCGCGGTGCTCGACGCGTATCGCTCCACGCTCGGGCCCCTCGTCGGCATGGAAGCTCCTTCGCCGACCGAAGAGAACCTCCAGGCGCGCATTCGCGGCGCGATCCTGATGGCCCTGTCGAACCGCTTCGGCCACCTCGTGCTTTCGACCGGCAACAAGTCGGAGATCGCCGTCGGCTACTGCACCCTCTACGGCGACATGGCGGGCGGCTACGCCCTCCTCTCCGACGTGCCGAAGACGCTCGTGTACGAGCTCGCCGCCGAGCTGAACCGCCACGGCGAGCGGATTCCGCGCGCGACGATCGAGAAGGAGCCGTCGGCGGAGCTGCGCCCGGACCAGAAGGACTCGGACTCGCTGCCGCCGTACGACCGGCTCGACCCGCTGGTCGAGGCGCTCGTCGACCGGGCGCTCCCGATCGCGGAGGCCGCGCGCCGCACGGGCTCGCCGAAGAAGCTCGCCGAGGAAATCGCCCGGCGGATCGACGGCAACGAGTACAAGCGCCGGCAGATGCCGCCCGGGCCCAAAGTGACCGCGCGCGCCTTCGGCGAAGGGCGCCGGTATCCGATCGCGCAGAGGTTCAGTGGCTGAGCCGGCCGAACGGTATTCCTGGAAGGAGATCCCCGGCTCTTCCCACGACGTGCTGCGCCGCCGTGTCCGGGCGCTGCCGCCGGGGCTGAGACTGCTCGACCTCGGCGCCGCGGGCGGCCACCTCGGCCGAGCCGTGCGCGACCGATGCGCGTTCCTGGCCGGCGTCGAGCCCGACGCCTCGCTGCCGGCCTCGGCGCGAGAGGGCTACGACGACTGGCGGGCGGCCGACGCCCTCGATTGCGGCGCGTGGCCGGCGCCGTTCGACGCCGTCGTCTGCGCCGACGTGCTCGAGCACTTCGCCCGCCCGGAGAACCTCCTCGCCCGCATCCGCGACTGGCTGCGCCCCGGCGGCACGTTCTTCGCGTCGCTGCCGAACGTGGCCAACGTCTCGATCCGCGCCTCGCTGCTGGCGGGCCGCTTCGCGTACGCCGACCGGGGAATCCTCGACCGCACGCACCTGCGCTTCTTCACGCGCCGGAGCGCCGTCGCGCTCCTCGAGGTCGCGGGGTTCTCCGTCCGCGCCGTCGAGGCGACGGCGATGCCCTACGAGCTGGCCTTGCCCGCGCTCGGCGAAGCGCCCTGGCGCGGCCCCGTGCGCGGGTTCGCGGCCGCCTCGGCGCGCGTGTGGCCGACCCTGTTCGGGTATCAGTTCGTCCTCGAGGCGATCCGGCGATGACCCCCGAGGCCGGGGTCGCGTCGCTCGTCGTTCCGGCGTACAACGAGGCGAGCCGGATCGAGCACTGCGTCCGCACGGCGGCGGCCTGGATCGCGACGCGGCCCGGCGGCTGCGGCTGGGAGCTTCTCCTCGTGGACGACGGCTCGACGGACGACACGGTCGCGCGCGCGCGGCGCGTCGCGTCCGCGGAGGGCCTCGCGCTCCGCGTCGTGGCGTACGGCCGGAACCGGGGCAAGGGCGCGGCGATCCGCGCCGGCGTCCTCGAATCCTCGGGCGATCCCATCCTGGTCTCGGACACCGACCTCTCGACGCCGCTGACCGAGTGGACGAAGCTCGCCGAAAAGCTGCCGACCCATCCGGTCGCGATCGGGTCCCGCGCGCTCGAGCAGGCGCTGGTGCGAAAGCGCCAGCCGTTCTACCGGCAACTCATGGGCCGCACGTTCAACCGTCTCGTCCGGCTGCTGACCGTGCACGGCATCGGGGACACCCAGTGCGGCTTCAAGCTGTTTCGCGCCGACGTCGCGCGGGAGCTCTTCCGCGACGCCCGCGTGGACCGCTTCGCCTACGACGTCGAGATCCTCTACCTCGCGCAGCGCCGCGGGATCCCGATCGCCGAGGTCCCGGTGGTGTGGATCAACTCTCCGGAGTCGAAGGTGGCGGTGGTTCGGGACTCCCTGCGGATGCTCGCGGATCTCTTCCGGATCCGCTGGATGCACCGCTGAATCGAGCGGCGATCGCGGCCGCGGCGAGCGGCGCCAGACCTGCGGCCGTGCGCCGGAGCGTCGTCTCGACGAGCCAGGCCGGGCCGCGCACCGCGAACGCGGGAATCACGAGGTAGGCCGCGAGCGACGCGGCGACGAGCAGCAGCAGCCGGTCTCCTGCCGCGACGCGGTCCCCGGCGGCGATCAGGACGACCACGAGCGCGAGCCCGATCCAGGCCGCCGGCCCCAGCAGTCCTCCCGCGGCGGTGAGCGCATCCCAGACGCGGTCCCGCGAGAACAGCCCCGCCTCGAGATCCGCCAGCGGCAGGCGGCTGCGCCAGGGAAGGTGGAGCGCGCGCACGGCCAGCGCCGGAAGCAGGGCCGCCGCCGCGCCCTTCCAGCGCGCCGCCGCCCTTCCGAAAGCGAGCGCGACGAGGAATCCGACCGCCGCCAGAAAGAGGCCCTCGTTCTTCGTCGCCGCGATCAGCGCCGACGCCAGCGCGAGCCGTCGAGCGGCTCCGGCGTCCGTCTCGTCCAGCGTGTCGGCGAGCGCCGTGCCTAAGATCAGCA
>Ga0335083_10006005_pt1 | contig 15285 bp, 11 predicted proteins | sample Lox_Sample_42_FD_206716 | JGI IMG/M metagenome (GOLD analysis project Ga0335083, IMG submission 206716) | Soil microbial communities from Loxahatchee National Wildlife Refuge, Florida, United States - Lox_Sample_4.2 | ecosystem: Environmental > Terrestrial > Soil > Wetlands | place: USA... | reverse complement strand
CGCGCCACCTGCCCTGGCGCGTGCCCATCGCGTCGCTCAACTACCTGCTCACCTCGCACGTCTGGCGCCAGGATCACAACGGCTTCAGCCACCAGGATCCGGGCTTCATCGATCACGTGGTGAACAAGAAGGCGGAAGTCATCCGCGTCTACCTGCCGCCGGATGCGAACACGCTCTTGAGCGTGACGGCGCACTGCCTCAAGAGCAAAAACTACGTCAACGTGATCGTGGCCGGCAAGCAGCCGGCGCCGCAGTGGCTCTCCATGCCGGACGCGGACGCGCACGCAGCGAAGGGCATCAGCGTGTGGGACTGGGCGAGCAACGAAGACGGGCGGGAGCCGGATCTCGTGATGGCGTGCTGCGGCGACGTACCGACGCTCGAGACGCTCGCCGCGGTCTCGCTCTTGCGGGAACGCGTGCCGGAGCTCCGTATCCGCGTGGTGAACGTGCTCGATTTGATGAAATTACAGCCGGAAAGCGAGCACCCGCACGGGCTTCCGGACGCGGAGTTCGACGCCGTGTTCACGCGCGATCGGCCGATCGTGTTCGCGTTTCACGGCTACCCGTGGCTCATCCATCGCCTCACCTACCGCCGGCACAACCACGAGAACCTGCACGTCCGCGGCTACAAAGAAGAGGGCACGACCACGACGCCGTTCGACATGACCGTGTTGAACGACCTCGATCGCTTCCACCTCGCGGGGGACGCGCTCAAGCGCGTTCACGGCTTCGCCGAACGTGCCGAGCCGATGCAGCGCTGGCTCGCGGAACGGCTCGCCGCCCACCGCGCCTACGTCACGACGTTCGGCGAGGACCTACCCGAAGTGAAGAACTGGCGCTGGACCCATTGAGCGCGCCGCGTCCGGACGCGCCTCACTGCGCGAGCGTCTTCTTCCGCATGCGGGCGAGCAGGCCCTCGATGCCCTCTTTGGCGATCACCTGGTTGAACTGAGCGCGGTAGTTTTCGACCAGGCCGACGCCGTCCGTCACGATGTCGAAGACGCGCCAGTTGCCCTTGTCCTTGCGGAGGGCGTAATCGACGCCGATGACCTGCTTTTTGCCGTTCTTCATCAGGCGGAGCTCGGTCGAGACGGTGGTTTCGTCGTCCGTCGGTTTCTCCCCCAAATAAGCGACCGTGTAGTCGAGCTCGGAGCGCAGCGCGCGCACGTAGTGCCCTTCGACGATTTCACGCAGGAGCTTCGTGAACTCCGCCTGCTGCGCGGGCGTGAGCTTGCTCCATTGATCGCGCATGGCGCGGCGACCGAGCTCATCGACGTCGAGAAAGCTCTGGAGCTTCGCGTTGATTTCGGCGGCTTGCTGTTTCTCCTCGGCCGAACCGGCCGGCGTCTTGCGCTTCAAGAGCGTCTGCAGCTTGTCGTTCACCTGGCGCACGGTGGCGGTGCCGGGTTGATCCGCGGCGGCGGCCGGCACGGAGAGCGAGAGCGCGAGGGCGACGAGGACGGATTGCAACTGGGAACGCACGGCGAGCCTCATGGCTTTCTGGGGGGCAGGGTCGATTCACCGATGGCGCGTCGGAGCGCGAGGATGGCGAGATTGTAGTCGTAGGTGCTTTGAAGCACGCGGCTGTGGAGCGTGAAATAGGCGAGGTACGCGTCCGCCATGTCGCGCGAGCTCACGGTTCCGATGGCGTCGGCCTGCATGACCGATGCTACCCAGCCGCGGGCGCTTTTCTCCCCCGTATTGGCCGAATCCAGGCGTGATTTCGCCTCGACCGCTCGGGAATACGCTTGCAGCACGGCAAAGTCCCCCGCCCGGCGCGCCGCAGCCAAAAGGTCACGACCGCGCTCGACCTGCGCGTTCGCCTGCGCGAGGCGCGCGAACTGCGTGCCCGGCTCGATGTTCCAGCGCAGCACGAGCGCCGCGTAACCGGTGGTGAGATTGAACGGGTCGTAGGCGAAGGCGCTCGGCGGGTGAGTCACGCCGTCCGCATGCGACCAAGTTGCCCCGCCCACGACGGCGAGGTCGGGCAGGAGCCGCGCGCGCTCGAGATCGCGCAGCCCCTCGAGCGCGGACACGCCGTGCTCGGCCGCGCGCGTCTCGGGGCGTAATTGCTGCGCGCGCTCGAGGTAAGCCTTGGCCTGGTCGATATCGACCTCGAGCGGCTCGAGCTCGTCGCCGAGCGTGTCCACCTCCGGGTCGCCGACGAGCGCCCGCAGGCCCGCGAGCGCGGTCGCCTCGGCCTCGCGCGCTTCGCTGCGGCGCGAGGCGAGCTCGGCCGTGAACGTCTGCAGGCGCAGCCGATCCTGAACCGTCACGCTCGAGTCGCCCTTGGCAAGCCGGTCCTCGAGCGTCTTCGTCGCGTCGGCCAGTTTCTCGCTGCCCTCGTCGAGCATGCCGCCGAGTTCTCGAGCAAGATCCACGCCGAGGTAGGCGCGCGCGGCCTCGAGCCCCATGTCGCCGGCGACGCCGTTCGCGAGCGCCTCGTTCATCTGCACGTTGTTCGACGCGGCGTCGATGGCGGAGTCGATTTTGCCGAAGGTGTAGAGCGGCTGGGTGAGCTCGGCCTTCACGCTGCCCATCACGCCCTTGAAGTGGAACCCGAGCGACGTGGGGCTCGTGTGCGTGCAATCGGGGTTCGTGGTGTCCATGTCGGGACAGTCGATCCTCGGGCTCGGCGCCACGAGCGCGGTCACGGTCGCCGTCGGATAGCGATGACCCCGCGCTTCGTCGAGCTGCGCGGACGCCGCCCGCTTTTGCTCGAGCGCCGCCTGCGCGAGCGGGTTGTGGCGAGCGCGCTCCACCGCCATTTCCAGCGAAATCTTCTTCGTCAGGGCGCGCGCCGGCGCCCCCGTCAACCCGCATATCGCCGCGAGGACGAGCCCCAACACCTGCTGCCGCTTCACGCTCCGGACTCCTGATGATCGCGGACGCTCGGCTTCGCGAACGTGCCGTGGCCGCTCGCGCGCCAAGCGAGGTAGGCGGGCAGCGCCAGCACGGCCGTGGCGAGGCAAGCGAGCTCGCCCGTGATCGCGAGCTCACCGAACGAACGCAGGGCGCGATTTTGCGCGACGATGAGCGACGCAAAACCGATCACGGTCGTCGTCGAGCAGAGCGCCACGGCGCCGCCCGTCTTGCCGATGGCTTGGGCGAGCTCACCGTGCGCCTGATAGCGCTTGAGGACGTTGATCGAGTAGTCCGCCGCGACACCGAAGGTGATGGGCAGAGCGATGAGGTTCGAGAAATTCAGCCGTTGGCCGGACCAAGCCGCAAAACCGAGCATGAGCGTGATGCCGACCACCAGACTCCCGATCGCGGCGAGTGACAAGCCGACCGAACGAAACGCGAGCAAGGCGACGCCGAGCACGGCGATCATCGCCCCGCCGGTCGCGAGTGGGCCATCGTGTCGCATGGCCGCGATGATATCGCTCGAGAGGAGCAGGCCGCCCACGACCACGGCCCGGGGGCCCGCCTGAGCCGCCGCCTCGCGCAAATCCCGCGTGAAAGCGGCCATCCGCACGGTGTCCCACGTGCCCGAGCCGACCTTCGGGAACACGAGCACGTTGCGGTCGACCTCGCCGTTCGCGTCCCGGAGGCCGGCGACGAGCGTCGCCGGGATCTCGGAGGCCGTGAGGGGCGAGAGCGCCTCCGGCGAGAGCAAGCGTTCGACGCGAGCGCGATCGGGGGCCGAAAGCGCGTCGAGCATGGCGGGGGTGACCGCCGCCGCGAGCTTCCGCGCCTCGGCGAGCGACGCGGCGCGGTAGGAAGGCAGCACGTCTTCGGAGGTGCGTACGCTGGCGATCAGATCGCCCGCGCGGTGGTCGCGAGCGAGCTCACGCACCGCCGCGGCCGCGCGCCGTGCCGCCGCCGGCGAATCGGTGAGGATGACTGCCGGCGTGAGGTACGTGTGGAGCGTCGCGTCCATGCGCGGGCCCCAGTAGCGCTCGCCGTGCTCGAACGAGTCGGCGCGGCGCAGGCGCGAGAAGTCCGTCTCGAGCCAGGTGCCGCGCCGCTCGAGGATACCGAGCGTCCCCACCACGAACAGCGCGAGCACGGCCGCGAGCACGACGCGCGCGTGACCGAGCACGAGGCGCGCGACGCCGTGCGCCGCGGACGCCGGCTCGGGGCGCGCGGGAGCGAGTCCGGTCTCGACGCGCGGAACGAAGAGGCGCTCGCCGACAACGCGCACGAGACAAGGCACGAGGGCGTACGTCGAAAGCCAGCAAACGAGCATCCCCACCGCGCCAATCCAGCCGAATTGGGTGAAGCCGCGAAAATCGGTGAGGAGCAGCGTGGCGTACGAGGCGGCGGCCGCCGCCGAAGCGCCGAAGGTCGCGCGGTACGTCTCGCGAACGGCGGCGACGAGCGCGGCCTCGACGCCGAATCCGGCGAGCCGCTCCTCACGGTAACGCGCGAGCAGGATGATGCCGCTGTTGACGCCGTTACCGACGATGATGGACGAAAGAAACGCCGTGTTCGAGTTCAGGTGTCGGATCGAGAGCGGCGGCAGCGCGACGAGCCCGAAGGTGTAGAGCGTGCCGAACAGGACGGGCACGACGAGCACCGGCACGGCTCGAAACGACTTGAAGAACCACGCGAGCGCCCCGAGCACGAGCGTCATCACGACGACGCCCGAGACGCCGAGGTCCACGACGATGCCGCGCGATTCCTCGACGCGCGTCGCGATGTCGCCCGCGTAACCGAGACGCATCCCCGGCGCGTAGCGAGCCGGGAAGCCGAGCTCCTTCACGTCGTGCTCGACGCGGGAGAGGAGCGCCTCGTCGCCGGAAAGCGCCGTGGTGTGCGACGCGGCTTGGACGACGAGCACCGCGGTGCGGCCGTCCTCGGACAGGAAGCGATCCCCCGGAAAATGCGGCGGATGGCCGTTTTTCGCGGCGTACTTGGCTTCGAGCTCGGCGAGCGGCAACGGCGGGGGCGGGTCTTCCTTTTCGTCGAGGAGCGACAGGCCGGACCGGTGCGCGACTTCCCAGCGATGGCGCGCCTCGACGGCTTCGCGGAGCTTCCGCACGTCCTCGGGCTCCATCAGCGAGAGCGCGCGTGTCTCGACGAAGCGGCGTTCGGGGCCGACGCCGGTGCGCACGCCGGCGACGAGGTCCTTCGGGTAGGCGGCGATGCGCCGTTCGAGGTCGCTCAAAAACCTGAGCGCCGCGTCCGCGTTTTCGCGGCCGCCCGTGTCGACGACGACGCCGAGGTGCCGCAACCCGGGCAGGCGCCGGCGCGCCTCGTTGAGCGCGAGGACGGACGGCGCGCTCTTCGGCAAGAGCTCCTCGAGATCGCTCCGCAGGTTCGCGTAGGTGAGCACCGCGCGCGCGCCCGCGAGGACCGCGAGAACGCACGCGAGCGCGAGCACGGCGCGCGCGTGACGATGGAGGTAACCGACCAGGCGCTCCGCGGTCACGACACCGTGCTCCGCGCCTCCGGGACGGCCGGAGCGAGCGCGGAGGCCGGCTCGAGCAAGAGGCGAGCGAGCCGAACGCCCGCGAACGCCGTAGCCCAGCCGGCCATCACGTCGATCACCCAGTGGTGCCCGAGGTAAACGGCCGACGCGGCCATCCAGGCGGCGTAGGCGACGTGGAGCGCGCGCTCCTTCTTGCCGGCGTCGCGCCAGGCCGAAAACAGTCCGAGCATCGGGTAGGCGCAATGCATCGACGGCAGCGCGCCGAACACGCTCGCCGCGCGCGAGTAGAAGTGGGCGAAGTAGGGCACGCCGAGCAACGCATCGACGCGCGCGAGCCCGGCCGGACTCGGTAGATCCGCGAGTGACACCGCGCAGCCGTGAGCGTGCACGTACCAGGGCGGAGCGACCGGCACGAGAATCCACACCGCGAACGAGATCCAATTCGCGAACGCGAAGCCCCACGCGAAGACGCGCATCTTGCGCACGTCGCGCATGCGGAGCCAGACGGCGTAACCGACCGCGAAATAAGCGAACCCGAAGTACGGCACGGCCGCCGCGAGATCGGCCGCCGCGACGTGATGGCTCATGAACCACTCGGGCAGCGTCATGCCGCCGCCGAGCGGCACGAGCGTCTGCTCCGCGGCCTTGAACGAGCACGAGAGCACGCGCTCGGGAGTGACCCAGAGGGCGCGCGCGTAGCGCACGCAGTCGTAACCGATCAGGGTGACGACGATGGGCAAGAGCTCGCGGTAGAGCGAGGCGGAGCGTTCACCGTACAGGCCGAGCCCGAGCGCGACGACGGCGACGACGACGTGCTCCGGACGCAGGTTACCGTGGAAGACCGCGAGCGCGAGCGCGTAGAGCGCCGGCACGAACGGCAAGACGAAGCCCGCTCCCCACAGCGCCCGGAGCCGGAACCACGGATTGTGCGGGAGCCGAGCCCCCTCAGGAGGCGTCGGCGGCACTCTTGCCTCCGAGCTCATCCGAGCCGAGCTCCGGCAAGTGCTCGGCCCCTTCGCGGTCGCGCTCGGGGAACGCCCACTCGCTGTGCAACGGGAAGTTCCAGCAAGCGAACACGAGCGCACGCGTGATGAGCCAGCCGAAGTACGGGTGCACGGCGGGGAGCAGCGACATCATCCAGACGCCGCCCGCGTTCAAAAGGGCGCTCGAGCCGGAGACGAACAGGAAGCGCACGACCTGGCGCCGCACCGTCTCGTTCGTCGCGCGATAGACCCAGAAGCGCGACAGACTGAACGCCACCGTGCCGCCGACGGCGCAGCCGAGGAGCGTCGCCAGAGGCATCGGCGCCGCGAACCCGTGAACGAGCGCGTGCACGCTCGCCGCATCGACGCTCGTCGCGAGCACGCTCACGAGCACGGCGCGCGGCATCAGACGAAAGCTCTTCACCGAGCTCGTGCCGAGGGCTTTGAGCAGGCTCAAGAGACGCTGAATGGCCGTCACGTGCGAGGTGAACGCGAGCAGCACGAGGCCCGCCATGGCCAAGCGATGGGGCGGATGCGGGTCGTCCGGAGCGAGCAACGCTTCCGGAATCGGCGCGAAGGCGACGCTCGCGCCGAGCACGACGATGCGCTCCGGCCGCTGCATGAACCCGACGTCCTTCATGCGCGCGCCGAGCGACTCACCGCGAGCGCGAACGTACGGAACCAGGAGCGAGCCGGTGAGCGCGAGGAGCGCCGGCAAGAGCGCCCACGACGAGCGGTAATACCAGGCGAGCCCGACCAGCAGCGCCGACTCACAGTACCGATCGAGCACGGAATCGAGCGCGGCGCCGCCGGGCGAAGCGCGGCCGGTGACGCGCGCGACGCGGCCGTCGATGAAATCGAGCGCGCCGGCCATCAGGAACACCCAACCCGCGAGCGCGAAGCGACCGACGGCGGCCGCCAAACCCGCGCCCGCGGCCAAACCGACCGAGAGCGTCGTGATCGCGTTCGGGGGCACGTCGACGGTCGCGAGGCCGAGCCACAGCGGTCGCATCACCCACGCGACGAAGTGGCGCATGCGCGCGGTCGTGAGCCCGCCGAGCCCGCGCCCGTCCATCTCCTCGTCGTGGAAGCGGCCCGCAACGAGGGTCCGCACTGCGTAGGCAATCAAGCACAATCCGAGAAAAGCGGCGAGCGCGAGCGCAGGAGCGATCGACCACCAAACGCGCTCCGACGCGCTGAGGTGACCACCAAGAATCGAAGCGACGGCGGCCATACTCATCGTTCCTTTCGCCTCAATCGTAATAGTCGCGCCCGAGGTGCGTGATGAGGTCTTCACCCATCAGCCAGCGGAGCGTGTTCTTGAGCTTCATCGACTGAATGAAGAGGTCGTGCTCGGGGTAGAGGTCCGGGCGCGTCATCGGGCTCTTGAAGAAGAAGCTCAGCCACTCTTGAATGCCCTGCATGTTCGAGCGCTGCGCCAAGTCCATGAAGAGCGCCAGATCGAGGACGAGCGGCGCGGCGAGGATCGAGTCGCGACACAAGAAGTCGATCTTAATCTGCATCGGATAGCCGAGCCACCCGAAGATATCGATGTTGTCCCACCCTTCCTTGGCGTCGCCGCGCGGAGGGTAGTACTCGATACGAACCTTGTGGTGCATCTCGCCGTAGAGCGAGGGGTAGCGCTTCGGTTCGAGTACGTGCTCGAGCACGCCGAGCTTCGACACTTCCTTGCTGCGGAAGTTCTCCGGATCGTCGAGCACCTCCCCGTCGCGATTGCCGAGGATGTTCGTCGAGAACCAGCCGCGCAGGCCGAGCGCGCGCGCCTTGAAGCCGGGCGCGAGGATCGTCTTCATCAACGTCTGGCCGGTCTTGAAGTCCTTCCCGGCGATGGGCACCGAGAGATCCCGCGCGAGGGCGAACGCAGCGGGGAAATCGACGCTGAGGTTCGGCGCGCCGTTCGCGAACGGAACGCGCTCCTGCAGGCACGCCCAGGCGTAGAGCGCCGAGCTCGTGATCGTAGGATCGTTCTCGGCGAGCGCCTTCTCGAACTTCTGGATGCTCTGATGCGCGTCGCTCGGCTCGACGTAGCGCTCCGTGCTGCCGCACCACACGGCGACGGCGCGGTCGACGCCCTGCTCGCGCTTGAAGGTGCGAATGTCGTCGCGGATCTGCTCGACCATCGCGGCCTTGCTCGGCGCCGTCTTCGCGTGCGTCGCTCGCAGGCGCTTCACGTCCTCTTGATAGAAGGCGCCGGGCATCGGCACGATGCGCGAGAGCTCGTCCGCCACGGGCGCGATGTGACGCTCCTCGAGCACGCCGCTCTCGCGCGCGACGGTGAGCGCGTCATCCGGGAAAATGTCCCAGGCTCCGAACGTGAGATCGTCGAGCTTCGCGAGGGGAACGAAATCCGAGATGCGGGGGACGCGGCCCTCGGTGCGCTTTCCGAGCCGGATCGTGCCGAGCTGCGTGATGGAGCCGATTGGCTCCCCGAGCCCGCGCCGCGCCAAGAGGCAGCCCGCGATGAACGTGCTCGCGACGGCGCCGAGGCCGGGCAGGAGGACGCCGAGCTTGCCCTTCGCAGCCTCCACCTTCGGGGGCTTCGAGTCGCTGCGTGCGGGAGCTGAACGTGCCGTCATCGTCGCGACCTCCACTTAGTTCCGTGGCGCGTCATGTCAAGCAATTGAGTGCAAGAGTTGTGCACTGCCGGGGCCGTGCGCTCCTGCCGCGCGAGCCGCTCCGTACGAACGAGGCACACGCGCTACACCGTGACCGTAACGCACGCCCGGCCCGAGGCACTACGGCTCATGTCGCCCAATCGGATCATCGGCGCCGATTTCGCACTTCGGTATTCCGATTTTGAGACATCCCGAAATGCGTGTGGAACAAGGACGCCACGGAGGGCGTTGCTCCGCTGCGCCAGAGTGTTGCTCGACTGCGCCACCGGCCGTCGGCGCCGAGTCGTCGAGTCGGCGAACGTCAGAGTGTCAAAAGCCCGCGCCGGGCCGCTCGCGCCACCGCGTCGGCGCGGGTCTCGGCGCCGAGCTTGTCGAGCAACGACCGCACGTGAAATTTCACGGTGTGCTCGCTCACTCCGAGGGCTTGGCCGATGGCACGATTGGAGAGGCCGCTCGCGACGAGCTCGAGCACTTCGCGCTCCCGCGCCGTGAGCGTCCCGGCGTCCACGGGCGCGGCCGGCGGGGCCAAAAACGGCGCGAAGGTGTCCCGGTCGAACGCGTAGAGTCCCGCCGCGACGGCGACGGACGCGGCCGTCAAGCTGTCGCTCGAGGCGTCGCGGCGGAGCGCGCCTTGGACGCCGCCCTGCACGAGCTCCCGCGCCCGCTCGGGCCGACCCACGAGGGCGAGCACCGGCACGCCGGGCGGCACGCGACCGAGCGCCGTCTCGACGGCGGCGTCGTCGGGCACGTCCTCGACGATCACGTCGAGCGTTCCCACGTCGAGCGCACGCGCTTCGTCGAGGGCCGCGCTGCCGACGACCTCGAGCTCCGGCGAGGTGCCGAGAATATCGGCAAGACCCCGCCGCATCACGGGCGAGTCGGCGACGACGGCCGCGGCGAACAGGAGACCCAACATGAGAGCAATCTAAGAACGCGCGCACCCCTGTAAAGGGGACGCCTCGAGAGGGACCGCGCGATCGCTCGCGCCGAACTAGCCGGTTGGGCAGGGTGAGCGAGCCCGATCGGCGAGTTACGCGCGGCCGAGCCGGTCCTTACGTTCTTTTTCTCGGGTCTCTGGGACCAAAGGAGCCGGACGAATGAGCACCATTTTGGATTTTTCGAGCGAACTCGCGAACGCGGTCGCGAAGGCGGAGACGGGCGTCCTGGCCGTGCACGGCGGGCGTTGCGAGACGGCGAGCGGCGTCGCCTGGAACGAGCACCACGTGGTCACGGCGGCGCACGCGCTCGAGCGGGAGAGCGACCTCGAGGTCACGGTCGGTGACGAGCGCGTCCCGGCGACGCTCGTCGGCGCCGATCCGGCGACCGACCTCGCCGTCTTGCGCGTCGAACGGAGCCTCGCGCCGCTCGCGCGCAAGGACGGGCCGGCGCCGCGCGTCGGTGAAGTCGCGCTCGCGCTCTCGCGGAGCGCGCGCGGCCTGCGAGCGCGCCTCGGCGTCGTCGCGCGGGTGAGCGGCGCGTTTCGACTCGGGCCGGGCATCGAAATCGAGCGCTACGTCGAGAGCGACATCGCGCCGGCTCCGGGTCTCTCGGGGAGCGCGCTCGTCGACGCCGAGGGCGCCCTCCTCGGGGTGAACTCGACGGGCGTCGCGCGCGGCGTGCTCGTGGCGCTGCCGGGCGGCGCGGTGTCGCGCGTCGTCGATGCCATCCTCCTCCACGGCCACGTGCGGCGCGCGAAGCTCGGCGTCGCGGTCGAGCGCGTCGAGCTCCCCCAAGCCGTCGCCGCGAGGCGCGGTACCAGGCGCGGCCTCATCGTGCTCGGCGTCGCCGCGGGCGGCCCGGCCGAGCAGGGCGGCGTGGGGCTCGGCGACGTGATCCTGAGCGTCGGCGGCAAGAGCGTCGAGCGCGTGGACGAGCTCTCCGGCGCCCTCGACGAGAGCCGCATCGGCGTCGAGCTCGCCGTGGAGGTGCTGCGGGCGGGCGCCGAGGTCACGCTCACGGTGCGACCGGAGGCGCGATGACGCCGCTCGCCGAGCTCTCCGCGTCGATCGAGCGCCTGGTAGCGGACACGTCGCCGAGCGTCGTGTCGGTCGAGCACGCGCGCGGGCAAGGCAGCGGCCTCGTGATCGCCTCCGACGGCTACGTCGTGACGAACTCGCACGTCGTGCGGCACGCGGGGGAGCTCTCCGTCGGCGTCGGACCGGGCGAGCACGTGCCGGCCGAAGTGGTCGGCGACGATCCGGCGAGCGATCTCGCGGTCGTGCGCGTCGCGTCGAACGGCCTGCCGAGCCTGCCGCTCCTCGAGGAGCGACGTTTGCGCGTCGGTCAGCTCGTGCTCGCGATCGGCAACCCGCTGCGCTTCGATCGCTCGGTGAGCCTCGGCATCGTGAGCGCCATCGACCGCACGCTGCCGGCGCCGCGCGGCCGAGCGCTCGAGGGACTCGTGCAGACGGACGCGGCGATCAACCCGGGAAGCTCCGGCGGCCCGTTGCTCGACGCGAACGGCGTGGCCGTCGGTATCACGACCGCCGTCATTCCGATGGCGCGCGGGCTCGGCTTCGCGATTCCGGCGCACACCGTGAGCTGGGTCGTCGCGATGTTGCTCAAACAGGGCCGCATCGAGCGGCCGCGCATCGGCATCGCGGCGCGCGGCATCGACCTCACGCCGCGGCGCGCGAGCGAGCTCGGCCAGCCACGCGCCGTCGAGGTGCTCGAAGTGGTGAGCGGCGAGGCGGCCGATCGCGCCGGAGTGCGCGCGGGCGATCTCCTCTTGCGGGCGAACGGCGAACCCGTCGGGAGCGTCGACGACATGGTCCGAAAACTGGTGCTCTCGGGCGGCGCGCCGCTTTCGCTCGAGCTCGTCCGCGGCCGGCAATCGCTCGAGCTCGACGTGCTGCCGCGGGGGGAACAGCGCGCGGCGTGACCTCCGAGCCGGACGCCTCGGCCCCGCGTGGAGGGGCCGAGGGCGTGGTGATTGGTTTATACAGAGATCGAGCCGAAGAGCCGTCGCCAGCGGCTTCGCCACACCCGCCGGAGAAGCGGCACGCGGTATTTCAAGTAGCCGGCTCCGGTGAGCGGCGAACGAGCTCGCGCTCGGTCAGGGGCGGCGAGGAGCGCGCAGAAGTGGCGCGGCGGCGCGAGCGGCGGCGCGTGGTGTTCGTTGCGGCCGCCCTCGAAGAGCAGGAAGTGCGCGATGTGCGGCGCCTGCGCCGAGAGATCGTAGGCGGCGCCGAAGTCCGACTCGATGCCGCGCTGCGAGAAGCGGTAGCGCATGCGGTCCCCGTCGTCGCAGAGGCCGTCGGGGGCGGTCGAGCGGCGCCGTGCAATCAGATCTTGCAGGATGAAATAGCGAGTCATGCCGAGCACGTTCGAGAACCAGCGCTCGGGCTCGGGCGAGTAATGAAAGACGTTCGAGGCGACCACGAGATCCACGCGGCCCGCGGCCGGAAAAGGCTGGTTCAAATCCCAGGTTCCCCGCGTGGCGACGAGCAGGCGGGTTTCGGGGAATTGACCGCGCAGGAACGCGATGTCCTCGTCCGAGGGCGACAAGAGCAGCACCGTGCGCGGCCCGCTCGGCTCGAGCGCGCGGTAGGCGGCGATCACCTGCGCGAGGGCGCGATGGTTGATTTCGGTGATCTCGTGCATGCGCGCCGAGCGCGATAGCACATTCGGGGACGCGAACGCGGCCGGGCGCGCTAAGGCGCGGCGCGTTCGCGCGAGCGCTCGAGCGCTTGCGTGACGGCGCGCTTCTGCAAGTAGAGCGCGACGGAATCGTCGAACGCGCGCTCCTCCTCGGCCGCGTGCCGCTCGGCGAGGTCGCGCGTGAGCGCGGCGAAACGCTCGTACTGCTCCGAGGCACGCTCGAAGTCGCGCCGCTCGTGCTCGGCGACGAGACTCTGCGTGAGCTGCCAGAGACGCGTGAAGCGCGCGAGCGCCGCGTCGAACCCGCGCTCGTCGGACGGCGCCTGCTCCGCGCGAGCTCCGGGGCACGGCGTTTCCGCTCGAGCCCGTGGTGCGACCCCGAGCACCAAACCCAACACCAAAAACCCCGTGACGGCGCGCATGAGCATCATTATATCGCGCTTCGGCCGGGCAGTCGCCCCCGTCGCCGCAGCTCAATCGCGCTCCAAAACAGGGCCACGGCGACGAGCAGCCCGCGGACGCCCGTGCTTTGGCCGGTGACGCCGCTCCGCGCGGGACCGGGCGCCACGGAGCAACCGGAGCTCGGCTTCTTCGCGCTGCCGCTCGGCGCTGAAATCGCGCTCGGGGCGGGAGCCGGCGCGGTTTCGGCCGCGGGCACGAGACCGAGCTCCGGGAGCGGCGAGCGGAGCGCACCCGCGAGCACGCCCGGATCGCGACGGGCCGCGGACAGATCGAGCGCGAGCGGCACCGCCCGCGGGGCGCGTGCTTCCGACGGCCAGCGCTTGCCCCAGCGCCACCGTTTCGGCTCGGCGCAAGCGCTTCCGAGCGGCCACGGCTCGAGCGCGAAGAAGCGCTCCTCCACGCGATTGTCGGCGCTCGGCGCGACGCCCGTCGCAAGCTCGCCACGAGCGCCCGAGGGAATGCCGACACCGCCGCTCACGGGCGGCGCCGGGTCGAGCTCGAGGTCGCTCCGCGTCTCTCCCGCGGCGTAGCGGCGGTGCAGGCGCGTGAGCACGTAGGTCTGTCGCGCGGTGAGCGCCCGCCGTCGCTCGATTTCGCGCCGCTCGGCCCGATGTTCGCGCTCGGCCGCCGGGCGCTCCTTCGGCATGAGCTCGGCGAGGTGCGACTCGAAGCGCTCGCGTTCGAGCACCGGCTCTTCCGAGGGCTCGGGCGCACGCTCCTTCGCGCTCGTGGTGCGCGCTTCGAGCACGTCGCCGCCGAGCGTCATGAGCTCGTCGGGCGCGAGCGGCACGTCGGGACACGGCTCGCCGCAGCCGCTCGTGCTCCACGCGAATTCGGTGACGAAAGCGGCCGGGTGCCGCTGCGCGACCGCGTCGAAGAGCCCGTCGTACGCCGTCGCGAGGTGCTCGGCGACGCGCGGTTCGACGCGCACGGCAAGCGGCGGAAACACGACGTCCTGGTGCGCGGGCACGACGCGTCCTTCTCGATCGAAGACGAACACGAAGAGATCCTCGGGAGCGCGCGTGTTCTCGGCGCCGAGCGCCTCGAGCAGCGGCACGCGCGGCTCGTGCGTGAAATAGCGGATGCCGCCGAGCTCCGCCCGGCTTCCGGCCGTGAGCTCGAGGCGCGCCGGCGCGACCTCGGCGAAAAGGAGCTTCTGCCCGCGACGCACCTCGCGCGCGAGCGCCGCGAGCGCTCCGTCCGCGATGCGATAGCCGCGCGCCGCGAGCGCAGCCCGGAACGCGTCGGGCCCGTCGAACACGAGGTCCGCGTACTCGAACTCGCTCTCGCGATCCTTGAAGGTGGGTTCGACCGGCACGCTGATCTCGTTCGAGACCGCGTAGTGACGATCGGGCGGCGGGAGGCCGGGCGGCGCGAGAAAGCCCGCGCCCTTCGCCTTCACGTGCTCGTCCCAAGCCTGCTCGAGCGGTCCTTCGTCGCACGGATCCTGTTCGTAGAACGCGTGAAAGCGCGGCGCCGTGACGGCTTCGACGCGCCCGAGCAGTCCGTGCCGAACCGTCTTCACCGCGTTCGCCCGCACGTCGGCGGGCACCGGGATCACGAAAGCGAACGGAGCGAGCGGCCCTTCATACTCCGCGCTGAGCGTCACGACCGAGAAGCCGCCGTAACGCATGAGCACGACGGTCGTCGCCGAGAGGGCGCGTTCGGCGCCGTCTTTCGCGACGAGGAGCCCCGGAAACGCGCGCGCCGGCGCGGCGAGCGCCAAGAGCAGAGCAAAGCCTCGCATCCGGATGTTTCGGGGCGTCACGGCGCCGACCATTGTCCTACTTCCCGGATTGGCTTCCCAATCTCGGGACGCCAGCGGATTGACGCGCCCGAAGTCGCCGCCGTTCGACGCTCGGCTCTGCCCCGGCCGGCGTGGCCCGCAGCTTGCAGCCGGCGCGGCCAATCCCGCATGTCCGACAGCGAATACCCGCCGCCGAATGCCCGGTCCGGCCGGTCCCTGTTTCACGCGCCGCGAGGCGCGTATAGTCCTAATCGGGGACCCGATCGACGCCGTTCGAGAACGGGCCACCTCGGTCTCCTCATGCCCGCGCGAAAGCCCCTCGTCACGAGCTCCGACTCGTTCGCGACGGCCTTCGAGGTCCAGGCGGTTCCCGCTCTCGTCACCGACAAGAGTTACCGCATCTTGCTCGCGAACCGGGCCGCCCTCGACTTCCTTGGGTACGAACGGAGCGAGCTCGAGGGACTGCACGTGGAGGATCTG